>Ga0222718_10000958_pt1 | contig 29207 bp, 21 predicted proteins | sample C33_27DmetaG_FD_165045 | JGI IMG/M metagenome (GOLD analysis project Ga0222718, IMG submission 165045) | Estuarine water microbial communities from San Francisco Bay, California, United States - C33_27D | ecosystem: Environmental > Aquatic > Marine > Unclassified | place: USA: California...
CCAATACAAGTCGAACTCGTCACAGAAACCTTGTTGTTGTCCTTAGGTAAATCAAATACCTCACAACCGTTAACATCAACTGTTACTCCCTCAAGTGTGTTGGGACAATTATCGTCTGCGTTTAGTACACCATCCCCATCAATATCATCATCACAAACATCACCAATACCATCACTATCCACATCGGATTGATCTTCGTTTGCAGTCTCAGGACAATTATCATCAGCATTTGCAACGTTATCACCATCTTTATCGTTATCACAAATATCACCTATTCCGTCCTGGTCAATATCTGCTTGATCCTCGTTTGCAGTCTCAGGACAATTATCATCAGCATTTAATATAGTATCACCATCTTTATCATCATCACACACATCTCCTATTCCATCACCATCCATATCGGATTGATCTTCGTTTGAAGTCTCAGGACAGTTGTCGGAATCATTTAAAATCCCATCTCCATCAATGTCGTCATCACACACGTCGCCTGTTCCATCAGCATCCAAATCAGCTTGATCTTCGTTTGCTGTGTCTGGACAGTTGTCGGAATCATTTAAAATCCCATCTCCATCGATGTCGTTATCACAAACGTCACCCATTCCATCACCATCCGTATCGGATTGATCTTCGTTTGCAGTCTCTGGGCAATTGTCTAAATGATCATAAACTCCATCCAAATCTTTATCTGATCTAAAGTAAAATTTACCATTAACAAATTCCCAATATTCTTCACCACTAAGCCAATCCTTCCAACATCTATCTTGAAAGCTTCCCATTCCCCATGGAATCAAATCAAAGTCAGCATCTTCATCTTTATCTTTTACAGCAATATTCCATATTCTAGGAAAGTCACCTTCAATTGTTTCTCCATTATTACCCGAATTTTTGAAGAAAAATTTATCAAATGTATCTTGTGTTACATCAGAATATGAACCATCAGAATTTCCTTTAAATAACTGAAGACCAGTTGCTCTATTACCATAGTTTTTAGAAAGTATTATATCGTTTACACCATCACTGTTATAGTCAAAAACATTATAGCTTAAGGCACCATATAAACTTTCTAAATTATATTGACTAAGCTCAGAAAGAAGATAATCTTGATGTTGATCAAAATAATATGAGTTTTCAAAACTATAATTACCACTACAATCACCCCATAATATTCTTGATCCAGATTTTACATATTCTCCATTAATATATATTAAGTCATCATATTCTGTTGGGCCACCACCATCAATTTCTTTTTCTACTAATTTACCGTCTTCAATTACGAATTTTCCATTATTCCATACTGGAACTATCCAGTCCAAACAACCATCTTTATTTATATCGTAAAGTATTTGTCCATGATCGCTCATTTCTAATCTTTCTTGCTTGTTTTCAATTTCAGTTAAAAATTCAAAATTTTGAGAAAAATTTCCATTTCCATCGTTAACTAGTACATAAGACCTTTTATCTTCATCGGTTTTAATTTTTGGTTGTATAATATCTATATCACCATCTTTATCAATATCGCCAGACATAGGACCATTTGAAGAAGCATTTTCCATATCTAATACTTTTCTTTCGCTAAACCCATTAGAATCAAAGAAAAATATTTCAAAAGGAATATTTTCAAACTGCTCATTAGTCACTTTACTTACTTCGTGACTGTTATTAGCTGTAACTAAAATATCATAAAATCCATCTCCATTAAAGTCATTTACATCTAACCAACCACCCCAAACTATTTCACTGTCAAAATACTGCGGTTCAGTGGATTCAGATAAATAATCTTCATAAAACATAAGTTTTCCAGTAGGATTTTCATCTGACTGAAAAATACCATCTTCACCAGCATTAATTAAAAAAGCAAATAAATCATCCTTCCCGTCATTATTATAATCAAATATGATATAATTATCCTCCCAAATAAAATATCTAACAGAACAATTAAAACAATCCCCATTTGCTATGTCATCTTCTGTACTTGGGCAGTTACCCTCCTGAATTTCAAATGAGTATAAATCTGTTAAAAATTTCTTGCCAATTTGATTGTTTGCTACAACAAGTCCTGAACTATTATCAATATTTAATTCTGTTTCTGAACATCCATTTTCATTTACCGTTTCATCAGGATTTGTGAAAGGACACTGATCATCTAAATCTAGAACACCATCGCCATCTGAATCATCACAAACATCTCCAATTCCATCACCATCAGTATCTTTTTGATCTGGGTTACTTGTGTCAGGGCAATTGTCTAAAGAATTAACAATACCATCATCATCATTATCGTTATCAAATCCTGAATAATTAATTTTAACAACACTCGAGATGTTTGATGGATCATCTTTAGTATTAAAAGTTAAAAATTCATAAATACTATCATTGTCAATATCAACTGGCATATGCCATCCATTTTTCTTTTTATCAATAATAAAATTGTTAAATTTTTTACCAGTATTCATGAAAATGACAATATCTTCATCTCTAGAATTAACTCTGTGATGTGGAATCAAATCAATATAACCATCATTGTTTAAATCTTGGACAAGAAAACCATTTGCAGCAGAACTTGTAGAATCAATAAATTCTCTACCATTAAACCACTTATCAGTAATTTCATTTCCATTATTATCAAAAACATGAAAACTTGCGTGTTCATCCTCATGTGGCATTTTGAACATTCCTATTAAATATTCATTTACACCATCATTATCTAGATCTACAATATAAAATGTTTCTCTATTTAAAAGACTTCCTGCATCTCTTATATTTTTATTTCTATTAAGTTTAATTTTTTGAGGATCTTTTGAAGAGAATTTTCCATCTTTTTTGTAGATCCAAACCTCAGGATAAGAATAAGGACCAACACCGTTGATAGATAATTCTTTAGGTTGATTAAAAACGTATATATTGCTTTTATCTTCTTTTACTAATAGAGAGTGATAAGCACCCTCATATCGATAATCTTCTTTCCATGGAAAAATAAATTCCTTATTTATATTTTTATTCTTATCAATAGAATATTTTGCAAAAAAATGTGAAGATTCATATCCAGGATAACCGGAATTCATCACAACACTTAATAAATCTTTTTTACCATTATTATTTAAATCAATAATATAAGCTTTATCAAAAGCGGGGTAATCTTTCCTGTTCCCATGATCAACCACAACAGAATCAATCATTTTTCTGTAAAACTTATCTCCTTCATTGATAAAATAATGTCCAGGGAATCGTTGACCTCCTTCAAAATAATAATCAGGTTGTTTTCCCTCTTCACCGTGATAATTATGCGCTGGAATATACACATCTAAATCACCATCATCATCAAAATCATAAACAGTCTTTTCAAAGAAATAAGATTCTCCTCTGTTAATCATGATATGTGTTGTTAAATCTTCGAATTTTTTTATTTCATCATTCCACAAGAAAACTCCCTCTATTGTTCCGATATGAGGATGTCCGATTACAGAGATAATTATGTCTTTAAATCCATCTCCGTTGAAATCCTTATAATCATAAGCAGGAGAATTGAAATAGTTTTTACTAATTTTATCTAATTGGTCATAACCTTCATTATCAACTAATTGTTGAAATTCTGAACTCACTATTACAACATCCTCTATAATTTCTTCACCTTCAATAGAAAATGTATCCTCATAATTATCACAAATGTCTCCAAAACCATCTCCATCAGTATCTTCTTGATTGGGATTGTATTTATTTGGACAATTGTCCTTCAAATCTTCAATTCCATCATAATCTTTGTCAAAAAAATTCAATTCAAAAACGAGTCTTTTATTTCTATCGTAATTTTCATCCTGCTCAGCTTTTAAATACATGTCTAAATTACCATTAGGCATAATAATTAGTTCAGCATAACCATCATTATCAATATCGTTAATTTCATAAGGCTCTACATTTGAAAAATTTGTAAAATATCTAGGAATAAATTTTTCTCCATCATTTATAAAAGCCATAATATCTACTCCATTTGAGCCACCATTCCATGGAAAACCATCAAAAACTAAATCCAAATCATTGTCATTATCAATATCTCTAAAATATGGTGGATTACCTTGCATTAAAAAGTTTTTGCTTAATCCATCAGGGAATATTTCTTCTGTAACATCTAATAGTGTATTGTTTGTAATTTTAAATGCTAACATTTCACTTGCAGGAACACCCTCAACTCTGTCATCATAAAAATTACTATTTCTAGTTAGCCAAATAATTAAAAGATCAGTTGTATTATTAAATTTAATCAAGTTGAAATTACCAGTTTCAGTTGATTGCATTTCGGGTCTTTCATATTTTGCAAGATTATTTCTATTAGAAATATCAAGATTGATGGAATCCTTATTTCCGTAATACACATCTAAATAAAATTCTCTTATATCTGATTTTGTTGATTTATAGATTTCACCTTTATATTTGTTTAAGTGACCATGAGTTATTAAATCTAAATAACCATCGCCATTTACGTCGTAGTTAGCATAACCTGCAATTGAGGTATAATTTGTTTCGTGTTTGCTAACAAATTTATATTTCCCGTCCTCAATAATAAACTTGTTAATTTTCGAGGTTTCATTTGAGTAATCAGCATCACTTTTAGTTAAAAATTCGTATTTACCATCTGAGTTTCCAAATTTATCAACCGTATTTATTTGTAATATTCCATCTAAAAAAATCATTTGACCATTATCTAGAGTAATCGAATCTTGAGTAAAATTTCCGTTACCATCATTTTTATAAATATGTAATGGTCTAGGCTTACCTGTTTTAAACCAAGATGGTCTATTTTCATTTAGACCATGCCAAACATCAGAAACTGAAATTAAATCTTTGTCGCCATCGGCATCAATATCTATCAATTTTAAATTTGGTCCTTCTGATTTTTCATCAACAAAGGAATCTAATTTATACACGATAGAATCATTAACTTTTTTTGTTCCTCTAAAAAATGCAATTCTAGAAATTAATTTCTTTTTTTCTTCATTACTCAAACTTCTAGTAACTGCTCCTACACCATAGGTATATATTCTTGAAATTAAATCTCTAATACCATCATTATTAAAATCTTCATAAATTGGCCATGATAAACTTGCCTCACCAAGAGGAGGTGTGTTCATAAGATCTTCAGTGTTTTCTAGAAGAATATTATTTAAATTATTTTTTACATTATCGCTCAAAAACATTTTTTTTGAGTGTAACAAATTAACCTTATCAGAAATGAAAAAATCAAAAACACATTCGCTTGCTTTAAAGTTTGGAATAGAAGATTTAATATCAGCACAAAGGTTATCTCTATTTAAAAGAATCTGATCGGTTGAGGAAAATGCAAGGCTAAAATTAATAATATTCAAATACTCATTTTCTTTTAAATTGAACAAATCTGAAATTCTCTTATTGGACTTATATCTAAATTTTAATTTATTATCACCGTCTTGAACTAATCTTATAAAATCTTTATTAGAATTATTATTTTTAAACCTATCATTAGCATCAACAAAAACGGTTCTTTCCCACCATCTACTCTCATTTTCATTTTCTTCGTAACTTATTGTATCCTTCTTAATTTCAACTCCTTTAAATTCTAAATCTAAATAGTTAGATCTATTAGGGTCTTTTAAAATTTGATCTATTGAATAATTATCTAGATATTTTTCTAATGAAAAAGAAATTTCTAAAGTGTCAAGAACAGAAAGTCTTTTTCCATGATTAACTTTAATTTCTACTTGAGAAAAAACAGATTGAATGATTAAAAATAAGATTAAAGTAAAGTGAAACTTTTTCATGGTAAATTAAAATTTAATTAACCTAATTTAATTAAATTAAAAGTAAGATTTACTACAATTATAAAAAAACTATAAATTTCTGTTTTTAATAGTAGTTACATACTTTAACTCCTTTAAATAACTGTATGTAAGAATATTAAACCATAGTATTTGACCCTGTTTTGTTTAACTAAACCTTAGATTTAAAATCATTTTCAAAATATATTGATCTAGTTGGAAAAGCAAAATCGCTTCCGTGTTTTTTCACTATTTCAATTATTTTAAAATTAATTTCTTGACGAGTGTTAATCATTATTTCCCAATCAGGTCCATTTGTAAAATAAAGAACCATAATATTTAAAGAACTATCTCCAAATTCTAAAAATCTAACTTTACCTTCTTGATTTGTATTAGGGTGCTCATCTAAAAGTTTCTGAATATCATCTACAATATTCTTAATCTTTTCAACACTTGTGTTGTATAATAAACCTATGTTAAACTTAACTCTTCTTACTGGTCTTAAACCTAGATTGTCGAGTTCAGCATTAACCAAGTTTTTATTTGGAACAGTTACTACACTTTTATCAAATGTCCTAACACGAGTACTTCTAAACCCAACCTTTTCAACAACACCGGTAATTGATCCAATAGTTATAACATCTCCTACTTGAAAAGGCTTATCAAAGAATATAGTGAAAGATCCTAGAAGGTTTTCAAGACTTTCTTTTGATGCTAATGCAACCGCTACACCACCAACTCCAAGCCCTGCAGCTAACGCCGTAACATCTACATCAAAAATATTTCCTAAAACAATTAAAACTCCAAAAATTACAACTAAAACCTTCCCAATTTCTATTGCAAATGGAATAAGCTGATCGTCAACCTTACTTTCAGTTTTTTCAGCTTTGTATTTTAATCTTAAACCAACATAATCTACTACTCTAAGTAAAGACCAAAACATAGTTAAGATTATAAGCAGAGAAACACCTTTACCTAATATCATTTTAATTCCAACTTCATCTGAGCTTACAAGATTCCAAGATTCAGGAAAATTTAATGAATTAAATGAAAAATATATAATTATTATTAAGAGAAAATAATTTAATGGTTCTTTAAGAAGTTGATCAAATTCAGATTTACCATTTACATTAGATTTATCACCAACCAATTTATATATGATTTTTCTTAAATATGAGCTGATTAAAGATTTAAATAAAAGTCCAAATAAAAAAACTAAACCAAATATGATATAGCTTTTGATAGAATTTTCAAGAAATTCTATTTGTAAAAATTCAAGTTGATCCATTTTAAATTATTTTTTACAAAAGTAAACATATTATGTGTGAGTAATAAAGGATTTTTTATTTACTTCATTTAGGTACAGTATTTGTTTTATTACTGCTATGAAAAAATATATTTACTTAATAATCTTTATGATCAATTCAATAATCACAGCCCAAAATTTAGATTTAATTAATACTAGCAATGATATAGGACTCGAGGACTGGAGAATTGTAAACGATGATGTAATGGGTGGAGTTTCATCTTCAACATTATATTTAAATGAAGAACAAAACTTAGTGTTTTCAGGAAATCTTTCTTTAGAAAACAACGGAGGGTTTGCCTCCTCTAGAATGGGATTTGAGAGAGGAATTCTTGATAAGGTAAAATTATTTAAATTAAAAGTTAAAGGAGATGGAAAAACTTATAAATTTAGATTTAGAGAAGGCTATCGTTCTACTAATTACTCATCGAATTTCAACACAATCAAAAATGAGTGGATAGAAATCGAAATAAAAACTAGTGATTTAAAACCTATGTTTATGGGATACTATTCCTATAGATCACCTAAACTTGACACAAAGAAATTAAGTTCATTAGGATTCCAAATTTCGGATAAACAAAAGGGAGATTTTAAGTTAGAAATAATGCATGTAAAAGCTATTTATTAAACCAAAAATTATTTAACTAATAGTATTGATTTATTCATCTTTTCTCCAAACTCTTACATAATCAATTTTAAAATTACTGGGCAAGTCCTCTAATTTGGGTAAACCATCCCACACTTCCATTATTTCAGCATCAAAAATTATGTGTAATGGTCTTTTAAAAAAATCATTTTTTCTTCTAAAAACTTCTTTTCCGTCCAAGTACCATATTAATAGTTCAGGTGTCCATAAAAATCCATAGATATGAAAATCTTCATAAAAATCATACGACACATTAACCTTGGTATATCTATTTTCAAGTTTATATTTCTTTTTGTTAACTAGTGACTCTACATAAGGAGTTTGATAACGATGGACTGCTGCATAGTATGCCCGGTGATTTTCTTCTTTAGATGCTTTCCCAAATACTTCAAATATGTCAATTTCCTCTGAATACTCGCCATGCTTATATTTAATCGATTCCTCAAGGGGGTCATAAAGCCAAAAAGCATTACATACACCAGCAGACATTGATTTTGCTCTGGCTTCATAATATCCGTAGTGGCTTCTATTTTTACTTTTAACTATTGCTGTACTGAATTTATCATAGCCCCTTGCCTTATCTTGAACACTAACGTTTTTTGGATTCAATGATTTTGCAATTAATTCCAGATAACCTCTTTTAACTTTAACATTTGATCTAGAAAAATGGGAAGGTTTTCTTCCATGCCATGATGGATTAAAATCCCACCATTGTTTAGAATTTAATTTTTTTCCATTAAATTCATCACTAAAATTAAAATCCATTTTCCATTTACCTTCCAATTTTATAGTGGGGGTAATTTCATCTTGAGCACTTAGATCTAAAGCTAAGATTGTTATAATCAATAATATTATATTTTTTGAGTTAACAGTCATAGAATTTATTACTGAGAAATTATTTAAATTTTAGATTAGCATAAACTGGATTATGATCAGAAACCCATCTACCCGTTTTAGTTTTAACATGTAAGTGACCAGAACTTAACGTATTAAAATTTTTCTCAAAAATATAATCAATTCTATTGTTAGATGATGGATTTAGCTTAAAACCATTATAAGTTCCATAAACAGGATTTGTATTTTTAATATCAAAATTTGTATCGTTTAAATCCTTAGCCAAAATAGAAATAGTTTTTGAAGTATCTGTTGAATTAAAATCTCCAGTTAAAATAACGTAATCATCTTTTTTGGAAAGTTCACTAATTTTTTTTAGTATCAGTTTAGCTGATTCTTCTCTAGCAATTTCACCAATATGATCAAAATGAGAATTGAATATCCATAATTTTTTATCAGAATTTCTTACTTTGAAATATCCATATGTACAAATTCTTTCCATAGAAGCGTCCCATCCTACGGAAATAGATCCTGGTGTTTTCGATAGCCAAAATGTTTCAGTTTTGAGTAATTCAAATAAAGATTTTTTATAATAGATCGGACTGTATTCACCTTTTGTTTTACCATCGTCTCTACCAACACCGACATAAGAATATTCTGTTAAGTTTGTGTTTAGATAAGTAAGTTGAGATAAGGTAACTTCTTGTAAACCCAAAAAATCAGGGTTTTCATTTTTAATAAAATCAACAACAGAAGATCTTCTGTTTTCCCATATATCTTTACCATCATTTGGGTTATTATATCTTATGTTATATGAAATAACTTTTATTTCCTGATTTAAAAAAGTTAAAAAAAACAGGTATATGAACAAAAAATACTGCATTAAAAAGAATAATTGATAACTTTAATTTACTAATACATATTTATATATTAACCATATGAGGTCATTTTTTTTATTTTTTTCATTATCCCTTATCAACTGTAATAACTCAGATACTTTAGAATTAAATATAAATGATAAAATAATTTTACCTAAACATTACATTGTAAATAAAATAAATGATCAAATAAATATTAACGGAAAAGATGATGAATTAGCATGGAGCAAAGCCATTTATACTGATGATTTCATTGATATTGAGGGGAATAAAATACCAAGGCAAAAAACGAATGTTAAAATGTTATGGGATGATAAATTCTTATATGTTTTTGCTAAACTTTATGAAAATCACATTTGGGGAGATATTACTAAAAGAGATGAGGTGATATATTATAATAATGATTTTGAAGTTTTTATAAATCCAAATGATGACGTTTTTAGCTATGGAGAAATTGAAATAAATGCTCTGGGGACTGAATGGGATCTGTTTTTAAATAGACCATATAGACTAAAAGGAAAAGCTGACAGTAGTTGGGACATAAATGGACTAAAATCTGCAGTAGATATCAATGGCACATTGAATGATCCAAATGATTTAGATGACTATTGGACTGTAGAAATTGCTATTCCTTTAAAAGAAATAGAAAAACTAAATACATCTAGAAAAGATGAGAAAGTAATTTCTGGAGATGTCTGGAGAATAAATTTTTCAAGAGTTAATTGGGATTTCGAAATAAACAATGGTGTTTATTCCAGAAAAAAAGAAAATGGTAAGTACTTACCAGAGTATAATTGGGTTTGGTCTCCTCAAGGGATTATTAATATGCATGTCCCAGAAAATTGGGGTTACTTAGTTTTTTCTGAAAATAATGAAGTTTTCAATATGACCAACAAACTAATTACTCAACATATACTTTACACTGTTTTCCGTGAAATTACTTTTGGAAATTTAAAATATTTGAAAAATTTAGAAGCTAATACTTCAATTGAATTTAAAGATTTTGAATATAGAAATACAACAATTTCTTGTAATTTTCTTAAAACAGAAGATGGTTATATAATTGAACTAATCGATGGAGAATATAACTTTTCTATTGATGAAACAGGAAAAATTAAAAAATAAATTATGATTAAAAACGTACTATTATTATTGAGCTTATGCTGTTTTATTAGCTGTATAAATGAAAAAAACGAAAATGAGTTTACAATTAGCACATGGACAGGTGCGGGAAATGATTTTAAAGAAGAAATTTGGATTAAAAAAATTAGTTACTACGATTCACTTGGAATTAGTGAAATATTGGTTGGTGGCTCTCCTGAGGTACTAAGAAAAATTATTCCTTTAGCTAATAATAAAAATATAAAAGTTCATGGTTGGATGTGGACAGTAAACAGACCTGGTGATACTATTGCTAATAAAAATCCAGAATGGTATTCAGTAAACAGAAATGGTCAAAATTCTCTTGATTATAGAGCTTATGTAAATTATTACCAATGGTTAAGTCCATTTCATCCCGAAGCGAGAAATCACATAATAAATAATGCAAAAAAATTAATGGAAGTTGAAGGGTTAGCTTCAGTACATTTGGATTATGTTAGATATCCAGATGTTATTTTAGGAGCTGACTTACAACCTAAATATAATATCGTACAAGATACTGAGCTGCCAGAATACGATTATGGTTATCACCCTATAGCTATTAAAGAATTTAAAAAAATATTTAATAAAAATCCATTAGAAATGAGAAATCCACACCTTTCAACAGAGTGGAGACAATTTAGACTAAATGCTATTACAAGCTTAGTTAATGAAATTATTGATATAGCTCATTCAAAAAACAAAAAAGTAACTGCTGCAGTTTTTCCTTTTCCAGAAATGTCAAGACATATGGTTAGACAAGCATGGAACGATTGGAATTTAGACTCGGCATATCCAATGTTGTATCAAAATTTTTACCGAGAAAATATCAATTGGATTGGATTTGCAACTAGACAAGGAGTTAGTGATGTTAAATTCCCTATTCATTCAGGACTTTACGCAGGAGCTTTAAAAAAACCTGGTGATTTTGAAAAGGCCATTAGTATATCTAAAACAAATGGTGCTAGTGGAATTTCAATTTTCACAGCTGATGGTTTGAACGATGAACAAAAATCTGTGTTAGTAAAATTAAAAAACTCATCAAACTGATTAAATGAAAAATTTTTTAATATTAATCATATTAATTCCCTTTTTCTGCTTTAGCCAATCAAAAGAATCTAATTCTTACAGTTATTTAGCTCTTGGTGATAGTTATACTATTGGAGAGAGTGTAAAAGAATCTGAAAGATGGCCAGTTCAACTTTATAAATCCTTAAAAAACAAAATAAGTTATCCAACAATTATTGCAAAATCAGGATGGACCACCGATCAATTGATCGATACTTTAAACAAAACAAAATTTAAAAATTATGATTTTGTTTCTTTATTAATTGGAGTTAATAATCAATATAGAGGAAGAAGTGTTGAAAGTTTTAAAAAAGATTTTGTTGAGCTTTTAGAACGCTCTATAAAATATGCTAATGGGAAGAAAGAGAGAGTTTTTGTTGTCTCAATTCCAGATTGGGGAGTCACTCCTTTTGCCAATAGTAAAGACAGAAATATTATTGAAAAAGAAATAAATGAATTCAATAATATAATATCTGAAGAGTGTAGTATTAATGATATTAAATTTTTTGATGTAACACAAAACTCTAGAACAGCTTTACAAAATAAATCTTTAATAGCTAAAGATGGTTTACATCCTAGTAAAAAAATGTATAAACAATGGGTTAAAATAATAAAACCATATTTTAAAAGTTTTTAATGGAATTAAAACAGGTTGCAATAGAAAAGGATAATAATGATGATCTTAAATCATTCAAATCAAGATTTGTAAACAATGAGAATGAAATTTATCTAGATGGAAATTCTTTGGGTAAATTACCTGTTGTTACAGAAAATGATTTAATTACTGCTGTTAAAAATGAATGGGGTCAAAATTTGATTAGAAGCTGGAATGACAATTGGTTAAAAATTTCTGAAAAAATTAATTTTAAAATGTCAAAATTAATTAATTCAGATAATGATGAAGTTTTAGTAGGCGAATCAACTTCAGTAAATTTGTACAAAATCTTATACTGTCTATTAAATAGTAATCAGTATAAAAAAAATCTTGTAACTGACTGTCTAAACTTTCCTAGTGATAATTATATAATTGAAGGATTAAAAGATCACACAGAAAAAAAAGAAATTACAATCATAAATTATAATAATAATTTAAGCTGTAACATTGATCTTTTAAAAAAATCAATTCAAGAAAATCCAGGAATATACTGCTTAAGTCTTGTAACTTATAAAAGTTCCTTTCTTTACCCTATTAAAGAGTTAAACGAATTTGCCGAAAATAATAAAAGTATAATTGTTTGGGATTGTAGTCATGCAATTGGAGTTGTAGATATAGATGTTAAACATTCTAAAACTAAAGCTGCTATTGGATGTACGTATAAGTTTTTAAATAGTGGTCCTGGTTCCCCATCATTTTTATATGTATCTAAAGATATATTGAATCATTTACAAAACCCTATAAAAGGATGGTTTGGGCATTCAAAACCTTTTGATTTTGAAAACAAATATAAACCTGCTGATAATATAAATAAATTTAATTCCGGTACTCCATCTGTTCTTTCATTAATACCTGTCAACACTGGACTTGATTTAATACTTGAAGCAGGAATAACGAATATTAGAAATAAAAGTATTGAATTGGGAGAGTATTTAATAAAAATTATAAATATTGAGCTAAATAAATTTGATGTAAAAATAATATCACCAATTGAATCAAAATCTAGAGGGTCTCACATTACTATTCAACACAATGAAGCTTGGAAAATTTGTAAACTCCTCATTAAAGGTGATAAAAAAAGAAAAAGAATAATTCCTGATTTTCGACCAGAAAATAACATTAGATTAGGGTTTTCTCCTCTTTATGTGAGTTTTATTGATCTTTATGAAACTGTTATAGCTATTAAAGATATTTTAGAAAACAAAGAATACTTAAAAATCGATGATAGTAAACCTGAGGTTACCTAAAAGTTAATCTAAACAAAGTTCAGTTGTTACAAATCCAAGATTTTTATATTCATTATGAATTGTTTTAAGCAACGAATATTCAGAAAAAGAATCTTGTCCAAGTTCCCATATCATTATCCCTGAAACCTGCTCACTAGCTAGTTTAACTTTTGATTTTATTGTTGGCCTTCCATTATAAAACTTTAAACCAACATTATCTAATTCTGAGTTAGAAGCTTGTAAATTAACCATCTGTCCATAGGAAAAAGCTGTAACATTTGAAGAATTCGTAAAGTCATATCCATAAAATGGTACACCTAAGGTTAATTTTGAAGCTGAAATACCAACAGTATTTTTCCAATAATTTATTGATCTAACAGCATTATCATATGAGCTATGCTGACCAGAAACAGTTGGATTCCATGGTCCAGTAAAATCATAAGCCATCAGATTAATAAAATCAAAAGTTTGTAGGGCCTCGTCAGTTATGTTACTAAATCTTGTAACTCCTGGCAATGCAGCTGTCATTCCTTTTCCTTTAGCTGATAAAGCAGTTTTTAATTGAATTACAAAAGGACTGTACCCTGGTGTAACATATTGCCATTCTAAATCAACATCTACGCCATCAAAATTATTGTCAACAACAAAACTCACTATCTCATTAATTATCTCAGGTCTATTAGCTTCTATATCAATTAAATTTGACCAAGTAGAAGCCTGAACATCTGTCAAATATCCTCCACCAATAGAAATGTAAATTTTAATTTTACTATTATCAGCTCTGGCTTTTACTAGTATATTATTAAAATCATTAATTATTAATTTACCGTCTACTCCAGGATTAGCAAAGGCAAGATTTAAATGGGTTAATTTACAATAGTCAATATTATTGTTAAAATCAAATTTATATTGAGGAAGATACCCTACAACTCTTGCTGTTCCATCAGAATCCAAAATTAATTTTTGCTCTACAGAATCATCTTTACTACATGAGAAAAAAAATAAAAAAGAAAGAAATAAGGAAAGGTTAATTAACTTCATTTTTAAGTGATTTTTTATTTAAATAAATTGTTATTAAATATATGATTGGAGTCATCAACAACCAAGTTGATTGTGACTGAAAAGTCACCGGTCTTCCTGAAATTTCAAAAAGAATAGGGTTAAAATAAGAACCCAAGGGCATTAGTGGTCCCCATGATAAGTCTCCGTTTGACCCTAACTGAAGGTGATAAAAAAATACTTCAACATAAATATTTTGAGCTACGAACCAAACAAGAAAAACTATAAAAACAGACCAATTCCATTTTTCAAATGGATTAAAAGATTTAATGAAAATCTTTTTTACAATGAATAAACCTATCCATACTATCAGTACATCACCCAATGAATTTAAAACCCAGTTTAAATCTTGAGGAATTGCACAATTCAAAGCTTCAGATCTTCTCAAACTTACAGGAAGACCATCAATTAAACCATAGGTTAACCAAATTTCAAATCCAAAAGCACATATAAAAAAAGTTAAACATAATGTAATAGCAGTATTTATATTGATTTTGTTTTTTTTCAAATAATAAAGTGCCAAAACAATGGGAGTTAATGCAAAAAAATACAACCTAATAATTAGCCACAGCTCTTCATTATTTAAGTTACACATTGTTAATAGTTAGAAAGTATAATTATAAATATAGGGCTTTTAAGATAAGTTTAAGTTTTCCCATTTTTTCATTAACAAGTCTAAATCTGCTTTCTTTTTTTCATAATTAACAAAAAAATTTGGAGAAGAAATTGTTTTTTCATAATTATTTAAAAGATTATCGTCTATGATTGATATTTCTTTCTCAAGTCTAGATATTTTATTTTCTACATTATTAATTTTTTTCTTTAAATTTCTTTCATTAGAATTTGAAGGTCCTTTGTTTGACTTTGAAGCTATTTTTTTTTCTTTCTTTTCAATTTCTCTAAAATTTTCAACTTGCCTTTGGTCTAAATAATAGTCAATATCTCCTAAATACTCTTTAATCATTTGATTTTTAAACTCATAAACCTTATTGGTTAACTGTTGAAGGAAGTCTCTATCATGTGAAACTAAAATTAAGGTACCATTAAATTTAATTAAGGCTTGTTTTAATACATTTTTAGATTTTATATCAAGATGATTAGTTGGTTCGTCCATCACAAGGACATTAAAGGGTTGTAATAATAATTTTGCAAGTGCTAATCTATTTCTTTCTCCACCTGAAAGCACTCTTACGTATTTTTCAACTTCATCACCCTGAAATAAAAAAGATCCTAAAATATCTCGAACTTTTGATCTGTTAGATTCATTTGCTGAATCTATCATTGTTTGGAGTACTGTTTTAGTTCCGTCTAAATAATCTGCTTGATTTTGAGCAAAATACCCTATTTGAACATTGTGACCTAGTTTAGAATTTCCTGAAGAGGGATTCAATTCACCTACAATTACTTTTGCTAATGTAGACTTGCCCTGACCGTTTTGTCCTACAAATGCAATCTTACTTTGTCTTTCAATTAATAAATTAATGCTGGTAAGAACTTTATTTTCACCAAAATTTTTGGATAAATCTTCAATTTCAGTGACAACTTTTCCAGGATTTACTGAAATATTAAAATTTAATTTCATTACACTGTTATCATCTTGATCTACCTCAATTCTATCAATTTTTTCTATTTTCTTGATTAAGGACTGGGCCATTGAAGCTTTTGATGCTTTTGCTCTAAATTTTTCAATTAATTTTTCAGTGTGTTGTATGTGCTTATCTTGATTTTTTTGAGCACTTATCTGTTGTGATTTTATTTCGTTTCTTAGAATAAGATATTTTGAATAAGGTTTATTAAAATCATAAATTCTTCCAAGAGAAATATCAATTGTTCTATTTGTCACATTGTTTAAAAACATTTTATCGTGAGAAACTATTACTACAGCTCCGGAGAATGATTTAAGAAAATCCTCAAGCCAAATTATAGACTCTATGTCTAAATGATTTGTTGGCTCATCCAATAATAGTAAGTCGTTGTCTTGTAAAAGAAGTTTAGCTAACTCTATTCTCATTCTCCATCCACCAGAGAAGGTATCAGTATTTTTTAAAAAGTCTTGTCGATCAAAACCTAAACCCTGTAATATTTTTTCTGTCTGACCTTGATAATTATATCCACCTATTAGTTCATATCTATCGTTTACATCGCTTATATCATTTATTAGTGATAAGTAAGAGTCACTTTCAAAATCAGTTCTCTCGTTTAGCTGTGCATTAATATGATTCTGTTTTTTTTCTAACTCTTTTATCTCTGTGAATGCTTGATAGGCCTCATCCAGGACAGTCCGTCCTTTATCAAAATCAATATCCTGTTTTAAAAATCCAATTTTTAAATCTTTTTCATAAGCAATTGAACCAGAGTCAAATTCAGATTCTTTGGAAAGTAACTTTAATAAAGTTGACTTTCCAGCACCATTTTTTCCAATTAAACCTACCCTATCACCTGAAATTAATTTGAAAGATATTTCTTTAAATAGATACTCTCCAGAGAAAGAAACAGATAGATTATGAATATTTAACATTGATTAATTTTCTGGCAAATGTAAATAATTATGCTAATCAATATTAAGCAGACTCTGAAAACTATTTGAGGATTTTTTCAAGTCACTATAGTATAAAACTTTTAAATTCTTTTTTGAATTAACTAATTGGAAAATCATAGCTTTTGATATATCATTTGCTGAAATGCTTTTGTATTTTTTAAAGGATCCGAAAAGAATTTTATCAATTAGAAAAAAAAATATTTTACCCAAATTCTCACCTACTCTAGTTTCAATCCTTTTCCCAAGAATAATTCCTGGTTTTACTATATTTAAATGATCCAAGGGAATTTTAATAATGTCTCTTTCAAGCATTCCTTTTGTTCTTGGATATAAAAAATTAGAATTAGGATCAGAACCAACTGAAGAGATAACCGATATTCTTTTAACACCCATCTTATTTGCAGACCTTGCTAAATTTATACAATAGTGATAATCTACTAATTCAAAATTTTTATCACTGCCAGACTTTCTTCTGGTTGTTCCAAGAGCAATATACAAGTGATCGATTTCTTTAAATGAGATTTCATTTTCAAGATTATTAAAATCTATGATTATATTCTTTACATTTTTTTTATCAAAATGAATTTTTCTTCTGGAATAAGAAATTACCTTCGGATATAAAACTGAAAGATTATTAATTAAAAATGAACCAACTAATCCTGAAGATCCAACAACAGCAGGAAGATCTGTCTTAATAACCATTAATTAAATTAAAAAAGTGTAAAGTAGACCTGCACAAATTGCTCCAAAAAGAGGTCCAAAAACCGGAACCCAACTGTAAGACCAATCTGCATTTTTATTTTTTCTAGGGAGTAATGAGTAAATTAATCTAGGTCCAAAGTCCCTAGCTGGATTTATAGCAAAACCAGTGGTTCCCCCTAGAGTCATTCCTATAACCCAAACTAATATACCGACAGGAAGAGCACCCAAAGCTCCTAAACCAAAGTTTACAATCTCTCCTTCTATCTCTAAATTGGGTTCCACAATGAAAAATATTGCAAAAACTAAAATAAAAGTTGCAATTGATTCACTGAAAAAATTGTTTTTATAGTTTTTTATTGCCGGTCCAGTACAAAAAGAGCCTCTAACTTTATCCTCATCCTTAGTCAGTCTATAATGATCTATGTATACAACATAAGCAAGCCAACTTCCAAACATAGCACCCAGCAGTTGGCTAAATACATATCCTAAAACTAGGGACCATGAAAATTTTCCGGCAACAGCTAGACCAACAGTAACAGCAGGGTTTAAATGAGCTCCGCTATACTGACCTGTAATAAATACTGCTACAAAAACTGATAATCCCCAGGCCATACTAGTTAATATCCAATTAGAATTTTCACCTCCAATTGTATTTTTCAAACTAGTATTGGCATTTACTCCAATTCCTAATAACATTAGTATAGATGTTCCTATAAATTCAGCTAAAATTGAGTCCATAATTATATTTTATAAAGTTTTGTTAATTCAATAAAAGATTTTAGTTGTTCATTCTGCCATTTATCATCTTTTTGAAGCTCTTTAGCCATGATTTTAACAACTTTTGGAGCAAGACGTAAGCTTTCATCAACATCTAAAAATAAACATCTAGAACGACGTGACATAATATCATCAAGATTAATTGCCATTTCATTTCTAACAAAATGAACTATGGATAATGGAGATAAATCAATTTTTTTACTAATAGATTTATCGTTTTTAATAATACTAAGACCATTAAAAATTTTTATTTTTCTTGTTTTAGATTTTAAAAATTTTAAATTACTATTCCTAATACCTTCATCTACAGTTTTTTCTGATATCTTCCTGTAGGTAGTCCATTTGCCTCCAACCACACTGATCAAGCCTGATTTACTTGTAAAAATTTTATGTTTTCTTGATAAATCTTTTGATTTTGATTTGGAAGAATCTGCAACCAAAGGTCTTAAACCAGTATAGATAGTTTTAATGTCTGTTTTATGAGGTTTCTCTCTTAAATATTGTTCAACATTTTTTAAAATATAATTTATCTCACTGAGTTTTGGTTTGGGATTAATCTCAGGTTCATTTATTTCATTATCTGTTGTTCCCAAAATAACAGAATTATGCCACGGAATTGCAAATAAAACTCTTCCGTCAGAGGTTTTAGGAATTAAAAATCCGAAATCACTTTTTAAAAACCTTCTTTCAACAACCAGATGTGTTCCCTGACTAGGTTTGATAATATTTTTAGGAGTCTCATAATCTAAATTAATAATTGATTGGGAAAAAACTCCTGTGCAATTTATAACAATCTTTGATTTAACTTCATAAATATTATTACTAACGCTATCACGCACATTAACACCTTTGATAATATCATTATGTTTAATAAAACTTTCAACTGAAGAATAGTTAAACAGAGTAGCTCCAAATTTTTCAGCAGTTAAACCAATATCTATACCAAGTCTTGAATCATTAAATTGGCCGTCAAAGAAACAAACTCCTCCTAAAAGACCCTTATTATTAATATTGGGTAACAGCTCTTGAACTTTTTTCTTATTAATAATTTTTGATTTTGGAAAAAAAGAATCTCCTGAAATTAAGTCGTAAAGTTTTAAACCAAACCAATAATAAAACTTTAATAATGGTTTATAAACCGGAATAACAAAGCCTATTTTATTTGTAACATGAGATGCATTTTTCATCAAAAAGTCCCTTTCTTTTAAAGCTTCGTAAACGAGCTTAAATTGAAACTTCTCTAAATATCTTACCCCACCATGAATTAACTTTGTACTCCTTGATGATGTTCCCTTGCAAAAGTCATGTTTTTCAAATAAAGCTACAGAATATCCCCTGCTGGAAGCATCTAAAGCACAACCCAAACCAATTGCTCCGCCTCCAACAATAATGAAGTCAAATACCTTGTTTTTATTTAAATATTCAAACTTTTGTTTTCTATTCAACTTTTATTGAACTTTTTTTATTCTACTCTCCCAATTATTAATGACTGATTCATCATTTTTTGATGGTGCAGCACAAAATTCTCTATCAATTTCCCATATTCCGTTTAACTCATCAATAGAAGACCAAAAACCGGAGGCTAGTCCTGAAAAGAAAGCAGCTCCTAATGCAGTAGTTTCGGTAATTTTTGGTCTAATTACATTTGTGTTTAATAAATTAGACTGAATTTGCATTAATAGGTTATTATTACTGGCACCACCATCAACTTTTAAATTATTAAATTTTGTTCCTGAATCCTTCTCCATTTCTATTATTATTTCACGTGACCTCAATGCAATGGCTTCCAAAGCAGCTCTCGCTATGTGTGATTTATTAGTTCCTCTTGTAATACCCATTATTGCACCAGTAGCATTTGGATTCCAATATGGAGCTCCTAAACCAGAAAGTGCTGAAATAAAAGTTACTCCTCCACTGTTTTCAACCAAACTTGCCAATCCTTCAATCTCAGCAGCATGCTCAATGATGTTTAACTGATCTCGTAACCATTGAACAACTGCACCTGCAATAAATACACTTCCCTCCAAAGCATATACAGTTTGGCTACCCATTTTCCAAGCAATAGTTGTTAACATTTTATTATTTGATTTTACAGGTTTATTTCCTGTATTCATCATACAAAAACAACCTGTACCATAAGTATTTTTAACATCTCCAGGATTTGTACACATTTGTCCAAACAATGCTGCTTGTTGATCTCCTGCAATTCCACATATTTGAATTTCAACGCCAAGAATATTTAGATCAATAGTTCCTACTTTTTCTGAACTATCAACAAGTTTTGGTAAAATTATTTTGGGTACATTAAGTAAAGCTAAAAGTTCTTCATCCCATTCTAAAGAATGAATATTAAAAAGTAAAGTTCTACTTGCATTTGTATAGTCCGTTACATGATATTTTTTGTTAGTTAAATTCCATATCAACCATGTATCTATTGTTCCAAACAATAAATCTCCTTTCATGGCTGAATCCTTAATTTCTTTATTAGAATCTAGAATCCATTTAATTTTAGTACCAGAAAAATAAGCATCTAATACTAAACCTGTTTTTTCATAAAATAATTTTTCTAAACCCTTATTTTCTAACTCTTCACATAAAAAAGCTGTTCGTCTATCTTGCCAAACTATGGCATTATACACTGGCTTACCTGTATTTTTATTCCAAACTACTGTTGTTTCTCTTTGATTTGTGATTCCAATCGAATCAATCTCATTTGGATTAATACCAGATTTTTTGACAACATCTTTTATAGCTTTTAATTGAGTCTCCCATATTTCAATTGGATCATGTTCAACCCAAGATTCTTTTGGAAAAATTTGGGTGAATTCAAACTGTGAAATTGATATTTGTTTACCATTTTTGTCAAATAAAATTGCTCTTGAACTTGTAGTTCCTGCATCAATTGACAGTATATATTTTTTCATAATATTTAGTTTATTCGATTATTAATTCATCTGCAAAAATCCATGATGGTAAATCTGCGCCGTGATGCCAAATTGGTGCTTTACTTAAATTTTTAGCAACAACTTTAATATACCTTGTTTTGATGTTTTCAACATCAATTGAAAAAGTTTGGATGTCGTTGACTTTTGAGCGTGGATTTAATTTTAGATTGTTTTCAACTCTGCCTAAACTAGTCCAGTTGGATTTATCATCAGATTGTAAAAATTCAACATTTTTAGGAAAAAAAACAATATGATTTGTTACCTGTAAAAAATTAATACTTAAAGAATTAATTTCAGTAATCTCATTTAAATCTACATAAGCTTCCATGTTATTTCCTTCAAAACCCAACCAGTTAGAATAAAAACTATTTCCACCCAAAGCACCATCTGTTAAGACTTGAGGATCCTCATTAGCATATTTTTTTGGAATTGTTTCTAAAGTGACCTTTTTTCCACTAGCTATATTATTTTTTATTGCAATTGTTAAAGCATTTTGATAATTTGAAACGTAATCTGTGACAGTGAAACCCATTTCATTCATGTAAGTTATATTGTTTTCTGAGCATACATCACTAAAATTATTAAGTCTTTCAATTAGTTCAGGGTTGATTATTTTTAAGCTATTTTCATTAAAAGTCAGTTTATATAAATCTGAAAAATTTTTTCTGTATAATTCTAATATCGCATAATCAATCGAAATTTTTGATCTTAAAATTCTCTTGTAATAATTCGAATTATAATCAACTTTGCTTAGAGCTTTATTAAATAGCTTATCGTAATTAGAAAGATTTTGTGGACTTAAAAAAGAGTCAAAACCTTGAGAAGGATCTCCATATAAAAAAAGAAAAAATGAAGTATTATCAATTTGACTTTGAATTTTACTAATATATTCAGTTATATATTTTCCACCATCACCATAATACTTGTCATTAAAATCTTTAATCAATGTATTGAAATTCAAAGAGGGATCCCACAAAAGCTTAGCCATAACGTAACTTCTTAGTTCAAATAATTCACTATCATTTCTGGAGTGCTGTTCAAATATCCACTTTGCATTATTATCTACAAATAAATTTATGTTAGGTTTTATAGTTCCCCAGTTTGGAAAAGGAGCCAAAAAATTAGTAAACTGAGTTGTATAGTCCCATATTCTTATATTATCAGTCAAACTAGACCATCCTTTCAAATCAGAACTAAAATCTTTACAACCCTCATCAATTGGAATACTTCTGTCACATTCGATAGAACATAGTGTAATAAGAACATTTTTAAGAGGCTTTATTTTTGGAGGTTTTCTTGTGTATTGGTAAGCTAAGGTTGAAATAGTTTTATCTGGAAAATCCTTAGCAATATCATTTACAAAATGAATTAAAGATCCTGCTGGGCTACCTTCTTTATTATCAATTTTTGAACAATTTTCACATTGACAATACTGTGTATTATCATCTTGACTCACGGAAATTACATCAGAGATTGGAGAGTTTTTGAAAAAAGATCTAACACTATCTTTGACAATTTCCAAAACAGCATTGTTTGTTAAGCACAACTGAGTTGGGAGTCGTTTTCCATTTCTTAAGGCATAATATTCTGGGTTTTTTTCATAAAAAACATCATATGGCATAAATCTATGAAAAGTATGAACTCTTGCATTAGGAACATACCTGGGAAATGCTTCATTTGTTACCTTGAGTTTGTCAGCAAAAATAGAATCATCATAAAATAATTTAGAATGAACTGTTCTAGTTAAAACAGGAGGTTCATAATAGTAATTATAATTATATGGTATGTTTAATGAACTTAGCTTTTCATAATGGGTATAATCGGTAGAAAGCCATTTTACATTTAAAAACTTTTCGATAAATTCATATGTGGCATAAAATAAATTTTTCTTATTGTTGGAAGATATATTGATTAAAGAATCCTTTAATTGGATTGAAATAAAATCATTTTCTATGTTTGGTTTGGTTAATAAAACTATAGATTTATTTTTTTTAATATTGGAGACATTAAGTTTAGTTTTAAAAGATTTTTCAAAATAAATATTTAAAGTATCTGCAATATCATCATACTCTGATACTATATTGTATTTTAAAATTGTTTCTTTATTAATGGAAAGTTTATTTTCTGTACAAGAAAAGAAGGTTATAAATATTAATAAAAAAAGTTTTCTCATAATAGAATTATAAGTTAAGAAAACTATTTAAATATCAAATCTATAAAAGCGAAGATTAATTGGCTTTTTGAAAAATTAATTTGAATTCAATATCTGCAAAATCATCCATTTTTACCAACATTAGAGAGGGTAATTTAATGTCAAAATCTGTTAAAACAACTGAGAATTCTCCTTCAATAATAAGCTTATCATTTGTATTTACATAAGTTCCCTCAAAAGATTTTTGAATTTTTTTTCCATGAAAATCTAATTCACCATTAAAAGTTATTTTATCAGAATTTATACTAATATCAGCAGAATAAAATTTTACTTGTGGATAATTAAGAGCATTTAAGACTCTTAGCGCATTAGAATCTCTATTACTAATTCCACTATCAAAATCAGCAATATTTGCAGAAACGGCTATTTTACTATCATTTTGTTGTAAAAAGACTCCTTTAATATTTTTATTTGTCCCACTCCACTTGTGAAGTAGGTGCTTAGCAGAGTATTGTATAAAAGATTCATCTTCGATTAACATCCACTTATTTTCCTGAGCTGATAAATTAATTGTGGTTACAATAAATAGAAAAAATATAATCTTATGCATGATCAAAATTTTATTACTAGTACTGCAGTTGCATAACTGGCAAATGCTGTGTATGCTGCAGCTTTATGATTACTTTTATTTTTGTCTTTATAATAATTTGTTGCTACCATTGCAGAAAAATGAAGAGTTGCTAACATTTTATGAGCTTTGATTGAATTAAATCCTTTAACTTTTTTATTAATTAAAGGAGGTGGTGAAAACAATGATAAACCAGCTCCAGTAAAATATCCAATATTTACAATTTTGCCCATTGTTTTGTGAGTTTCATATAAATCATCTTGTCCATTGTAAAGTTTACCTCCTATAATTCCTTGTGCAATCATAGAAGCTAATGTTAAATAACCAATAGCTTGGTGAGTTGTTAACATTGTCTTTCTTATTTTAAGTTCCTTTTCTCTATTTTCTAAGTTGAGTGGGGAAATCCCTGTTTTTCTTAATAAACCATTTTTACCCCACAATAAGCTTTGAGTAAAAATCATTTTTTCAGGAAGTAACTCAATTTGTTTTTGATCTTGCTCAATCATGCTGAAAAGATCCTCTTTTTCTTGAGAAAAAGAATATGATAAACTCAAAATAAATGCAACAAGTAAAAATTTAAGTTTCATAATAAAAAATTAAATGGTCCAAGCTCTTCCGTTAGTGGCTTCTATTAAATCAACACATCCTCTTTGTTCACCAGGTATTGGCCTATAAACTAATATGTTTTTACCAATATATTCATTTGTCTTAAATGCACTTATCAATAATTCTCTCAATGAATATAAGAAGATATATGATTGTGATTCTTCAGTGCTCATAAAATCATTCATCCAAATATCGTGCTTGGGTTTATTTTTAACAAAAAAATAATCTAACAATGAGTTTAAAGTTTTAGAATCAATATTACTTAAAGATGATGATTTCAAATATTCTAATTTAAATTTATCTAAAGCATTATAAATTGTTTTTTTTTCACCTTTAGATAAAACCTTGGAGATATAAATGTCCACAAATCTTAATAAATTTAATTCTTTAGATCCTGGAATCTTAGCTGAGCTTGGAATTATCAAATCCGATAGTTCATTTAAAAATTCAATATCACCCTTTTTAAAAAAAATTGGATTCCAACTAAAATCCTTATTGCAGGATTGTAATAAACTAATTGTAAAGGGAGAAACAGCCAACGCACCTACTCCAAAACCAACTTTTTTTAATAAATCTCTTCTTTTCATTTTAAAGTTTATTTTTTTTAAGCTCATTGACGGCATGATCAACAGCTCTAACAGTTATTGCCATGTATGTCAAAGATGGATTAACATTTCCTGAGGAAGTCATACAAGATCCATCTGTTATAAATACATTTTTAACTGAATGGATTTGGTTAAAAGCATTTAGAACAGAGGTTTTAGGGTCCCTACCCATTCTTGCTGTCCCCATTTCATGAATACCTAAACCTAACCCATATGAACTTTCATAAGGTTTTACATTTTTAAACCCGGCTTTATCCAACATTTCCATTGCTTGAAGTTGCATATCCTTTCTCATATTTAATTCATTTTCTCTAAGTTGAGCATCAAAAGTTACAGTGGGAAGTCCCCATTTATCAGTTTTTTCATAATTAAGAAAAATTTTATTTTCATGATAAGGTAAAACCTCACCAAAACCGTTTAAACCCATATTCCATTTGCCTGGTTTTATAACTGCTTGCTTTAATTTTTCTCCATAGGATGCTTCTTTAACATACTCTTTCCAATCTGTTCTACTTGCACCACCTTGATATCCATATCCTCTTAAAAAATCTTTACTTTTCGTATTTCCTCCTATGTTTTGAAATCTAGGAATATAAATACCATTGGGTCTTCTTCCAGTGTAATATTTATCCTCAAAACCATCATAACTAGCATCTGCTCCAATTTGAAAATGATGGTCCATTATATTATGTCCAAGCTCACCCGAATCATTTCCTAAACCATTTGGAAACCTATTGGATTTTGATTGCATTAAAATTGAGGTGGTTGGTACTGTGGAGGCACACATGAAAATAATTTTTGATTTAAATTCATAAGTTAAATTAGTCTCAGAGTCAATTATTTTAACACCTGTTGCTTTTTTCTTTGACTCATCATAAATTATTTCATAAACAATTGAATTAGGTCTCAAAGTCATATTTCCAGTTGCTTCAGCCGCAGGAAGTGTCGAAGAATTACTACTAAAGTAAGCACCATAAGGACACCCTCTCCTACATCTATTTCTGTATTGACAATTTACTCTTCCTAAACCTGGTTTTGTACCCTCAGTTATGTGTGCAACTCTTCCAATTGTCATATGTCTATTTGAATATTTTTCTGAAATAGACTTTTGCAAAACTTTTTCAACACAATTTAATTCCATTGGTTTAAGAAGTTTTTGATCTGGAAATTGATTTAAATTCAAATTTTCTCCACTAACTCCAATATAATTTTCTACATAATCATACCAAGGTGCTAAATCATTATATCTTATAGGCCAATCAACACCATAACCATCATTTTTGTTAGCTAAAAAATCAAAAGGGGTTAATCTGTAACTTTGTCTAGCCCAAAGTAAGGATCTTCCTCCAACATGATATCCTCTAATCCAGTCAAACCTTTTATTTTCATTGTAAGGATGTTCAATATCATCAACAAAAAAATCTTTAGTTGATTCCGTATTTACATAACCTGTTCTGCTTTGTTTGGGTTGTCTTTTTTCTATTTCTTGTGTTATAACATCACCTGCAGGAAATTCCCAATCTTCTTTATTTGCTGTTTTATAATCCTCAATATGTTTAATCATCCTTCCTCTTTCCAAGACAAGAGTTTTTAGTCCTTTTTCACACAATTCTTTAGCAGCCCATCCCCCACTCATTCCAGTTCCAATAACAATGGCATCGTAATTCATTTCCATAAATAATCGTCTGGTTTATTGTTTAACAATTGGTAATGTTATACTTGAGGGATATTTTCTTGAATGATGAATAACGTTGTTGGCAATAATACTTTTAGATTCATCATAATTATTTCCACCAGTATTTAGATTTCTAGCAAATCTTGGAAAATTACTACTAGAAACTTCTATTCTAATCCTATGATTTTTCTTAAAATAATTACTTGTTGACATTTGAGATAAATTGACTTTATAAACATTTCCCTCTTGCATAAAAACTTCCTTATCGTAGCCTTCTCTAAATCTTACTCTTTGAATAGTTTCATCAATATTATAAGCTGTTCCATCTGGGTAGACATCAATAAGTTTGATTGTTATATCAGTATCTTTAACATCAGAAGAAATGTAAATTGAGGAATTAATAAAGCCAGTTACTTCAAACCCATCTTTTAGAGGATCTGAAGTGTAAACGAGTACATCATCTCTAGTTTCAATTTCTTGTTGATCAAATGCACCTCCCTTTACAGCATTACCCATACAACAAACTCCACCGCCATTTGATGTAACGGGGTCTAACGGATTATAAATAAAACTATCGGGCTTATCATTAATTTTTCTTTTCAAGGTAGTTAGTTTACCATCTCCATACAACGTATTAGCATTTCCATTACTACTTAAATAAAATGGAATCATCTCTATATTTTCTGGGGGCCAAACTTCTGAGTTTTGCCATTTATTGGAACCCATTGTATAATACTGAACTCTTGGTGTTTTTTCTTTAAAATCGTTCTTTTTTTCTTTTAACATTAAATCAAACCAATCGTAAACCTGCTCGTCGTAATTTAATCTTGCATCACCTACACTTCTTTCTCCAACTATAGTATTTTCGGTAGCTCTTGTGAAACCGCAGTGCAAAGTTGGAGCTATTATCAAATACTGATTGTCATTTACATATTGATTTACTGAGTTTTCTCTAACATGATTAAATAAAGCAATATTGGGAGTAGTTGCAACGTCATACCAAGAAACAAACCAAAAACTAGGCACGCCAAAATCCATATTGTCGTGATATAAGCCACCCTCATACCATGCTTTATCATTTGGTTTTCTTCTTATCATTTTATCAAATATTTCTTTCTTTCCACCAACATTTTTTAAGAGGTCTTGTAACGGAAGGTGTTTAATTTTTTCAGCCCAATCAACAGGTGGGTTTTCAGGAGCTAAATCATAAAATCTTGAAATTCTGATTAAGTCTTCTTGAGACGCACCTGCAGGAATTCTTGGCTTAAACTCATCATGCTCTACACCATATAACCAAGTTCCGAATAACAATTGTTCTACACCTCCCCTATACCAATTTCCTTGTTCAAAAAAATCTCCAATCCTTCCAACTCCTGCTCCAAATCCCTGAGGAACCATTGCAGCATGAGAAGGATGATCTAAAGCTGCAACAGCCATTTGCCATTCAGCTGTGGAAGAGCACCCTAGTGTACCTATTTTACCATTTGACCAAGTCTGTTCACTCATCCAAGAAAATGCATCATATCCATCTGTCAGTGGCATACCTAAAATATCCCATTCGCCTTCACTAAAATATCTTCCCCTCTCATTTTGTACAACATAAGCATATCCTCTTTTTAAAGCCTCATAGGCTCTTTGATGAGTACGGTTTTTTTCTTCGCCATCTCCCCATGAGTTAAAGTTATATGGGGTTCTTGAGAAAATAATTGGAACTTTCTCATCAGTTTTGGGCCTGTATATATCAGTAGCCAATCTTATTCCATCTCGCATTGGCATCATTACTTTTTGTTCAAGAGTAGCTATTTCATTTATTTTTTTTAAAATATCATCTTGAGAATTTGAAGTTTGAGAGGTAAAAAGTAAAACAATTAAAATGAAAATATTATAAAGATTCTTCATATATTAAAATTATTAATTAAGTTATTAAAACAGATTTGTTATGCACAAAATGATTCCTGAAATACTAGAATTTTTTTCAGC
>Ga0222718_10000960_pt1 | contig 29199 bp, 33 predicted proteins | sample C33_27DmetaG_FD_165045 | JGI IMG/M metagenome (GOLD analysis project Ga0222718, IMG submission 165045) | Estuarine water microbial communities from San Francisco Bay, California, United States - C33_27D | ecosystem: Environmental > Aquatic > Marine > Unclassified | place: USA: California...
AATCTCCTTGAGAGTGAAGGTGAAGTATCCGGGTTGAGCGTTAATTATGGACATGTTTTGTAAACTTAAAAATATGGTGAATAGTACATTTACTTAGGTATTAGATATGACTGATCGCATTACATGGGATGAATACTTTATAAACGTCGCAGATCTTGCGTCCGTCAGGTCTCCATGTGAGAGGTTAAAGGTGGGGTGTGTCCTCGTGAAGAACAATAGGCTCATCAGCATGGGCTACAATGGATTTCTAGGTGGATGCGAACACAAATCTATTGTGAGGGATGGACACGAACAGGCTACGATACATGCGGAGATTAACGCAATCACGGATGCGGCGAAGAGGGGTGCCTCCATCGATGATTGTGTGGCGTATGTGACACATTATCCTTGTCTCAACTGCTACAAGGCTCTAGCGAGTAGTGGAATCAAAAAGGTGTATTACAAAGAGGACTATAGAAACGACCCAGTTGTGGAAGAGTTGGGGTACGGAGTGGATGTGATAAAGCTTAACGCCTGACTTTCTTCAGCCCTTCTTCCTCGAAGATGAGAACAACGCACTTGATCTCATCTTTGGTCCATGGAGATGCACCATTGAACGACTTGAGAAACGTGTACATGATGTTTTTCTCACAAGTCAGTTTCCTGTCAAGCTCAATTTCAGCACCGGGTTTAAGCCATGGCCAGTTTTTGACACAGAGACGGATAGTCTTGTAAGGCTTTCCGTCAGACTTAATGCGAATACCACCTTCACTGATAGGTTCGGGTTCAAATTCGTGATGGGGCATGGCGGCGTTCATCTTTTCGATCATGTTCATCACGTTCCTCATGGTGAACGAGTCACCAAACTTGAACGCGGGGCCAGGTTCATACGTGTGAATAATGGGAAGAGTCATTGTTTTTTATATTGAAAATCTATGTAATGTCTACACACTTAGGTGTTAAATGCTTCCTTGAGCCAGAGAACGACCCAGACACCATCACAACCTCTCGCAATTCGTCGTTTGGTCTTACGATTGATACCCCACTTACGACCCGCGATTTCCTCACCTGTGTAATTTTTGAGTTCCTTAATGTCCGTTCCACTACCCTTTTTGGGTACCCAGTCCATGTACCTCTTCGTAAATTCAACAAGAGAAGTATGACGCTCATCATCTGAAAACAATTTGTAGGACACCTCAAACCTCTCACGTTCAGTCCCTAGAGCAGTCTCTTCGCACCAGGTGTCAGTCGCATACGTCCGAGTTTTACTCGTGTTTGAGTTCCATCGAACCTTCTCGATGTCAAAATCCGTCTCCCATAACTGTCTGTACCGTTCGATAGTCTCGATATTTGTAAATACCGAAATATTATCTGGTACATCATACCCCGTCATCCGACCCAATAACCCTTGAATGATCGCTGTATCGTTCACGGATTTGGCCAGTCGCTCATAGACCACACCAATATTGGTTTTAACGAGTGTCTTCGCACACCGCAGCATATCCTTGATGAAAATAAAAGTGTGCCTCGCCGGAGGTGTAGAAAGGAGATCGTTCAGGTCAACGATGTCACCGTCTTTCTGTTGATAGGTCTTGGTATCGAAACCACCGATACACGCAAGCTCATCGAAGTTGAGGGAAATCTGCTCTTTCTTTTTCTTCTGTGTAAAAACCCTAATGATGTGATACTTGGGTTCGCCAAAACTGCTCATTATGTGGGAGTGTAACTCGGCAACATTGGATTTGTCTGACAGATCTTTCGCTTGGAACACACTGCCTCTGTCGAGGAGTTGAAAGGGACCGACGTATCCTTGTCCGGGCTCAGCCATCAGAATTTTCGAACGTTCTTGGAGATGGAGACGGTCTCTGAGGGTCCCGTCAGGGGTTGCCGAATACTCAACGATCCTGACATGGTTCTTGAACATGAAGTCGGGGTTGTCCAGGTTACATTTTCTGAATGTCTTGGCGATCGTCTGTGTCTCCTTAGCTGCCATGTGCATCTCGTCGATGATGATCAGCACGTTCTGCTTCCCACACAAAGAGATTTCCAGTTTACCCTCGACGTCGGTGTTATGGAAGATATTGTCCTTCATGATGTCGGGAAATCTACTCTGTGTCTGTTCTTTCCACTCGGTAGAAGAGAGACCGGTGATGATGAAGATATTTTTGGGTGGTGTTGAACAATACTCGATAGCCCTCTTGGTCACCTCCATCATCGATCCGGTCTTACCCGACTGTGTCTCTGCGAGAACCATGGTGTACAGAGTTTCGCAATCGTTGCATAGAACTGTGTCGTGTACTTTTTTACCGATGTCACGCTGGTTCTCGTGAATTTTGATGGTGCCTAGGAGCTCCATGCGCCCAATTTGCGCGCGGAACTCCTGGCGATCATATTCAAGAAGACTGTCGGTGGCCATCTTTTATTATTTTTTTTACAAAAGATCATTGACTTAGGTTTCGTTAGTAATTCGTGATGACGATATGGGTTGTGTTGATTTCGTCACCAATACGATTTGAATGAAGTTTGAACGCATACTTTTTGTGATATTCACGTTTGATATATCCGGAGTACAACTCTTCGATGAAAGGTGTCTTACCGATGACCATCATGCACCGCGCCTTTGATCGCTTGAAACATTCCGCCAATTTCCTATGTTCATCCTTTCCGAATGAACAGTAGCCGTAATCAGTAAACTCACTATCGTAAGGTGGATCCAAAAAGATAAAATCTTTGGGGTCATCGCACTTTTCAAACACTTGTTCAAAACTTTCATTTAGAATTTCAGTTCCTCTGAATACATTCTTGTACTTGTCATCCTTCAACTCTTCAAAATTGAAAGTCTTGTACCGACCATATGGAATATTAAACTTTCCTTGGCGATTGTATCGTAGCATACCCCTATAACAAGTCTTTCGAAGGTAAAAAAATCGCATAGCGTTGTCGAGTGGTGATTTTATTTCAAAGCTATCTCTAACTCGGTAATACGTCTCCTCTGTGTTTGGATTTTGTGTCAAGAAATTGTGTATTTCATGCCCATTCCCATCCTTCAAAGCATTGTAAAAGTCTACAAGTTCTTTGTGAACATCTGACACGACAGCCTTCTTTGGCTCCAAGTGAAAAAATACTGCACCACCACCAAAGAAAGGCTCGACGTATGTTGATATATCATTCGGGATGAGATCTACAAACTGTTTAATTTCATCTTTCTTTCCACCAGACCACTTAACGATCGGCTTCATATGTGTATATGAAGAGTATACTTTAACTTTTTAAACTCATGAGTGTTTTAGCAGCATCACCATGTTCTGCATCGATGTCTTCTTCGACGAGTTTGAGTGCCACGTAGTTTAGCCATATTTTGTATCCATCATATGAACCGAAGGGATTTTCCACACTAAAAAGTTTCAAATACTCAGCAACTGGTAAAACTTTTAGCTGACTTTTCTCATAAAAGGTCGTACAGGAAGATCGACTGAGTGTTTCGTGTGAATAGTGCCTGAGAGCTACGATGATACCTTCGGTGTGTTCTTCTGCTGCGATGTGTTTGGCCTTTTCGCGAGTGGCCTTCTTTTTTTCACTGTCGAGGTTCAGATTGGATTTCAATTCGGCGTAGATCGTAACATCATCTAGTCGGAAGAGGTGGTCACGTTCCTTTTCTCCTGTTTGATTCGCGGGTTTAATGTCAACCCATGAGGATTTCGAACTAATCATGTCTCTTAAGATGTTTTCGATTGCTGTTCCGAGGCGAATAGATTGCGACTGGGTAATTGGAAAATCCAACAAACTCTTTATGGATTCATAATCGTTCACAGGTTTCCGTGGTGTGCGGTTGGTGAAATACGTATCAGTGAATTGGTAGATATCCATGCTTAACTAGATAACGATTTATAACTTTATCTGATAACTTAGGTTTCTTCAATTTAAAGAATTCATCATTATAGAATGTAATGAACGTAGACAACTTCCCTCCACACATCAAACAGCTGTTTCAGAACAGAGACTTGACGATGAACCAGAAGATGGTTACGTTGATGGCATTCATGCCGAATTTACCAGGTGTCCCCGAAGCTGAGGATCACGATGATCTGGGTATGAAAATTAAAAAGCTTGTTGACGATGGCAAGATACGTCTAGGTAAGTTTGACAAGAACTTCAAACTCGAGGTTGTTAGTGTATGACATTATCATCCCCATCTCTAAATTCGATAGTGTGTTCGTTAAATAAACCCCATATATCTGTTAAACATTTCTTGAATGAACCCATCTCATCACATTGAGATGTATTCACATGAACAATCAAAGTGTCATTACGATCTGCGAGTTTAGTTATGACATTCTTCGACTTCGAATAAGAGTTCACCATGTGATATATGTTATGTACGTCGCGAAGACGTTGTGGGTTGCTCGAATATTCGTAGTCTAGATACATCTATCTAGTATGTAATTAGTATCTTTATCTCACTTTTTGTTAATTTTGATTGCCCACATACTTTCCTTTCGGAACTTTTCATGATCGATTTCCTCGATTTTGAAAACTTTCATGATGAACTTCTTCACTGGGTTCACATCCTTCGTCTCAGGTTCGTCCCCCTCATCCCAAGTGGGGGGTCGACGCTTCCCTTCACCTGGGGCTTCCGTGGGCGCGACGAAGTCGTCTTTCTTAGCGTGAACAGTGACACGTGGTCGTATGAGATTGGGTCTTAAGATGAACATTTATATAAAAAGGTTTTTCATCTTTAAACACCTAAGTAAAGAAGAACCACGTCAAATGTATATCACTTACAAACATGAACTCCACTACCATCTTCGAATACATCCAGAACCTCGAGAAGGAGAACGAGGAACTCCGAAAGAAGCTTCTCGACTCTGAAATCCAAAGGGTCGGAGCTTCTCTCTACGAGACGACTGCCCGAACCAAGACCTTCCAACTGAACGAGGACATCGCCAAGCACCTCAAGGAACTTGGTGAGATGACTTCTGACTTTTACAAGGCTGCGGCCTACAACACGGCTGCCGATGTCATCGCTGCTCTCGATTTTGAGGTGCAGAATGGCGAGAGCCTCCTCGAGATTAAGGGTATTGGGAAGGGTATCGCCTCCAAGGTTGACCACTTTCTCGACGAATACTTTGAGGATTCTGAATCGGTTGCCTCCAATGAGGGGCAGATTCTTGAAGAGTCCGAGTCCGAGTCCGAGTCCGACGACGAGTCCGAGTCCGAGTTTTTCGTCTCTTATAACCACGAACTTGTGGACATCTTCGACAAGCTCGCCTCGTATGAACAAGACTCTCACAAGAGGAACGCCTATCGCACAATCGGGGATGCACTCCACGCTCTCCCCTTCAAGGTGACGAGTGGCGAGGAACTTGCCAAGGGTCCCGAGAAGGTTAAGGGTATTGGTAAGAGTGCGGCCAAAATCATTGACGAGTTCCTCGAGACTGGTAAGGTGAAGAAGCTTGAGAAGTTCGAGAAGGGAACCTCCACCAACGAGGAAGTTGCACAGGCTCTCGATGATTATGCTGACGACCTCGAAGATCCATTCAAGGTTCGTGCCTACAAGAACGCCGCCAACGTCATCCTCAACCTCGACTATGAAGTGACGAGTGGTGAGGAATTGGCGAAGGGTCCCAAGAAGGTGAAAGGTATTGGGAAGTCTATCGCGAACAGGATTGATAAGTTCCTTCAGACTGGTGTGATGAATTAAATCCAATTGGCTTTGGCTTTGGTTTTTTTCCATTTGGGTTTCCTCGTGAGACGTGAGAGTAAATACACATAGAAGATTAGGACACCCATCTCCCTTTTAATAAAGACTAATAATTTTCTTGATTAATATTAAACAATGACTCCAGTACTCGTATCCGTAGACAAGGCGGGTGATCTCAAGCTCGGTGCGCGCAAGTGCCGTCTCTACAAGAAGGATGAGGTGGTGAAGGTTGCCAAGAAGTATGGCATCAACACTGAGAAGAAGACTGTCCAGCAGCTCTGTGGTGCCATCAAGGGTAAGGCGAAGAACAGCATGAACAATGTGCCTCTCGCGAAGATGTACCCCCAGGCTGCGAAGAAGCGTACGGCTGCGAAGAAGCGTGCGGAAAAGAAGGCTCTCGACAAGAAGGTTGCCGCTAACTTTATGAAGGCCATGACCGTCAAGATTCCCGCACCCAGACCTAAGCCACGCAGCCCCAGTCCAGCCGCCGTTGCGCGTGCTAGGGCTAACGTTAAAAATGTGGTAAATAAACGTGTTTCTTATATGAATTCGGATACCATGAAGAAGATCAACCAAGCGTCTCCTCGTGCAGTGATGCGTATTGCTCGGGAACTTCGTCGTCTTCGCTAAGGTCGTTATAGACCTTCTCCTCGGTGTCATAGAAGGCTTCGCTGTCTCCAATCATCATCTCCTTCACAGTCTCGTATAGGACTGTGGTGAGGGCAAACTTATAAGCGAGAAATCCCACGAAAGTAGCTCCATAATCAAAGTCAAATGCGAAAGGTGCGTTATTCCACGACACTTCAAAAGCAGCGGCACATAATGGTGCCAGCAACTCCTTCTGAAATGCCGATTTTTCAAACTTGTCCACTCGATCCGATAGAAGGGTTACATACGTATATGACGCGGTAGCACCTAACATAGCAGATACACCCTGGTCGGCACCTTGTGTAATGAAGTATGAGGCACTGAGAGCGGTACCATACGCAGCTGTAGACTTTTTTAGGGTTGTCTTGAGGCGGGAGTACTCGGTGGGGACAACTGGCTTGGCGAACGCGTAAGTGAGGGACATTCTGTACGAAAGTCACTTAAAATCTTTATCCGAGTTAACAATAAGAATGCCGTGCCAACGTTGTCGGAAGAAGTGTGGTGTCCCCATCGATTGTAACTATTGTGAAGGTAGTTTTTGCCCGAGTTGTATCAACCTGACGAAGCATGATTGCCAAGGTGCAGATATCAAGAAGATGAAGCAACGTAAAGAACTCAAGGAGCAGACAGCCTTCGAACCACCGCCAAAGTGCTTAAAGATTTGAAGACTAAAATACTCGGGCTGAGATGTCCGAGTGGTCTAAGGAGGACGACCCCGCTCTCAGCACTCGCACTCATAGCTCAGTGGTAGAGCGCAAGTTTAGTAAGCTTGAGGTCAGGGGTTCGAAACCCTTTGAGTGCAAATTCACATCATGAATGAGAAGTACGTTTTTCTTTTTCATGACGTAAATTAGGATGTTCTTATGTATCCCAGAATTGTTGTTGAAACTTGTATATAAAGAGAGGATAAAGAGGGGAGACTCACCTCGAGGTTCATCATACAACATAAAGATTATGGACAAAACTGAACTATAATGTCCCTCGGAATTAAGAAACTTTCCTTCGATGCTCTTCTACCTACTCGTGGTTCCATTGGTGCTGTGGGTTACGACCTGTATAGTAATTGTGATGGTGTTATTCCAACATCGGAGAGGATGCTCGTCTCAACGGGAATTGCTGTGGTACTCCCCAAAGGTGTCTATGGACGGGTCGCACCTCGTTCGGGACTCGCAGTCAAACATGGTATCCAGGTCGGAGCGGGGGTTATCGATCCAGACTATACGGGGGAGGTCAAAGTCGTTCTCTTCAATCATGGGGGAAAGGACTTTGAGGTAAAGAAGGGTGACCGCATCGCACAACTTGTTCTCGAGAAGTGTGAGACACCCCTCATCGAGGAGATCAGTATCGTTGAGGATACTGAGAGAGGTTCAGGTGGATTTGGGTCTACTGGCAATTAGTGAACCATAAATCTTCGGGTTGAGGCATGAAAAGAACACCTTTTTGCATAGTCATAAAAAGTTTAGCCTTGTTGACATCTGGGTATGACAGGAGCATCCATCGTTCCCAAAATTCCGCTCTGAAATAATCTTCCCAGTCCTCCTTATCACTTTCGTCCACACCAAGCATACCTCGATGAATTTCATGGTGATTTGTTTCTATCCGCAACTTCTTAGGAATGATGGCCCCTTTTCTAATAAGATGTGCGCGCATGAGACGAGCGTCACCATGGTCGGGGTAATACTGAACACCTTTCTGACCGAAATCAATGGTTCTCCTGGATGGGAGGATGACACGATACTTGTGGGTCACGGAGGGACTGGGCTTAAGAACGACGTGCATATTACTTATACGTGTGAAAATAGAATGTTAGAATACATCGCATCAGGTAATATACCTATTCGAGTTGGACAATCCGCAAAAGAAAACGACCACCTCACAACCACGAGTGACCCCAAATACTGGTGGATGCATGCGAGTGGATACCCAGGTGCACACGTTGTCGTGTGTTACGAAGGAGAGGAACTTCCTAGAGATGTGAAACGGGATGCCGCGGTACTGGCGATACATCATAGCAAGACACTCGATTCAAAGATCTCATGTGTAGACCTGGTACGCGTCGAGAATGTTTCATCCCTCAAACAACATGGACAGGTGACATTGAAGGGTAAAGTTGATCAACTCACTATATTCATGAGAAAGGAAAAGGAACGTTTGGAAAGTCTCTTAAAAACGAAGCGACTTATATAGATAGATGAATCATCAGGACTGGACTCCAGTCATCATCCATGGAAAAGCTGCCCCCGCTAACCAGCGACCACCTCCGAAGCACTATGAGCGCACCAAGGAGCAGAAGTTGGAAGATGAAGAGCTGGGGACACATAAGAAAGTACCACTCTCCATGGCGAAGATGATTCAACAAGCGCGTATTGCTAAAGGTTTCAAAACACAAAAAGATTTAGCAATCGCAGTTGGAGTGAATGTGAGTGTCATTGGTGCGTACGAGTCGGGTCGGGCTATCCCGGACCCTGCCATCCTTCAGAAGTTGAGGAGGGTTCTTGGGGTAAAGTTAAAGTAGTCCAGTATAGGGTCCGGCGATGTAGTAGACATCCTCGAATCCAAGTTCCTCCAATTTCTCTGCCGCAAATCTGGCTCGCTGCCCAGTGTTGCAGTAGACGAGTAAACCCTTCTTGGGAAGTTCTGTGGTTGTCTTTTCATCTATCTTACTGACGGGGATATGCAGTGCTTTGGGATAATGCCCCATGTGGTACTCGGCGATCGTGCGAACATCAATCACCTTCTTTATCTTCCCTTCCCTGATGAGGCGTTTGGCTTCGGAGGAAGATACTAGGTTCTGTCCCATAAAGGTGTATGCGAGGGCACCAGTAAGGGCACCAGCTATGATAAGTGGTATCATTTAGTATTTGTGGGGATTTTAAGTTTGACGTGATCCATCTCGAAACAGCACTGGGCGTGACCATCGTACTTTCTTTGACACGCCCTGCAGTAGTACAAAATGGTATAAAGTGTAGAGTCGTCCATACTATATATGAACAAGAAAACCACTGATGTGTCCACTCGTATCACTCCTGATCAGCTTGCTAAGCGTTCAATGGATTGTCGTTTAGCTGCTATGGAGCAGGCACTTAAGGGTGAAAAGGTTCGATACAAATCTAATTGTGACTCGGAGAAGTTCAAGAGGTTTCTCGAAGACCAACTCACAATTTGGGAGGGGGAGAAGGATAAGACTTTTCATGGAAAACGGATGCATGAAAAGACGAAAACATTAATTGAAAACTGGAATTAATTACCGAAAGCGACACCAGCCATACCATTCTTCACGCGGAGAATGTTATAGTTGACCGCATAGACCCGATGAAGCTGGTTACCACCAGTAGGGCTGTTAAGAACGAGCTTAGCGTTATCGATACGAGAGAAGTTCAGGGAACCTGTGGGCTGCATCTTGCTCATGGTGAGACAGAAAGGCCATGAGTAGACGGGAAGATCGTCGAGAATGTTGTCTGGGAGATCGGTGCAGTGCATCTCGGGAATAACATCGTGGTGGTACACGTTAGAGGTATTTTCAAAGAGGGTCGTACCGTTGATGTAGAGCGAGGAAGTGTCGAAGTTGTACTCCTCCCCCCATGTGCTACCAGTGGCGTTACCAGAGACGACGTGGAGTGACTTTACTGGGTGGTTAAAGTATGTGAGATCGATCTCGGTGTCAGTGTTAGATGCCAGTTGGTACTGGGTTTGTGTGATGAGAAGTTCATGTTCCTTATCCGTGAAATACTTGCGTTCCTCGGTATCGAGGTAGATGTAGTTACCATATACCTTGGGGGTATCGGTAGGGTTGTATCCATCACGACACTTTACACGGATCTCGACGTCGTGGTACTGGAGGGCAACGAGAGGAAGCGCCTTGGTCCAGTCTTCACCGAAGAAGAAAGGAATCATGTAGTAGTTACCTGAGTGGTTTTCCTTGCGAACATTGGTGGTCACAGCGAACGAAGCCTTGGCGGCAGAGTCGCGCATGAGAGGGTTGTGTACACCTTGGATGTAGAGGGAATCGAGTTGAGACACCTTCTGACCACCGATCCAGAGTTGGAATTCGGTGGGATTCGATGCACCACTGGAGAAGAGACCGTCGTCGTTGGTCATCACATTAGAGACGTTCGTGGCCTCAATCCAGATGTAGCTCATGAGATCACCCTTCGAGCGAATAGGAATGGTGACCTCGTTGTTGGCTCCGAACACACCAATATAATCCATACGTTCGGGCTTCATGGCGAAGTTAGTGTAACGTTTGTAGTTCTGACGGAAGAAGCTGACTTGGGGATCACCCGTGATGTAGACATCCTGAGCACCCACCGACACGAGCTCAATTAAAGCGGCAGACATTTATTAGTAAATGATATTAAAATTTTGGCTCATTATAAACATATGGTGATATTTCAGGCCCTGACATGGGAGGCGAGAGACACGGATGACGAACATCTTATTAGTATTTTGGGTAAAACTGAAGATGGTAAATCTGTCTGTGTGACGACAGTGTTTGAACCCTACTTCTTTGTGAAGTTACCCCGTGGTACAACCCAACAGGAGGTAAGGCTTCTGTACAATGATCTCGAAAAACTCCGCCCAGATCATGTGACGGGTTATAGTCTCACACAACAGAAAGATGTTTGGGGATTTCAAAATAATGAGAAGTTTGCGTACATGCGCCTAAACTTCAAGACCCTCGCGGATCGTCGGAAGGTGAATTCTGTTTTCATGTATAACGATTCATTCAAACAATATCATGTTTATGAATCTAACCTAGACCCTGTCCTGAGGTTGATGCACCGAACGGGAATTCAGTCGACTGGGTGGCTTGATACTGGATCTGAATGTGTACGATCCCATCTCGCTAATGTGGATATTGATCTCTGGTGTAACGACTGGACAACACTTAAACCAGTGGATCGCGATGACATTGCCCCCTTCGTAGTGGCATCTGTTGATATAGAGTGTAATAGTTCCACTGGAAAGTTTCCGGATGCAGACATTCCTGGTGATGCTTGTTTCCAGATTGCAGTTTCATTGTGTACCTTTGGGAGCGATGAACCATATGAGAAAGTTTGTCTATGTTACAAGAAAACAGAAGGTCCGGGTGTGGTAAGTTTCGAAACGGAACGTGAAATGCTTGAAGCGTTTCAGAAGTACATTCAAGAAAAGGATGTAGACATTATCACTGGTTGGAATATTTTTGGTTTCGATCTTGAGTATATCTACAAGCGAGCGATGTTTACGAAATGTTCTTCATCGTTTTACAATTTGGGTAAGTTGCGTGATACTCCGACTGAACTTTTATTGAAAAAATTGAGTTCGAGTGCTCTAGGTGATAACTTCCTAAAACTTCTCCCAATGTCCGGACGTTTCATCTTCGATATGTTCCACGAAGTGAAGAAGGGGTACAAACTCGATTCGTACAAATTGAACGAGGTCTCGAAACTATACCTCGGAGACCAAAAGATTGATATGCCCCCAAAGGAAATGTTTGCTCGATATGTGGAAGGTGATCCCAAAAAATTGGGTGAAGTTGCGGAGTATTGTATCAAGGATACTCTTCTTCCACACAAACTCATGAAGAAGTTGTGTACACTCCTGAACCTCCTGGAGATGGCTAAGGCGACATGGGTACCCCTCTGTTTCTTGGTTGAAAGGGGGCAGCAGATTAAGGTCTTCAGTCAGCTCACGAAGAAGGCTCGTGAATTGGGATACATGGTACCAACGATCAAATATGGATCTCTCCCGGAAGAACCATACGAAGGTGCGACCGTACTCGACGCACAAAAGGGTGCCTACTATACCCCGATCACAGCCCTAGATTTCGAAGCGCTGTATCCCTCGATCATGATGGCCCATAATCTATGCTATTCGACATATGTCATGGATGAAAGGCGTTATGGGAATATACCTGGGGTAAAATACGAAACATTCAAGATTGGTGAAAAAACCTACAAGTTTGCCCAAGATGTTCCTAGTCTCTTACCCAGTATTCTTCTAGAGCTCAAACAGTTTCGTAAAAAGGCAAAGAGGGACATGGCGGCTGCGACTGGTGGTATGAAGGAGGTATACAATGGTAAGCAGTTGGCATACAAAGTCTCTATGAACTCTGTGTATGGTTTTACTGGTGCTGGTAAGGGAATTCTTCCATGCGTCCCGATCGCATCGACGACGACGTGTCGTGGTCGTGAGATGATCGAGGAGACTAAGAACTACGTCGAGAAGAACTTTCCAGGTGCCAAGGTTAGGTATGGTGACACAGATTCCGTCATGGTGGAGTTTGATGTTGGTGATCGCACCGGAGAAGAAGCTGTCAAGTACAGCTGGGAAATTGGTGAAAGAGCCGCAGAAGAGTGTAGCGCCCTCTTCAAGAAGCCTAACAACTTGGAACTCGAGAAAGTATATTGGCCTTATTTTTTGTATTCGAAGAAGAGATATGCCGCCAAACTTTGGACACAGGGGAAGGATGGGAACATGCACATGGACTACATAGACATCAAGGGACTTCAAGTTGTTCGCAGAGATAATACACCACACGTGAGGGAGGTTTGTAAAGAACTTCTCGATGTCGTCCTTACATCAAACGATCCAGGGCCACCAAAAGAACTCGCCAGGGAGCGAGCGATCGAGTTACTCACTGGTGATGTTCCGAACGATAAGCTCGTTTTGAGCCAGTCACTATCAGATACTTACAAAGTCAATGGTATGCCTGTATCGATCACAAGCCCGAATAGTGTAGATATCAACCAATCACATGTTCAGGTTGTGGTCAAGATGCGACAGCGTAAACCCGGGTCAGAGCCACAATCTGGGGACCGTGTACCATATCTCCTCACAAAGACTGAAAATCCAAAGGCTAGGGCTTTTGAAAAATCAGAAGATCCCAAGTACGTCGAGGAGAATAATATCCCAGTGGATTACCTGTACTACTTCGAGAATAAGTTTCTGAACCCAGTATGCGATCTTCTCGATCCACTGTTCGAAAACACGAAGCAGGAAATTTTCGGTGAGATTATCGAACAACATCGACCAGTGAAGAAAAAGTTGGGACCAGCTTTGAGTACCATGAAGAAGGAACAACTCGTCGAAGAGTGTAAGAGACTAGGTCTAGAAGATACGGGGAAAGTTGCAGAAATGCGAGAGAGGATTAAAGAATCGAGGGCGAAGAAGCAAGACTCCATCCAAGACCTATTTAAAAATTACGAGCAAAGAAATAACAAGGAATGAGTCTCTACGAGAAAATTGGTGATCTCATCGATGAAGAAGTCAGTCAACGACTTGTTGCGATGATGAATGAATATGTCGATATCATCTCAAAGAAGCATGGAATTTCAGCTGAGTTACTTTTGAAAGACATACCAGAACCTTTCACAGGGTCGATATGTAAAGGGATCAAAAACGATGGCCGAAGATGTCCATACAAGGCTGTGTATAACGGTTTCTGTAGACATCATACGAAAAATACCAATCGTGGTGAGTTTCGGGTAATTCCTAGAACAAATAGTCATATACATGGTCCAGATCAGATGTATGTCAAGGGGTGTCCAGGTTGCGAGGTTTCAAAAGAGCTTATAGATTTGAATACCATGATTGGTAATGAGTAAATCCGGCATTCTACTATCATCCATAAACACCTTCTATGACGACGAAAAGAACCGAACTAAATTGATGTCTGTTCTAGATAAATCGAGTGGTATTTCACTTCGAAATTTGGAATGGTTTATCACGAACTATGCAAAGAAAAACAATACTTCATTCAAGACGAATGATGGAAAACTCTTCACAGTCCATTGTGCGTACAAGTCAAGTCTTGATGGGTACAGTAAAAAACTTTTTGATCCATTCTGTCGATCAGAGAAGTTTACGTATAAAGTTCCGAGTACATCTCATGAAATTCAGACAACATTGGCGCAGTTGAATTTCATCAAATGGTGTATCAAGAATAACATCATTGATTATATCGCATCAAATAGAACAACTCTGTTTAATAAATAATTCGAGCTTCTCCATTCCTGATTATCATCATATTGTAACTTTTTGCTATGATTATAACCTGCTTGGGAAAATATATTGGTTCAATCCCGAAAACTTCAATGTAATTATCATCGAAGTCGAACGTTCCATGTCTTCCATCGTACTCAAGTTCCATGGTGACCCTTGCATCTTTTATCGTACTAAAATTGAGGTGACCCGATGGTCTCAATTCATCTGGATACAAAGCAAAGCTGTACATGTTGATGTTACGGAAGTTTGGGGAGCGTTTATGATACAAGTTTGGTAAAGATGCTGACAGAAATATATTTGAACCTGTCGTATTGTCTAGAATTTGTGTACCATCACAATCGAGTGTTGTTGTTTTCTGTTTTGAGTACATGAGGGGTACATTCTTCTTAGCTCGAATCCATTTGTTGAAAATGGATTCTGGGTAAGCCACCGTGAGCTGTGTGATTAGGAACTTGAGATTGTTATTCCTCGTTTCTGACAACGACGTGATGTTTACATATGTCGTGAGTTTGGTGACGTTGTCGGTTACATTTGCTTCAGTAATCAATGGGTCTTTCAGAGCCTCTAACAAATAGTAGAAGTATCCTCCCCATGCAGCCTTTTTGTTGACATTGTCCGTTAAAGTCGAAGTGGTGGCGGTACCATCATCAATATCAGTGAGTAAGGTTCCTAAAGTAATAGATAAAGTGTTTAGATGAGAAATTATGTAATCGTCTATGAAACCTGCGTGATTTACAGAGCCTACTATATATAATTGTTTTAATAACAATAACTGCGTCTCACCCCAAACTTCTTCCTCTTCTAGATTGGCTACAGCTGTGGCTCGCTCTTCTGTATCTGTGATGGCAGATATACCACTGATAGTGTCTATCGCATTTTGCGGACCACCAACTGCAGTGAGATATTCCACTAACGCAGTTATCACATTTGATTCTCCTATCAATCCTGGTGCAATTTGTCGCAAATCATTCAAATCGTAGTATGCCTCTCCCCATAAATTCAGTGAAATTATCGCATCTATGACATTATTTTGATCGAACTGCGTGTATCCCGTCATATTGGGAACATTTTCCTCAATTCCTTTTAGTTTTAGTGCGGTTATATAATCCTCTTCATCGGGTAGGAATGGTGTGCGCAATGCGTTTATGATACTAAACGCTTCATCACTCCATGCGTGTGAAGTGGCTATACCCAACATAATTGGGTCGCGTTCCTGAGCGTTTATGTTGGGTAAACTATCAAGTACCCCATTTATTCCCCCCTTTAGAGCATTCAGTCTAAACTTGAGTGTTGGTATCGCACCGAGAATACCAGTTAAATATCCAGTTAGGATTGGTGTATCTGTTTGATCGTTGTTATCGTAATCCAATACAAGTTTAATGATATCGTCACCCCATATCGGTGTTTGACGCAAAACCTCTACACTTGCGATGCGTTGTTGGGATGTAGTACCTGGAAAATCACCGATTACATCTAACATACCCTCATTTAAAAATTGTACACTCACACTATTACCAGATTGAGTGTATACAGCATCAAGATATGCTTTAAGACCTGTTATGGTAGCTGCTTGCGCATTGATTGTATCTATGTCATTACCTGGATTTATAAGTAAACTTTTAAGTTGGATACGTTGGTAACTTGGTGTATCCCCCCATAGTGTAGCCCCCCCAAGTTTGAGTAATGCACCTACGATTCTTGCACGTAGATACTCTGTTTTACCTGGGATACTATCCAACACTGCTTTCATCCCCAGTTTTATGATGTCAAATTCTGTTTTGGTGTTATCGAGAAATTCTATCAGTTTCGTAACCGTAGCAACCTGATCGGTAGCACCTGGTTTGAGTTCAGACAAACCACTCAGGTAGTAACTCGCTGTTGTAAGATATGCACGAAGTCCAAAGATGAGTAGTTTTTCTTGGTCTTCGCGTAGATCAGGGGATTTTAGGAGTTGTAATATACCCACCTGTTCCTCACCCCAAAAATTTTGTATAGTAAGAAGGTTGTTATCGATGATATCTATCCGTTCAATCTCAGAGTCTTTACCTATGAGCGCGTTTAGATTTGAAGTTGCATTTATTTGTGAAGTAATAATTTGACTAGGGATACCGGCGATATATTCTTTGAGATCGTTTATATAAGTCGTTTGATCATCTGGATGAATAGTAGGGTCTTTAAGAGCTTCCAAATCCCCTACATATGGTGTCGTTTCTCCCCAGTAAATAGCTTGAAGCATAGCGTTTATCGCGGCAGTTCGTACATCTTCATCCGTCTCACCCACGAGCGAATCCAAAGCGGTAGTTACGATTCCTCCCCATACTGGAATGAGTTTGAGAATAGTCAGTCGTTCTTTTTGTGCATCTGTGTATTGATCGAGGTCGTAAAGTTCATTTAAATTAGAAATTTGTTCATCCGACCATTTTCCGGTTTTCTTGGCTATAAAGAAAAGTTCCTTGACACAATTTTTAAAATCAAGATTAAAGGTTCCTACTTTGGATTGTGGTTCTATCATGAATTCGTTTCGCTGTCTCTGTTCAAACAGGATATCAACTGGTTTACTGCGTAGCATACAGCGTTCTGTTGTATTCAGATGAACGAGATCCAAATTGACTTTAAAATCTTTTAGTTCTATTTGTTGAAGCACTTGGTTATTTGCCGATGGATCCCAAAGTGTGACACTTTCATATTTTTGTTGAGTCACGAATATAACGTCTATCGCGGGTCTCAACTTTATCCTTAAAGACAATTCTTGATTGTATACAGCACATAAAGGAAACCCGTGTGCCGGGCGTCCGTGAAAATAGAATGGAATTTGAATCCTGTATTCGTTTGTAGTAAATGGATCTATTCCCTGTGTGTTATACTGCCCATCGTGAAATTCCTGTAAAAACTCTCCATCAGAACTTCCCTGAAAATGTTTACCGTGAAGCACGTCTATACTCGACCTATACGATTCGGGTGTGTTCAACTCCCGTTCTATGAATATATCATCTGTCGTAACGATATCAATAATCTGTTCACCGATATATAATTCAACATAGTCAATCACAGAAATACCGAACACATCGATGGGATAAAATTTCTGACCCATCTCACTAGGATCTACAGAAAAGGAGAGAGTAACATTTTGTAAAATATCTCCATACTTTTGAGGAATCGGTACATCTAAAAAATCATCTGTGTACACACCTTCCGGAAAAGAGATTTTATAATTTTCCGATGCGTGGTTTGTATGTTTACTATACCTTTTAGTGAAGAAGGAGAATGACGGGTTTATACTTAAAGCATCACCAAGTTCACCCGACGTCGCGATCTGAACTCGACCTGCCATATATAACTATCTACCATTAATATTTTAAGCCACACAATCCACTTGAATAGTGAAGTATGTTATAACTCTTTGCGTAAATCTGAACTTCTATAGTCTCATCATCAATGCCTGAGTAATCTAACTTGATTCGACATCTTTTATCGATTATACGACTGAAATTTAAATGCCCTGAAGGTGTGTTTTCTTTGGGGTACATTGCGAAAGAATAACTCCCAATATTTTCCTGCGTTGGTAACTGATACAGGGTATTCGAATCAAACGAAACATCCCCATTTACACCTGACATGGAATTTGTAAGTGAGTTTTCATAAACCAGCTTTGAAAATGATTCATTGAACAATGTTGTATTGTTAAGATAGACACCAATTTCTTTGAATTTTGTGTTGAGCATATACTGAATCAATTCTTTATCACCTTGATACGAAAATTTTCTTGATTTCTTACCTGCTATGAAATACATTGTCTTGATTGGATGACCGAAGCGCAAAACAATCTCGGTTTCCTCGGCATCCGTTTTTGGTACATCACGGCGTTTCAATTGTATTTGTGTGATTAATTGATCCATTGGAGTACTTTTCAGATAATTTAATTCATTTTCATCTAGGTAAGCGTATGTGGTCAGCAGCGACGCTGTTTTTATTTTAGTTTCCGTGACATAGTCTGTTAGATATGGTCGTATGAGTTCATTCGAAGGTTTAAACTTTATTCGAACGTAACAATTTTGTTTCGTGAGTTTACAAAATAGAATAGAAGCTGGTAAGTTGTTATAGAAATAAAATGGCAAATCGATGTACATCTGACGCAAATTCCATTCACCATTTTCATCGGGTCCATACGGCTCCTGTTTAGCAGTCGTCAGAGGAACAACACTATCTCTAAAATTATAATCACTCGTATGATATTTATGATATAAGTATATCCAGTCACCCGTGAGTCGCTCGATATGCGTTCCTCCTATGAATAGATCTGCGTATTCGATGGCATGGATACCAACATTGGGTGTAAATGGATCTTCTGCTTCAGGGAAATCTTGTAATGTCGTAGATGCCTTGAATAAAAGTTGGTATCGAAGTGTGAGATTTGTGAGAAGATCACCCATGTCCACAGGTATAATACACATCGTCTCCTGACCAAATTCCGGTTCAAGGAGGGGTTGTTCTCTCACATCGAATGCAAACTTTGTATGATGTTTAAAAATTCCTGAAAAGTGGGAATATGTCGGATTACCCGATATGGACATATCCTGTATTCCCAAAGTTCCTAATGTCAGCGTTCCTGCCATCTATACTTAAATATACGTTTTGTTTTTTAAGTTTGCAATAAAAATCCATTACTGAAAGTGAGTTTTTTATAGCCAGTGTAGTACATATGAAATTTATATTCAAGGTTTTGTATCGGCTCTTGGCCATTTCCATACTGGAGACTTGTATCATCTACCAGTTCAATGTACAATTTCGTTTTTTCTGAATTTAGACCAGAAAAGTCTAGATACCCTGAGGGTGACGTACTCTTCGGGAACATTGCGAAATTGTATGTATAGATGTAATTAAGTAAGTAATTGGGTGAAGGTGGTTCAAAGTCGTATGTTCTTGTCACATCTGTAGCCGAACGCGACAATCTTGAACGTAAAGGGGTATAACTAAAGAAATATTCTCTATCGTTGTTGGATACATTTGGAACACGCTCATCATTTAGGGTAAAGTAAGCACGTTTTAACAGGTGTGGTTCGTTCATGTCGTCGATTTGTGAACGTGTAAAGTTGAAACGATTCGCAGTTGTCGAATAGAACCAACGGTTCGTGTAAGTATCTTTATTATCTTGAGACACAGGTAAACTTCTGTATTCATTCTCATCTTCATATCCTTCATACCTAAAAAACCAATGAAAACATTTTACAGGAACACTGGGCTCCAATTGTACAACAAATTCTCTCCCACTTGGTTCGAGTGGGATACTAGAGTGTTTAAATACAAAATCGTACATAATCTCTTGGTTGGGTCGCATGAAATACAAACGTTCTTCTGGAGAAAGTTTAATCTCTTCGGTGACTACATTGAAACTAGGCATTTTCTTGGATGGTGGTGTCACTGGTAAACCGCGTGTGTTTAAATTATCCACCGTCCTCTGATTGTATAGTGTAAAGAAAGACTGCTTGAAAAATTCAATTTCTAAAGTAATCTTTTGGTTGTGAATAGCACACAAAGGAAATGGAGCCTTATTTTGATCATTTTCTGAATAGACATCACCGGCATAATTATGTGAAAAGAAGAATGGTATATGAATAAAAAGTTCGTTACTCTGTGCTGCTTTTTGGCCAGATGGCTGAGCTGTCTTACCACCAACAATGTTCCTATTGTAGAGTGTATTCGCAGACATTTTCTGCGAATCGTTTGTATACATGTTGTCGTGGATGATACACCAATCAGCCGAAATTTCCTCGAGTGTTTGATTACCCACGATAAATTTGACATTCTTGATTATCTTCCTACCAAGTAACTGAAGATCCCACGCCCAGTCTGCAATCTCTGGTAATTTGTATTCGGGTGGGGGTGCCGCACCCGTAACAATGTCTTTGACAATATCCGGGAGAAGGGCAAACAACTCCGCATCGGCTTGAGTTTGAACTATCGACTGAATATCCTGTACACCAGCAAGTTGCGTGGTTCCATCGAGGAAATCTAATATATCAGAAGGAATTAACGTATTGCCTCTATCTATACCCAACTCAATGAGTAATTGTGATCCAGGTTCTACCGTTCCAGAAACAATTCCCAGAAGTGTGAATAGTACAATTGGGGGTATATTTGTAAACAATTCCGATGGAAGGAGTGTCAAAAGTAGGTCATTAAATTGTTGTTCGAATGACCGGAAAGATTCGAAATTGGGGAATGAAAAGAGTGGGAGAGTGATACCAACTACATTCGGAGCACCAGCGAGCCACCAATTCCTGAATTGTTCTGCTTCGGTTTCTCCCACGAAACCAAATTCCGCCAAGGTTTTACCACCAAACAAAACTTTTTGAACTGTCTCGTTGAATGTAATATCCTGAAAATTCCAATCTGGTAGTTTCATTTGGATCCACACGTTATTAAGCAGGTCTCCCATGTTTTTTGGATTCAGTTCAACTCGAATCGTTTCACCAAAGGGCCATGTAGCTTCTAGACCTTGGTTCACGTTATATACATTGTGATACTTTCGAAACTCGGAGTGTCTCGGGTGTTCATTATAGTTAAATAAAGAATCTTCTGGGTCATTGGAAAGGAGGTGTGTATCCTGCTTTCCAATAGCTTTAAGGGAAATTTTGGCAGCCTCACCCATATCTACTTACTGCTCACATATTTTTAATATCTGTTTTCCACATTGTCACATGACTCGTTTTTAGCATACGCTCAAGGTCAACGTTCGCCCGTCGCGCCTCATCCACAAGCGCCCTGACGCGCTCTTCCGTGTACTCAACTGTCTTCGTGTTGAGGAGGTAGTCCCACGAACCATCAATCTTGGGGAATGTTACAGACATCTCCTTCTCGAGGTCCACCTTCTTCCTCTTGAATACGACCAACCTTCCCTCGATGACCATCGTCACAAACTTTGACTTGAGGCTACACATCTCAGCCCTCTTTTCGAGGACATCGATGAGATGCACCTTCCTCTTCTTATAGTGTTCGAGACGCAATTCCACAAAATCTTTGAGAATCTCTTCGGGGGTTGTGTACCTGTGAATACCCCTAGTGGGGTGGAACAAGTGCATGTTTGATGTGTGGAATGTCTTTCGCATCTTGAGGTCTTTCACCAAGTCCTTCCCCGAGTACCCAAAGATTTCAAAGTCAACATCCTCAGTGGTACTGTTGTTCGTGTAACTCGTAATCATCTTCTTCTCCATGAGGGTATCCAGATACTCCTTGTAATCCTGAGTCCAGCGACCTGGTGGAAGTTCCGTAACTTTGAGTCTGGAGCCGGTGTCTCTCCATGTACCTTCGGTGACCCACAGACCCCCATCATCCTTGAACACCTTACCCTTGAAACCTCTGAACCACGGCTTCATTTCGACAGGTGTGTCACCACACAACATCCGTTTGATGTTCTCCTTGATGTCTTCGGGATTGAAGGGTGGGACATAGCAACTGAACCCGGTCCCAATCCCTTCCGTCCCATTCACCAAAACCATGGGAAGGGTGGGCATGTAAAAGTCTGGTTCGATGGAGCGTCCATCATCGTCGAGGTAGTTTAGGATAGCGTCATCTTTGGGGTCAAACAACTTTCTCGCCTCCTTGGTGAGCTTCGTGAAGATATACCTCGTTTGAGACGCATCCTTACCACCCATGAGACGTGTACCGAACTGACCACATGGCTCAAGAAGATTGATGTTGTTGGATCCTGTGTAATCATTCGCCAATTTTACGATCGTATCCGCTAGGGAAACTTCGCCATGATGGTAAGCACTCTTTTCTGCAACAAATGCAGCCAATTGTGCAACCTTCATTTCATCACGAAGGTTCTTCTGGAAACAGGAGTACATCACCTTCCTCTGTGAAGGCTTGAGTCCATCCGCCATGTGAGCGATAGAACGCTTCAAGTCTGCAAGACTAAAGTTCACCAAGTCCTTGTGTACAAAGTCAGTGATATCCAACTGCTTCACATCACCATAGGCCACCTCGAGTTGGTTAGCATCTTTGGCAGTACTCTCGAGGAGCCAAGACTTCCGCGCATCAGACTTCTTCTTATCGAAAGCAAGAACGATAGAGTCATCCGTCATCGTGTCCATATCAAACTTCACAGTGAGGTCTTGAATCTTCTTGAAATATTCACGAGCTTCAGCTGAGGTAGAAGTACCCAAACCCTTGTAGTACTTGATTTTCCATCCAGCCTTGTCAGTACCATACCATGTTCTGAAAGCCGAGTCGGTGTAGAAAGACTTGGTCTCAGAACCCTTTGTAGCCTTGATGATTGGTGTCACCATCGATACCACAAAATTCAATTTCAAAAGACTGGGCCAGAAGTAGTGGATCATATTGAGGATGAGACCCTTGATGTGAGACCCATCATTATCAGCATCGGTCATGATCATTAAGCGTCCATAACGAAGCTCGGAGACACTCGTGTATTCCTTACCCTGTTGGAGACCCAAAATCTTCTTGAGGTCGTTGAACTCCTGGTTGGAGGTCAACTGCGCCACAGAGACATCCCTCACATTCTTACACTTACCACGAAGTGGGAATACACCATAGTGATCGCGACCAACAACAGAGAGACCCGCGACCGCGAGGGTCTTCGCCGAGTCACCCTCTGTCACAATGAGAGTACACTTACCAGAGTGAACAGTCCCTGCTTTGTTGGCATCATCCAACTTGGGAATACCAGTAATCTTAGACTTACGAGCACCATCAGACTTCTGGAGTTCCTTCATCTCCTTAAACTTCGAGAGTGCCAGGAGTTCATCAGCGATGCCAGTTTTGAGAACATTTTTGATAAAGTTCTTGGGTGGTTCAAATTTACTCCCAAAGTTGGGAGACTTCGAGGTACATTCAGACTTCACCTGACTGGAGAAGGTTGGGTTCTCAAGGGTTGCTTTGACAAATATGTTGAAGGTATTCTTAACCTGTTGAGGTTTCAACTTAATCTTCTTTGCCATCTCATCGATGATACCGTTGGCGATGTGGTTCGCGACATGGTCGACATGAGTTCCACCCTTATTAGTGCAGAGACCGTTCACAAAGGAGACTTGTTCCATCCCGTCGGTAGACGGACCGATACAGACCGACCACCGATCCCCATTGACACAAGTCACCTCTTCGACACCTTCATGCATTTTAGCATAGGCTTCAAAATTTTGTTTGGTGAGAACTTCTCCATTGAACTTCACTTTACAGTTTTGGGTCGTACAAATGTTTGCATCCCAAACCCTCTTTTGGAAGATACTGTAGATGGTATCGTCCATCTTTGACATTCCAAATCTCTTCCACTCAGGGGTGAAAGTGATAGCGACCGATGACGTGGCACCCGAATGTTTTTTGATTTTTGGTGGGTCACAGACAGTCATGTTCTTCGACCACTTTTGAGTATAAGTCTGCTTAGTCTCGTGGTCCTTGATAGCGATCGAAAACTCGGTAGAGTAGATGTTCGCCAACTTGGCACCATAGCCGTTGCGGCCACCGACAATCCTCTTTTGTGTGTCATCATAGTTGGTACTCGTGAGGAGGTGACCAAAGACGAGTTCGGGGTTCCATAGACCTTCCTTCTCATGCATACGAACACTGATACCACCTAGGGGACCATTATTCTCGATGGTCACAGAACCTGATTCCTTATCAATGGCGACGGAGATGGAACTAACCTGTTTGGGGTGGAGAGAGTTGCGGTCGATGGCATTGACGAGGATTTCATCAAAGATTTTCAAGAGGGCTGGAGAGTACTTGAGGTTCTTCTTCGAGAACTTTTCACCATTGAGGATCCAGTAGGGTTCTGTACCCAACTCAACCGGACCGACATAGGAGTCAGGTCTCTTGAGAACGTGTTCGATATGGGTGAGCTTTTGGACACTCTCCATATTTTCTTGGTTTTATTACGGATCTAACTTTTAACTTAGGTTGAAATTAAAAATAAACATCTATACAAAATATATGCTCACCATCACATCCATCAAACCGATCGTAAAACTCGAGAAGCGTATCAACAAGGCTGTCGTTAAATCAGCTGTGAAGGTGATTGACAGGGTGTATAAGGATCGGGACTATGCTCGGTTCTATGTCCTCGAGACGGTCGCCCGTGTCCCATACTTCTCATTTGTGTCTGTTTTACATTTGTACGAAACCCTTGGTGTGTGGCGTAAGGCTGACTTCTTAGAGACACACTTCGCACAGACAATGAATGAGTACCACCACCTTCTTATCATGGAGGACTTGGGTGGTGATGAGCGCTTTGTGGATCGTTTGTTCGCACAGCACACAGCCTTCGCATACTATTGGCTGACATGTCTCCTATACGTGGTGTCACCTAGGATGGCGTACAACCTCTCCGAACAGGTGGAGGAACATGCCTATCACACCTATGACGAATTCCTCAAGCAGAATGGAGCAAGTCTCTCTCTTGAGAAACCACCAGCTGTGGCTTCGAACTACTACGATGATGTCCAGAGTTTATATGACGTATTCGTCAACGTTCGAAACGATGAAGGTGATCACGTGAAGACGATGCAAGCCTGTCAAAACTTTCTTGAAGTAAAGTAAGAGATGTACCTCTACCTGATAGCTGCTATCTTTGTACTGTTCTTGGTGATGCAGAACCGATCGAGAGGTACTAAGAACTCAATCGAAAAAATGGTAAAACAGGCGGCACAGTATGCCATCACAGCACAACAAGACTCGTCACCAGTCATGTCTGTGAGAAATGCAAACTACGCTGTCGGATTTCTTCATGCCCTCAGTAACATCGCCACGGATACACAAATCCATAATGCTACAGGAATCGATGTGAAGAAGTTTAAGGAACACATCATGAACGTTCAAGAGATGGTGACGAAGAAGACTGTTGATAAGTTCCCAGACTTTGAGGGCCAAGTTGACATGTACCTTTCTGAAATTGCATAAAAAACCTAAGTGAAGTTTGGTAATCCAAAAAATCAAGAAACAAAAATGGAAGTCATTCGAGATACCATGTGGGAGCGTTGCCTCAATGACGCGGTCAAGATGTACCGTCTCAGTGAGGCAAATGATGCATGCTACAATCTCGCAGATGCGACATGGAAATGTAAGATGTCCTACAAGAGACATCAGGAGAAGAAGGAATCGAGAAAGTTGATCGTCATTGACAAACCCCCAGATGTAGTGAATGAACAGAGAACATCTAAAAAGATTTGTTGTGCGACGACCATGTCTGGAAAATCCTGTTCATTCAAAGCTGTGTGTGGTGATTACTGTAAGAAACATAGTGTGAAGAATGCGATCATTGGGATGAAGGTGGATGTGAGCAAAATTAAAATCGATGAGTAATAGAAAGATGATGTTAGACCAAGAAAGTCTTAGACCTGTAATAATAGCGATGGCGCTTTACATCACAATCAGCACTCTCCTACCCCGTATAGTTAAGAAGCCTACAGGTGTCCAAGTCATCGATGATCTCGTGATGACAGCGATCGCACAAAAGGATTCACTGATGAGCGGTACCATTCTCATCGGTCTTATCGTTCTCGCTACCAACTATATTCAAGATGAATTCTTCTAGAACATTTTCCCTTCCAACTAGATTTTTTGTGTGCAGGTGATCCATGTGTCGAACACGATTATCGTATGCGTGTCTCATGTACTCCAAGAGTTGGTCAAAGTTTGGTTTTCCCCAAACCATTCCCTTTTTGAAGAGGAAGTCATCCTTCTCCAACTCTTGAAGTCCACAGTCGATAGTATATGGTGTCTTGATGTATTCAGGTGCACCACCATAATCCGTTATGATCACAGGTTTATCCCTCAATGCAGCTTCGACAGCACCCATACCTATACCTTCAGAATGTGAGAAACTTACATAACAATCACAACGATTATGAAGATCATCCATTTGTTCATCTGAGATGAGTTCGTTAATGACCTCTACACGGGGTAATTGGATGTCTATGGGTTGTCGACACGTTGCCTTTACGACGAGACGTGAGTTTGGTTCATTCAATCGAATGAATGCTTGTAGTACATCTCGAAACCTTTTCCGAGGATCCATGATGTTTCCGATGTGATAAAATGTGTATGGTTTCTCCACCGGTTTAGGAACATGTGCATGAATGACATAGAATTCATTTTCAGGAAATTGTCGAGAGAAGACCCTCTTACAAAATTCACTAGGAACAGCCACTTTCTTGAACTCCTTCATAATGAGACCATAGTCTTCATGAACTGTTTCGGTTTCGCAGATGGTCATGCATGCGAGATTTTTAACCCGTGTTCGCACATACTTGAGATATTCCAAGTGATCATAAATTGGTAGCATATAAATCAGGCCGTGTTCACTTTCAGGAAGTTGAGACCCGTATACATGATAACTCGAATCTGGTTTAAATAATCTGGTATACTTCAATGCTTGATTTCCTATACCCGTGTTGAGATTAGGACCTATGATGATCATTTGATTTAAAGATAATCTTTCTTTTATATATAGTACAATGGATTCTCTACGCAAAGAGATTGAACAGGAGATGAAGCGCGCCCGCCTCGATAAGGGACGTCTTTATGACCTTATTCTTAAGATCGTCGACAACGTCGGTACAGGTGGTGTTGGTCCCCAGGGCCCCACTGGTCCCGCTGGTCCCGCTGGTCCCACTGGTCCCGCTGGTCCCGCCTGTGAATGTAAGTGTGTCTCAAAGGAGGTTCCTACCAAGGCTCCCACCAAGGCGTCCACGACGAAGAAGGCCCCAACCAAAAAGAAGGTTACCGTCTAAACGAATATAAAGTTGTATCTCCCATTATAAATACATGCTGGCCGTTAGACCACTGCGTATTTATAACATGAGTGAAAAACATTGGCGACAATATTCTCCTGAAACACCAAGGCGACCGATTATCGTGAAGGCCGCAACTACCGAAGTTGAAAAACTTAAGGCTGAGCTAAAGAAGCATAGGGAGGCTGAACAAAAGATTAAGAGACATGCAAAATGGATGTTGCGCTCAACTCAATCGGCTCACAAAGATGCGAAGGATGTCATAGAGATTCTCAAGGACCTATATGGTGACGACGCATTTGAGTAAAAGATAAAATATAAGTTAAAGTTATATGGGTGGTAAACTACTCAAAGTGGATAAAATTATACCAGAAGGTGGCACTCTCGAAATAGCGGGGGTGGTTAATGGTGTGGGTATTGAATATCAGACACAATGGGACCATTCGTCACTGGAATTTGACAATATTGGTTATACACTTGGTAATGTTGGTATTCGGACAGGAGATCCCGATGCCACCCTCCATGTCGAGGGTAACGTTTATATGTTATCGAACCTCGAAGTCGGTACAGCGAATTTGTACGTGGATACTGAAACAACTAGAGTTGGTGTAGGTACCAAAACACCCCAAGCAACTCTTCACGTTGAAGGAAATGTGTATGCGTCTTCTAATATTGGAATTGGGACGAATACCCCACAGTACTTTCTCGATGTACATGGGACGGCTAATGTAGGGGCTTTGACGACGACGAGTGTTTCGGGGGATGGATACCTCCTATCAAATATTGCAGCTTCCGCGGTTGTCGGTGGCGCTGGGGTATGGACGATAAACACTGATGACACTATATTCTATCAAACCAGTAATGTGGGTATCGGTAAAACAGATCCTACAACGGAACTTGATGTTGATGGAACTGTCACAGCGACTGAATTTGTTGGACCACTCACTGGTCGCGCATCCATAGCAACGAATGCAGATAATGTGAGTAATGTATATGTCACCGTACAATCGGATGTCAACACTGGTACCAGACGAATCATTTTTGGACCTAATGATAGTGCTAGTGGTAATAGATCGTTATTTTCACACCCAGGTCTTACTTATGTAGCGAGTACGGGTATCTTAACCGCACCCGAATTTTCGGGAATAGGTACACGACTTACTGGTTTGGTCCAGGCAAATATGCCCGGACTGGTGGCAGATCGCGTAAAGATTGGGAGTGGGGCGGGTGGGACAGGTCAGGGTTCTCCAACCATTGCCATTGGAAAAGATGCAGGTACGACAAATCAACATAACAATTCCATCATTCTCAACGCATCTGGAGTTGCACTAAACAGTGGAGGTACGTCTCGCTTTTATGTAAAGCCTGTCCGTGGCGGTAACATCCCTGGGAGTGCACTCGCGTATACAAGTGACGGTGAGATCGTGGAGGAGACGAATGTACATTTCGACGATTCTGGTAATATAGGAATTGGGGTAACAGATCCACAACATAAACTCGACGTAAATGGAGATATTAACATCGCAACAGGTTTTACACTAAAAAGAGATGGTTCTGAAGTAGTGTTTAGTAACTGGACGACTGATACAAATGGAATTAATCGCGGTGTGGGAAATGTTGGTATTGGGGGTGTTTCAGATGCAACAAATAAACTTAAAGTGCATGGCAGTATTCTGGCAACTTCGAACCTCGAGGTAACTGGAAATATTCTAGCAACTTCGAACCTTGAGGTTGGTACAGCCAACCTCGTTGTGAATACTTCGACGTCTAGAGTAGGGATTGGGGTAACAGATCCACAACATAAACTCGACGTAAATGGAGATATTAACATTGCGACAGGTTCCACATTAAGAATAGGGGGTACTGAGGCTGTGTTTAGTAACTGGACTGTAGCCACAAATGAGAGTGATATTTCTAGACCAACGGGAAATGTCGGTATTGGGGGTGATGCGGATGCAACAAATAAACTTAAAGTACATGGCAGTATTTTAGCAACTTCGACCCTCGAGGTTGGTACAGCCAACCTTTATGTTGATACATCGACATCTAATGTTGGTATCGGAATGACAACCCCACAATACACACTCGACGTAAATGGAGATATTAACATCGACTCGCAATCTAAATTTAGAATAA
>Ga0222718_10000961_pt1 | contig 29182 bp, 28 predicted proteins | sample C33_27DmetaG_FD_165045 | JGI IMG/M metagenome (GOLD analysis project Ga0222718, IMG submission 165045) | Estuarine water microbial communities from San Francisco Bay, California, United States - C33_27D | ecosystem: Environmental > Aquatic > Marine > Unclassified | place: USA: California...
CACCGACGAAGAGGGTGCCCGCTTCCCACCCGACATGCTCGGCAGCCTCGTGTACGTCGGCGGTATGGGGGTGGAGGAGGCGCACGCCATCCAAGGCATAGACGACACAACGGTCGGTGGTGAACTCGACCGCATCGGCTACCTCGGCCCCGGGCCGCTCCCCGGGCCTACACCGCACGCATTCGTCGAATTGCACGTGGAGCAAGGGCCAGTCCTCGAAGCAGAGGGCCTCACGATCGGTGCCGTCACCGGCGTCCAGGGCATCAGTTGGACCGAGGTCACCGTCATCGGCCAGTCCAACCACGCCGGCACGACACCGATGACGCTTCGAAAGGACCCTGGCGTTGTTGCCTTCAAGGTCGGCTCGTTCGTGAACGAACTCGCTCACGAACTCGGTGCACCACAGGTCGCCACCGTCGGCAGAATCGAAATGCATCCCAACCTCGTCAACGTGGTCCCTGCGTCCGCCACGTTCACCATCGATCTTCGCCACACCGACAACGACGTACTCCTCGAGGCCGAACGCCGCACTGCCGACTTCCTTGCCGCCACCGCCGAGGCCGAAAACTGCACGATCGAAACCCGTAGCCTCGCTCGGTTCGACCCGGTGGTCTTCGACGAGACCGTGATCTGTGCCGTCGAACGCGCCGCTGCCGTCCAGGGCCGCACTGCGCGCCGCATGCCCTCGGGGGCCGGCCACGACGCCCAGATGCTGGCACGGGTCTGCCCGACCGGGATGGTGTTCGTTCCGAGCGTTGACGGTGTCAGCCACAACCCCGCCGAGTACACCTCGCCCGAAGATCTCGAGGCGGGCGCGAACGTCCTGCTTCACGTGATGCTCGAATTGGCGACGACATGACCTCCGTCCCGCTCGACCACGACGCTGCCGCCGCCACCGCCCATCAGGATCGGCCACCGCGCCACCTCACCGTGGCCGCCGGCCAACTCGGACCGATAAGCGCAACCGAACCACGCGAGTCGGTCGTCGACCGGTTGATCCACCTGCTTGAGCAGGCCCACCGCGCCGGGGCCGAACTCATCGCCTTTCCTGAGCTCGCACTCACGACGTTCTTTCCACGCTGGTACGTCGAAGGCGACCCGGCTCTCAATCTTGACTCGTTCTACGAAACCGAGATGCCCGGTCCTGCAACCCGGCCGCTGTTCGACCGCGCCGTCGAACTCGGTGTCGGGTTCGCGCTCGGCTATGCCGAACTGACCCCTGACGGGCACCGTTACAACACCCAGATCCTCGTCGAGCGTGACGGCACGATCGTGGGCCACTACCGCAAGGTCCATCTGCCCGGCCATCGCGAGCACGAGCCGTGGCGCGAGTTCCAGCATCTCGAGCGGCGTTACTTCGAAAAGGGTGACGGCTTCGCAACGTGGAACGCCTTTGGCGGCGTCATCGGCATGGCGACCTGCAACGACCGACGTTGGCCCGAGACCTACCGGGTCCTCGCACTGCAAGGGGCCGAACTCATCCTCATCGGCTACAACACGCCCAAGCACTACGCCCCTGATCCGAGCCAGAACCCGCTCCAGGGGTTCCACAACCGACTCGTGATGCAGGCAGGTGCGTACCAGAACGGCTGCTACGTGATCGGCGTTGCCAAGGGAGGCGTAGAGGAGGGGGTCGACTCGCTCGCCGAGAGCTGCATCATCGGGCCGAGCGGAATGATCCTGGCCGAATGTCGCACCGAAGCTGACGAGGTCATCACCGTCGAGATCGACCTCGCAGTGACGGCCAAGTACAAAGAAACGCTCTTTGATTTCGAGCGGTACCGGCGCCCCGAGGTGTACGGACCGATCACCGCCCAGAGGGGCGCGATCCCACCAAAGGACTGACATGACTGGTTTCACCGTCAACGGGCAAGCCGTCGAAGTCGGCGACTATCACGAGCACCTGCTTGCAGCGCTGCGCGACGAACTCCGCATCACGTCGCCCAAGGACGGCTGTTCACCGTCGGGGCAGTGCGGCTGCTGCACGGTGCTGATCGACGGCAAGGCCCGTATCTCGTGCCAGACCTCGCTCGAGAAAGCCAGCGGTGCCGAGATCACCACGCTCGAGGGTGTGCCTGAAGCCGATCGGGTTCGTATGGCCGATGCGTTCGCCGCTCACGGGGCGCTCCAGTGCGGGTTCTGCACCCCAGGCATCGTCATGCGCACCGTCGCTCTGCTCGGACGCGACAAGGAAACCACCCGTGACGACGCAGCCCGTCACCTGGGTGCCCACCTGTGTCGATGCACTGGATATGTGAAGATCCTCGATGCGGTCGAGTCGTTGGCGCAGGGTGAAACACCGGTCGCCATCAGCGCCGGTGGCGTTGGGGACCGCGGCACGAAGTACGAGGGGCAAGCCCTCACGCTCGGCGACCGTGACTTCATCGACGACATGCAGCCGGACGGCTGCCTGCACGGCGCCGTGGTCTTGAGCCAACACGCACGCGCCGACGTGAACGCGATCGACGCGTCGGCTGCGCTGGCCATGCCCGGTGTGGTGACAGTCCTGACTGCGGCCGACGTTCCGGGCGAGCTTCGCAGCGGGCTGATCCACAAGGATTGGCCGGCGTTCATCCCAGTCGGTGGGCGAACCTCGTATCTGGGCGATGTGCTCGCACTCGTGGTGGCCGAGACCCGAGCCCAAGCTCGTGCTGCGACGTCGGCAGTGGCCGTCGATTATGGCGTCCTGAGGCCGTTCACCAACCCAGCTGACGCGCTCGGCGCCGACGAAGACGCCGTTTGGACGCTCGACGGCAACATGCTCAGCCGCTCGGCGTACGCGCGCGGCGATGTCGACGCTGCCTTCGAGCGAGCCGACCACATCGCTCGAGCCACGTTCCAGACCCAGCGCATCGACCACGCCTTCCTCGAGCCCGAGTCGACCCTCGCCGTGCCCACCGTCGGCGACGACGGTGCCACCGACTCGTTGTACGTCTACTCCGGTGGACAAGGCGTGTGGGACGACCGCAACGACATCGCCCGCATGCTCGACGTCAACACCGACCAGGTGACGGTCGAACTCGTCTCGAACGGTGGGGCCTTCGGCGGCAAGGAAGACATGTCGAACCAGGGCCAGACCGCCCTCGCCGCTTGGCTCCTCGGACGGCCGGTGAAAACCACGTTCTCTCGCGAAGAATCGTTTCTGGTGCACACGAAACGGCACCCGATCCGGATGCAGTACGAAGTCGGCTGCGACGCCGACGGCAAGCTCCTGGCTGTGCGGGCGAAGATGATCGGCGACTCCGGGCCCTACGCCTCGGTCGGCATGAAGGTGCTCGAGCGAGCAGCCGGCCACGCCAGCGGCCCGTATGTCACCGAGACGATCGATATCGAGGCGATCGCAGTCCGGACCAACAACTCGGTCTGTGGAGCCTTTCGCGGATTCGGCGCTAACCAGGCCCAATTCGCGATGGAAGGGATGATGGATCGCCTCGCAGCGATGGTCGGTATTTCGGGTTGGGAGATCCGCAGTCGCAATGTCGTCGAACCCGGCGCCGTGTGGGGCCCCGGTCAAGTCATGGACGATGGCTGCCTCGGTGCCCGAGCGTGTCTCAACGCAGTCAAGCCGGCCTGGGACGCCGCAGAAGCAGCCGGCAACCCCGTGGGCGTTGGACTCGGGTTAAAGAACTCCGGCCTCGGCAACGGCGCAACAGAGGTCAGCCGTTCGACCGTCCGGTTCGACCCCGACGGCACCGTCGAGATCCGCCACTGTTGGACCGAGATGGGACAGGGAATCCACACTGTCGCCCGCCAGGTCGCAGTCGAAGAGCTCGGCATCGAGGCCGACCGCATCAAGGTCATCGTCGACACGACCCGTGAACTCGGCGCTGGCCAGACCACAGGATCTCGTGGCACGGTCATGGGCGCAGGCTCGGTCGCTGATGCGTGCCGCAACGCCGTCGCCGACGGCTGCGAGATCGGCGTCGAGTACGAGGGCGTCTATGTCGTCGACTGGACCAACTCGATCAACGACGGGCTAGAGAACCCGATCATCCATTCCACGTTCGGCTACGCGGCCCAGCTCGTCGAACTCGACGCCGTATCCGGCGACATCGCGAACGTGGTCGCCGCCCACGATGTCGGCCGAGCTGTCAACCCGCTGCTGTGCGAGGGGCAGATCGAAGGAGCGGTGCACATGGGTCTCGGGTACGCGCTCACCGAGGGCTTCCCGTGCGACGAGAACGGCAAGCCACTCAACGAGACCCTCCGTTCGCTCGACATCATCCGCCCGAAGGACATGCCCCCAACAGAAGTCATCCTCGTCGAGTCACCTGACCCCAACTCGCCCTATGGCATCAAGGGGGTCGGCGAGATCGGCCTCGTTCCCACCGCAGGCGCAGTCGCTGCTGCACTTCAAGCCCACGATGGGGAGTGGCGCTGCGAACTGCCGATGCGCACCGAGAAGAACCGCGAGCGGGTCAGCGCCTGGCAGTGACCACCCGACAGCTTCTCCAGCTTTTCGCGTGGGGGATCAGCGTCCTCGTCATGATCATGGCCGCGATCGTCTTCTGGGCGTGGTCCGTCCCTGATGTCGTCGATCCCAGTGGCAGGCTCGTGGCAGACACCGCCCGAGTCCAGACCCGCACACTGCTCGTTCTGCTCGTCGGCTTCGGCGTGATGGTCGGAGGCGGTTTCTTCCTCGCTCGGCGTAACGACCGAGCACGCAGCCTCCCCAAGGTGAGATGATCGCGAAGTGACGATCACGACTCCGGGCATGGTCTGCGCCCATCACCACCTCTACAGCGCCCTGGCTCGGGGGATGCCGGCACCGCCTCGCACGCCAAACGGCTTTCGGGAGATCCTCGATCTCGTGTGGTGGCGCCTCGATTGGGCGCTCGACCTCGAGACGATCGAGTGGTCGGCCAAGCTCGGTGCGCTCGAGGCGCTCGAACGGGGCACCACCGCCATTATCGATCACCACGAGTCGCCGAACGCGATCGAGGGTTCCCTTACCGTCATTGCCGATGCATGCGAAGAAGTCGGTGTCCGCGTGTCGTGTTCGTACGGCATTACCGATCGTCATGGCCCCGACGGAGCAGCAGCGGGCTTGGCCGAAAACGACCGATTCCTCGGCGATGGCGAGCACGAAGGCTACGTCGGCCTCCACGCTGCATTCACCTGCTCTGACGACACGATCGCTGCGGCGGCCGAGCTGGCCGAGAAGCACGGAGTCGGAGTCCATGTTCATGTTGCCGAAGGCACCGACGACACCTGGGAGCGCCTCGTCGATCACAGCGAGGACGACTGGCTGATTGTGCACGGCGTTCACCTCCCCGACGATCACGGCCTGCAAGGCACCCTCGTGCACAATCCGCGATCCAACATGAACAACTCGGTCGGCTACGCCCGGCCTCGCCGGCTCGGTCTCGAAGTTGCCCTCGGCACCGACGGCATCGGTGCCGACATGCTCGAGGAGTTCCGGCTCGCCTACGCCGCCGCCCGAGCCGATGATGTCACCGTCGACCCTGAGCTTCCGTGGCGCTGGCTCCGGGCCGGCTGGGATCTCATGCCTGCAGCACTCGACGATGAAGTCTGCTGGGCGGCCGAGTCCGACGATCCGTGGTACCTCGCCTTCACCACCGGTGTCTCACCGCTCGAGGTCCTCCGCGACGGCGAAGTCATCTGGGACGGTGAACCGACACTGGTCGACGGAGACGAGATCCGGGCGAAAGCGGCAGAAGCAGCCTCAAAACTCCACGCACGCCTCGCCGACATCGAATAGCCGATGATCCCGTACGACGACACCCTCCGCGATCGCTTGCGCGTCAACCTCGCGGTGCACGACATCCGCCATCACCCACTCGATGGCCGACGCCACGCAGCGGTGAGCGTGATCGTGCTCGACAGCGACCACGAAGCCCACGGCACCGACCATGTCTACGAACAGCTCGGTCCGATGGCCCGTCGAGAACTGATGAAGGGCGTCCCCGGCATCGAGGACGACCCGAGCTTCGATGGCTCGGTGAGCGGCACTGCAGGTGGCGCCGCATTCTTGTTGACCCGCCGTGGAGCCCGTATGAAAGATCACCCCGGCCAATGGGCCCTCCCCGGTGGCCGGATTGACACAGGCGAGACACCAGAGGAGGCGGCCCGCCGTGAGATCAGTGAGGAAGTGGGGCTCACCGATCTGGAGTTGCTCGGTCAACTCGACGATTACCCCACTCGTTCGGGCTACGTCATCACACCCTTCGTCTTCTGGGCTGGCGCAGACGCCGAGCCCGTTGCCGAGCCCGGTGAAGTCCAGTCGGTCCATCGCATCGGCATCGCTGAGCTCTTGCGGGCGGATTCACCGCGGTTCGTGTCGATCCCCGAGAGCGAACGACCGGTGATCCAAGTGCCGGTCGGTGGCGATCTCATCCATGCTCCGACCGGTGCGGTGATGTACCAGTTCCGCGCCGTGGCCTACGACGGCGTGGCCGAGCGCGTCGACGAGTACGAACAACCCGTTTTCGCCTGGCACTAGCCCTGTAGCGAGATGTCGGGGTCACGGACACGACTGGCCAGACCGAGTCTGCGTTCGTTGGCCGCCAGACAGCCGGATAACGTGCCTCCATGAGCAACATCGGTGTGGCATTCGTGATGGCGACCTGGCACGACGACCTGGTCGACCGAATCAAGCTGGGCTTCTTCGAGCGAATGACTGAACTCGGCCACGGCGAGGACGCCATCGACGTACACAAGCTGCCAGGCGCTCTCGAGTTTCCACTCCATTGCAAGAAGCTGGCCGAGACCGGCAAGTACGACGTCATCGTTGCAGCGGCGCTCGTGGTGGATGGCGGTATCTACCGCCACGAGTTCGTCGCCAACGCAGTCCTGCAGGGAATGATGAACGTAATGCTCGAGACGGGTGTGCCGATCATGTCAGCCGTCCTCACGCCGCAACAGTTCCACGAGCACGACGTGCACCACGCCTTCTTCTTCGATCATCTCGTGAAGAAAGGCCGCGAAGCCGCAGACGCAGCGGTCGCCACCGTGGCCAACCTGAAAGCGATTGACTGACACCGAAACTCATGGTCGCCATGACCGAGCGGCGAACCTGACGCAGGAACCGCACCGTGACCAAAACGACCGAACAGACGGTTCTGCTTCGCGTCAACGGTGGCGACGCGAACGACCTCGCAATGCTTGCGGCTCCAGGACGGGGTATCTCGTTTCACGGCAAACCGGTGGTCGCAGCAGCGGCCGATGCTTGAGCGCCCCTTCCGACCCTCGGCACACCGCCGACAACGGTTGACGCGACGACGGCGAAGGTAACTGCGCGCCGATAGCGTGCGCCACCATGCCGGGCTTTTTCGAGACAGAGACGGAGATCGAACCGGCCGGCGACGGCCGTTGGACCGCCCAGATCTCGTCGGCGTGGAACATCAACGACAACGCCAACGGGGGCTACCTCCTCACCCCTGCACTCCGTGCCATCCAGGAGTTGACGGGCCACCCGGACCCACTCACCGTCACCACACACTTTTTCCGACCCGGCCGAGGCGATCAATCCGCCGAAATCAGCGCTGAGATCCTGAAGTCTGGTCGTACCCTTTCGACTGCCTCCGCCACACTCTCACAGCAAGGCAAGCCCCGAATTCACGTGATCGCTGGCTTCGGTGATGTCGACGCCACCACGCAGCACAACGCAGCCTGGTCGATCGAGATGCCCGACATGCCACCACCCGACGAGTGCATCGATCGCAGCAAGATCGGTCAAGGCATCACTGTTGCACTGAACGGCCGAAACGAAATCCGTGTCGATCCTGCATGTTTTGAGGCGGACGACAACAGCTCCCCGACCGAGATGCGAGGCTGGGCGCGGTTTCGCGACGGCAGCGAACCGTCGGCGATGGCGCTGCCGTTCTTTGCCGATTCGTTCCCGCCGACGGTCTTCTCGAGGTTGGGCCCGATCGGCTGGGTCCCGACCCTCGAGCTGACGGTGCACGTGCGTCGACGCCCGGCCGCCGGTTGGCTCGCCTGCCAGGTGTGGACCGACGATCTTCACAACGGCAAGCTCATCGAGTCGTGCCGCATCTGGGACTCGACCGGCGCTCTGGTGGCGCAGGGACGCCAGCTCGGACTCTTGATCTGAGCCCACACCGGCACCGTGGGCGATACTGGCCCCATGGATCCTGCCGTGCGCTTTCCGAGCGTCGCTCACCTGCAAGAACACGCACACAAGCGAATTCCTCACTTCGCCTGGGAGTATCTCGACAGCGGTGAGATGGCCGAAGCGGCCCGCAACAACAACATCGATGCCCTCCAGCAGATCACGCTGACACCGCGCTTCATGAAGGGACTGATAGCTCCAGACGTGAGCACCGAGCTCTTCGGACACGCCTACAGCGCACCGATCGGCATCGCTCCGATCGGTCTCACCGGCCTCATCTGGCCCGGCGCCGACCATGCGCTCGCCAGGTGCGGGGCCAGTGCGAACATCCCCTACGTGGCGTCAACGGTAAGCACCGGTCTTGCGGAAGAGATCGGGCCGGTCGCTGACGGTTACGGCTGGTTCCAGCTGTACCCGCCCCGCGACACAGCCCAGCGCGATGACCTCCTTCAACGGGTGGCCGATGCCGGTTTCACGACGATTGTCGTGACCGCCGACGTTCCGGCACCCTCCCGACGGGCCCGACAGACGCGTGCCCGAATCGCAATCCCACCCCGCATCACCCCGAAGCTCATCGCCCAGACTCTGCGCCGTCCGGCGTGGGCACTCGGCACCTTGCGCCACGGTCTCCCACGTTTCAAGACGCTGGGGAAGTACCACGACGAGTCATCGATGCGGGCCTCCGCTGGCTTTGTCGGTGCAAGCCTCGGCGGCACACTCGACTGGAAGTACTTCCAAGAGGTCTGCGAACAGTGGGACGGTCCGGTCATCTTGAAGGGTGTACTCCATCCCGACGACGCCGAGATGGCGATTGACCACGGTGGCGCCGGGGTGGTGGTTTCGAACCATGGTGGGCGCCAACTGGACTCGGCACCCGCCCCGATCACTGCACTTCCGGCCATCGTCGCCCGAATCAGCGGAAGAGGAGCAGTCATGTTCGACTCCGGAATCCGAAGCGGTCTTGACGTTGCGCGGGCGATCGCCCTCGGCGCCGACATGACGTTCTCGGGCCGGTCGTTCATGCTCGGCCTCGGCGCGATGGGTGCGGCTGGACCGGAGCATGTCGCCGCCCTGCTGCGACGCGAACTCGTGACAGTGATGCACCAACTCGGGTGCGAGACACTCAGCGAGCTTCGCGAACTCGAGGTCGGTCGGCGGTGAACCTCGACGACTACCGAGCAGCCAACCTTGCGAACTGGAACGAACGGGTAGCCGGCCACGCCGGACCTGGGGGCTACAACCTGGTCGACCTGATCGACGATCCCGCGTACGTTTCTGATGTCGTCGACTTCGACCGCGAGGTGTTCGGTGATGTCACCGGCAAGACGCTGCTGCACGCCCAGTGCCACATCGGCACCGACACCTTGTCGTGGGCCAAGCTCGGTGCCCGAGTGACCGGCCTCGACTTCTCGTCCGAGGCGTTGGCGGTTGCCCGGGAGCTCGCTGCCAAAGGGGGCTGGGATGCGGCCTTTGTCGAGAGCGAGTTTTACGACGCACCGAACCACATCCATGACCGATTCGACCTCGTCTATACGAGCGTCGGTGCAATCAACTGGCTACCCGACATGACAAGGTGGGCCGAGATCCTCGCCGGTTTCTTGCACCCGGGTGGGCAGGTCTATCTCCGCGACGCCCACCCCATGCTCGGGGCCCTCGACGACGAACGCCACGATGACCAACTGGTCGTCTCGTACCCGTATTTCAACCCGGGTGCCCCGCTGCGCTGGGAAGACGATGAGAGCTACGTGGGCGAAGCCAAGCTGACCAACACCGTCAACTACGAATGGCCGCACTCGATCGGGGAGGTCGTGACCGCCCTGCTCGACGCCGGCCTGGTGCTCGATCACCTTCGGGAACATCAGCACCTCGATTGGCGGTTCTTCCCGTGGATGGAGCAAGACGGCGAACGGTTCGTCCTCCCCGATTCGAGACGCGATCACGTGCCGCTGCAGTTCTCTGTTCTCGCCCACAAACCGGAGCAACCCTGATGACCGACCCGTCCTTCACCCCGACCGTCGGGCTACGCCACGCAGTCCTCTGGGTCTCCGATCCTCAGGCGAGCGCCCGCTTCTACGGGCAAGCCCTCGGACTCGTCATCAAGAACGACCTGGGTGACGCCATCTTTCTCACCTCGCCGGCCAGCAGCACCGACCACGACCTCGGGCTGTTCCGAGCTACTGCGCCGCAAGCACCTGCGCCGCGCCAGATCGGCTTGTACCACCTTGCGTGGGAGGTGCCGACGCTCGCCGACCTCGAGGCTGCGAAGGAGCGCCTGTCGGCCATGGGTGCGCTCATCGGCGAAAACAACCACGGCGTCAGCCGCAGCCTCTACTGCCACGACCCAGACGGCATCGAGTTCGAGGTCATGTGGGAGGTGCCCGTCGAACTTCTCGAAGACCACGAGCCCGAGAACGTCCCACTCGACTTCGAAGCCGATCGGGCCCGCTTCGGCGCCGACACCCCCGGAAACGGTGCACGGTAAACGCGAGTACCGTCGCTTTCGATGAGCGATCAGACCCTCACCGTCTCAGAGCTGGGTGTCGTCATCCGTGCCGCGCTCGAACAGGCCGTACCGTTCGGCGTCTGGGTCGAAGGTGAGATCCAGGACATCTCCCGCAGCCGCAACGGGCACGTCTACTTCGAGCTGATCGAATCATCCGAGACCCCCGGTGCGCCACCCCTCGCCACCATCCCCGTCGTGTTGTTTCGCGATGCCCGCGATCGTGTCAACCGGCTGCTCAAACGCCATGGTGATCCGATCCGGATGACCAATGGGGTCCAGATCCGAATCCAGGGCATGGTCGACTACTACCCGCCGACAGGCCGGCTTCAACTCCGGATGTCGGCCATCGACCCGACCTACACGCTGGGCGTGATCGCGGCTGAACGCGAGGCGCTGATGCGAAAGCTGGCCGACGCTGGCCTCCTTCGAGCCAACGCTCGCCACTCGCTCACCCCGGTGCCGTTGCGCATCGGGGTCGTGACGTCACTCGGATCTGCTGCGCATGCCGACATCACCACCGTCTTCGAACGGTCGCAGCACAGCTTCACACTCGTCGAGATCGACACCGCTGTGCAGGGAGCGGGTGCGGAGCTTCGGATCGCCGCCGCGGTGCGCGCCGCCGGCGCTGCGGAGGTCGACGTGATCCTTGTTGCTCGTGGTGGTGGCTCCAAGACCGACCTTGCGGTGTTCGACCACGAAATGGTCGCCACGGCGATCGCCGACGCCCCGGTGCCGGTATTCACCGGCATCGGTCACGACATCGACCGCTCGGTCGCCGACGAGGTCGCCCATACCGCCCACACCACACCGACCGCAGCGGCTCAAGCGATCGTCGCTTTCGTCGACGAGTGGCTCGCCCGACTCGCCGTACTCGAAGCCGACGTCGCCCACCATGCCCGGCGGGCAGTCGACCGCGCCACCCACCGGGTGACCAGCCGCCGTCAAAGCATCGCTCGGGCCGCCACAACGGCGCTCGGCCGGGCCGATGACCGACTCATTCAGTCATCGGCTCGAATCCGTCGAGCCACGATCCGAGCGGAGTCCAGCGCGCACACGCAGCTCGATCGCGCGGCGGCGCGGCTGGCACTCGCAAGTCGCCACGGTCTTCGAGCTGCCGACCTCCGCCTCGACGCCGCAGCGTCGCGAACACGGGTCCTCGACCCCGGGTTGACCCTCGCTCGCGGATGGTCGATCACCCGGGGCCCCGACGGCTCGGTGATCCGCTCGACGACAGATGTCATAACCGGGGGTGAGGTCACCACGACGGTCGCCGACGGCACCATCACAAGTACGATCACGGCGACCGAGGCGGCAGGAGCACCCGACGATGGCTGACAACGAGACACCCGACGGCATCGGTTACGCCGACGCGATGTCCGAACTCGAGACGATTCTCGATGATCTCGAAGACGACGCCCTCGATGTCGACGTCCTCGCCGCCAAGGTCGAACGAGCCAGCGTCTTAATCCAGATCTGCCGAGACCGCATCGGCGCGGCACGAGTTCAGGTCGAACGAGTCGTCGCGTCGCTCGACGACACCGGGCCGAGCCTCGACGACGCAGACAACGCAGACGATGGGGAAACCCTTTTCAACGGCGACGACTGACATGAATGCCGCACCCTGGCAGCTGTCGGAAATCGCACAGCGCACGTCCGCCGCGCTGGACGCGATCTTCGCAACCGAGATCGAGACGTGGTCCAACCTTGACCCCTCGATCGAGATGCCGCTGTCCGATCTCGCCGGGTTCATCTCGGGGGGCGGGAAGCGCATTCGTCCCGCCTACTGCCACTGGGGCTTCGTCACCGGAGGCGGTGATCCGTCCGGAGACGATGCCCTCGCCGCATGCTGCGCGGTCGAGATGCTGCAGACATTCGCGTTGGTCCACGACGACGTGATGGACGGATCTCCGACTCGGCGCGGGCGCCCCACGGTCTGGGCTCAATACATCGAACGTCACCGGGCTGGTGCCTGGCAGGGCGAGGCTCGACGATTCGGTGAGGCTGCTGCGATCCTGGTCGGCGACATCGCAATGGTGATGGCTGATCGCCAGATGTCGGCTGCCACCGAAGACGCCCGGCGGGTCTGGGACATGCTGCGGACCGAGCTCAACTTCGGCCAGTACCTCGACGTGCTTGGCACCGCCAGGGGCAACGTGTCGGTGGAGGGGGCCCGGACGATCATGCAGAACAAGACCGCCGGCTACACGATCGTCCGCCCGCTGCAGCTCGGCGCTGCGGTCGCAGGCGCTCCCGACCTCCACCCTTGGCTCGAAGCGCACGGCATGCCGCTCGGCGTTGCGTTCCAGCTCCGCGACGACATGCTCGGCGCATTCGGAGACGAGGCAAAGACCGGTAAGCCGGTGGGAGACGACCTGCGCGAGGCAAAGCCCACCGTGTTGCTCGCCCGAGCTCGGGCCTCCGCCTCCACCGGACAACTCGAGGTGCTCGACCGGGTCGGTCCCAACGTCACCGACGACGAGGTTGCGGCAATCCAACAGGTGATGATCGACACCGGGGCGATCGATGCCTGCGAGCGCGAGATCGAAGCGCTCCTCGAGCAGGCGACGGCAGCGCTCGACAGGTTGCCCGACGTCAACGGCAGCCGTGACGCACTCGCTGCACTTGCCGACTTCGTCGTCAGTCGCGACGGCTGATCATCACCACCGCGATGACGACGGCCTCGTCGTCGAGCGTTCAAGCTCGTCGGCCCTAGCCTGAGGAAATGGCTGACACGAAGGCCGAAGCCTCCCGCCGTCGCACGTTCGCGATCATCTCGCACCCTGACGCGGGCAAGACCACACTCACCGAGAAGTTTCTTCTCTACGGAGGCGCACTCACGTCGGGGGCCGGGTCGGTGAAGGCGAAAGGAGATCGTCGTAGCGCCACGTCGGACTGGATGGAACTCGAGCAGCAGCGCGGTATCTCGATCACGTCGACCGTGCTGCAATTTCCCTACCGGGGCAATGTGCTCAACCTGCTCGACACGCCCGGTCACCGTGACTTCTCCGAGGATACCTACCGCGTCCTCGCAGCCACCGACGCTGCGATCATGGTGCTCGACGGTTCGAAGGGCATCGAGTCACAGACTCGCAAGCTCTTCGAGGTCTGCCGAAATCGAGAGATCCCGATCGTTACGTTCATCAACAAGTGGGACCGTCCGGGTCGGGATGCACTCGAGTTGCTCGACGAGATCGAAGAGCAACTGATCCTCGAGCCAGTCCCAATCTCCTGGCCGGTCGGTGACGGGGACCGTTTCCGAGGTCTGATCGACCGCCGCTCCGGAGACTTCATCCGCTACACCCGCACCGCTGGCGGCTCGACCGAAGCGCCCGAGGAACTCGTCGACGCTGCGAAAGCCGAAGCCGAAGAAGGTGAACTCTGGCTCGGAGCCCAAGAAGGCGTCGAGTTGCTCGATGTCATGGAACGCGACTTCGACGCAAAGCGGTTTGAGTCCGGAGAGCTCTCCCCGGTGTTCTTCGGGTCGGCGCTGACCAACTTTGGCGTACGTCTCATCCTGGACGCGATGGTTGACCTCGTACCCTCCCCGTCTCCCCGCGTCGATCGCAACGGCGACCCCCGGCCACTCAATGCCCCCTTTTCGGCCATTGTCTTCAAAGTTCAGGCGAACATGGACAGGGCCCACCGAGACCGTGTCGCGTTCCTCCGCGTCTGTTCCGGACAGTTCGATCGCGGCATGGTCGTGACCCACGAGCCAACCGGCAAGCCCTTCGCCACCAAGTACGCCCAATCGGTCAGCGGCCAGGCCCGCGAGACCGTCGAGCAAGCATTCCCGGGCGACGTCGTCGGTCTGGTCAACGCAAACGACTTCCGGGTCGGCGATGCCGTTTACGTCGACGAAGCCGTCCAGTGGCCACTGGTACCTGCGTTCGCTCCAGCCCATTTTCGTATCGCCCGCACCCTCGACACGTCGAAGGCCAAGCAGTTCCGCAGCGGTATTACACAACTTGACGAGGAGGGTGTGGTCCAAGTGCTTCGCGAACCTGACGTCGGCGATCAGGCCCCGATCCTCGCTGCCGTCGGTCCGCTGCAGTTCGAGGTCGTACAGCACCGACTCGAGAACGAATTCGGTGCGCCGGTCGAGCTCGCACCCTGCTCGTGGACAACGGCTCGCGTCACCGATGGCGTAACGGCCGAGAAGCTGCGGGGCATGTCGGGGGTTACGGTCGTGACCCGATCAGACGGCGAGATGTTGGCCTTGTTCGAGTCGCCGTACTGGCTTCAACGTCTTGAGATTGACCAGCCCGAGCTGACCCTCACGAAGCTGATCGCCGAGGGCACCTGACGACTCGAACAAGTCGACGCGTTCTGGTGCAGGGCTGAGCCGCAACGTGCCCCGGTTTGAGACATCGGGCTGTGCGGAGTCTTTGATGCAGTCGAAGACTCCCACCAACCGCCTACGCTCCAACGGTGCTTTCCGTGCTGCTCACCGTCGCCCAGTCGACAACCGGCATCGGCGACGAGGTCGCCGCCGGCTCGGGGGCGGTTGCGGTCGTTGGATTCGTGATCGTTGGGTTCGCAGCGGTGCTCGGCGCCTACATCTTTCGCAAGCGAAAGGGCTGAGCGAGAAGCAACACGGACAGGGAATGCAGCAGACGAACCAGATGCACTGCTCGTCCTTGGCGAAGTGAGAAGATGCGAGTCATGGAAATGACCACATCCCTCACCTATCTGGCCTGGACATCTGCGCTCTGCATCGTGCTCTGGCTCCCCTATGTGCTCGAGAGGATTATCAGTCGAGGACTGATCCCCGTCCTTCGTTACGAAGAGAGCGACGTCGAACCTGCGGGATGGGCGCAGCGCTGCCACCGCGCACACCTGAATCTTCTCGAAAATCTGCCTCCCTTCGCAGCGCTGGTACTCATCGCCAACCTGACCAACGTTGGCGTGGCGGGCGCCGCAGCTGTCTTCTTCTGGGCGCGTGTTGCCCATGCAATCGTGCACATTGCCGGCATGCCGTACCTTCGCACGGCAGCATTCTTCGTCAGCTGGGCTGCGATGTTCAGTGTGTTCTTCAGCGTGATCTGAGTAATCCGGTCGCTGACGAGGCCGGTGCGGACAATCGGTACACCGTGTTCGGTTAGGCACACGCCACAGCGGATACAACAAGAGTTCTGGCTCTTTTGGGCCCGAGTGCCTCACAAGCGGCTCAAACCGATAGACGGGTCCCTGTGACTGACTTCCAATCCCCTGACACCGACCCCGGCCGGCACGACCCGATTCACGACGCTGGCAAATCCAGCGGACGACCGCCGGTGACAGACTGGTTGACCGACTTCGACCATCAGCATCCCGACTACGCAGCTACTGCCCCTGCGATCTGGGAACAGGTCCGGACCAGCGGCTGTCCGATCGCGTACTCCAAGCGCTATGGCGGAACATGGCTTCCGACCCGCCACGACGACATCGCCGCAATCAGTAAAGACTTCGAACACTTCTCGAGTCAGGGGGTCGTCGTCACCGAGTACCGGCCCGACATCCCCGCACCGATGGGCTACGCCCCGCCGATCACGAGCGATCCCCCCTTTCATCAGGTCGCCCGCAGCATCCTTTTGAAGTTCTTCTCACCCAAAGCCATCGAAGGGTGGGAGCCGGTCGCCCGCGAAACCTGTCGTCGACTCATCGCCGACATCCAGCAACGGATCACGGCCGGTGAAGCCGTCATCGACTGCGCTCAGAGCTACAGCCAACACGTCCCCGTGATGATCATGGCCGACATGCTCAGCCTGCCTCGCGAAGACGGCGACATCTTCCGCCGATTCATCCACAACGTTATGGAGGAGGGTGGTGGTGGCGAAGAACTCCCCTACGAGGAAACGATCGACTTCTACCTCGACAGTCACGTTGCCGCTCGCCGCAACGATCTCGGCGACGATCTGATCTCGTATCTGTGCCAAGCCGACATCGAAGGCATGGCACTACTCGACGAGCACGTGCGGGGCACGATTGCGCTGCTCATCATCGCGGGCATCGACACCACGTGGTCGGCCATCGGTGCTTCTCTGTGGCACATGGCGCAGCACCCCGAGCACCGGTCTCGCTGGATCAACGAGCCCAGCGTCCAGCCGTTTGCCCTGGAGGAGTTCCTCCGTTTCTACGCTCCGGTCACGATGGCACGCCTTCTGGCGAAAGACATTGAGTTCGAGCAGTGCCCGATGAAGGCAGGCGAGTGGACGCTGCTGCCCTTCCCCGCTGCCAACCGAGACCCTGCATTCTTCGATCAGGCCGACGAGTTCATCATGGATCGCGCTCGTAACCGACACTCGGCTTTCGGGCTCGGCATCCACCGATGCATCGGCTCGAACCTCGCCCGTATGGAACTGCGAGTTGCGATGGAAGAGTGGATGCGTGCCTTCCCCGACTTCGAACTCGCCGATCCCGACACTGTCGCCTGGTCAACCGGCCAGGTCCGTGGTCCCCGTGCGCTACCCATGCGCTTCCCGGCATGACATAAGGTTCACCACGTGAAGATCAAGTACGACCGTTCCGCCTGCCAAGGCCACAACCGCTGTTACATGCTCGCCCCTGAGTTGTTCGACACCGACGACGAGGGCTACGCACTCTTGCTCGTCGAAGGCGACGTGCCCGCAGACCTCGAAGAGAAGGCGCGACTCGCAGCCGACAACTGTCCCGAATTCGCGATCGAAATCGAGGAGTAGGGCCCGCACGATGCGGATCCACAAATTCGAGTCGACCGAGGCGTTCATCGCAGTCGACCTTGCCGGTGCCGAAGCATCGTCCGGCCCTGTCCGCTGGGCCACGAAGATCCTGCAAGGTGGCGCCAAAGACCTCGCCCGCTCGCAGACGTACACCTACGCTGCGCTCGAAATGCGTCGCGGCGGAGCATCTGCCGGCATCTCGGCCGAGGTCGACGCGCGTGCTGAAGCGGTTGAAGCCTTCATCAACGAGGTCGGAGCCCTCGTCGCCGACGGTACCTACCTGCCCGATGCTGCGAAAGGCATCGGAACCAGTGATCTTGCGATCGTTCGCAAGGACGACCCGCGTGACACCGCTCGCCTCGATGCTGTCGCTGCCCGCTTCGATTCACTGTCGGCCGCGATCACCGCTGACACCACCGTCGGCCTCGCCGGCCGGACCGTTGCGATCGAGGGCTTCGGGGATGCCGGTCCCGACCTCGCCAGCGCAGTGGCTGCGAGGAACGGCACGGTCATCGCCGTTTCCACGTCTGCTGGAACCGTCACCAACAGTGCTGGTATTGACGCTGCGGCCCTCGCGGAGGCCTACGCCGCCGAGGGTGCCGACTGTGTCGGTCGCTTCGGTGAGGTCGGCCACCCGATGGCCATCTTCGGTAGCGGTGCCGAGATCACTTTCGCCGGGTCCAAGACCGGCATCGTCGACCACACGGTCGCTGCGCAGTTGGCCGAATCGGCAGCGCTCGTCGCGTCCGGTCGACTCGCGATGACCGCCAAGGCGTTGGCCGTGCTCCGAGCGGCCGACGTCGCCGCGCCCGGCGACTTCATCTCGCTCGCCGGTGGCACCATCGCTGCCTGGGGTGAGGCAACGCGATCCGACGACGAGGTCGCAGACGACATCACCGCTCAGATCACCGATCTGTGCAGCGGGCACAACGACCACGCCGAAGGTCCGTTCCTTGCTGCGTGCTACGCCGCCGAGTCGTTCCTTTCGACCTGGCAAGACACCCTGCCGTTCGGCAGACCTCTGGCCCCCTGACTCCCGGTCACGGTCCCGGCCGGCACGAGCCCATAGACGCAACGCTCGGCTCGCAACGACGCGCCGGATCCAGGAAGGCCATTGAGATCGAGTTGGTGGGCTAATTCGACGGTCTGTCGAAGGTCAGTTTGCACCGACCTTCGACAGGACCGTCAGACCATGATGGTTTGATCGGGTCAGCCCGATGCCTCGGCGATGCCGCGACCGACGAGGACACGAGCAAGGTGCTTGCGATACTCGACGTCGGCGTTGAGATCCTCGGGCGGGTCGGTGTCGTCACCGGCAACCGCAGCCGCATCGGTACCACCGCCGCCGGCAAGGCCGGCCTCGACACCGCCGTGACGCATCGGGGCAGAGCCCATGTTGACCAGCGCGACCTTCGGATCGTCACCAAGCATCACGGCTGCACCGACGATCGCCCAGTCCTGAGCGCGACGGTTGAACTTCTGGTAGCTCCAGCCCACGCCGGCCGCTTTGGGAATGCGGATCTCGGTGATGATCTCGTCAGCGCCGAGGGCGGTCTCGAGGAAGCCGGTGAAGAAGTCGGTCGCAGCGATCTCGCGTTCACCGCCCGGGCTCCTGGCGACGACACTGCCTCCATGAGCGAGGAGCGCGGCAGGCAGATCTGATGCCGGATCCCCGTGGGCGAGCGAGCCACCCAGGGTGCCTCGGTGACGAACCTGTGGATCGCCGACCTGACCCGCCACATGACGAAGCAGCGGTGCCTCGACCGCCAAGAGCTCGCTGGTCTCGAGCGCCCGATGCGTGGTCATGGCACCGATCGCGACATGGTCACCACCGTCGTTGATGTAGCTGAGGTCGCTGATCCGACCGATGTCGACCACGACACCGGGTGTGGCGAGCCGGAACCGCATCAGCGGGATGAGGCTGTGGCCACCGGCCAGCAATTTCGCGTCGTCGCCGTGCTCCGCCAACGCAGCAATCGCAGCGTCGGCCGAATCGGCCACCTGGTAGTCGAATGCGACCGGGATCATGCCTGGCCTCCCTTCGCCTCGTTGATGGTTCGCCACACTCGTTGGGGTGTAGCTGGCATGTCCATGTCGACCACGCCGTATGGGCTGAGTGCATCAACCACGGCGTTCATCACCGCAGCAGCCGAACTGATCGTGCCGGCTTCGCCGGCGCCCTTCACCCCCAGTGGGTTACTGGTGCTCGGGGTGACGGTGTAATCGGTGACCATGCTCGGAACGTCAGCTGCCGACGGGACCAGGTAATCCATCAATGATGGGTTGGTGAGGTTGCCGTCCTCGTCGTAGCAAGCCTCTTCGAAGAGGGCCTGCGCGATGCCTTGAACGATGCCGCCATGGAGCTGCCCCTCGACGATCATCGGGTTGACCTGGTTGCCACAGTCGTCAACAGCCACATAACTGAGCAGCTCGACCGCACCGGTATCTTCGTCGATCTCGACTGTGCACACGTGGGTGCCGAACGGGAAGACGAAGTTGGTCGGATCGAACGTGACCTGCTCCTGCAAGTTCGGCTCCATGCCGTCGGGGAGGTCGTGGGCGGTGAACGCTCCGAACGCGATTGCCTGGATCGGCATCGCTTGGTCCGGTGACCCCGAAACCGAGAACATGCCGTGGGCGAACTCAAGATCGTCAGCCGACGCCTCCATCTGATGCGCCGCGATTTGCTTGGCCTTCTCGACGACCTTGTCACACGCTGCGGCGATGGCGACTCCGCCTACTGCGAGCGACCGCGAGCCGTACGTGTCGAGACCAAGTGGACTGATGGCGGTGTCGGAGTGCAGCACGGTGATGTCCTCGGGTGGGATACCGAGCTTGTCGGACACGATCTGCGACCAGGTGGTTTCGTGGCCCTGACCGTGAGGGGTGGAGCCCGACACGACCTCGGCCTTGCCCGTCGGCAAGAGCCTCACCGTGGCGTGCTCCCATCCACCGGCGCCGTAGCTCAGACCACCGAGCGCACGGCTCGGAGCCAGGCCACAAATCTCAACATAGGTGACCATCCCGATCCCGAGCTGCTTCGATTCGCCGGCCGCACGACGGCGCGCCTGTTCGGCTCGGAGGCCGTCGTAGTCGGCGAGTTCGAGGGCCCGGTCAAGGTTCGGACCGTAGTTACCGGAGTCGAACACCAGCGTCGACGGCACTTCGAGGTTTTCGAAGTATTCGCCACCGGCAAGGTAGTTGCGACGCCGAATCTCGTCCGGGCCGATACCGACCTGAGCGGCGAGGATGTCCATCGCCCGCTCGATCGCATAGCTCGCCTCGGGCCGACCGGCACCGCGATAGGCGTCGGTCGGGGTCAGGTTGGTGAAGTAGCCGTCACAGGTGAACCCGAAGGCCGGTACGGCGTACACGCCCGTGTAGAGGAAACTGCCGAGGAGCGGAACACCCGGCGTGAGCAACATCATGTAGGCGCCCAAGTCGGCATCGACATGGACCCGGACGCCTTGCAACTTGCCATCGGCATCTGCGGCAAGCTCGATCGTCTGCAGTTGGCCGCGGCCCTGATGGGTCGAGAAGGCTGCTTCGCTGCGCGACTCCGTCCAACGCACTGCCCGCCCCAGCCTGTTGGCGAGGGTGACCGCAAGGATCTCGTCGGGGTTGATGTTGAGCTTCGCACCGAAGCCACCACCGACCGCCGGGGCGATAACCCGGATCTTGCTCTCGGGAATGCCGGTCGTAGCGGCGATCATCACCTTGAGGATGTGTGGGACCTGCGTGGCGCTGTACAGGGTGACGTCACCTCCCATTGGCGACGGGACAGCCAGCACGCCGCGCGGCTCCATGGCCGCCGGGATGAGTCGCTGCTGCACGAATTCCGCCTTCACCGTGTGGACGGCGTTGGCGAATGCAGCTTCGAGGGCGTCGGGGTCGGGTACGAGCGGCCAGTGGTAGGCCTTGTTGGTCTCGTGTTCGGAGTGCGCCGTGACGGAACCATCTTGAGCAGCAGCGACCGACGCAACAGCGTCGAGCGGCTCATAGTCGACGACGACCTGTTCGGCAGCGTCGACTGCGCCGTAGCGCGAATCGGCGAGCACTACGGCCACGATCTCACCAACGTGATGCACTTCATCAATCGCCGCCGGGTAGTGCGGCGGATTCACCATGTCTTCGGTGACCGGCCACGCGCAGGGCAACGGGGCGATCCACAAACCCATGTCTTGGAGTTGCGGACCGGTGAGCACCGAATGCACACCCTCGGCGACTTCTGCGGCCGACGTATCGATCGACGTGATACGAGCGTGCGCCATTGGGCTGCGCACCATTCCCATCCAGAGCTGGCCAACGACCTGAATATCGTCGACGTACTTGGACTCACCGGCGAGGAGTTTCGGGTCCTCGCGGCGCTTCATTGAAGTTCCAATGGCGGTCGTCTTGATCGGGTCTTCGACGGCGGTCATCCCGCACCTCCTACCGAGAGCACAGCTTTGACGATGTTGTGGTAGCCGGTGCAGCGGCAGAGATTGCCCTCGAGGCCTTCGCGCACACCTGCTTCGTCGAGACCTCCGGGGTTCTCGGCAACGAGTGACGTCGCCGCCATGACCATGCCCGGGGTGCAGTAGCCGCATTGGAGGCCGTGACAATCCATGAAGGCCTGCTGCATCGGATGCATCTCACCGGCTTCGCTGGCAAGGCCCTCGATCGTGGTGATCTCGGCACCGTCAGCCTGGACGGCGAACATCGTGCAGCTCTTGGCGGATTCGCCGTTGAAATGAATAGTGCACGCACCGCACGACGACGTGTCACAGCCGACATTGGTGCCGGTGAGCCCGAGAGTGTCTCTCAGGAAATGAACCAGCAAGGTTCTCGGCTCAACGTCGGCGGACCGATGCTTGCCGTTGACAGTGACAGAGACTTCCACGGATGCGCTCCCCTAGCTCTTTTGCGATGGCCCGTGTCTATCAGGTGACATCGGTCACGTCACCTGGCCATGGCGAATTCGAGATCGCGCAGGCCTACGAAGCCCGTCGTTCAGGCAGTTCCTTCGGCTTCGGCGCGCCTGATGCCACCGACGCGCCCGGCACGTTTGTCGTCAGCTGACGACGACAATCACGACGATGATTATCGCAACCACTGCGATCACCACCGGGATCAGTCGCTTCGCAACTGCGCCGCCTGCGACCTCGAGCAGGTCGAGGACGTCCTCTTCCTTTTCGTCACCAGCATCAGCGGCCGAAGGTGCTGCGGCATGCTCGATCGCAGCTGACTCGGCGGCGCTGGACCCGCCCCCGACTTCGGGGCTCTCAAGCTTGCCTTCGATGCACTCGGCGAACTGGCCGAGCAGCTTCTTCGACACGTCGGCCATGACGCCACGACCGAACTGAGCAACCTTGCCCGACACCTTGAGGTCAGTCGAGATTGCCACCACCGTGCCGCCGCCATCCTCAGTCATTGTTGCGGTGATATCGGCCGACGCATTCCCTGCGCCACGTTTGTCGCGGCCCGAGGCCTTGAGGACGACGGTCCGCTCGGCCTCGTTCATCTCCACGATGGTCGCCGTGCCGGCATACTCGGCGGTGACCGGGCCGACCTTCACCTTCATCTGGCCGTGGAAGTCGTCGCCCTCCTGACCGGTGAGCTCTGCGCCCGGTAGGCACGGGGCGATGGCGGGGATATCGGTGAGTAGCGCCCACGCCCGCTCGATCGGCGCCGCCACCCGGAAGTCGTTCTCGATCTTCATGCTGACAACGGTATCCGCGATCGGGCGGCGGCCCCTAGGGTGAATGACATGTCGGACCCGCATCCTGCGCTTTCGTCGGTCGATTCGGTGACCGCCGCGCTCGCCGAACAGGGGTATTTCGCAGACCGTGGACTTGCCACCACAATCTTTCTCGCGGCGTCGTTGCGGCGGCCTCTCCTGCTCGAAGGCGAAGCCGGCGTGGGGAAGACCGAGGTCGCCAAGGTGCTTGCCGCAATCACGGGCGGCGAACTGATCCGGCTGCAGTGCTATGAGGGAATCGATGCCGGCCAAGCCCTCTACGAGTGGAACTACACCCATCAACTCCTGCATCTTCGCACCGCAGAAGCGACGGGAACTGCGAGCGCCGCCACCGCCGGTGCGCTCGAAGAAGAACTGTTCTCCGACCGCTTCCTCGTCCGTCGGCCGATCCTGCGAGCCATCGACCACCGAAGCAACGTTCCACCCGTCTTGTTGATCGACGAGGTCGACCGCGCCGACGACGAGTTCGAGGCGTTCCTACTCGAGGCATTGTCGGACTTCACCGTCACCGTCCCCGAACTCGGGACGTTTGAGGCCGAGATCCCGCCGATCGTGATCATCACGTCGAACCGGACCCGAGACGTTCACGACGCCCTCAAACGTCGGGCCCTGCACCACTGGGTCGAGCATCCCGACTTCGAGCGCGAGGTGGCAATCCTTCGGGCCAAAGCACCCACCGTGCCCGAGCAGCTCGCAGTGGAGGTGGCCCGAGCCACCGGCGCGATTCGAGAGCTGGGCATGTACAAGCCTCCGGGCGTAGCCGAAACCCTCGATTGGGCCAACGCCGTGCATCTACTCGGCGAAACGACGCTGACCGAAGCGTCAGTTGATGCCACTCTTGGGACCCTGCTGAAGTACCGAGAGGACCAGGAGCGGGTGCGACGCGAGGGCCTCACCAACATCCTCGCTGCAGCGCTGAGCGCTTGAGTCGTGGCGACCGCGACGCCCGATATCGACACCGATCGGCTGGTCGCCGGCTTCGTTCACACACTGCGGCGGGGCGGCCTCGAGATCACCATCAGTCAGAGCGCACTGTTTCGAGAAGCACTTGAGATCGTCGGACTCGCCAACGGTCTCGACGTGTACTGGTCGGGGCGCTCCACCCTGGTGACCAAACAGGAACACGTCGCCATGTACGACGCAATGTTCCTTGCGTTCTTTCACCACAACACGTCGGGCTTTCGGCTGCGGTTCGACGACGTCGTGCAGATGCTCTCCGACTCGTTCGACGGCGAAACCGACGCCGACGATCACGGGAACGACGATGAGGAACCAGCGCTGCAGTTCTCACGATCCGAACGGCTTCATGACAAGGACTTCGGAGACTTCGAAGACGCCGAGTTAGCCGAGGCCGAACGGGTGATGGCCACGTTGCGTGTCCGGCCCGCCCGCCGCCGCTCCCACCGCCGCCGCCGGGCCCGGCGGGGCAACATCCCCGACCTGCGTCGCACCATTCGCGCCGCAATGCGCCGCGCCGGCGAACCGATCGAACTGGCCACCACCAAACCCGGCGAGAAGACACGTCGGCTCGTCCTGCTTCTCGACATCAGTGGGTCGATGGAGCGTTACGCCAGAGTGCTGATCCGCTTCGCCCACACGGCGGTCTCCGGACGCGGTTCCGTAGAGGTCTTCGCCCTCGGAACCCGCCTCACGCGCATCACACGCCAGCTCGCGTCTCGCGATCCCGAGGTGGCCGTGGCAGCTGCGGCCGGGGTAGTAGAGGACTGGTCGGGGGGGACGCGGCTCGGCGATTCGATCGATACCTTCGTGCGCGAGTGGGGTATCCGAGGAATGGCTCGCGGTGCGATCGTCGTCGTGCTCTCCGACGGGTGGGACCGGGGAAACCCGGAAACGATGTCGGCATCAATGGAACGCCTCCACCGTCTCGCTCACAAGGTCATCTGGGTCAACCCGCTCAAGGCAGGCCCGGGCTACGAACCGACCGCGCAGGGGATGGCCGCCGCCCTCCCCCATGTCGACGAGTTCCTCGAGGGTCACTGCCTTCGCTCGGTGACTGCGCTCGCAGAGGCCATCGCAGCCGCCGATACCTGACGGCGCGTTGATTTCAGCGGCTTGCCTTCTCGATCCCATCGAGCGTGATCTCGATGCCGAAACCGGGAGCATCGACCGGCACCACACGGCCCTCGGCGGGGAGCGCCATCCCTGGCGTCGACCGATATGAGTTGGCGAGCATCCGCGCCCCACCGACATACATCTCACCGACAAGGTTCTCTGCCAAAGCAAACGCAAGATGCTGGCCAAACGCATCGTTGACTGCACAGTGAATGGCGAGCTCGAGTCCATGCTGCCGGGCAAGCTCGGCGATGCGGACCGTCGCCGTCGCGCCACCGACCCACAGCGCGTCGGGCTGCAAGACGTCGACTGTGCCGAGCGCGGCGTGGTGGGCAAAGGGGTGCAGCCCGAACCAACGTTCTCCCGCAGCTAGCCGGAGAGAGGTCGCAGCGCGGACCGTTGCGTAGCCGTCGGTGTCGTCGGGGTGCACGACATCTTCGACGAAGCGGAGATCGTAAGGCTCGAGGGAACGGCACAGCGTTGCCGCATGTCCCGCATCCATGACGGCCCACCCATCGACCATCAGGTCGGCGTCGCCGATGCGAGAGCGCGCCCCCTCGACCGCCTCAACTGCGGCGGCAATGCCGGCTGGACCGGGTACCGACCACGGGCACGGAATCTTGAACCGGTCAAACCCGAGGTCAGCGAGCTTCGCCACATCGGACGACGTCGCGTAACACTTGATCGAGTCGTGGGCGGGGCCGCCGAGGAGGTCGTAGACCGGCACGCCCCGCTGCCGCCCGAGCGCGTCGTAGAGCGCGAGGTCGATGGCACTGATCGCATAACTCAGAGCCCCACCGGTGCCGAGGTGTGCCGCACCCACCGTGCTCATGAGGTCCCAGAGTTCACCGATATCGGCCGCTGACTCGACGGTCTCCTGTTCGATCAACGGGCCCAGATAGTCGTTGATCACCGGTACGACCGGCCCACTGTGGGCGGTGAGTCCAAGCCCCCATGTCCCATCGTCGAGGGTGACAACACAGGCGACCTCGCCCCACGGTGGCTCGAACCGCGCGACGGTGCCCCGGCGCGAGCCAGCGCTGACCATCGGGTTCATGTGCGCGGCCTCGACATCCGCTTGCGGGCTTGAGGCACGGCCGAGGGGCGTCGGGTCCCGGACCGCCGCAGCGCGGACCGACGCAACCCTCACCGGATCACGCTCCGCTGGACTGCCAACCGCTGTCGTCGTCAGCCCACGCTGCGGTGAGGACAGGGTCGGCGTACGAGTCGGGGCTCTGCGGAACGTCGATGCCGTCGTAGGCGGCAACCTCGGCACGACCGACAACCATCCAATGGACTTCGTCGGGGCCGTCAGCGAGTCGCAGCGTGCGCTGGCTCGTGTACATCCCGGCAAGGGGCGTCCACTGGCTGACGCCGGTGGCACCGTGCATCTGGATCGCCTGATCGATGATGTTGCAGACCCGTTCGGGCACCATCGCCTTGACCGCAGAGATCCAGACACGAGCTTCCTGGTTGCCGAGCGTGTCCATCGCCTTGGCGGCGCGCAACACCATCATCCGCATCGCTTCGATCTCGGCCCGAGCGCGACCGACGATCTCCATGTTGCCACCGAGACGAACGAGGGGCTTACCGAAGCCTTCACGACTGGCGCCACGCCGGACCATGAGGTCGAGCGCCTTCTCAGCAGCCCCAATGGATCGCATGCAGTGGTGGATACGGCCCGGACCGAGACGCAGTTGGCTGATCTCGAACCCTCGACCTTCGCCGAGCAGCATGTTGCTGGCCGGCACGCGCACGTCGGTGAAACGGATGTGCATGTGACCGTGAGGCGCGTCGTCGTTGCCGAACACGTACATCGGGCCGAGAATTTCGACGCCGGGAGTGTCGATCGGCACGAGGATCTGCGACTGCTTGCGGTGCGGCGGCCCGTCGGGGCTGGTTTGCACCATGCAGATCATGATCTTGCAGCGAGGGTCGCCGGCGCCGGAGATGTAGTACTTCTCGCCGTTGATGACGTACTCGTCACCATCCTTGATCGCCTGGCATCGGATGTTCTTGGCGTCCGACGAGGGCAGACCCGGTTCGGTCATCGCATACGCGGAACGGATCTCGCCCCGAAGCAGCGGCTCGAGCCACTGTTCTTTCTGCTCAGGGGTGCCGACCCGCTCGAGGACCTCCATGTTGCCGGTGTCAGGAGCCGAGCAGTTCAGCGACTCAGAGCCGAGCGGGTACTTGCCGAGCTCGGTGGCCAAGTAGGCGTAGTCGAGATTCGACAGGCCCTGGCCGGAATCCGGAAGGAAGAAGTTCCACAGGCCTTCGGACTTCGCAGCATCCTTTGCTCCTTCGAGCAGTTCGAGCTGGCGATCCGTGTACCCCCAGCGATTGTCGGGGTCCTTCGCCTTGAAGAACTCCTTCTGCATCGGGTCGACGACCCGGTCGAGGAAATCGGTGACTTGTTCGTAGAAGGGGCGCGCCCCCTCAGACATACGCAGATCGAAATCGTCAGGTGAACCCTTGAGTCCGGTGGGCATCGGTCTTCCTCCGTTGGCGAACGGTCGCCATCGTGCCACGCGGGCGGTGCCTCGGCCCAACCTGCAGACAGAACATCCCAGATCGTTCGCGGCAACCGGGTGGGGTCGCGTTTCGGGACAATTCGTTGTCCGGTTCTCGGTCAGGAGTGCCAAGCCGCCCCGCTAAGCTTGCGATCTCCGGGGCTGTAGCTCAGTTGGCTAGAGCACCTGCTTTGCAAGCAGGGGGTCAGGGGTTCGATTCCCCTCAGCTCCACAAACAAAACCCCTGTTCAGAGTGTGTTTTTTCGCTGAGCGCTTCTGAACATCCCTCTGGCATATTCTCCCAGGGGCACCGCAGGGGCACACGGGAAAAGACAGCGCAGCTGGACATGGCCTTCGATAGGCCGTGAGGCACGAAGGACTCTTCTGCAAAGAAGACTTCGCGAGACAAAGTTTTTGAGCAGCTTCCTTCTCGATCCCACCTGGATGACGTCAGCACGTCTGGCGCCCTGAGAAGGCCGCTCGCGCGTCCGACCCGGAGCAGTAGGCACATCCACTCCAGGCCCCCCTCCGAAGCGCACACAAGGCGAATGAGAGGGCCAGATTCCTCGAAGCGAGCAACGTCGGCCGTCACCGGGCGATGTGCCGAGCGACCCCGCCTTACTCGCACATGCTTACGGTCTGTCGGTGATGTCTCATGAAGTGGAGGAACTCCACCCGGCGACCGCGAGGTCGATCAAAGCTACGACCGGGCCATCCGCGGATTGCCCCCTCCAAGCCCACCACAGGCCGCGCCTCCCCCTCCCAGGAGGATGCTTGCGCTGAGCTGAGACCAGCCTGAAGAGCCTCCGACAAATCGTGCGAAGCCGAAGGCGCTCGTCGCCTGTCCATCTCGATCGTCAGTGGGGTCACGCAACCAGCACCTACCCGCTGCGATAGCGAGGGTTAAGGGTTGCGATCGCCCCTTCGACACCGACATGTGTTCGATCACCCGTCAACAGTGTGCTTGGACGGCCATCGCGTCAAGGGACGACGAGAGCGATGAAGGTGGCTCACAGTCGCCATGTGGTATCAGTGCACCTCTGGCGATCGAGCAGTCGAAGCACGAAAGGTTTCGGGCGAGTATGCATTTCCCGGCACCAGCGGTCTCGACCGATCAGGCTTGAGTCTGAGGGCACCGGGGCAGCCACATCGACCAAACGTTCTCCAAACATCGTCGATGTCATGTTCACAACATGAACACTCAGGCATCGCCCCAGCCTCGGCCCAAACTCCAGCAGCGCGAAGCTCGTGGATGCCTACCGGCACACCTTCTGGCTGTGGCGCCGCGACCAGGTGAAAGGCCGAGGCTGGGACCAGTTCGGCGCTCCAGACGGTGCGTGTACGTTGAGCTAAATTCGACCCTCCGACACCACCAAGAACACGAAGATTCTGGGGCAGCTTTGGCCCGGAAATCTTTGGTTTGGGCGCTTGGTCACGGGTCGGCCATCCGCTGGCGTGGATCAGCTTCGGAGAGTGTTGCTGTTCCTTTCGGGCGATGCGTCTGCACTGCAGGCGAAAACTGCCAAAGGATGTCGGGATCGATTTGGTGAAGACTTCCTCGCGGGCGGGAGCGGGGAAAAGGGC
>Ga0222718_10000962_pt1 | contig 29135 bp, 22 predicted proteins | sample C33_27DmetaG_FD_165045 | JGI IMG/M metagenome (GOLD analysis project Ga0222718, IMG submission 165045) | Estuarine water microbial communities from San Francisco Bay, California, United States - C33_27D | ecosystem: Environmental > Aquatic > Marine > Unclassified | place: USA: California...
ATACATTATTGGTTTTATTTGTGTAATGATACAAACAGCAGCTAGAAAACAATGGAATCTAGTCACATTAAATATCAATGGCTTGATTGCCTGGATTAATCATTTATTAAAATAATGGGAGTACAAAAGAATATTAAAAAGTTACAAGAGCAAATAGAAGTTTTGGGTGGCGCTTTAACAAGAGCGCTAAAAGACTTGGATGCTTTAAAAACTTTATCGCAAGGAACGCTCACTGCCTTTCAATTACACATTGGAGAAGATGAGTGGAGTAAATTAGTAGACGAATTAAAAAACTTAGAAAATAGAAATGTGGAACCCAAACTGGAAAAAAAATGAAGATTACCCCTCGTGGGGTGATACGGACGTGTATAAAAAAACAATTGGAGGTGGTTATCTTATAGGAAATGAAACCCCAAAAGATGCTTATATGCGTGTTGCTACAACTGTAGCGAAACGTTTAAATCGTCCAGAACTAGCCGAAACTTTTTTTCAATATATATGGAAGGGTTGGCTATGTTTAGCGTCTCCTGTGCTGTCTAATACTGGCACAGATCGAGGTTTGCCTATATCATGCTTTGGTATTGATGTTGGAGACTCGATATATGAGATTGGAATGAAAAACTTAGAGATGATGCTACTCGCAAAACACGGCGGCGGAGTGGGTATCGGAATAAATATGATTAGACCCGCCGGAGCTAATATAACTGGAAATGGAACATCTGACGGAGTTGTGCCTTTTGCTAAGATATACGATTCAACTATACTTGCCACGAATCAAGGATCTGTCCGAAGAGGAGCTGCAAGCGTTAATATTAATATTGATCACCCCGACTTTGAAGAGTGGTTGGAAATACGAGAGCCTAAAGGAGACGTTAATCGTCAATCGCTCAACTTACACCAGTGCGCTGTGGTCGGCGACAAGTTTATGCGAAAACTTGATGCTGGCGATAAAGATGCGAGGAGGTTATGGGGTAAGCTACTTCAAAAACGTAAAGCAACTGGAGAACCTTATATCTTATTTAAGGGGAATACAAACAAAAATAATCCAGAGCAATACAGAAAGCACGGATTAAAAGTACATATGACAAACATATGCAGTGAGATTACATTACATACTGATGAATCTCATTCGTTTGTTTGTTGTTTATCATCGTTAAACTTAGCCAAGTACGATGAATGGAAAAACACGAATCTTATATACGATAGTATATGGTTTTTAGATGGCGTGTTAGAAGAATTTATACAAAAGTCCAAAGGTAAAGTTGGTTTTCATAATTCTGTAAGATCTGCTGAAAAGGGTAGAGCTTTAGGGTTAGGGGTGCTTGGCTGGCATACTTATTTGCAAGATCAAGGCTTACCGTTTGAAGGGCTATTAGCACAATATGAAACAAGAAAAATATTTTCACAAATTAAAATTGAAAGTGAGAGAGCTTCCATGGCACTTGCAGAAGACTTTGGTGAACCTCTATGGTGTAGGGGCTCAGGTTTTAGGAATACTCATCTCCGCGCCATTGCTCCTACTGTTAGCAATAGTAAACTTAGTGGCAATGTTAGTCCCGGTATCGAACCCTGGGCCGCTAATGTATTTACGGAACAAAGCGCTAAAGGTACTTTCATTCGCAAGAACCCTACATTATTAAAATTATTAAAAAAATATAAAATTAATAATGAAAAAGTTTGGAACAAAATTTTAAAAGATGGAGGTTCTGTACAAGGTATTAAAGAACTTGATGATATAACTATAGGCAAATGGGATACGCCAGCAAAAGAAGTGTTTAAAACATTTAAAGAAATTAATCAACTAGAATTAGTTAATCAAGCAGGTATACGTCAACAATATATTGACCAATCTGTTTCTTTAAATTTAGCTTTTCCTTCTGTGGCTACGCCGAAGTGGATTAATAAAGTACATTATGAAGCATGGAAAAAAGGTATTAAAACCTTATATTATGTGCGAACGGAATCTGTTTTGAGAGGGGATATTGCTGATCAGGCAATGGATGAAAATTGTTTAGCGTGTGATGGTTAATAATTAAGGGGCTTTTTAAGGCCCCTTTTTTCTATTCTATTTGTTATTCACAAATGCAAAAAGGACAATTACAATTTTCCATATTATATTAATTTATATTTAGTTTTACCGTTTTCTTTATATGCTTTCAGACATCTTTGTCTGTTGGAATCGTGATCAACATAGCTAACATGAACCCAATTAGGGTTATTATCATTTCCAAATTCCCATATGAGCTGATCAAAATCAAGATTATTTTTAATGTATTCGTACATATCTTTATTTGACATGTAACCATACGTGTCATCAATATCAATCGCACGGCCTTCACAATGTTGTGATTTACTTGACCCACCGATTGCAGTATTTAATTTATCACAGCGATAAAATGAGTTTATAGCTATAGGGCCATTAGCTGCTTTCCTTAGTGGCTCAAATACTTTTTCAGCAATCAATTCCATATTTTGCAAATGATACGCGGTAGGTGTATTTTCAATACCTAATCTTTCCGCTGTTTTGCTATACACACCCTCCTTGTAACTAATGTGTTCACTTATTTTATTCATATATTATTTAATTTGTTGATGCTCTTCTAGCTGAGGCTTTAGCATTATCAATTATTTCTTGTACAGCTTCATAACGTACTTTTAATTTCATTGAAATATCCGCTTGCCATGTAGCTATAGGCCTACCGTCTTTTAATACAATAATAGCAGGTACAGATCGTATTGCCTGTTTTACATTTGGAGACTGGTCTTCGTAATCAACTTTAATGATTTTAGCTCCTTGTAATTTATTTAAATGTTCGTAATCGTTTCTTGTATTCCAATGAGAATTCATATACAATACTTCAATTTTTTGTGAAAATGCGTGAGTAGATAGGAAAAGTAATATTAAAATTAAAATATTTTTCATAATTATTTATTTATTATCTCAAATAGTTTTTCGTCTATTCGGTCAAGTTTTTTGGAATTTTTATCTACCTTTTCATCTATATCTAAAATTGTTGAACGAATTAATTCATCTTTTAAATCAAATTCAGTTCTTGATACAGGTGGTTCCGGTAATTGCTTAGCAAGCTCTATATCAGCCTGTAATGCAAAGTACATTGCCGCAAGTGATATTGCTCCACCAACAATTATTCCAATCGTTTTCAAATCAAGTTGTACTTGTGTATTTTCTGATATTTGTTGAGCCATGATGTTAAGTTTGTATGATATATGTAATTACCTATTTTTTACGTCTTTTAAGATTTTTTACTCTTCTTGGTTTACCAGCTGGTTGTCCTAATGATTTCTTCTCTCTAATCTTTTTTGCTTTTTCAGAAGATGACATTTCACCAGATGTTTTTGGGGTTTTACTAGATACTCTTTTACTTGGTCTACAATATGGCACGCCTCTGCCATCACCTTTTGTTCTGCCGCAAGGCTTACCGGTTCTAACGTCAACCCACTTTTCTTTAAACCAACGTTTAAGTGAAGCTCCTTTTTTAGTTTTTCTTACCGCCATTATTTAGGTTTTTTATGGCCACAACCTTTCTTTTTTAAAGCCATGTGTTCTTTATATGTTTTTGCCATAAATGTTTTGCCTTTGCAATACATTTTATGTGGTTTAAATTTTTCAGCCATTTTATTTAGATTTATTACCCCAATTTTTGGCACCCACTTTTCTACATTTTGCAATAGCTCCGCTAGCATACGCGGATGGAAATACTTTGTACCTTGCCTTTACTTTTTTATAACATGCATCTTTTGCCATAATTATTTATTTAGTTTCTCTATTTCTTTTTTAATAAATTCTTTTTTATCTTCTTTATTTAAATTTTCATATGCATCATATTGTTTTTGAGTCATACCGTCAATAATTTGACTTTTTAATTCGGCATTTCTTTTTCGAGTTTGTTTTGCTTTTTTAATACCTTCTGCTTTTCTTTTAGCTTTAGCCTCTGTTTTGATTAATTCGTGGTCTTCATTTCTAATATTAACATCCCAAGTTCTCCAACCTAAGGCTAATGCCATTCTTTGCATTGCTGTATTTCTTGAATTTAAAGCTTCTGCTATCGCTTCTGTTTCAGCTATTGCTCTATCTAGCGGTATATTTGCACCTGCGGAAACTAAATTACCTAATATTTTGTAACTAGGTGATAAATTTAATCTACCATCTTTAGTAGCTTCCCATTTTCTAGCGTCAATAATGTCTTGATCAAATCTTTTAGTTTGTATTGCCCCATAAACTTTTCTAAGCTTTGAGCCAAGAGGTGGGGACGCATTAGCAAGCTCTAATATGGTGTAAGCATGATCAGCAGTAAATCCTTTTTCTTCCTCTTTCATGTACCTCAATATTGCATTTTTAAGAGTTGAAACAACCGCTCCAGCCAATCCACTACCTCTTAAAATAGTATCACCCATACCATTTATTATTCTTTGCTGCTTACTATCAATCAATCTTTCGTAACCTTCTTCGTCATCATCAGGGTCAAACCCAGGCAACAATGCAAATAAAGCGTTTTGCAATGTAGCAAATATCAAGTTTTGAACAAACCCGTAATAAATTATTTTACTTACATTTGTTTTCCAATCACCTCTACCGTTTATTAAATCTTGTGCAGCTTTCTTCATTAACCTAGTATACTGCATTGGTGTATTTTGAAATGACAGTATAAATCTACCTAAATGTCCAGATTGCTGCTTAGAAATAAGCATTGGATCACCTGACTGCTGCGTTTCATCAGATATAGCACTAAAATCTTCAAAAGCTTTTTTTCTTGCATCTTCATAAGTCATGCCTTGCTTTTCGTATGTTTTTGTTCTATTAATTAAAAATGTAGCACCACCAGTTGCAATAGCAACACTATCCGCTATTTGCGTTGGTGTAAAACCTATTTTTAATAAATAAGATATAGTTGCTTGAATTTTATTAGGCGAATTCTTAGCTTGATTAGCAATTTCTTGTTCTTGTACGTCAGATTTTAATCCTCCTCTTCTTTGCTTTAATTTGTCTGAATTGAATATTTCTGTCCATGCTTTCCAAAACGCCGGCTGATTTGCAAATGCAGTTGCAGCCATTAATGGATTATTATCTGACCAGTTTGTAAAGTTAGCAAATGAAATCATCTGTAACAATGCTGATCTTCTGTTAAAAAACATTATGGTACCAACTGAATTGTTTACCCAGTTTAACCATGCTGTAGTCAATCTATCTCCCGTACCTGGCGGTCTATTACTACCAGATTTCATTCTTCTTATAATATCTCTCAACGCTTCCACATGTTTTGGGCCGTATAGCGCTTCTATTTTGTTTAAATTAGCATCACTAAACATTATGTCTACGTTTTCAATAAAATCTGCTAAATACTCTTTTCTTGATATAGTTTGGTCTATACTGTTAATATCTTTTAATATACTTCCCGCATCCCAAAATTGGTCAGGTTCAACCCATACTTCTCTTTTACTTATATCTAATAATGTATCTGCAAATGATTTCAACTCCGGATCATTATTAACTAAATTATTTAATAATTTTAAATCTCTTTTAGAAATACCGGGAACTTCAAATCCAGATTTATTATATAAGTAAACTCTTATAGCTTGATCATTTGTAAAATCAGTATCACTTATTGTTTTATTAAGTTTTTTCTTTACGCTAGGTAAAGTTTTTAATAAAGTATTATAATCATTTTTAAATGCTTGTCTAGCCATTTCCATAGCTGAAATACCTTTCATGTATGGCTTTAGAATATTATCTTCAAAAAACTTTTGATCAGCTTCTCCTTGTTTTCCTTTGCCTGCAAATGTATATGATGTTAAACCTCTAAAATCTTCTGCTGTAGCTGGTAAAAAGAATTTAAATCTTCCTTTACTTGCACCTTTTTTTCTGGCAACAACCGAAGAATAAGTTGTTTCGGGTCTCACTCCTTTTTGCCTAAAAATCATTTCGTTTATTTCTTTATTTAAATCTACAGAAATACTTTTCTTTACAGAAGGATCTTTTAATTGACCATTTTTTAAACTTTCATTTGATGCTTTCCTAAGTTTAAATGCTTGATTTCTTGCTTCTATAAACTCTAAGGTTGGTACACCATTTGTCGTATATATATTTTTTAATCTATTAGGATTTATTAATATTCTACTATCAGCCGCATCAATAGTGCTGCCAGGTGCATCAATAATTTTTAAGTCTTCTTTATTTTCTAACCATTGATCGTGGAACATTAATGCTTCGTCAACTAAATTATCAAATTGTATATCTCCTATGTTTTCATCGAATATTAACTCGGCTAACTTAAACATAGTATTTGCATTTGGCTCTAAATGCTCACCTTTCATTACGCCTTGTTTACCAGGGAGTACAGTTACATATAACCATCCACTTAAAGCTCTTAATCCCTCATCAGCACTTGTTTGTTGTTGGAAAAATGCCAACACAGATGTTGGTTTTATATTTCCCGCTTTATATTGTGCTCTAATTATTTTTACTATATATTTTGCTAATTCTTTATTAGCTACATTAGCCGCTTGTATTTCAGGAGATAACTTTTCTATAGCTTTTAATTTTTCTTGAACACTTGCATCAGAATTAGTTATATTGCTTATTTTTTTCATAATTCCCTTTTGAGAATTCATGAGCTTAATATCATTTAAATCTAAATCAGGTACATCTATGCTTTTTAAAGATTCTTGAGTGTTTTTAAATTTTTGATAATATTTACCTTCAACAAAACTACCGTCAGGATTTGTTAAATAAATTGTTTTTGCATTAGGATTATTTAGTTTTGCTGTTGTAGTCGCAATTTCATCTTGTTTTCTAGAGGCAGGGTCTAATACTCTATTGTAAAATCCAAACATTTTTTGTCCTTTATCTGAAAATGTATTTATTACTTGAGAGCCCAAGGCTTTCATAGTTTTTGACATATCAGTAGCCAACCCATTTAATGTTTCTGTTGTACTTCCCCTTGTTATTGCATTATCAAAAGTTAATCCTGAATCTTTTAAAACTTTTTGTATAATTTCAGATTTTTTAACACTTTGCATAAACCTCATTGTAGGTTCATCAGTTATAAATCCTAAATCAAATACATTTTTTACAAAAGTACCTAATGGTGGTAATATATTTCCATCAGATGAATATCCTGTTATTTTATTAAATTCATTTGGCCCAAATACTTCTCCAGCTATTTTACCTCCTAAAATTACATTATTTTCTGCATCTAATACATTATCAAGACCCCTTAATGTTATTTGATTTACCAATATATTTGCAGCTCTAGGAAAAGATATAGATTTTTTAACGCCACCTTCTTCAGCTTGCATTGTAACATTAGCCACATAATTTTCTGCAAGAATCTGCCCTCTTATTGCTTGTGCTTTTTCAAAAGCATTTGATATTTCATTGTTACCTTCTGTTAATTTTGTAACAAACCTGCTTAACAATGCTTCAGTAGCAACTTGTGTTATAGGAGAATCAATTGAATTTTGTGAAACAGGGTTCATTGGTTTTTTTGGATCAATTGGCAAAACTTTATCTTCTTCAATTTTTATATTGGTAAAGCTTTTTTGTAAAAATTCTATATTACTTAAAACATCTGCAGCTTTTTTCCTTCTTCTTACTAAATCATGCCCAGCTGTTCTACCCGCGCTATCTGTACTTGTTTTTTCTCTATCAATTTTTTTACCTTGCCATTCAGGAAATTTAACAAAATTTGGGTTAAAAATTTTACCTTCATATTTACCATCAACAGATTTTTCAATAACCTCAGGGTATGCTCTAGATAAATAAGTTGTTGTTGTACCTTCTAATATAGGTCTTTTTAATTTTAAAAATTTATTAGGGTTTACTTTGCCTTTTACTTTAAGAGATTCTTTAATTAAAGGTATTGCTTGTGATTTTTTTGCTCTCTTTTTAAAATCTCTAATAAAATCTGAGCTTTTTCTATTTAATTCTACTTCGCTAATACCTGTAGTAAATATTCTAGCTATTGTTAAAAGCTCCGCATCAATGTCCTGTATTTGTGTAGGAGTAAAAGCTTTTTCAATATTATATATTCTTTGTGTTTCCTCCGCTACAGGCACTGGTGTTTCTTCGGCTATTTTTAAATCAGCAGGGTCTATGCCTTCTTGCTTAAAATATACTCTTTCACTTACTGGTGTTTTTAATTCTTTGTCAACTAAATCTTTTAATCTAAATTTAATTCTACCATTTATATAACCATATAAATCACCTCTGCCATCCCAAGGGTTATTGTTTAAATCTATTAATGTTCTAGCTGTTAAATCAGCCTGCATCTCTTCAGTTAAAGAAGGTGGCAATTGCCATATTTTATTTCTATTTATTATTTGGGCAAGTGCCATACTTGGTAAGTTTTTACCTATAGTATTTTGAGCAGGTAAACTTTGTAAATCCTCTATTTTAATATTGCTTAATTCAGATTTAACTTTTGATAAAGATTTTTTGGTGTCGCCTTTAATTTTTTCGCCAGCTTTTAATTGTGCTTTAGCTTGTTTAGTTAATTTACCTTGTTGAAAATTCTTTTGATAATCTATAATAAAATCCCAAACATCTTCTGCTTTTTTAAACTTTTTTGCTACACCAAATTGTGCTAATATATTTTCTACAAAATTTGCAATTTTTTGGCCTAATGATTTGTTTTTTCTTAATGCTTGTATATCTAATCCTTGTTTTCCAGCAACCCCTAATATATCTGAAAAAGCTGTAAAGTATTCGTCCATAGCCTTTCCTTCAACATCAATACCTTGTTCTTTATAAAGCTTCATTCTTTCTTCCACGCTAGCTAGTAATCCAGCTTCATCTAATAAGCTTTTAAAATCTTTTAATATATTAGCTTGCTCTTCCGTAGGCAATCCTTCTACATTAAATTGTTTCTTTAATATTTTATGTAGTAATTCGTGCGAGGTAACTGCAATATTATTTTTAGCAGCAATTTCTTCATTAATATATATAGTGCCATCTTTTTCAATTATACCATCTGTATTAGCATCTAAATCTTTTATACCAGCTGCTTGAGCTTCTTTAGCATTTTTAAATTTCTTTACAGTTGCATATTTACTAGCAACCTCAATATCTTCTTCAATTATTTTTTTAGCCGCGGGCTCTGCTGCTTTTTGAATTTGGTTTTCAATTTTTTCTATTTCTTGATCTAATCTAGGGTCAGATAGTTTACCAAAACCTTTCTTTTTTTGTTTTAAACCATTTAGTTTAGATTGTAGCCCTGCAATTTTAACATATGCTTCAGGGTCAACACTTGATATATAAGGAGGAATAGAATTATTATCATACGCTTCTTTTACATTTTTAGCGTCATTTAATATTTTATTGGCTTGGCGTTTATTTATTTTTCCTGCACTTACAGCATCATTTAATCTTGTTTCTGCCCCATTTAAATTATCTCCAACTGTATATAAATCAAATATTTTATTTTTGTTATAAGGCTTATTATTTATATTACCCAGTCTTGAAACCAAACCACCCGTAGCAAAGGATAAAGCAGAGGTTACTTTTATATCTTTTTCTGTATATTCATCTTTTATTATATCTTGTTGGGCCAATTCATTAGTACGCTTGTTGACCCACAGGTATTCACCCGCTTGTTGTATATTTTCTTGAACAGTTTCTTTTCCACCTTCTTTAGCAAATGTAACAACACTTTGTTTACTTGGTATAAAATTATTAATAATACTTTTTACCTCAGCATCAGCGGCCTTGTAACTTTTAGTACCATTATAAGCGTTAATTATTCTTTTCCATGCACCACCTTTTGTTAAAGCGTCATCCATAGCTTTCAAGGCGGGTAATCTTGGAGCTAGAGGTCCTGTAACAGCATACAATACGCCCATGTTTTTTGCAGCAATTCCAGCTAAATTTTCTGCTTCTTCGTCAGATAATCCGGCATCATAAGCTGCTTTTAATGTAGATTCTTGGCCATTCATTGCGCCATAAAAACTTTGGAATAAAGTATTATCTATAATACCTTTTGTATTTCTAGTTAGTTTTATAGCTTTACTTGCGCCTAAAGCTTGAGCGCCTCTGCCTAATAATGTGGTAGCACCACCTGTAGTATATGCTCCCGCTAATTGAAATAATACTCCTCCAATAACATTACCTAATTGTTTGCTTCCCCCTCTTCCATTCCAATCACTTTTTTCCTTTCCTTCTTCTTTTATTTTTCCAACTAAATATTTATATCTTAGCGGATTTAAAACTTCGTTAGCCCTATACCCATGCGTTAAATTATATATACTACCATCCTTTTCCAACCCATATTCTACACCGTCTATAACTGTAGATTTACCATCAAAATATGTATAATCTAATTTATTTCCTATTCTATTTTTATCAGAAAAATCTATTAATAATCTTTGTTTTTTTGCCCAATCATCACTAAATAAACCACCCAATTCAACTAATAAATTTCTACCTTGTTCAAAAGCCCCAATTGGAACACTGCCTATTGCATTAGCCGGAGCAGCTATAGCATCATCTAAATCTGTTCTTTTTTCTAATTGATTAATTTTTTTAATTAGTTTTTCTTGTTGCTGAAGTTCAAATTCAGTTAAATTAGAAAATTGTTCTTTTTTATAGTTAAAAAAATCTTCACCAAATTCTGTTACTTTTGTTAAATTTAAATCTTTTATTTCACTATTTATAGATTTATTTTCTTTACTAAATTTTTTTTGTTTTTTGGACATAAGTGCATTTATTGCATTTATGTCATTTCTTCTTTCATCTCTGTAACTTGCATAATCATCTAACAATGCTGATAAGTTACTTTCGAACAAAGCTTTTTCTTTTAAATCACTATATACATTTGCTTTAGGTTTATATATACCTTTATTTATATCTTCAGATAATTGTTTATACCTATTTGAAGTGTTAAGCCAGCCAGCAAAATCATCTTTATTAACACCAGCTGATGCTAGTTTAATAGGGTCGTAATAGTCCGCAATAAAAGTATTACTTGTATCGTCAGCCTTATTTTCATGTTGGTAATTTACATTGGGCTCGTGTTTAACAATTCTTGAAACCATTTGGCTTTCAAAAGAAGCATTTTTAAGATTAATATCTTCATTAACTTTAATTGAATTACCATCACTTTTAACTATTGTTTTTTTATTTGGCTCAATAATAGGTTTTTCTTCTATTCTAGTGCCATCTTCTTTTCTAATAGTTTTACCTAAATTTTTTGGAATATTAAAGGAAGGTTTAAAATCTTTATTTATTTTTGGCTCAAATGCAAGTTTTTCTGTGGTATAGTTATTTTTACTAATAACTTCGTCAATAGTAATATTGTTAGCCTTAGCCTCTTGTTCTATTGTAGACAAAGGAATTTCAACACCATCAGGGGTGTAGTAAATTTGATCTTCCATTTATGATTGAGATGGTGGGTTTCCTAATTTTATATTATTGCCAACCGATAAGTTGTATATGTCATTTGGGTTAGTAAAAGGCCCAGAAACTTCATTATTAAATTTAGAACCCCCTGATCTTTTGCCCATTTCGTAGTAACCTGGCCCTTTAGATCCATTTTCATTCCATTGAATTCTTGTTCCAGCATCTGTTCTAAATACTCCTTGTCCCCATGGTGTTGTTGTTTCTGTTGATGTTGCTTGTTGCTTTGCGGTATATTCTTTTTTGGCGTCATTATATACGTTTTTATAATGACCAATTAATTTAGTAGTTATTTGGTTAACTTGATCTTCAAACGGTAATGCTTCTATTGCCGCAGTTTCGGCGTCGTTAAATAAATCAATATTCATTCCAAAAATGTCATCATGTAACATTGATGCCACCCTTTCTGCCCCACCTGCTAAAATTTCATTTTTAATGCTTTGTCCTAATACCATTTCATCCGTATTAGTAAAACCTTTTCCTGAGCTACCCTTTGAATAAATTTTATCAACCCCGTCCATTACATATGTAGCCATTTTAGAATCTTTTAAAAAATAACCTTTTTGTAAATCTTCATTTGTAATTACGGTGCCGTCTTCTGTTTTGTATACTTGCCTGCCGTTTACTATTTCAGTAGTGTATTGGCCATTTTTAGCAAATAGTTTATCTAATTTATCTTGGACTTCAATAGGCACGCCTTTAGAATATTGTCCACCGTTATTTATAAATTCTTGACGCATTGCTTGAAAAGTTTCTGCATCTTTTGAAATCATGCCAAATTGCTGTTTTGATTGACTTATTTGATTAACAATATCTAAAACTTCTTTTGAATTTGGCGGAAGTCCATATTTATTAATCAATTCGTGTTTTTGATTTTCAAGATTTGCTACATTTCCACGTATATCATTCAATGCTGCAAATTGCGCATCTCTTTGTTCAGGTGGTGTTTTAGAAATATCAACATCTCCAATTTCAGCAACAGAAGCCTGTATACTATTTTGTATTTTTTCTTTTTCTGCTTTTTCTTTTGATTGCTTAGCTTCAAATAATTTAGTTATAGCTTGATTAGCTTTATTAAAACTATCAGTGCTATAATCTTTATAAGCCGCTCCTGCGCCCTGCACTAATGCTGTATTTACCGCTCCAAATGTTGTTGTTTTTGCCATATCTTTATTATTATAATCCTACGCCTAAACCTTTTACAAGGCCACCTATTGCTTGGCCACCTTTTGCAGCTAATCCACCCAAGGCTTTTAATCCACTTTCTTCACTAGCAAGATCTCCAGCAGCACCAGATAAAGCGCCTAGTTGTTGTTGTGTAGCTTTTTCTCTAGCTTGTTTAGCTGCTGCAACTCTTTGCTGCGACATACCTAACAACGTTGCTGTTTTAGAAGCTTCTCTTGATTGCGCTTCTTGCTCACCTGCAGCAATCATTGATTGTCTTTTAAATTCACCTTGTGCAGCTAATTGTTGATTTTGTGATTCTTGCTGTGCAAGACTTGCAGATGCTTGCTGTGTTGCTTGAGCTTGTGAATTAGCCATAGATTGTGCTAATGCCGCTATGCCACCGCCGCCGGCCGCCGCCGCTAAACCACTCATAATATTTGCGGAATTTTGTGAATTTTGTTGTGCTGCAAAATCAGCCGCTTGTGTATTAACAGTTAAATTTTCAAAAGGGTTTGTCATATTTGCATAAGGATTAGAAGTATCCAATTGCTCATATTTTTCTTTATATCTGCCCATTTCAGCCTCAGCCGCTCTTTGTTCTCTTCTTCTTTTTCTACCACCACTAAACGCACTAACTAAACCTGCCACTTGACCGACGCCCTGTACTATTGCACCTATTGCCATAATTTATTCTTTTTTATTATAATTACATGTTAACTACTTATACTAACCTCAGCACCAACTGAGTACAATTCTTTAAAATCTGTAGACGTATTCGTCATTTTTGTTTCTGCATAATATCCTAAAATACCCGATGTATTGAATTTAGCATCTTTACTATAAAACATATACGCGGACGCTTGCGGTACTTCTGAACCATCTACAATAGTAATTGTTTTATTAGTTTTGTTTATTGCTGTTATTTTACCTAAATCTTGCTTATTGCTTGATGAATCTACATAATATAAATTATCGCCAATTTGTAAGTCATTATTTAAATTAAAATTAAATGTAAATATTCTGTTTCCGCTATCTGTTGTTTGTGAAGTTAGATTACCTAAGCCTTGTACATTCAGAGCTTTTGTATCTATAGTGTTTTCATTCTCAGTAACACCAGATATGTAGTTGTAATATTTACCTTCTTTTTCAACAAATGAAGGAACTGAGCCATCTTGCTTGTCAGTAATGATGCTAGCACATGTCCAATCTGGGCTACCTTCATAATTTAATGTTCTAAAGTTTTTAACATTTGCAGGTGCTTCATTAAATAAAAATGTGACTTCAGGATTTGTTTTTACACCGTAAAAAGTATTTCTTACCCCTGATTCACTGTGATGCTCGTATAAACTACCATTTTTAAATGTGTAATACTTGTTATTTATACTTAATCCACCTTCTGGTAAAAATGATTTTCTACTTACCCACCCGTTTATTGATTCAGAATATGAAACGGTAGTTGCAACACCTGTAGGTAATGAAATATTATATTGATTTTTGACTTCATCGTATGTTCCAAATATTCTACCATAATTGGAATTTAAAACCTGCGTTCTTAAATTATCTTTAAAATAATCTTTCATTCCGTAGTTTGAAACTTCAGTAATTCCATCTGCTGACAACCTTAATACACATCCTCTTACTTTATCTACAAAGTAGGATCTATATGTAAACTCCACAAAGCTTTCAGGGTTTTGGCAACCGTATGATCCAAATGTTGCGGGTATAATAGCCTGCCCAAGTACTCTATTGCTTGCAATTAATTGAGGATTACCATCTGCATTAAATACAGCATCTTTATTTGCTAATATTTTTACAATTTTATCTTCACATAATGCTAACAAATCGGTATCTCTGCCGTGTAGTTTCTGTATACTTCCATATTCTGGATTTAAATCTTTTGTAATTTTATCAGCTATAATAAATTGATTTAACCTATTAATACCTGTTTTACCATTGTATACTTGTGAGTATATTAGCCCGGATTTTAAATTTTCTTCTTGATAATTATCTTCAAATACAGTAGAAACACGAACGCCTTTTCCTAACACAGGGGCGTTGTAATCGTCTCTTATAACAAAAGATTCAACACCATTTCCAAAACTATAACAGTTATGGTATTCTAAATCTCTTGCAGTAGATAATCCACTCATAGGGAATACCTCTTGGGTTTCATAATATATATCGATGTCCACATCATCCTGTGGTTCAACTTCAAATATAGGTGGGTTAATTATATTTATTGATTTGTTTTTATCAAAATCAAATAACGTGGCATATGTCCACCCCCTACCAATAGTGCTTTGCTGACTAGATTGATCATGAAATGTTAAATCATAATCCAATGGTTGATCTAGCTTTATAAAGTATAATCTAGCCCCGTCGTCTTTACTGTATGATGAAAGATTGTCTCTTTTTAATACCTTTTTTATTTTATAATATTTTTCATCAAACCATCTTGTGGTTCCACTGTATTTAAATCCACTAAAGCGTATATAATTGTCTTCTTTTAAATTTTTTATAAAAGGATGACTTCCATAATTACTATTATTATCATTTAAGGGCAGCTCGGTTTCTAAACAAAAATGATAACCATCAGCTTCCCAATTAACCGGCAGGCTTACGTCAATAACATTTGCCCAACCCCCTTGAGAAGCAGGCCTTGATAATGAAGACGATTGAGAAGTATCTGTTCCTGCTTTTCCACCATATCTAATAAAAAATTGTCTGTAGTTTCTATTTTCTGCAAAAACAAAATCGCCATCATCATATCCATCAAATTTAATTGTTGATCTAGCAACCAATTGATCTGTATTTGTTGTATCAACTAATTCATTTAATAAATTTGTTTGTGCTTGTAATTTTATAAAAAACTTACCAGCGTATTCAGCTTTACCGCTTTCATCTTTAGTATTTAAAGTTTCTATAGTTATACCCTGCGCTAAAACTGCTATTCTTGGATTATCCTCATAATCTTGTTCATCATATAATACTAAAACATCTTCGCCAAATTCTTCTTCAAAAGTTACTTCAGCATCATCGTGAGAAGTACTGGTTGGTCCGGTACCAATTTGGAATGATTTTACAGTATAAACTTTTGTTTGTGCACCACCAACATTCCATCTTATTTTTGATCCTGGCTTCATTGCACTTCTGGCTTCAGATGAAATGCCATTGAATTCTGCGGTATATTGGGAGCTTGCGTCAGCAATTTGTACGTCGCCAACATTAAACATGTCTCTTATTATAATAGAGTTGTGATTTGGAACCGGCGTTGACCCAGGCTCTAAAAACCAAGCCCTTCCTCCTCTACCGGCATTATTAGTCCCCATATATCCACTATCTCTTTCTGCTACAGTTGGTTGCTCTTCGTATCCACTATCTCTATTAAACTGTCTTCCAAAATTAAAATACTCGGGAACATAATCTGGCCTTAACGGTTTAGCTAAGAAATCGGGCACTGTTGAAAGCTTATCTAATACTTTAAATTTACCCCCATCTTCGCTTAAGTTATTCCCTGCTTTTTTCTTTAATAATAATATATCTTCCTCTTTAACTTTATTAATTTCAGATGAAGGAAATGATATGTATATTGCACCTTCGTCATCTTGATAAAAACTATCAGCACATAAATTATATGTTGTTGAAGATATTTCTTTTATAAAGTATTTATAATTTTCAAAGCCACTAGCTCCTCCATTAGTAACACTAACTTGGAATTGTGTTTTATTTTTTGCTTGATTAAAAGGTACTTTTATAATACCTGATTTATCAGTTAATACTGGCGTTTGTCTACCGTATTTATCTATATATACAACACCTAATTGATATGTTCTATTAGATTTAATAGACAACATTTGTTTTTTATCTTCAGTATAATTAGTGTCTGTAGGATTATATCTGTTTTTTAATTTTACATTAAATAGTGGGTTTTCATTTGGCAAATTAAACTGATGTGTATAATTACCATATATAATTCTATTTGCAGATATTTCTTGTGATTTGGCTTTTTTAGGCACACTATCAAACAACCTTAACAATTGATTAGCTTCAATTGTTTTAAATATTTGTTCGTCTTTTATTTCAAACGTACTGGCTAAAGTGCCGTTTATTTTTTTAATTGTATCTACAATATATACATTACTACTTAAAGAGTCCTTATATAACACATCAACTTCTTCAACATCAGTACTAATATTATGATTTAAATTTTGTAATTCTAACTGCCTTAATGTATTTGTCATTCCTACATTATAACCATTTTTTGAATCGTATTCAAAATTTTCACCTATTTTATTTGAATCTGGCAAAAATGCAGCTTTTGAAAATGGTGCAAAACAACTATATTGTCCATTAGTATATTTATATCTATATGAAAATAATGGAAACTTTAATTCAAATAAAGGCTCGTCTTCTTCTAATATTGCTTGCCATTGAACAATACCACCTGGCACTGTTTCACTTATGGTTAATAATTCTGAATCAAAAAACGTAGCTTGAGCTACATATGCAGATTTTAACAATATTCTAGCTTCAAGTTTAGTTTCCTCGTTGCTAGAAGAATCTGTAAAAGTATGTGTTAATATAATTATGTCACCTGGTTTATAATTTGGTGCTAAGGTAAATGTGCCTACAATATCATCACCAGAATCTAAAGAATTATCAAGTGCAGTGATTTGGCCGCCGCCGTCAGATAAATTTAAATTAACATAAACATTTGTATTTCCCTGTGTTCCATTCCCGCCCCTAGTAGAGCTGTCCATATCTAAAGTTGGTGCTTGTAGTGGTGATTTTTTAATAACAGTAATTCTTTCTTCTGTTAGTCCCGTTGTGTCAGTATAAAAATTTGAAGTTTGAGTCTTCCAGTATTCGACATCAATTTGTTTAGGCTCATTTAAACCATCTGTAAAGTACAATATACCGTCTAATATATTTATACCCGTAACTAGATAAGATCTATTAAAGTTTAATGCATTAGCCTCAAAATCTATTAACACAGGCGATAAAGTGTTTGTTTCAATATCGTATTCAGCTATTATATCCCTGTTTTGATATGTTCCATTTATAGGGTGTGTGAAAAAATTATCTTGTATTAACCAATATATTTTATTTTCTTTAGTATCCTTAACATTTCCAATACAATACCCTGTAGAAATAATATCATCACCACTTCCTGGAATTGGACCCACGGCAATATTACCTAAAACATTTTTTAAAGCACCTGCATCACTGCCCTCTGAATAATCAACGTCAATGTTTAATGCATCTCTATATTCACCATTAGGAACTAATCTTTCATCAAGGTCTTTATTCATTTTACCTTTTATGAAAGCGTTTTTGATTTCAGGCATATTCTAGTGTTTTAGATGTTTTGATTTACCTCTTAATGTTTGTGTAAGCTCGGAAAGTTTTATATTTGATAACCTAAGTTTTGCTTTTCTAACTGAAGCAAACTTATCTTTTCTGTATCTCATAACTAAATACTCTGGAGTATTTGCTCTTGATTCTAATACATAATATGCTATACACTTGTACATTGCTTCTTCCGCTAATTTATGTACTTTCATTTCAGCATCTGTTCCTAAGCCATCACTTATGTATTTTAATGTTACGATTTTATCTGTTAAATTACCAGAAAAATGTATTCTTGATTTAATAGGATCAATATAGAATGATCCATTTGAATTCATATGTTGTGGATCTGAACCGTATCTTTGGCCATTTAATGTTTGAAAACTTCTATTATCTTCTAAATAAAAGTCATTTACAACATCTGTATCCGTATTTTGGTCTTTGTATTTTGACCATGTTTCGGATTCATTAGCTTTTAATAAATTACCATCCGCATCAAATGTATAATTATACTGATCATCTTGTAATAATGCTTCTGGATTACTAGTATTTGTTGTAGGATATACAGGGTGTTCAACTCCGCTTGTATCCGTCCAACTTATTTTAACATAATTTACATAATCTTGCGGCAAACTCATTACTAATGTTGGAGGAATTTCAATTTCTTGTGATTTTTCAATTCTAAAAGTATCATAACTTAATTCCTGTAGTGCTCTTTGAGCATAAAAACTCACGTTATTTCTTTTAATTTTAGGGATTATTTTTTCTTCACCAACATAAGATAGCATAAAATTATTTACAATATCTTTTAGTGATATAAACTGATAGCCTCCAAAATCGTTGCCTTCGTAATATGCTTGTTGCGTTTGATTAATTAATCCCATTTATTATGATTTTTCTTGTTGTTCATTTCTAACATCTTCGCCGCTGCCAATGCCGTATAAAGAATTATCTTTAAGTATTATACCGGCTAATGCTAATATTTTTATAACCAAGTCGGTTTCTTCAGAAGCATGCAGTTCAAAATTAACAGAATTACTTGCATCGTAAGTACCCGTTACAGAATTATAAGCCCATGAAACTTCATTAGGCACCTTTGTATAATTACAAGTAACGTTTGATGTTTTTTGTTCAATGTTCCCACTGCTATCTTTTCCGTACACTTCCACGCCGTCTACGTCTTTTATATATACAGGAAAATCATTTGTTGGCTGTGCTAATGGTGAAGATTTTACATATAACCAATCTTTTTGGCTAATTAATTCGGCCACAGCATTATTGAAGATAACGCTACCTAGTCTATATAAATCGCTAGGTAATGTTGTTCCGTTTGTTACAGTTTGATTTGTTTTTTCAAATAAACTTAATTTTTTTTCTAATATATCAAGCATATCAGAATATTCAGTGTCGTTACCTGGTATTCTACTAAACTGATTAATATCATAAAAATATTGCTCAAATATATCCATCTGAGCTTGATTTGCAAGATAATTAAATTCCTGAGGCGTAATATAACCTCGTTGCTCTTTGTTTGTTATAGCTAATACTCTTTGGTATACTGTATTTACGTTTACACTCATTATATGTTTATTATAGGTTAAAGGCCCACAATCGCAGGCCTCTTACCTACAATTGCTTACTTTAATTTCTTTTCAATAGTTTGATATACTTCAATACCTTCATCAGTTTTAAAGTATGCTGCTAAAGCTGAATATGGATTTTCATCAAATGGAACTGTGATTAATTTTCTACCAGTTGATCCCCAAGTAAATGTTCTTTGGTCATTTGATAATTTAATAATCTTCATTTCAGTAGCTTTAATACCAATATTCCTAATATTAATATTGTCGTCATTTGCTAATTCTAAGAACAATTTTGGATTACTTCGAGCAAATAGTAATAAATCTCTTTTAAGCTCCTTAGAAGTCATCTTAGATACCTTAGATCCTAATTCTGTCCTCATTATTGCCTCTGCGTGATCAATTTCAATGCCTTGAGCTGCGTTTAATGCTTCAATTTCAGCTTCAAGATAATCAATATCGTTTTCAGCTATTTGTACTGGATTGTATTCTGTAAATTTAGAACCATTCCAAGGGTGATATAATGTAAGAAATTTTTGTAATGTTTGTTTTTCTTTTGGAACATATAACTGGCCATCTCTAAAAATAATATGACTCAGTCTTTCTGGTCCTTTCATTTCATCTTGAAATACTGTTTTTTGATTTTCACAATATTTGATTTCTCTTTCATAACCCATTTCATCATCAAACCACATTAATCCTCTACTTTTTAATATGTATACGATAGGGGTTTTATTTAATTTTAATTCATAAACCCTATCTTTAATCTCCCATTTAGGGGTTTTATCTTCTTTTTTTGGTGGTGCAACCGCTACGGGTTCCTCAACAGCCACCTCTGCTATTTTCTTTTTTGCCATGATATAATATAATAAAAATGTTAATAAAGGTAAAGATTACCCCCGTAGTTACAACGAGGGTAAAATTTACTTTAAATATTAAGAGTTAAATAATACAAAGTTATTAGCTGCTTGTACTACTAAACATCTTTCTGATAGATAGTGAACTTCCATCTTGTCATCTCCACTTGTAGATGCTCCACCTACTGAACCAGTGATCCAAGATTTCATTCTTCTGTCATCAGTTTCAGAAGCTCTATATCTTACGTGTAAGAAAGGTCTTCTGACGTTTTTACCTAATTGTTGGTCATACACTGAAGATGTACCAGCTGGAATCATAAGTCCGCTTAATCCACCTACTAAACCTCTTGTAGATTTATCGTTAAGATATTTCCAGTCAGTTTTGTAGAAGTCATAAGAACCTCTTCTGAATCCAGAGAAACCTAAATTAAGTGCCATATCTTGTGAGTTTTCAAAAACTCCGAAAGATAAACCACCTGTAATATTTGGGTTTAACCCTGCTAGTAAATCATCAAAGTATAGATTAGCATCTCTGTCTAAGAATAACATGTTTTCTTCGATAGATCCTTGCTTATCTAATTCCTTTAATAATGCGTCAAATTCTGGTAATTTGTCTGGAGCTGTAGTTGTTGAATCAAATTGATTTGTTGCCACAATACCTCTAGACTCAATTGCTGAGAATAACCCTTCAGATCCTTCAGGAACAGCTGCATCGCCGCCGTCTTTCTTTTCAGCTTCGATCATTACCATTTCTAAATAATCTTCATATCTTACTCTTGTGTCACCTTCAGCTTTTAAATACCATAAGTAACCATTTTGTCCAGATTCTCCTGATACTTCTACCCAACCGATTTGAGCTGTGTCAGAACCATTTACTTCATAGTGATCTTTAATAATAAGTGGCTTATTAGTGAAAGATTTGAAGCTTGGCTCTACAGCGTCAGTCATACTAGCTGTACCTTTGTTAAATTCAGAACCATAAACAAAGAATTTAATTACTGCTGCTGTATCTGCAGATGTTAAAGATCCTATATCTTCTAAGTTAGCTCCACCGTAAGGTTTGATAGTTAACGCAGATGTAGAAGCTTCAATACCAGCTGTTACATAACATTTTACAACTTCAGTTGCTGCACTTGAGTTACCTGTAACAGAAGCTACGATAGTTGCTCCTTTTCTTACAGCGTGTGCCTCAGCCGCACCTGAATCAATACCAGTGATTGTACCTACAGAACCATCTGTACAGTCTACAACACCATTGTATGCTAAGTGTAATCTACCTTGCTCAGACCAAATAACTTGATCAGAAGCCATAGGCATTTCAGCACCTACCATTCTTAAGAAGGAAGATACAGTTCTATTTCCGTATCTTTCAACTTCTTGCTCATATAGCTCAGGTAAGTACTGTTGTGACCAGTTAGCACCACCTGCGCCATGGAAATTTAAGTAATTAGACGCAAGTGTTGCTTTTACAGCACTTGGGCTAATTATGCTAGCAGCCGCTGGGCCGCTAAACGCTACATTGTTGTTTGCCATTTTTAATAATTTTTAAGTTTTAATTTTAGACCAGACGAATTGTCTCCACTAACTATTCTCGCTTTCATTCCACCAACTTCAATTTCTTGATGATTGGATCTAGGGTCCATTTTGATGTTTTTTGCAGACTTAACAGACTCTTTAATAGCATCTGCTTTACCTTGCTCATAAAAGTGATTTGCGATAGCGTCGGAATTCATCGCAGTAAACAAAGACTTATGATAACCGGCAGCGTCGTTCATTTCATTTTTTTCATTCAAGAACCTCTTGACAAAATTATTGATGTCGCTTTGAGTATTTTTAACCTCGTTCACATTTTTGACATTAAATCTATATCTTTTATCTCCAACATTATATTCAAAACCTTTGAATTGGTTATTGAAAAAAGATTTAGTTTTGTTGTCGAACACTTCTCTTTGAGATTGTGTTATTTTTTCTTGCTCTGCACTTTCTTCATTATATCTATTGAAAAAGTCCATTGCTTTTTGCTGTTCAGGTGTTAACCTTGATCCAGCTTTAATTTCTTTATAATAACTAGACTTTTGTGATTCAAGATGATTTTTTGCTTGCGCAACCTCTTCTTTAAAAGCTAATTTTTTTCTTTTTATATCTTTAGGCTCATCTATTTCTTCGTCATATGAAAATTTATCTTCTATTAAAAAGTTAATTTCATCTACTGATAAATGAGGCTTAGATTTAGTGTAATATTCGTGTAATAAAGACATGTCCTCGAATTGCTCATAATCTTTATTTAACGCCACATAATCTTCTAAAGTTCCACCTGTTTCATTCATAAACTTAACTAAGTCTTGAATATTTTCAGGATACTCTATTTCTTCTTTAACTTCTGTTTTTTCAACCTGCTCAACTTGCTCCTCTTCTTGCTCTGCAATCACTGGAGTTTCGTCATTGTTGGTTTGTTCGTCCGTTACCTCTTCTAATACTATTTCTTCTTGTGTATCCCGCACATCTGCATCACTTTCTCCGGCAGGTTCTTCGTCCCGTATTTCTTCGACCACTTTTTCGCTAGTTTCGGGTTCGTCTTGTACAGGAACCTCATCTGTGCTTTGCTCTTGAACGGCATCTGTTTCTTCTTTAGGTTGTTCTTCAGTTACTGGTGGTTTTGAAAGATCCACCTTGTACACACCTGATTCTTCATCAAACCCGGCGTTTTTTTGTACAATTTCTTCTTTTTCTTGTATAGATGGTTCTTCAGCATCTATAACTTTTGCTTCGACTTTTTCTGACATGATAAAATATTATATGATTATACATTATATATTACTTAGGTTCAAATGCACCTAAGCCAAATCCGCCACTTAATATATCATTACCCGATGATTCAAAGGGCTTAGCGGTTTGTTTTTGCGCTTTCGCGTCTTCTTTTATTTGCAATTGCTGAGTGGATGCTTGTTGTGCCATGCCCTGTAATTGCATATTTATTTGAAATTCTAATTGCATTAATTCTTTTTTCATTTCTTTTTCAGCTTGAAGTTTAGACATTTCCATTTGACTTTTTACTGACTCTAATTCAATTTTGCTTTGAGTTAATGCTTGTTGTTTTTGCACTTCAGCCTGTGCTGCAACTTGTTGCGCTTGAGCGTTTGCCTGCGCTTGCGCTTGAATATTTTGCTGTTGTATTCTTTGATCTCTTTCTAATTTCTTTTTTCTTCTTAATTTTAAAAGTTGATTAGCAAGTTTAACATTTTTAATTTGCCTAATATCAATTGCATCATCTAGATCAATGTTTTGTTGACCAATTGCAACTTGAATATTATTTTCTAATATTTGTTTTTCTTCTTCGTCTGGCGCTAATTCTAAAAATATACCAAAATCATAAAGATGTAATTCAGTTAATTCTTGTAATGTTGCAACGTTATGTGCACCAATACTTTGAATAAATGCATCTCTTGTTGGTGAGTATTCTAATACATCAGATATTCTTAAAGATATTTTCTCTGCAGTTTCAGCAGTTAAGAATAATCCAGCTTGTAATATGTGTCTTGTTGCTGTATTACTATTTGCTGCTGCAAGTTTTTGTACACCAACCAACGCGTTTTTATCAGGAGTACTTCCATCTCTTGCTTCATTTAAACCAGTAGCATCTCTAATCATTTGCATATAATAGTTATATGTACTAATTAATTGCGCTAATTTATTTGCACCTGCATTATTACTTATTTCTTGAATAGGTACTTTACCTGGATTCATATCACCTTCAGCTGTAAATGATCTACCAATAACAGAACCTGTTTGAAAAAACATATTTAATGCTTCTTGGGGATTATAATTTGTTCCATTACCCAAATCAATTTCAGCTAATCCATCCGCGTCTAAATATACACCATCCGGTACCATTCTTGAAAGCACTTGTTGTATTTTTAAATGTGTTAATTGTATCATATCTGCAAAGCCTGTAACTCTGCTCACTAATGATTCAATTCTACCGTTATACACTCTTGGTGATACTAATGAGTAATTTAATTTAACTTTATTAACATCACTTTTTTCTCTTAACATATTATCAGCAAGTTTCCATTCTAATAATATATTTGATCCCGGTATAAATACACCTTCATATAATACTTCAATATTTTTAGCAATACGTTCAAATCTTAACTCACCATCAATAGGTGTAGCCATAAACGCATCAGATTTTTTGATAATTTTTTCAGCACCCGTAGAAGTTTGTTTTACTTTGTAAACTTCATTCATGTACGTTTTATAATTAAAGTACATAATCTGAACTGAATTATTATCTTTATTGTTTACTTGTGTATTGTATTTATTATATGTGTTATAATCTTGGCTCCCTTGTTGTGTAATCTTTTTTAAATCCTCATCTGTAAGATTTGGAAATTGCATTTTAAGATCGTTAACATTTATATTTTTTATTTCACCAATATAATATATGTCGTCATAGTATGGTGATTCAGAATATGAATGTACTATGTTCGCAGGATCTACGTATTCAATCTTAATACCTTCTGATTGTGTAAAATTATTTTTAACGCATCCAACACCTAATACCGTTAAATCATAAAATAATCTTTTCTTTATATTTTCGTAACTATTTTGATTAAATACAGTTTGTATTGCTTGTTCTTCAGCAATTTCAACAGCTTGTTTATAATTTAATTGCATATGTAATTGCAATTCTTCTTCATTATCTGGTAATTCTTCAGTTGGCATACTGCCTAAATCAAAACCAAACGAATCTTTTATTTCTTGTGTAAATTCTTTTGTACGCATGTCTGCAAGTATATTTTGCATATATGACGTTCTTTTACTTACACCAAAAGGATCTTGTGAAAATGCTTTTATATCGTATGTTCTTTCTGCAATACCATTTACAACTATATCTACAAACTTAGGTATAATAGGAACTGGTTTCCAATCTAAATTTAAATATGATAAATCACCGTTAATTGATAATTCATCTTTATATTTTTGTATGCTTTGTTCTCCCCTCGCATATAGTCTTAATTTATGATATTGGTTTTGATTTACGAAGAATCTATTGACCCCTCTGTCTTTCTTAAACCATTCATTTTCTATAGCTCTAGCTACTTTCAAACCATAATCTTGTGATAGTTTTTCGTCGTCGCTAGCTGTTTGGCTTGGGAAGTAACTTTTTAAAACGGACTCAGCCATAGTTTTTTATTATTTTTGATAAAGTTCCTTTATTTTCGTATCGTGCAAAGCTAATATTAACTTTTGATTTTTCTCTTTCGCCATGTGGCCTATATAAATGTCTATTACATGCCATAATTGCTAAACCTGAACTTATAGCGGCATCAAACTTTGTTCTTTTGTTTATATCAAACTTAGCCCAATCATTTAATGTGGTATTAAAATATATATCACCATAAGTTCCATCGGATTTAATTCCAACATGCGAATTTATATATGTTTCTATTGCGGCAGCATGCGCTTGCCTTATATCCTCACTTGAGTTTGGTATGCCACCTATTTCTTTTTCAGCGGTCGATAGCTTGTTCCAAGTTCTATCTGGTCGGTTCATTGAGTAACCTCTATAACCTCTTCGCTTTAAATAATATAATAATCTAGGTTTGTTATTTTCCGCAAGTATTGGCATTCCATAAAACACTAATGCCATTAACACATCTTCAAAAAACATTTCAGCGGTTTGTGGTCTAGCTATATACTCTAGAAAAAACCGGTTCGGTGGTGCATCTTCCATACTAAACTTAGTAAGTCCGTGCAAAGATCCTTTAGAACCTTTACCGTCGGTAGTTCCGGATATATCGTAGCTATCGCAGCCAAATGCACCCATATGTTCGTTACCAGGGTATTTAAATCCATTTTTAATTAAAATATTATTTTGTAAATTTAAACTTGGCACCCAGCTTACTTTAAATCTTCCATTAGGATTTGGTGTAAATTGTACTGTTGTATCTTTAACACCGTTCTGCCACGAAAAAGATCCAGTGGTAATATTAACTTCCGCTGTAGCGTCGTCATTAAAATCGATCTGTTCGTAAATCTTAGCAAGATTAAATATGCTATTTTTAGTTTCATCTCTGAAAGCATGTTCTTCAGTCCTTGGAAATTGACGATAAAATTCATTTAAACCGTCTTGATCTCCTTTTAAACCTTCAACTTCGTTTTCCCAGTGATCGATAACCCCGACATCAATGTATTCCCCATAGTTGTCTTCAATTGGCTCTTCGGGAGTATTGAATACAGGTATTCCATAAGTATCAATGAATCCTTCGAAGTTCCATTCCATAGGTATGAACAAACTATATAATCCTGAGCGAGTCTGTCCATTACGGTTTCTTTTTGTAACATCTGAGTCATTGTATAATTTTTTAAAGTTCTCACCACCTTTGTCTAATGAGTTACTTGTTGAACCCATCATACATTTACCAATAACTCTACTTCCTAATCTTAACGTGGTTTTCGTGACACGCCAGTTGTTGAGGATGTTCTCGGGCCTCTCCCATTTTCCTGCTTCATCGTGGACCAAGAGCGAAAGCTTTTCACCATCATAGGAGTTGTCCCCCGTGTTCTTCCAGTCGATGGTAGTGTCCAATCCCGCGAGTTCCTCGTTCCTTTGATTCGTGAGTATACTTTTCTTTGTAAACTTACTTGCGGGTACACGATAAGCCAGTTCTGTCTTAGGCCTATCCATTCCATCCTGTATGGGTTTAAAAAAGAATGGGTAATTAACGGATATTGGAACGACCTTATCTGTAAACATTTTCTTGGCGTCAGAACCAGATTTGGATAATATCCCAAACCTAGAGTCTGAAGAGATGGTAGCTTGGTTAACAGTCTCTGCTGATGCCATGAATGAAAACCCACTCCGTCTATTCTTGAGGTAGCACATTCCATAACATCGAACGTCTGCTTTGCAAGCTTCCCAGAATAAAAAGAATAATCTGTTTGCTTCCCTGAAGTCTGGAGCACCCACGTCGATTTTAGTCCACTGCAGGTACATGTAATGAGACCCAGTAATATAAGTAGGAACATCCTTGTTATAGAACCAATAACCTTCATCGCGTTTGGTAAATTCTGTATCAATATATGCATTCCACTTATTTTTAAATTCATTCGGTAAATCTTTCCAATCGAATATCGTTTTTAACTTTGCAAGTTCTTTTGGATATTCTATTTTACTCCATTTATTATTTCCTTTATCTAAGTTCTTCGGCGTAGGAGGCAATGCTATTTTTAAATTTTGTATGCTATACACATCACCAATCTGTCCAGTCTTGCTGATAACAACCACATCATGGCCCTTATCGTATCCGTATTTCCACTTTTTTGCTTTATTAAGCCTTTTAATCGTATTGATTTTTATAGGCTCTATAATGCGATATAATGATTGCTCGTACATTACTTAGATCTTCTTTCTGCAAAGCCTTTAAATGACTCTGCTCTTTCTTCTATATTCTTGCCTTCTAATAATGCTTTTTCAATTTCGATTCTATTTAATATCTCAAATGCATCGAATATTGCGAGCTTTTTAGTGGCTGCAGCGTTCTTGAGTCGATCGGCTGAAACATCATCATCAGTTTCAACAATCGGTTCTTTTGCAACTTTAATGAGCTCTTTGACTGCTTCATAGCCAGCTTGGATTATATTCTGTTTCTGTTCCTTGACGTTCATACTTAATCGATATTGAATTAGTTAATACTCTATACATTCTTTCACCATCAACAATGAATTCATATTCACTCATTGGCGTGAAACCAACTAAATCTTCTTTTTGTATATCTTTAAGTTCTTTATCAACATACTTTATAATACCACGCAAAGGCATTTCTTTTTCAATAATATCATTTGATTCAATTGGTTTAACAAAACAATAACCTTTTGGCGCGTGCCATTTACCGTTTCGTTTATATAAAAATATTTGGTCTTTATAAACAAGGTATTGATCTTCTTTATAATAGCTTTTACTATTTCTTTCTTTACCTCGCCCATCAAACCATCTCCTAAATACATTGTGATGTACAATAACTTCGTCACCCACTTGTATTTCAGTTTTTTCTGATTTAGGTAATGATGTCACAATCCCAACACGACTAACATATCGATGATCAGAGATCTCTGTATTTAACAAAAGCTCCTGACCATCAATATATTTTTTGTTATTGTATCTTTCGTTCTTAGGTTTAACTATAAAGTTAAATAAACTGTGCATTAATATTCTAAGTTATATTCAACGGCTATAGCCATATTCTTGTTAAAATCTTTCCACGGTAATACTTCTTTTCCTTTTTTAATAAAAATAGAAAACTTATCAGATTCTTCTACGATGTCACATATTGTATGACCACCATATACTTCTTGGCCTACAGCGTAATGCATAGCGTCATTCTTATAGTCTCTACCTATACTTATTTTACGAACCAGACTCATCTTCTTTGATTGGCTCGTAAGTTCCGTCTTGAATGTTAATTTGTACTTTACCGTACTTTTCTTCAAGCTTGGCTTGGAATTTTTGTAGATCGCTTTGGACTTCACTAGCAGCATGCTGCAGTTGGTGTTTTTGCAATTCTAAGTTTCCAATTTGTGAGGCAGCGTTGTTTAACTTACCTACATACCCTTGCAATTCTTCTAATTGTTCTGGCGTAATTTTGTTTTCTTGGTTTTCCATAATTTTAATTTTTAAATTTAATTTTAATTGATTTGGTTATAATTTATTATCACTTGTTTTACTCCATTTCTAATTATTCTTCAGCAACGGCTGCAGCAACGACTGCA
>Ga0222718_10000963_pt1 | contig 29108 bp, 28 predicted proteins | sample C33_27DmetaG_FD_165045 | JGI IMG/M metagenome (GOLD analysis project Ga0222718, IMG submission 165045) | Estuarine water microbial communities from San Francisco Bay, California, United States - C33_27D | ecosystem: Environmental > Aquatic > Marine > Unclassified | place: USA: California...
TTATTTGTTAGATTTTTAATCAAAACATTATGATTAAAAACTAAGTTTAAAAACCCGAGTTCATTTTCTTCAACAGCTTGAAAAAGGTTTGTTGAATCAATAATTTCAATAATATTTTTCTGAAGATGTTTGAAAAAGTCTGCTTTGTTATGCTTAACCAGATTATTTATCTGCATATCAAACTCTGGCATTTTAGACAGACTCAACTGTACAGATTCATTTAAATCAAATTTTTTAAATTCTTTATTTAGTAAATCAATTAATTCTTTAAACAAGTTATTCATTTATCTCAAGTTTCTAATCTTTATTTTACTGATTATCTACGAAAGAGCACTTGCCTCAAAAAGTAAAGTACAAATAAAGTATTGTCGATTAAGTATCTTTTATACAGTCTTTTTGGATCCTGAACCAGCCTTAGTAGCCACTCTAATCCCACATTTGCTAACCATTCAGGAGCTTTCTTTTTTGTTCCAGCTACCCAATCAAACACACCACCAATACCAACAAAATTTAAATTACTATCTACTTGATTGCAAATTTTTTCAATAAACTGTTCTTGTTTTGGAAACCCAAGAGAGACCCATACAATATCAGCATTAATACTTTGAAAATCTTTTTTATATTTTAAAGCAAGTTCTTCTGCAGTCATCTGTTCTGGACAAATATGTCCGGTGATTTGTATATTTGGAAACATCTTTTTTAATTCCTCAATCATTTGTTGAGTAGTATTTTCATTATTACCAAAAAAATAGTGTCTCTTGTTTGTATCTATTCCATCGGAAATTGTTTGTAAAAAGACCTTGTATCCATCTACTCTTGAGAATTTCTTTTTTGTAAGAAATGTAAGTGCTTTTGCCACTGGAAAACCATCAGGTGTTCTTATAGTAAAGTTGTTTATTACATTTCTAATAGTTAAGTCTTTAACGCTTCTAACCAATGTATTGGCATTGCAAATTGCAACACGATTATTTGATGAAAAATTTAATATTTTTGAAACTTCATTTATATTTGTTTCAGTAATGTTCGTTTCAAGTACCTTAGTTGTTTTCATTGTTGCAACTATTATATAAGTATAAAATTGAGTTTAGAAGAAATTCTTGCGCCTGTGGCTCAACTGGATAGAGCATCTGACTTCGGATCAGAGGGTTGGGGGTTCGAGTCCCTCCAGGCGTGCTAAAAGCTTTCAAATAATTCTATAATTTTTTTAGCTCTATTATCCAAAGAGATTTCTTCTGAGTCAATTTCTTTAAAATCTGAATTGCATGCTTCTTTGACAGCTTCTACAAAAGAATCTTTGTTGTTTTCAAAATAGAATATATTTTCTTGATTTGGAAGAACTCTATGAGATGGGAAATCTATAGCAACAACACAAAGGCCTGCAGCTAAGTATTCAAAATACTTTAATGGGGATGTAAAATATTTAGAGTGTTTGTCTGATGCATTTATTAAAAGACCTACAGACGAAGACAATAATTCTTGTACAATTTCTTTACGATCGAGTCTTCCGGTGACTTTAATATTCGATATATTTTTTTCTGAAAGGAGCTTCCTAATTTTCATTGCTTCACTATCGGGACCTCCAACAATGTTCAATTGATAATCTTTCAGTTCAGGAGAGCTGAAAGCATTTATAACTGTGTCTAAACTTCTCTCTTTTCCAAATCTCAATAAGTTTCCAATAAAGGAAATCTTTTTTGACTTTCTTAGGTCCATCTGTGAAGTATTAAAAATTTCAAGATCGACACCGCTAGGAAGTAATATATTTTTAGAAACCACTTCACTAAACTCTTTTCTTATAAAATCATTTAAAAATATAATTTTTACATTATCCCTTGAAGCTACTCTTTTAAAAACATAGTTTCTTACTCTTGAATATTGATGACATTCAAAAATAATTTTATAATTTTTCTTTGCTAGAAAAAACAAAACCCAATCTGACCTTGTAAGAAAGAAGTCGTTTTTATACTTATTATTAAAAAATTTTCTTGACGTTGTTTTTGCCCATAAATAATGACTGATGTGAAATAGTAATTTGTTAAAATACTTAATTTTTCCAAATGGATAGGGATGCTTTATACCCTTAACATCTATTTCTTGATTTAATAAATAATATTTTTGAATCGTCTTAAGATCATCAGAGCTATTTTTTTCCCTAAATGGAAAAAACAGTCTTATTTCATAATCATTTTTTTTTAAATATTTTAAATTTGATATTGTTTGAAGACTGTTTGCAGTTTCAGCTGGAAAACTTTGATAGGAAATATAGTTAATTACTTTATTCATTTGTATATATAGGTAAATTATATGTTGAGATATTTTATAAAAACTAATAGTTTTTGATATTTCACAGAATTGATACAATTTTCCTATGAAAGGCGACCCAGGATATTTTGGTCCACAATCGATGATGTGGAAAGTCAATAAAGAAATTACAGTATTATTTGGCGGGGCAAGAGCCTTGCTTATGCATGCTGCACACCCACTCATAGCAGCTGGAGCTAGACAAACTTCTTTTTATCAAAGAGATCCATGGAAAAGATTAATAAGAACACTGTCACTTCAAAACTCTGTAACTTTTGGAACTAAGGAAGAAGCTGATGAAAGTGCACATAGAATTAATAAATTACATGAAGTTATAAAAGGAGAAGATGAAGTTACAGGAGGATATTATGATGCTTTAGATCACGAACAATTGCTTTGGGTACATGCTTGTCTTCAAATATCCTCCATTTACTTTTATGAGAAAACAGTTAAAAAACTTACTGAAAAAGAAAAAAATCAATATCATGCGGAAAATACACTAGCAGCAGAAATGGTTTTAGTTGACAGTAAAATTATGCCTAAAACCCATGAAGATCTAAAAAAATGGGTGATTGAAAAATCAAAAGAAAAAGACTATCTTGTTTTAACAGATGTTGCGATTGATGTTGCTGACATAATCAGTGGAGGACCTGTTCCTAGGCATATTAAGCCAATATGGCCTTTTATTTCATTTACAGCATTTAATACATTACCACCAGAATTTAAAATTATATATGGTATTAAAGACACAAGGGTCAAGACAATGTTGTTAAATTTTAATCTGTATTTATTAAAATATACGAGACCTTTGCTCCCACCATTTTTTCGTCTAATTGCACCTGCAAGATGGGCAAGACAAAGGCTAACTAGAAATCCAGATTTAAGTTTTAAAGATAAATCAAAATTTGTGTAACTCTTTATAATTTGATAATGGATAAAGAAAACCAATGGTCAGAAATAAGTAAAGATGTTGCGGATATTGCAAAAAAAGTAAAATCCAAAATAGATGAACAAGATTTAGTAGATGACTTAAAAGATTCATTTAAAAATACGATTGAAAACACAGCGGATATTTTTAAAACTCTTTTAAATACTCTTGAAAATACAATTACAGATGATGAAATTAAACAAGAGTCACAAAAAGTTATTGAAAATATCAGCCAAGAGCTGAAAAGTGTTATTAATGATACAAAATTAAAAATCTCAGGCACTTTAAATACAAATACTATATTTGAAGAAGAATAAAACTTAGGATAATTTTTCATTTAAAAACAAAACTTATAGTATTCTTTAATAATTGGCAGGGTCGGTAGCTCAATCGGCAGAGCAGGAGCCTTTTAAGCTCAAGGTCGTGGGTTCGATTCCCACCCGACCCACAACTTAAAATTAAAAAAGTTTGTCTTTGTAATTAAGTCTTACTATTAAACCCTTATCATCAAGCGAAATAACATTTTTATATTGTGTTCTTTTTCCAAAGTTAGTATTAGCTGGAACAAGTACTTTATTATTGTTTAACAAATGTGCTGAATAACTTAGACCACTTCCACAAACTCGCAATATATCTGCATACAACATCATTTCGAAACTATCAAAAATATTTGTATCTAAATGTAAGTAAATATCGTTTCTGCCAAACATAGTATCGATATTATTAAAAAGCTTCCTATCTCCTGTAGATACAATATGAAAGCTAAGCTTAATGTTTTTTTCGCTGTGCTCAATTTGCCTTATAGTATTGTTGATATTGTCAACATCAGAATATGAACCATAAAATAAGTTACGTGAATTTTCAAAACGTTTATCAATATCCTGTCTAGGAGTCCTCAAGTGAATTACAATGTTTTTTCCCTCTTTAAAATAGATATCACGATTGCTAAAGCCTCTTTCTTTTATTAAGTCCTTAATATATTTTTTATTTTCAATTTTTTCTATATTTTTTTTAAATAACCAAAAAAACAGATCTCTTTTTGATTGTGATATTTTAGACTGCAGCATGCTTTGTTGACTTTTTGTAGGATAATCAAAAAACATATCAAAAGGACTTTTGTCTGATTCAATAGTATTTTTATAGTTGAATTTAAATTGAGAGTTTAATTTATTAGCATATTCATCTATTTCTAAATTTTCATAGGTGTTCCCGACTATGTTTGATAATTGATTATTTACATACTTTAAATTCAAAGCTCTAGACAACCCATAAGACATTAGTTTAAATGACAGAGCAGAACCAAGACCCTCACTACCAAATCCGTTTGCAGAAACATTGTTTATGAACATGTTTTATATTTTAATCATTTCGTATCAAAATTTTTCTAATCACTATAGAAAACTACCGACACAGTTTATTAATATTTAATTATGAGTAAATTCAATAAAACTTATGTATTTGACTTAGACAATACACTTTGCAAAACGATAAAAAACTCAAGTGGGTTTTGGCAGTATGAGCAATCAATTCCTTTTCAAGAAAGAATTGAACTTGTAAATAAGCTATATAACGAAGGCAATTACATAATTATTGACACAGCTAGAGGATCGGGATCCGGTAAAGATTTTTATGAATTAACAAAGAATCAATTAAGCAAATGGGGTCTTAGCTATCATGAACTTAGATCAGGAGTTAAGTTTGCAAGTGATTATTATATTGACGATAAAGCAATAAATTCAGAAGATTTTTTTTGATGTCGAGTAATAGATCGAATATTTCTAAAATTAAATACTATAAAAAACTTTACTACAACCTTGTTCCTTTTAGATACAGGTATGGAAAAGAATTTATAAGCTCCTTTAATTTTTTAATGGAGTCTTCTAAATGGGATTTAAAAAAATTAAAAGATTATCAAAATAATGAATTTTTAAAAATTGTAAACCACTGTTTTAAAAATGTTCCTTACTATCAAGAACTTTTTGCTGATTATGGTTTAACGAATAAAGATATTAGCTCATTAGATGATATAAAAAAAATTCCAACACTTAACAAAAAACAAATCTTAGAAAATTTTGAAAAGCTACAAGCTATAAATTATAAAAACTTAAAAAAATATGAATTTTCAACAAGCGGATCTACTGGGAAAAAATTAAAATTTTTAGGCACAGATGATGTATTTAAAAAGGAAGCAGCATTTGTTCTCAGGTATTATAAAAATACAGGTGCAACAATGTATGACAAACCATCAGTATGGTTAAGAAGATATGTCCCTAAAGATAGCAAATCACCACTTTGGTATTATGACTACGAACTAAAAAGGCTATATTTGTCTGCTTATCATATAAATGAAAATACAATTACAGAATATTTTAGAAAAATAAACTCTTTAGAAGCTTCAACTATGGTTGCCTATCCTTCAAGTGTTTATATTTTAGCTTTGTTGGCTAAGAATAAAAATCTTAAATTCAAATCTATAAATCAGGTAAGAGTTGCATCTGAAAAGGTTCAAGACAACTGGGTTTCTGAAGTTGAAAGCGTTTTCAATGTAAAAATGCTTTCCCACTACGGGCAGATAGAAAAAGTTTCATTTATGCATCAGGAAGAGTCAAATGGGAATTATATTGATAATCTTGAATATGGAGTTACAGAGTTTGTTAAAAATGATAATGGGCAAAATAGAATTATTGGTACAGGATTTTTAAATTACTCAATGCCTTTTTTAAGATATGAAACAGACGACTTGGTTAAGACAGAATTAAAAAATGGCCAAAAAACTGTTAGTGATATTGAGGGCAGGTTAAGCGATATTCTAATTTCTAATGAAGGCTCTATGCTCCCTGGGGTAAATTTTTTTAGTTGGATTGATAAAAACCTTAAAGGAATAGGTATGTTTCAAATATTACAAAGAATGAATAAAGACATTGAATTTCATTACGTTCCTAAAAATAATCAAACAATAGATAAAAAAATAATTATTGATGGGCTAAAACAACGTTTAGGAGAGGTTAAGGTTAAAGTTATCATTAAAGAAGAGATTAAACGAGAAACTTCTACTGGAAAGATAAAATTAATTAAAAATGAAATACAAATATAAAGATTCTTTAGCTAATTTAAAAGCATATTCACCTGAGTCAAGAAGTGATAAAGATAGCTCTTGGTTAAAGCTTGATTGGAATGAATCTACATTCCCTCTTCCAGAAGAAATTAAATCTGCTCTTTTTGAAGAAACTTTAGATTCAAGCTATCCAAACCTCGATCACAGTAGATTAAAAGAAAAATTATCATCTTATAATCAAGTCGATCAAAACAATATTCTTATATACGCTGGGTCCGATGAGGCTCTAAGTGATATATTTTCAGCTTTTTTAGACATTAACAAAACTTGTCTAGTTGTAAGACCTACTTATACACAGGTTTATACATATATTCTAAAAAACACTTCACACATCATTGAAAACGATATTGAAGATATATTTAATAGTCATAGTTTAAATTTTAATAATAGCATGCTTGAACAAGCTGATTTAATTTATATTGCAAACCCAAATAATCCTACTGGACAATGTTTTGATTTTGAAATGCTTGAAAATACAATTAAACAAAACAGTGACAAAATATTTATCGTAGACGAGGCTTACTTTGAATACTCAAATGTTTCTATGGTAAAAAACATTGAGAATTGTAGAAACCTTATCATTACAAGAACCTTTTCTAAAGCATTTTCATTGGCTGGCTTAAGAATAGGTTATATTTTGACATGTCCTGAAATAATAGAGATATTGTTAAAAATAAAAAATATTAAAAGTGTAAATAATATTGCTTTAAAAGGAGCAGGACTAGTATTAGATAATATATCTAACTTTCAAAACCAGATAAAAGAAGTAATTCAGACTAGAGAGAATCTAATTAAAAATATTAAAAATTTTAAAAAAGTTAGTGCTATTGATTCACATTCCAATTTTGTACTAATAAAAGCCAAAGATAGCAATAAACTAAAAGATATATTTTTAAAAAATAAAATACTAGTTCGTGATAAATCAAATGAAAAAGATTTAAGCAATTGCTTGAGAATAACACTAGGCGATAAAGTGATTCTCAATAAGGTAATGATGGTATTGAATGAATATGAAAATATTTAATTTTAAGATAATAAACAATCTGAAAGTAATTGCTAAGTATTTTCAAAGGCAATGTATTGAGTAAATTACAAAAAATTATTAATTTTTGTAAGTTGTTAAGTTATTTGTTTTTCTCTAAAACAAATTCTGTTCGGAATATCTTGTTAAAGTATCCCGATTATATATTTTTAAATAGTTCTGATTTTAAAAATGAGATACTCAGAGGATATTTTGATGAGTTACCTTTTAATGGTCAGAAAATTAGAAAAAAAATGATTGATGAAATTTTTTTGAAATTAAAACCAAACATGATTATTGAAACAGGAACTTATTTAGGAAACACATTAGATTATTTTTTAACATTTAATATTCCTACATATTCAATAGAAATGAATGAAAAGTTTTACTATATTGCTAAATCCCGATTTTTAGAAAATAAGAATTTAAATTTAGTACTAGGAGATTCTGCTTCATTTTTAAAAGATTTAAAAAATTATGAAGATACAATATTAGTTTATTTAGATGCTCACTGGTATAGCAAGTTACCTTTAAATGAAGAACTAGAAGCAATATCAAAATTTACAAATGCAATTGTTTTAATTGATGATTTTAAAGTTCCTGGAAAAAATGATTGGAAATATGATTCTTACAACAATACAAATCTAACAATTGATTCAGTAGATATACCTACAGTTTATAAATCATTTTTTCCAAACTATACACCTTTAGAAGATGGAGGATTAGGTACAGGATGTATGCTTTTAGCAAAAGGAAATAATGCAATAGATGTATTAAGCAAGTCTCACTATCTTGTTGAATTTAAATAATATTTATAGATACCAGTAGCCCATATCTTTCATTTTTTGTTTTTTTTCACTACCAACAATGTAATTAAAATGAATAATTGCAGGATCTAAATTTTTGTAATTACTATAAAAATAAGATCCATTTGGATATGTATCTAAATCAAAAAATTCATAATTTACTTTATCTAAATTTCTATTTATATACTTTTGATCATCAAAGTAAAATCTTCTATCTAAGAGCTCTTTTGGAACCAGTGCAGGGTCAAAAAGTTTAAGTGTTTTACTATTACTGTTTATCATCATAAACCCAGCACATAAAGTCTTTATGTCTGATGATGGATTGAAATCATATTGACCGATTAAATCTACACTCTTGTTTTGAGAAATCTGATAAAGAGTGTTTTTTTTAAAAACTATATCTCCATCAATATACAAAACCTGATCATTTGAAATTAGTGTTTTATGAATTACTTTTAGTTTGTTAAACATAAGTTTGTTAAAATTTTTAGATCTCCAACTTTGAAATTTATTTGTGCCAGACAATAAATTTTTGTTAACTAATTCAACTTCGAGATTCTGCTTTTTGAAGTAATTGTAAGATTTTATTCCAACGCAGTATATTTTTAAATCTTTTATTCCAATACTGTTAAGTGAAAAAATTAAATTTTGAGTATAATCTGTATACCCATCATTAGTTAAAGTTATTAACTTCATGAACCTATAGTAATCAATTTATTATTATGATTAAGTTTCAAATAAACAGTATTTATAGGTAATTATATGAAATCTTTACATACTTTCAAATTTAAAATAAACTGTTAAAAATATGGCAAAATTAAATAAAATTATTTCCTCAGTTTACTTTTATGAAAGCCATCAAAAAGAAATTAGTAAATATTTAGGTAAAAATTTAAAATTTTTAAATATTATTAATGCAAGTTCAAATATACCAGATGGTTTATTTGATAACATAGTAAAGATTTCAGAAGATCAGTCAGTTAGTGAAGTCTTAAATGATTTGCCTAGTGGCATTAAGTATGATCGAATAGTTTTGACTGACATTTTTGATCTGAGTGGCGATTTATACGATTTATTAAAAGAAATAAAGAAATACCTTGATGTTGATGGCTTGCTAATATTGACAAGCGTTAATCCAATATGGCACTCTATTATAAAATTTTTTGATTTTTTTAATCTAAAAACTAAATCAAAATTTAGATCATACATAAGACCCAACAAAATAGAAGGAATATTAAATTCTGCAAATTTCGAAAAAATAAAAAGCTTTAATAGACTGTTAGTTCCAATAAAGTTTTTTGGAATTGGTGTTTTGATAAACTATGTATTCAATCTATTCTTTCCATTTTTAAATTTAGGGATAAGAAATTATCTAATATATAAAAATCAACCTAATGAGATTAACAAAATGTCGAAATCCATTTTAGTGCCCGCAAAAAACGAAGAAGGCAATATGGAAGAGTTGATAAGTAGGGTACCAAACTTTAACACAGACTATGAGATTATTATTATTTGCGGGGAATCAAGAGATAAAACTTATGAAAAGTCTATTGAAATTAAAAATAAATATAAAAATATTGATATTAAAGTTTTAAAGCAGTCTCAAAATGGAAAAGCAAATGCTATTTGGGAAGGATTAGACGAGTGTAAATATGAACTAATTGCCATATTAGATTCTGATTTAAGTGTCGACCCAGAAACTCTTCATAATTTTTTTGAAATCATTGAATTCGGAAATGCAGATTTTGTAAACGGTACAAGATTAATTTACAAGATGGAAGAGGGTGCAATGCAATCTTTAAATAAATTTGGAAATTTATTATTTCAGTTTTTAATTTCAAAATTAATTTCAGTGAAATTAACAGATTCATTATGTGGAACTAAAGTATTTAAAAAATCTCATATTGATTCAATTAAAGATTGGCAAAGAATTATGTATGTCAAAGATCCTTTTTGTGATTTTGATTTAATATTTTCAGCAGCATATAGTTCAAACAAAATTTTAGAATTACCTGTTCATTACAAATCAAGAAAGTATGGAACAACTAATATTTCAAGATTTAGAGATGGCTGGAAGCTAATTTTTTATTTTTTTAATTCATATTTTCTGTTTAAAACTAACTATACAAAGAATATTTAAACGTTACTTATTTTTGTCCAGTGTGTTGGAATATTGAGAATATTTATATTAATGTTTCTCCACCAAGGACTTGGATAAAACACTTCTGAATGCTTATCAGAACCAAGATTTGCTGCAATTAATGAAAAACTACTATTCGCAATTATATAGTGTTGGTACCCAGTCATTTTTTCAAGAACTTCAGTAGAATTTTTTATATTTTGTGGATAATAAACAGAATTTATTTTACTGAAAATTTTATTGTCTAATGTTAGTTCTTGATCATCGGTAAAAATATCAAAAAATGTATCCGGGTACTTATCTAAAAGTTGATTAATTGCTGATTCATAATAGTTCATTTTCAATTCCTCTTTTAATTGTTTATAATCACCCTTTCTTATATGAATTAAACATGAATTTTTTATTTTTGGTTTAACATTTATATCAAGAACATTGATAATTTTATCTTTAGACTCATCTAGATATTCTATATTTTGATAATATCCTGTAAATCTATTGACCAATTTAAAATTACAATTATCTAAATTTTCTATCTCTTCATACCATGTATTTAGTAAAAAAAATATTCTATTATTTCTAAAATTAAACTTTTCTAAACCAGTATTCTCTATTTTTATTTCTAATTCTCGAGGAAATTGTTTTTCGTATTTATAAAAATTTGTATCTAAACGAACTATAAAATTGTTGTTTTTTAAATGATAAGCAAATGCGAGTATAAATATTTGATTACCCAATCCACCTTTAATATCAACAAGTGCAAATTTTTTCATTCTTTTTATAAATCTAGAAAATATCTCTAGGCACTACTTGTAGCTTGACTATTAATCCATTCATAGGTTCGTGACATACCTTCCCTTAAAGAGTACTGATAATTCCAATCTAAGATATTATTTATGAGATCATTATTAGAATTTCTCCCTCTTACCCCTAAAGGTCCATCAATATTTTTAATAGATATATTTTTCTGAGCAATATCTGCTACAAGCAGAACAAGATTATTAATAGATATCATCTCTTCTGAGCCAATATTTATAGGTCCATTATGGTTTGAATTCATAAATCTTCTGGTAGCTTCTATACAGTCATCAATAAATAAAAATGATCTTGTTTGTAGTCCATCACCCCATACTTCTACTTCTCCATTTGTGCTTTCTGACAATGCAACTTTTCTACAAACTGCAGCAGGAGCTTTTTCTTTTCCTCCTTGCCATGTCCCTAAGGGGCCATAAATATTATGAAATCTTGCTACTTTCACATCTAACCCAAAATTTTTGTTAAAAGCTAGGTATAGCCTCTCAGAAAACAATTTTTCCCATCCATATTCTGAATCAGGTGCTGCTGGATATGCGTCGGTTTCCTTCAAACCCGGATTCTCTGATTCTGTTTGGATATGCTCCGGGTAAACGCAAGCAGAGCTGGAATAAAAAATTTTAGTTGTTTCGGTTTGTTTGAATTTTAAAAGTGAATTCAGAATATTCAAATTAATTATTCCTGAGTTATACATTACACTGGCATCGTTTTCGCCTGTAAAAATATACCCAGCTCCACCCATATCGGCAGCGTATTGATAAATTTCATCAAATTTTGAGTCTTCAAATAGTTCCTCTACAAGATTTTGGTTTGTTAAGTCACCTAAGATAAAATTGTTAGATTTTGATTCAGAAAAATCTGGATTTTTGATGTCAACTCCAGTGACTTCATATCCTTCAGAAACCAACCTATTTACCATGTGGTTTCCGATAAACCCACCAGCTCCTAAAACTAATGCTTTCATAAAGATATATTAATAAAGAATTTGTAGAATGCTTATTTATTTCTTTGTTTAAATAATATTATTTGATGTCTTTAATTAAGCCTTTTTAAGTATGATAATTAAATGAAGTCTTTATTTTTAAAACAAAAATACGATATCACTGGTCCGTATCAAAATTGCAGCTTTACTAAGAATAATCCTAGAGAAATATTGGAACTTTTTAAGTGGAAATCCGGCCACCCATTCCAACTTGGAAGTAAATTAAATATGGATTTTATAATTGTAGATAATTATAAAACATTTAATTGGCAAAAAGAAGAAAATTTAGTTAACGCTTCTAGAAGGGTTGAAATTGATAACTTATATCAAGAAGAACTTCCAACTGTTTATGATATTGATTTAAATGAATATAATTTAATCTTTACTTCAAATCCGTTTCTTCCCACTGAAGTTATTGATAGTAATAAAGAAAAATTATTTATTACTGAACCATCAGAACACTGGGATAAAAGTTTATATGAATTTACCAATTCCTACGATCTATTTTGGAATTATGTTCCAAAGGAAGCAAATTATCAAATACCTCAAAAAAAACCAAATTCTGCAAAAAAAGTTTTTTCTAGGCCGTACTTAACCGATCATGTTTTTATGCGTAATTTATTTAGTAACAAAATTAAGCAAAAAAACTTTGTTTTTATTGGATGGAGAACATCAAACCTAATGTCTAAAGAAGTAAAGAAGGCATTTCAAGAAAGATTAGGTGAGTATAAACTAGAACCTATATTTACAGGCGGAAATCCATTCGATCAAAACAAAAAGAGTGATGCTTTGACGTATTGGAATAACCTTGCTCAGTCAAAATATTTTATTGATGTTACTTGTCGGCTGGGTCAACAATTACAGGATGCTGCTTCGGTGAGTGCTATAAACATAGGAAATGCATGGAGAAAAGATTTAATTTATAAAAAAAATACTATAAATAAAATTTATAAAGAAAGTGAAGAGATTACTCATGAAAATTTATATATTTTTTTTGATATCATTGAAAAGTGTGAAACTAATAAAAATTACTCAAATAAAGTTCTCTTATCTCAAGATTCAATTATTTTAAAAGATGAAGTAAAAACTATTAAGAAATTATTTAAAAACAGAAAATTAAAATGAAGATAAGTTTTATAGGATTAGGAAAATTAGGACTACCATTTGCTTGTTGTTTAGCAGAGGTAGGTAATGAAGTTCTTGCGATAGACAACAATGAAGAAGTTATCAAATCACTTAAATCTGGAGATCTGCACGTAACAGAACCTGGCTTGGAAGACTTGTTTAATAAAAGTAAGCAAAATATATATGACTATACAACTTCTTATGAAAGGGCAATAGCCGAAACTGACTGTACTGTAATTTTAGTTAATACACAAGAAATTGATGGAGGTTATGGGCCCGCAAACGTAGAAAAAGTTTTATTTGAGCTATCTGAACACCTAAAAAATTCACAAAAAAATTATCATTTTTTTGTTTTATCTTCAACAGTGCTACCTGGAACAATCAAGAATCTTATTTCCCAAGTAGAAAAAAGAACCAATAGACTTTTTGGAGAAGGTTTTGGATTAGCATATGTTCCAGATTTTGTTGCCCTTGGTGAAGTAGTCCACGGTTTTCAGAATCCTGATTTTGTAATGACAGGTACTTTAAATAAAAAAGATAAAGAGTTAGTTTCAGAAGTTATTAAAAATGTTCACAAAAATGACCCACCCGTTAGGCACATTTCTATTGAAGAAGCAGAAATTGCTAAAGTTTCTTTTAATGCATATGTAATTAATAAAATAACATTTGCAAATTATCTGGGCATGCTTTGTGAAAAAATGGAAAATGTTAATGTCAATAATGTTACAGAAACTATAGGTCTTTCCAAAAGAATTATGCCTTCATTTTTCTCTGCTGGAACACCATGGGGAGGTGCGTGCTATCCAAGAGACATCACAGCGTTTATAGAATTCTCTCAGTCAAAAAGTTTAGAACCAAAACATATGTTTTTTGCCGAGGAAATAAACCAAGGAGTTTATTCTCAATTATTTAAAATGGGTGAAAATTACGATAAAATTGGAATTTTAGGAATTTCATTTAAACCAGGAACTCCTGTTATTACAGAATCACCCTCTCTTATGTTGGTTCAGTATTTTTTAGAAGCCGGAAAAAAACTTAATGTCTTTGATAAATTAGAAGAAACTTTTGATAGTTCTGACACCGAATATGGTACCATTTATACCTCTTCTCAAGATTGTATTGATAATTCTGATATTGTTTACTTAATGCATAGGGATGAATACTTTAAAGGTTTTGACTATTCAAAAGTTGATACAGTCGATCCTTGGAAAATATTGTAACTCTTTATTTAAAAACTAAACAAATCTAAATTTTTTTAAAAACGTTGAATTTTGACAAAATTGATATAAACCAAAAATAACCTTTTATGCTTTGAACTTTATTTTTTAGTTTTGAAAAAACTAGCCTTTTTTTTGATATTAATTCTTTTCTAATATAAAACGCATCACCCCAAGGCACAGTTGACTGCCACCAAATAGTTTTTACCCTTATAAAATTATAATTGTATAAATATTTATCAAGATCACTTATCTGAACACAGTCTTTGTACAATTCTTTTCTATTGACTTCAGTTTTTATATATTTTATTTCATTTAGATTATTAAAACCCTTTAGAACTTCTAGCTCAAAGCCTTGGACATCAATATTCAAATAATCTACGTTATGTATGCCTAGGTTACTAAATTTTCTTAACTCAATTTCTTCTGTGCCTTCAAAGGTAACCTCTTTGTGATAAAAAAGATGTTCTTTTGGCTTTAAAATTGAGGAGCTCATATTGCTATTATTGTTGTTTGTATATATAGTAATTTTTTTATCTTCGTTACCTAAAGCAAAATTATAGAAGTATAAATTTTCCTCATCTGTAAAGTTATTCTTTAACAAATTAAATGGTTGTTTTTGAGGTTCAAAGCAGTGGATAATTGAATTAGGAAAATACTTAAGCATATCAGGCAACTCTTGCCCTTCATTAGCTCCTATATAGCAAATTCCAGCTGGTTTAAAGTTAAAGTTTGATATTAAATCTTTTGTAAGAATCATAGTTATCATTGGTAGAATTTAACTACCACCTTTATAATAGGAAACCATTTAATCATTAATAATTATAACTAAATTTGGAATGTTATTATTTACTGTTCAATATTATAAAAATGAAGTTAAATTAGAAAGAAACAAAAGTTAATATTATGAAAGTTATAAATAATTTTTCTGGAAATTATGATGAAGACCCTGTTAGGTTTTTGGATTTTGAGAATTATGCAAAATATTTTTTTGACGATATTGAATTTTATTTTGGACACCCACCAAGCGATCTAATTTTTAAAAAAAGTAATAATACAAAAATTTTATTTACCCTTGAAGAGCAGTATTCAAACAATCCTCAATGGCATGATCCATTAAACATACAACAATATGAAGAGCATGTTGATATTATTTTTACAATAATACCTGATTATTTGCATAATTTTAAAAATAGAAAGTATGTGTTTTTTCCTTTTAATGACAAGATGGTACCTCCAACAAGGGAAAAAAAATATGATGTTGTTTATACAGGGTTTGCAAAAATGAGTTTTTTAAAAAACTGGTTTGAAGTTTTGCAGAAATATGATTTGGCATATGTAAGTTTTAAAGAGAAAGTAAATTTAAATATGGTTTTAAAAAATCCAAAAAAATATATACCAAAATTACTTAATCCCGCAAAATATGATTATCCAAACAATCTGATTACTCATCCAAACTTAAGTTATAAACAAAAACTAACCACAATAGCAGAAAGCAGAGTATCTATAGCACACAACTTACTTCATCATGGAACTCCGCAGTTAAAAAGTCGAATATTTGAATCAGCATTTTGCAGGAGCTTGATTCTTGTTTACAAAGATTCTTACAATTTAATCAATGATTGGTTTGAGGAAAGTAATCATTTTATATTTTTTGAAAATAATGATGATTTAAAAGAGAAACTAGATTATATCCTTAATAATTATTCAAAATTTGATAAAGTTCGTGAGGCGGCTTTTAAACATGCCAAAAACAATTACACGGTAGAAAAATTTGTAAATAGATATTTAGAGGGGTATAAAAAATAATTTTTTTATTTAAAAGATTCGCAATACTCTTTGTAGACTTTTTCTACAAAATTAGGTAATTTATATTTTCCATTTATAAAATCTAAAGTATTTCTATATCCAATTATTTCTTTTTCAAGATTTAGGATTAAGTCTTGTTCGTTTCTTTTTTGATATACAGATGCTTTATTAAAAATAAGCGATTTTGGAAATTTTTGTTGCAATATATAACCACCCCAAATATCATCCATTCTTCCAACATGTGGCAAAACCATATAATATGGGATGACTTCTCTTGAAAAGAATGTATTTTGGCTATTAAACGGAGAAATATTTGTACTAGCAAAGGGTTTTTGAAATTTAAATTTTACAATTGGCTTTTTGCTAAGTCTGCAAATGGCATCAATATCAGGATCACCATCCCAAAAGTCTGCTTGGATATGAACATTAAAATTTTTGTTTTTTATTTTAGTTACTTTATTTTTTGATTCTAAAAGTTGTATTGGATAACCTCTGTGCCAGAGGTCCTTATATTTTGTGACACTTAAAGGATCGAAGACACCGTTTTTAGAAGTATAGGTATCAATGTTTATTTTATTTCCTATTTCAAGATTTCTACCCCAGTCCCGATAAGGGATATTGTCGTCATCAACAGAAGCTACTACCTCCCCACCTTCTTTGTATGCATATATAAATCCAAAATTTCTTCTCTGGATTGAATTCCAGCCAATCATATCAGAAAGTTCTTTATTAATTTTTTCTTGCATTTTAGGAGTAATGTAGATGCAATCAATATTTTTGTAATCTTGACTTGGTGTTTTTTTATCTCCAACAACAATAAGATTCCAATCTTTTTTCTTCGAGAACCTAATAGTTGCTTCAGTAGGAGGTTGTATTGTAGTCGTTACTATGAACTTCATTGTATATATGATAGTTAGCCTATTTTAAATACCCTTTCTATTATTGAAAATTTTTACATGAAAGATTTATGACAGAATAGTAAATTTGACTTATCAATTTGTTTATTAAGAACGTAGTCATATTGTTCTAGAAAATTTTTTGTTTTACTAAAATTTCTTGATTCTATTAATAAATACTGTATTTTATATTTATCAAAGTTAAAACCATTTAAAACTTCTATTTCAGCACCCTCGACATCTAATGAAAAAAAGTTAATTAATTCAGGAGAATTTGTTGAATCCAAAAGACTACTTATTGATACAGTTTTTACAATATATGATTTTTCATTTTTTGAAAATTTATCAAGAATATTTTTTGCGTTCTTGTGGTGTTCTGGATAATTGTTATCTGAATTTTCAAATTGAGAATAACTCATTGCGCCCATATCATGAAATAAATAGTCCTTACCTTCATTTTCGTATGACGAGCAGAGGAAATTGAAAACTTTTGAAGCAGTCCTATTTTTTATACATAGCTTATATTCAGATATAGATGGTTCGACTAGAATACCGGTCCAGTTTTTATATTTTTCTAAATGAAGTGTGTTTGAGTATGTAACTCCATCCATTGCCCCCATTTCAATAAAAAAACCATTTTTAAAATTTAAATACTTTCTTAGATCAAAATCAATAAATCTTTGACCAAAATACTTTTTTCTTCGGTATAGATACATCTTTGTGTACAGCTTCTCTGGAACAAATGATCTTATTATTTTTTTTATTTTTAATAACACACTATTAACCAATTATTTATTTGTATTTATATTTGTATTTTGCAAGGATAATATTTGATCGGTAAAGTATTTTCTTGAAATTTTGGATGAGTCTTTTTCAATGTAAGAAACACTATCAATCCTTTTTCTGTGATAATGACCAAATTTTGGGTGAAGAACTATAGACCCATTACCTTTTAACCACAAATATGAAAATGCAACAGCATCCATAGCAAGAATCTCTCTTGAAAAATTTAATCCATGCTTCATTGCATCAATAAACTGATTTTTATTGACTATAAAATTACCACAATTAAGAACCCAATATATATGTTTATCTAAAACAAATTTGCTATTTATCTCTGGTGAACCTTCTACCTCTCCAGTTGTGTCATAGTCCAAAAATTCGTTAATTGCATTCTTTGTTTTATTTATATCAAAAATTTCTAAATCTTTTGCAAATCTTACAATGTACTTCTTTTGAACTCTTGAAAAGACTTTTGCTATTTTTTTATATTTCCAAAACTGAGTTAATTTTGAAGGATAGTAAATATATGTATTTGAGTTATGGTTTTTTATTATATTAGAAACTACTTGATCTATTTTTGGAAAAGGAACATTGTCAGAGTCAATTTGATAAACCCACTCATTTTTGGAAGACTCAACAAGGTTATATTTGTTTTTAAATGCTCCATTATTTTTAGAATTTTCTAAAAGCTTTATGTCAAAACTAAAATACTTACTTGCTCGTTGAATAATTTTTTTTATTTGTTCCAATTCCTCAGCTGTTGAATAATCATCTCCAACCAATATTTCATTAAGGTAATTTGAATCTCTAAAACCGTAAATACACTCTTTTAAATATTTACTGGAATTATATGTAGGGATTGCAACAGTAAAGCTATATTTATCTTTCATATTAAAATAATAAATATATTCTAATCAACTTTAATTAAATAAGTTAAAATCAAGTTATATGATTATGGATTTAATCAATTCAGAAATTGTCCTTGTAGGAGATGATATAGTAAAAGTAGTTGACATTCTTAAATTTTTTGTTGTTCTACTGTTAAGCTACTTTTCAAAATTTGTTTTTTCTAATTTTTCAAAACAAAATTGGCTAGTTTCCTATAGCAACTCACTAGCATTTTTACTGTTACCTTTGATAGCGTATGGAGTAACAACAATTATTTCTGATAACATCGCTCTCTCTTTAGGATTAGTTGGTGCACTTTCAATTGTTAGATTTAGAACACCAGTAAAAAATCCCTTTGAATTAATTGCGTATTTTTATTTATTGAGCATAGGAATAATATTGAGTGTTAGCTTAACGATGTCAATTATTTTTGTTCTAGTTGTAACATCGGTAGTAGTTGCTGCACCAATGCTTCTAAAAGATGGCTTTATTGAGGACGATTTTGACTTATATTCTGAAAATGCAATATTAACTATTTCAACTAAAAATGATATGTTGAACATACAGACAAATGAAACTAAGTTAATTTACAAAAGCTTTCAAGATAATATATTTTTATTTAGATATTTATTCGATAATTTTGATAGTGCTGATCAATATGCAAAAACAATAAATACAGAAGACCTAATAGAATACAACATTGAAAAAGCCTCCTTTTTATAAATTTTTTTTTGTTCTATTTTTAACATTTACAATATTCTCATACCAAGAAATAGGTAGTGAAAACTTTACAGAGGAAATTGACCCTTATTGTAATGGAATGGATTTTCACGATTACAAAAATAGTTTTCAAGAACCACCAAATAAAATTAGTGTTCTAATTCCTCAAAGTAAAGATTATTATGAGAATTTAGCAAATGCATCTGTTACAGGAAACTATATAAATCAAGTTTTTAAGAGACAATTCAGTGGATCTGTTGAATTTGATCTTGGTGGCATAACATGTCAATTTAAAGCACAAATAAGAATTTCTGGTGATTGGAAAGACCATTTAAACTTAGAAAAATATATTTCATCTCTTGATGTAAGACTTACTGAAGGAAATATCCAAGGAATTACTAGGTTTAAATTATTTCTTCCTCGTACAAGAAATTTTGATAATGAAATATTTGTGGCCACAATTCTCAGAGAATATGAAGTTCTCTCTCCTAGGACTTTTAATGTAAATGTAAATTTCAATAATTTCTATGAAGGCAATTTTATATTTCAAGAAAAAATTGCCAAAGAGCTAATAGAAAATAACAATTTAAGAGAAAGTTTATTAATTGAAAGTGATGAATATTATATATGGAACAATACTTCAGACCCTTATTTTAGAAACATGGATGAAAGCTCTAAAGAAAACATGTTTGTTTCTGGAAAGTATTTAAATCAAATTTGGATTTCAAAAAATAAAAATAATTATGATATTTATAAATCTGCAGTAGGCCTATTTAATAGAGCCTTGTTTAGTTCAAAAAATAATAAATTTAATTTAAATGTGGAGGGATTTAATAATTTTGAAATGTCTAAATTCGAAACACTCTCAATTGCATTAAATTTTAATCATGGAGTTATTAACCACAATAGGAAGTTTTACTTTGACAGACTGTCCGATAAATTTATCCCAATATACTATGATGGAACTCCAGAATTTTTATATAACCCGCAAATTGAATTGTTGGATAAAAGCATACTCACTAATAAAGTAATATCGGCAGCTAAAGTACTTAAAAATAAAAGTATTGATATTGAAAAACTTAATTCAAATTTACTAGCTAATGGTCTGGTATACTCAACTCCTCAATTAAGAGATCTATTAAATCATTTATATAGCAACTTGAACCTTATCGCATCTCAAAGTTCCAATGTTGAAAGTGAAGAAGTTTTTATTAAAAATAATTTTTTAAACGATAACCAAGAAAAGAAAGCAATATTTTCTTATATGGATAAGTATTTACACTGCACTAAGAGTGTTGTGATTAAGTGTAATGATTTTGAAATTGAAAAGTCTTCATTGGTGAATTCTACAATAACTAAAAATACTATTTATTTTGGTGATTTTGAAACTTTTTTTTATGGCAGTTTCAAAAAACTTATCAAAATAGACTTAAATGGCTTATCAATATTTTCAATTGAAAAACCAGATTATGAATATGATATAGACAGCAATGTTCTTAACTTGAAAATAAATAATATGAACCAAAGGTACAAACTTATTTTTTCAGAAAAAAGTCAACCTTTAACAATAAATTTAGAAATTTTAGAAAGTATCGATTCTTATCCAGCAAACAATGAGTTTCTCATTACTGGATGTTTAACAATTTACAATTCAGATTTTAAGAATCTTCAAATTAATATTAAGAACAGTTTTTGTGAAGATGCACTAAATATAATCAATTCAACTGGTACCATAACTTCCTTAAATATAGAAAACAGTGATTTTGATGCAGTAGACATTGATTATTCTAATATTGACATAGAAGAGGTACATATAAAAACTGCAGATAATGACTGTATTGACTTATCAAAGGGAACTTATAAAATCAATCTCATAAATGTATCTTTTTGCGAAGATAAAGGAATATCAATTGGAGAAAATTCAAAAGTAAAATTTGGAACAGCTTATATAAAGGATACAAAAACAGCACTAGCAGTAAAAGATTACTCTATTGTTGAAATAAATAATTTTGAGACAGTAAAAAGCAAATCGTGTGCAAGAATTTATCAAAAAAAACAAGAATTTGGCCCCAGCAAGCTTTCCGTAAAAAATTTTATTTGTGACAGTGATTATTTTGTTCAGAAAGGATCTGTTTTAGAAAAATGAGAAAAGAATACAAATTTGTGATGAATAATATTCAAATTTCAAGTTTTTTAAATTTTTACAACAACAACATTGAAAAACTTCATAAAAGTAATTTTATAAGTTCCATTTATTACGATACAAATAATTTTGAAATTTACAGATCTTCATTGTACAAAGATATAAACAAGTATAAGTATCGTATAAGAGAATACAATAGAAGTACCAAGTTCCAGAAAGAATTAAAAGTCAGTCACTATAATAAATTAAAATTTAAAAGCAAAACTTTTAAAGATATCGATGTGCCAAAAAAAATTTTCTTCAAAAACTACACATTGGAACCAAAGTCACTTGTTTCGTACAATAGAAATTACTATAAGTTTTTTAATTCAAGATTAACCATAGACAGCAACATAAAATATAAAATTCCACAATCAAATTTACAAGCCAACGAATCGATTTCAATAGTTGAACTAAAAATTTTAAATAGTTCCTTCACTGATATAGAAAGGTACTTTCCTTCAAATCCAGTTAGGTTTTCTAAATTTCAAAATTCTATAACAAAGTTGTATTTTTTACAAAATAAATTTCTTGAAGAGAATTAGTAAATATTTAATATTTAAGGAACATCTATTATGACTGAAACAGGCTGAGTTTTTTCAGACCAATAATTCGGAGAGTTCTCATTAAGTGCTTCTATTTGGAAGTAAATCTGCAATTTTCCATTCTCAATGAATGGTTTTGCTTCAGCAAAATTATAAAAATAATCATATTCAAAAAACTTATATGTTCTGGCGGGTTCTTCATCTCCATAAGGTCCATATCTTGATGACACTGAATAAATTACTCCGGTATCATAACTACCTCCGTCAGCTGAGATATAATCATCTAATGTCCAACCAAATACTACCCAGTAGTCTTCAGATTCTAATCCGTCAACTAAAAATGGTTCCCAACAAATCAAGATACCTTCATCAATATAAGATTCCCCATCATCGTAATACTCTGCATAAATGGCATCTTGAATAATAGATACCCTAACCTGGGTAGGGTCTTCAGCTACAACTTTAGATAAGGACTCATCACACTCTGTGCTCGGAATAGTCGTAGTTGTAGTTGTCTCAACTGGAATTGTTGTCTCAACTAGAATTGTTGTCTCAACGGGAATTGTTGTTGAAGTAAGAGTAGTAGTTGTAGAATTCAAAATTTCATCACACCTCTTTATGACTGTAGCGAGCTGATTATTGTCAACTGTAAAGCTCGAACCACTAATGTTTTCAAGAAATTCTTGAGCTTCTGTAGTTTTATTTAGATTTTCTTTACACAATTTAGTTACAAGCTCAGTATTTTCTTCTAATGCCTCATCAAAAATTTCATTAATATCATCTGAAGAAATATCTCCATCACTAATTAAGGCAAACGCAGTAATTGCTACACCAGAGACAAGAGCTGCAGCCACAAGCTTATTTATAAAACTAATATTCGAAATGTTATTCATCATAATTTTTCTTTTTCAATAGTACTACGACTGATACTTATAAAAATTTTGTTGTCGCAGTTTATGGCACAGTTCTGATTCTGTTGGGAAAAAACCCTGTGGCCAGAGGCAGAATCGAACTGCTGATGACTTGTTTTTAGATATGTATAATTTTAAATATGATGATTAGGAATCATAATAAAAAATATACTTACTTTTATTTTCCAGGAATAATTGTCTGCATTTACTTTATTTTCACTTCAAGTGTCGTCAGCGATGGATCAAGAATATACACATTGTCTGACGACATTATGATTTCAATGAGCTACGCAAAAACCTTTATTAATTCTGGTGAATTAATTTGGTATGATGGTAGCCCCAGAGTTCAAGGGTTTACAAACTTTTTGTACACTATATTTCTTTCGTTTATTCACTTATTTAAATTTGACCTACCAATAAATTCTTTAATTGTTTCACTAGTTAATGTCATTTTTATATTAATAATTTCATCAAAAGTTACTTCACTTTCACTTTTATTTAGTAACGGAAATGAAAAAATTTCATATTTCTTAGGAGGGTTAATTCCGTTTCAATATCCATTGCTTTTTTGGTCTTTAAGGGGTTACGAGGTTGGGATAATAAGCTTACTTCTTATATTAATAGTTGAGCAGATTGTTAAATTTGATCCAAGTTTTGATAGAACCGATCATTCAAAAATTTTAAAAATATATATCCTTCTTTCTATTGGGATTTTGATTCGTATTGATTTTATCGTAATTTTATTTGGAGTAAGCAGCTATTTTTTAATATTTAGAATTAGCAACCTTTTAGAATTTTTTCGTTTTTCACTATATAACTTCTTAGTAGGGCTTATTATATTTTTACTATTTTTATTTCAGTACTTTTACTATGGTGACTTTCTTCCAAACACTTACTATCTAAAAACAGGTGGTTTTGCACTTATAGAAAAAATACCAAGAGGAGTACTAAGTTCATTTAAAGTTTTACCACTATTAGCTTTTTTATTCCATTTGTGTATTAGTAAATTTCCAAAAAAAGATGCTTTAAAAGTTATATTCCCAATATTTTCAGTAAGTTTCTATATTGTGCTTTATAACATTTATATTGGTGGGGATGCATGGGAAGTATATGGATTTGCAAATAGATTTATAACACCAATTATTCCTTTAATTTTTGCATCTATACCGATTTTTATTCCCTCAGAAATGTTAAGAAAAAATAAACCGGTAAACCTAATTTTACTTCTGTTGCTATCAAGCAGTATTTTTTTAATACAATTAAATGTAAACCAGCTTTTAGGATTTGAATCTTTAGATTTTAAAGTACACGATCACGAAATTATTTATTTTTTTACATTAACTATCTTTTTAATTTTATTGAAAACAAGTAATAGCCATCACTATGTATTGGCAATATTATTCACACTATTTTTGAGCTCCTCTCATTTTGAGTACATGTTTAAAGAAGAGGTTCAAATTACAAGTACAGATCATTTAAATTTTGTTATCAGTAACAAAATAAACTCAATATCTAAACCTGAAGCTACTGTTGGAGTATTTTGGGCTGGAAATTTATCTTACTATATTGACAGGCCGACTATTGACTTTTTAGGAAAATCAGACAGATTTATAGCCAAAGGACCTCCGGTAAGAGAGAAAGTCGAAAGTAAGTATAATTTCAGTGATTTTTTCCCGGGCCATAATAAATGGAATTTTGAGTATTCTATTGGTGAGTTAAAGCCCGATATAATTATTAGGCCCTCAGAAGATACTCAATTTTTAAAACAGATTGAATCTAATAACTATGAAAAATATTGTTTAAAAATTATATCAAAAACGGGAGCAAAAGAATTCCCTATTTTTATTTTAAACAATTCTCTAAATGTTAAATTTGATAAAGTTATTAACTGTAGTGTATAAAGACTAGTGGCCAGAGGCAGAATCGAACTGCCGACCCCTTGTTTTTCAGATATGGGCTAACCTTTTGACCTTAGCTAATTATAACTAATTCTATTTGAATATACGCTCTCTATACAGAGGCTTTATATCGCAGTGAGCGTGCAATAAAACAGACTTCAAAAGTGAGCGTGTCACGATTTAGTCACTGTTTTTGATAAAGATTTTCTTCATATTCAAGACACTCAACATACTCATTAAGACTATAAAAATTGATTGATATCTACTTTTTTACAAATAAGAAGTTAGGAAATTGATTAGTTTTTACTAATTCATAAGAATGTAATTTGAGTTTTAAAAATATAGTTAATGCTTTCAAATAAGGAGAGATAAAATTTGTAGCGAGCTCATCAAACTCTACAAGAATCTGTGTAGGAAATATCCTTTTTTTCAATAAGTTTGGGATAACTTGGTTTTCAGCACCCTCAATATCTAATTTTAAAATATCTAAATGTTCAATCTCATACTGATTGATTATATTTTCAACAGTTGTAGTTGTAACTTCTATATAGTCAGTCTTTTTACTAAATTGATTTTGATAGTTGGAGATACTATGGCTAACAAACTCATAATTTGAAGGTTTAAAAAACTTAACCTTTAAATCAGCTTGATTGTATAAAGCTTTTTTTATAAGTAGAAAATCATCTCTTTGAATTGAAGACAAATTATATGCCTCAATCGGCTGGTTTCCAGATTTAATATCAATTTCAGCTGAATTTTGTTTTCCTAAATTTTCAATAACTTTATCGATATGAGAAATAGACCTTGGAGTGGGATCAACAAAATATACTTTTGCGTTGTAGTTGTTTAAAAATTCTATATCAAAAGATACATCTTCACCAACACCAGCAGATAAAAGTGTTGGTTTTTTTGGTAATTTAGTTTCAGAAAAATACCATCCACCATATGGAGTTCCTAAATATTTAGTCGGCAAATCAACTTCTATAAGTATGCAGATTTTATGGAATATCTTTCTGGTTAGTTTAAAAAGAAACCTGTTCATATCATAACTTTAATTAAAAAAGTAAGTTATAAATTAAATAAAGACACAAATGCATTAACAGACTTTTTTAAATTAACTATCACTGTTTTAAATAGTTAGTTTGTGAAGACAAAATAAGCCTATGTTTATTGTGGCCAGAGGCAGAATCGAACTGCCGACCCCTTGTTTTTCAGATAGAGGCAAACCATTTGTCCTTTCATCATTTTACATCAATCGTATTCATTTAGCGCTCATTTCTAAGAGGCTCTAAAACGTAACTAGCAGTAAATAACGAAGACTTCTTTTGTGAGTGTGTGACAGTTTTTGTGACAAAAAAAAGTAGGTAAAGAAAAATAGGATTTTATACATAATCAATTAGTAAATATAGGCTGCGATCTCTTAAAACAAAAAAGATTTTCAAATATCAATTTTTATGAAATTTCAAAAAGATCAAATATTTCCAAAATGACTATATATAAACACTTTGATAGTGATATAAACAAATTATTTTTAGCAACTTTAATGTTATTTCAAAGTAATTTAATTTAAAATTAATTTACATGTATATTTTGCAAAATTTTAAAAATAACTCCAAAATTATTTATCTTAATTTTCTCTTGATATTACTTTTATCTCACTTTAAATATGGGATTGTATACTTACCTTCTATCAATGGTCACTTTGAACTCGGTGTCAGTCTAATTGATAAGAAATGGAGTAATCTTAGAAATTATTATTGGAGCGATTCTCCATTATTCAACATATTGCAATATTTTTTTAAAGTAAATGATTTTGAAAATTACATCATTTTAATTTACTTGTTGTCATTAATTTTTCTATTTCTAATTTCAATCAAACTATCACTGCTCAAAGAATACAGCTATTTATTTGTATTAGGTGGTTGGCTGGTTTCTGTTTCTTGGGTTTTTGGGCTCGTAGATCCAGTAATAGTTTTTTGTATTATTTCTATTTCAATCAATACCATAATAAGTAGAAAGTTTGGTTGGTCTGAAATATTATTATTAGTTTTTTTAGTATTTAATCACTTTGCTATCGCATTATTTTTTAGTTTCGTAATATTTTTCTTTATTGATAAAAAAATCATAGAAAAGGTTATTAAGTTAACAGCTTCCTACATTGTTGGTTTTCTTATCAACCTAATGTATAAAAATATTATTGGATTTAATGGTGAAACTAGACTTCACTTTCTTTTAAGACAAGAGACTATTCCTGAATTGTTACATTCATTTCCTCAATTATTAAAGTACACAATTTTTAGCAGTTTTTATGGGTTGATTCCGATATTAATTTATTATCTAGTATTTTCAAAGAATAAGATAAATGTAAAGTTGATCTTAAATTTAACAATAGCTTTAATTGGTGCTTCTTTGGGTACAGATTTCACCAGGCTTTTTTCATATCTTATTATTCCTGCTCTAATTTATATTTTAAATGAAGTTCAAAAATCAAAAATTAATGATATAAATTATTATTATTTTAAAAAAAGCTTATTCATTTTTTCATTTTTAATTATTTTATTTTTTGAGGAGTATTGGGTAATTGCTCCACAACATATTAATCATGGAAGTGAGTATGGAGGATATTCAAGAATTTTATGGGAATCAATAGTAGGTAAACTAATTAGTTTTAAAAACCTTTATTTTTAATTATTCTTTAAATATATTAATTAGTTCTAATCCATTTTTTTACTGAAGTAATTGCTTTTATGTTTTAAACTCACAGTTTTGGTCACAGTATTTTTATGCTTGTTTGTAATGAGTTAAAAACCCTAATGTTTATTGTGGCCAGAGGCAGAATCGAACTGCCGACCCCTTGTTTTTCAGATATGGGCTAACCATTTGACCTTAACTAAGTATAACTTATTTGATTTGATTATACGCTCGTTGCTAACAGGCTCTAGAGAGCAGTGAGCGTAGAATAAAACAGACTTTAACAATGAGCAGTTCGGAAAGTGTTCGGTATTTTAACTTACTCAAGATACTCAAGTTATTCAACTTACTTAAGAAAGCTAACAGAACAGTTAAATCTAGTTACAGACGAACTTTTTTAATTACAAATTCGCCTAAAAAGACAACCATAACAGATACACCAAAGTCACCAATTATTGGAGTCAAAAAGAAAAATAAACGATGAGCTGCTGGACCAGCTGCAACTGCATATGCTCTGACCATCCAAGATTGATGTGATTGAATATCCTTTCTTTTTATTGCTCTAAATGCCAACAAAGGATATAGCAACAAAAGACTACCCCATAATAAGTTTGTAAAAGCATTAAAAGATGAAAACCTTTCAGGAGAAAAAAGAGTCATTATTATTGCTGACGAACCAGCAATTATGCCTCCAAGAATAAAGTTATATCCTGAAAAACGATGTAGTCTTCTCTTTTTGCGAAGAATATCGGAGTTAAAGTTTATAATTGTACTCAACATCATCATTGACCCACCAATCATATGAATAATTAGAGAAACCCCAAAAATAGGGTGTTCAGACCTGTGGGTTCTGTCATCACAATTCTCAGACATCTCACTTTCTATTGAGTTAGAATCAAACATTTCACTGCAAATCTCAAGAACTCTCGTTGGGTCAATAGAATCGCCAACAGTTTCAGGAGTTCTAATAAAACTATTTAAAACTATTGGCAATGCAATGATAATTATTATTAGTGATACTAGATTGGGTTTTGCTTTGTACTTTTTAGTAGTTTTTAACATTTTTCATATAATAAATTGTTGTAAAAATTAAATAATTTAAATTTTAAAAATACAACTTCTAACGCTTAAATATAACGCTACTGAAATTGATATATGCATTAATCGAGGGTCAATGTTTATAGGCTATTTCAGAAGGGGTGTTCTGAAAAATGTTCGGTATTTTTATTAGTTCGTTAGTGAAGACAAAATAAGCCTATGTTTATTGTGGCCAGAGGCAGAATCGAACTGCCGACCCCTTGTTTTTCAGACAAGTGCTCTACCGACTGAGCTATCTGGCC
>Ga0222718_10000964_pt1 | contig 29090 bp, 32 predicted proteins | sample C33_27DmetaG_FD_165045 | JGI IMG/M metagenome (GOLD analysis project Ga0222718, IMG submission 165045) | Estuarine water microbial communities from San Francisco Bay, California, United States - C33_27D | ecosystem: Environmental > Aquatic > Marine > Unclassified | place: USA: California...
TATTTCAGATTTTTATACAACTTTTATTTTTTCTAAAATTTTCAGAGATATGTACTCTTCCAATCAACCTGTTACAAAACTGTTAAACAATCGCTTTAAACCTTTTCAGAGAGTACATATCACAAACATTTTTAGAAATTTTCAGAGATATGTATTCAAAATAATAAGTTCTATCAAGACAACATGGATTTCATTAATCGTATTTCTTTTTCTTGGGTTGCAATAATTTCCTCTGCTAATTTCTTTAATTTTGAATTATTTGTTTTTGTATATATTTTATGAGATGTTGTTAATGCTGTAGAGTGATGACTTATCATTCTTCTTAACCATTGTTCATCATCTATAAATAGTTGTTGTCGTAATAGAAATATTGATATACTTATGGATAAAATAATTCCAATCAAAAATACTGATATATTAAAATGACCCATTGATAAATAATGAACAATTTCATGACTCCATATCATATTTGAAGCCATTAGTAAACCACCGTAAAATAGTGTACTTGATATATATAAGTCTGAAAATCTATACGCTAATATATTCATGGGATTGAACAACATTCCAACAATCACCATCGCAATAAACATAATAATTTGTTTTTTATAAAAACTTGATTTCATTTATATAATACAATACAAAAAAAATCCCTCAACCCCTAAAATGAGTACATATCACAAACTATTTCAGATTTTTATACAACTTTTATTTTTTCAAGAATTTTCAGAGATATGTACTCTTCCAATCAAACTGTTACAAAACTGTTAAACAATCGCTTTAAGCCTTTTCAGAGAGTACATATCAAAAATATTTTCAGATTTTTATACAACTTTTATTTTTTTCAAGAATTTTCAGAGATATGTACTCTTCCAATTAATCTGTTACAAAACTGTAAATCAATCGCTTTAAGCCTTTTCAGAGAGTACATATCACAAACTATTTCAGATTTTATAACAACTTTTATTTTTTCTAAAATTTTCAGAGATATGTACTCTTCCAATCAACTTACAAGAATCTGTAAAACAACCGCTTTAAGCCTTTTCAGAGAGTATATATCACTGAATTTGATAAAAATAAATAGTATTCATATTGACCATTTGTATGATATTTATATACTAATAAATATTTATTGAACATATTCTTCATGAGTCAATGTATTACAATTATATACATAAGGTGTCATTTTCTTTTGAAATCGTTTTTTTAAAAGATAAAATTTCATACTAGATGACACTCTTGTTGTTTTATTAGAAGAAATCTCTTTATTATATGTTGTTTCAGATAAATCTGTATCATTTTGATCTGCTTTTTCTTTTACAACCAGTTTATCAGCCAGTTTATTTTTTATAGTCTCATATTTTGATATTTCTCTTTGCGAACATAAACAAAAAGAAACATAATCTTTTATATTTGTTAAAATATCTTCATCCAACCAATTTAAATTTACAAATACACCATTATTGTTCTGAGTGTATGAACAATTGTTTTTATACAGAATCTTGAATATTTCATCAATTTCTGTTTGACATAATTTTTCTATATTATCTTGAATATATTTGCATGTTTCAATAGTATTCATTGTATTATAAATATAATGAACATTTATATGATTTATTCAATATTTTCTTCCTCGGCAAAATTGTCAAAATCATCATCTATGTCATTATCATCATCTTCTTCAATTGATATATTATCATCTTCATTATCATCAATATCTTCTTCTTCGTTAGAATCGTAATCTGATTTGATATCATCATCAGCAAATTCTAATATATCATCATCGTCATTCCCATTAGTCTTATCATCGTCAATATCACTATTTGATTGAATATCAACTATATTTCGAACATTAATACCATCGTCTTTTATAGCCCTCCCAATAATGGATATGTGCTTGTCATAGAGTAAAAACTTTTTACCACAAACCTCAATTTTAATCTCTTCACCTATAGAAACCTTGTTAATATCTATTTCAGATTTTATTCCAGCAGAAAGTTTAGGAATAATGATCTGTAAAATAGGAATGTTATCATAAAACCCTTCTGCAAGTAATCCAAGCGAATTTTTGGCCTTGATCTTACATTTGAGAATAGAACCTTGTGCAGGATTGCAAATTTCTGCAATACATTGTAAATTGTAAGAGATGTTTCCATTGAATTGAGAAACAATTAAACGACCAATAGATCTTTTCACTATCTTAATACTGTTATTCTTGATATAACCATGTTTTGAACACATATTTTCAAGATTTTTTTTGATTTTTCCCAACAAAATTTCATCAATATTGATACCAATTTCAGTTGTTTTTAATTGTACTAAGGTATTGAACTTTATTGGTATAAATAATTCAGACATAATGATGATAATATATCTATTATAATATCATTTTTTTATATAAGAGTTTATATAAAAAAATGACTTCTATATTATAGATACTAATTAATGGAGCTTCAAAAGGATTTACCAATCTTTGATTATATTTCAAAATATACACAAGAAATTAATGAAAATGAAGAATTGGAAATAATCATATATCCTTTGAAAGGCAAATATACTGAAACAGAGTTCAATAATTTCACTAACGTTTTTCGTTCTTTGAATTATACCGAAAATATAGAAAAAGAATGTCTCAGTGTATATGCACAAAATGTTGAACTGAATATACATGGTATATCTTCAATCATAAAATATTGCAATACAGCTTCATATAATACAGATACTGTTGAATGGGTAAGACATAATACAATTATGGAAGATGAAGTCAAAGATCTATTTGATGACGCAATCAAATTTACAAAAATAAGCAAAACAAAAACACAGGAACCAGAGTTTTGGGATGATAATCTTAAAAACTTTAAGATGAATAAGAAAATATCATATACACTCGATGGTGTCAAATATATCTCAAATATATTCAAAACAAATGATGAAGATTTTCACTCTATGAAACAATCGAATGTTTTGAAACAAGAACAAATGTACGATTTTAGAGTAGTTATTACAAAGAAAGATATCAATATTATTCAATGCATTGTCACATTATTAAGAGCAATTCATATGTCAAATATGATTCTAACTAAACAACAACAAAATGATATAATCAATGAATATCATATGTTAGTAAAAGATGATATAAAAATAAGTGGTTATAACAAAAAATCATCAATACCTCTATTGGCACCTAAACCAGTAACACTCGAATTGTCAAATATGGTTGATCCAAAAAACTATGGAGCAATCAGTATTCTATCAGGATATACTGTAACCGAAAAGGCTGATGGTGAAAGAATCCTAATGTATATTAATGGAAATGGTAAAGTATATCTTATAAATAATTCATTACAAGTTGAATATACAGGACAGAGCGTACCTAAAGCATATTATAACAGTTTAATAGATGGCGAATACATACCTTGTGACAAAAGAAAAGATGATAGTTCAAAGAATTTATATGCTTGTTTTGATATGTATTATAGTGGTGGTAAATTAATAACATCATTACCATTAATTGACACCAATGCTTCGAGATATTCTAAACTTCAAGAAATTGTCAAACATATATCCAAAGGAGAAGTTGATGTAATAGTGAAAGAACATAGATATAGTGAAAATATACTGAGTGATGCAAAAGATATTTTAACAAATACAAAAACATTTCCATATGAAGTAGATGGTCTAGTATTCACACCTTCAAAACTTGCGGTATATTCATATTACACAAATCGAAATGTACAATTAACAGATAATGTTAAATGGGATAGGGTATTTAAATGGAAACCAGAGGACCAAAATACAATAGATTTCCTAATATCATTTGGGAAAACAATAACAAAACAAGGGATAAAATATAAAGAAATTAAACTCTATGTTGGATATAACACTTCACAATGGGAAAATCTTACAATTGAAAAAGCACTCAAATTAAGATATGATAAAGCTTATGCCAAAATGAACGATTTTAATTCATCAGCTTATATCCCAATTTTATTTAAACCCAAAACATTCTATACAGCTGGTGTTGAAAGTGCATATGTAAAAATTAATTCAAGTGGAGATATTAGAGCAATCAATGGTGATAAGATTGAAAACAACAGTATTGTAGAGTTCCAATACAACAATGATAACGATTTATATGTTAGCGAAAGATGGAAACCATTGCGTGTTAGAGATGACAAAACAAGAATATATAGAAATGAAAAAACTCTAAGTAAAACAGCAAATGATTACGGTGTTGCACTTAATATTTGGAGATCTATTCATAATCCAGTTACTATAGCAATGATAATGGGGAACGAAAACATATCTTCAAAACATGCGATAGAAAACTTGGATACGGAAGATATATACTATACACGAAATATTTCAAGAGATAATCTATTATCAGTTCATATGTTGAACTTTCATAATCAAGGAATTAAGAAATATCTGTATAAGGATATACCTAAGAAAAAAGGTTCACTATTAGAACTTTGCTGTGGTGACGGAGGAGATATGAACAGATGGATAGATTCTGGATACAATTTTATTTTAGGTATAGACTTTGTAAAACATAATATATATAATCCTGTAAGCGGTGGATATTCCAGAATGATGAAAAGACGTAAACAATTCATAAGAAAAGGCGACAATACTGCATATTTTCCAAATATTGTGTTCGCGGCAGGGGATTGTGCAGCATATATCAAGAATGGAGAGACCGCAAGAGCAATCAAAGATAATGAAAGTGAAAAAATATTGAAAATAGTAATGAATAAACAGAATTCATATGAGCCACATTTGAAATACGTTACAGGAAAAGGTGCGGACGGGTTTGATGTAGTATCATGTATGTTTGCTGTTCATTATTTCTTTGAAAACGAAGGAAAACTAGATGGATTTTTGCGAAATGTAGCAGACAATTTGAAACAAAATGGTGTATTCTTCTGTACATTTATGAATGGAGATAGAGTTCATAATGAAATAATGAAAAATGATGGCGATAAAATAGAAGGGATAAAACTAAAAACCGAAAATTATGAAGGGATGCCAGTATGGGCAATCATAAGGAGATATTCTAAAGAGAATACAAACATATATGGTAAAAAGATAGACGTATATATCGAAAATACAAAAAAACTCATTCCTGAATATTTGATATCATTTCAAACACTGGTTCAAAAAGCAAAAGACTTTGGACTTGAAATAGAAAAGACTGAAATGTTTGAAGAAACATTTGACAAAATCAAAAAAAATATAAACAAAGAAGATTTATTATACAAAGATATAATGGAACTGGATAAAGATGAAATACAGAAGAAATTTAGTTTTCTCAACCAATGGGCTGTTTTTAAGAAGATTTAGAGAAGATTGCTAAGTGTAGTGAGGCATAGTTGTGCACGATCGCTTACATTGTAACCATTGTTTGTAGAAAAGAATGATACAAGCAGTTTGATATTTTTTATGTTATTACACTTACAAATGTAATAATATACATCATTTGGTTTGATAAATGTGTTTGAATTTTCATGTAGCTGTCTGTATCGCAATTGAGCAAGATGAAAACGAATAATAGGTGGAAATTGTGTATCAAGCTCCTTATTCATCCTAAAGCGATTTGTTTTAGGATTATAAGTTGTTGTTGCTTTGTATAAGTTGTAAAGAATATCCTTTATTGTAGAAATAACAGTATGAATGAGATATGTAGGATCCATATCTCTCCCCTTATCGTCTTTTAGATCAATAGCGTTAGGATTATGATACATTGAAATATAATCTATAATTTTGAAATCTTTGTTGTTTTTCATATAGATTGAAAGAATATTTTGCCATATGTTTTGTTTACACGGATCTGTTTCCTCTTTGATAGAAATATTTTGAGGAGATAATTTTAAAAGCTCGATACCAATATCAGTCCTTTTTTTGACGATTATTCCATATGTTTGCTGTGTCTCGATATGATTATAAGCATCGTCAAATGTATGAAATTTCAACGGATAATATACATGAGGTAGATCTATTTTGTCCTCGAATATATCAACCTCGCATAAAGTTTCTCTGTTTTTGGAATTGATATGAACCAATACTTTATAATCGCTTCCATATTGTTGAGTGTAATCGATAATGTGTTTATTCTCATTGTGCAATAGAACAAACTCGTAAGCGAGCGATTTGTCAAGACCACTTGTGAAAATTGATCTTAATCTTTTTTCAATTTCTTCTTTATCAGTATTCATAATTTCATCTTCATTGAAATGTGAACGGAACATTGTCATAAGAGTTTCGTTCAACATATCTCCATGACTTTTAGAAGGATGTAAGAAACGAGATGAATTAACATCTGTACAAGTTGATGTACCGAAATACCATTCGTCCTTATAATTGTAAATAGTAATCATTGTTCCATCATATGCCTCTTGATATTGGTCATTTTCGTTGATAATTTCCATATATTTGTCTTTCGTCACACGAATGGGAATATTGTTAGCATAAGACACGACAATGTTGTTTTGAAGATAAAGTGAAAAGTCGAGCACGATACTCCTGCACTGATTGTAAATTGATTCATATTTTTCATCGACATTTTTGATATCATACGAGTTGTGAAGCAGAACAAGATGATCATTATTTTTAAATTTTTTTACCTGAAGAGAAGGCCACATATGATATTTTTTGAGAACATGAAGAAGACAATTGTGAAAAGAAGTGATATCACCATTGTTTTTTTCATCGAAGGTCTGGTTGATAATCTCATAAACACTTGACGGATATTCAACCTCCATATTTGAGTTATAATATGATCACAATCTTATATCATTTTTTTGTAATTTTGAACAATATTTGTAAAAAAGTATTTTTTTTGAATATAAAGATAACACGAATTTGACAATTATTATGAATACACCGAAGAAAGATTTTATAGAAGATGGAATGACAACGGAAGAGATACGAAAACAAGTCAAATACATAAGAGAATATTTACAGAAAGGAGGTAAATCAACAAAAGAAGACAAAATAGAACATCTCAAAAATGAATGTAGTGCCTTTTATCAAAGATATCCAATGCTGTTTGATATGACAACAAGTGACGATTTTAGTTTCGACAATTTAAATTATTTTTTGGAAATGCGAGAAAAAATAGTGAAGGATAAAATGTCATCACAGGAAGCTTCCGAAGAAATCGGTAAAGAATGGTTCAATAAATTCGTTGATTTGTCAAAATTAGAAAAAAAATAAATATCAATGAATAATAAGTATGAAGGGTTTTTCTTACAGTTTTTTAGATCCAAATGAGAATGTAGGAGTTCCACCTCCTATGCGACATGCTGGATTATATACAAGTGATGAATCATATCATGAAACTGTATGGAGCAAGGATTATAGAGGTCCTAGAATAGATCCAGATGCAATCAGTTATTCTCAACATTACAATGAATTAGCAAGAGGTCATATTCCAACAAATGTGAGACCCGGAAATAATTCAATAGAAAAAAACAATTACTCATTTAATGATGATAAATATAATAAGATATGCTTCAAACAAGCATAAGTTCGTGTATTACTCTTTTTTTGATTGTATTTTTGTTATCCTCAATTATCGTACAAATGTACTTATAAACATCATCGATTTGATCAAATGAAACTCCTCCAGTAATAAGAATACTACCGCTTTCGAAAATAGCAACAGTAACCTTTTTACAATTTCCATCACCAATTCCTGAACTTTTCCCAAAACAATTTGCTGAACATTTACAAATACCATCCTTTTTTTCATTGAAAGTATTCCAGAAATACTCAAGTTTGACACCTTGATAAACGTTTGGCTGGAAACTGCTTTTGTTGTTGTATTTACCACTGATTAAAATATTATGCAATTCTTTTCTTTTGATATTAAACTTATCCGTTTGTTCAATATCAGTATATATCTTCAAATCTGAATTAATCATACGTACCTTGAAATTTGAATATATAAGACGCGATAATGGATCTGTATCATTGTAATTTGTGATAAATATTTTTTTTGTCATGTTTGTATAAATATTTTTTATGTTTTGTATAATACTGTCAACAATGACCTTTGGATGATCAATACTTCTTATTCCGGTTAGTTGTATATTTCCATTTTTGAATATCTTGATGTTTGGAAAATATCCTTCATCAAACTTATAAACAACCGTTATTTGATTATCAAATCTTGTTTTTTTAGCAGAATTGTTCTTCGACTTTCGTTTCTTTTTGGGATTTATACCTCTTGTATTTTCGATACCTTCTTTTAAATACTGTATCCACGTAAAACAGTTTAGTTCTTGCGAAATTGATATATGTTCATACAGTATATTTAAATCTAAATTTACATCATTCCCAATATCCGCATTACAAGTTATGGTTGAAACACGATAAGGTGTGAAGATAAGATTTTGACTCATTTAAAGACACATATAAAGTACTTTATGCTACTCTTAAATCAATTTTTTATTATTTGCTTTTATTTATGAACTTTCTGAGTTCTTTTTTATATATGAGGTATTTACAGATTCATAGCTAGCCGGTAATGAAATCATTGGTGGAATATTCAACACATGTGTTGTCTCATTATCTATATGCATTTTACGAAAATCATCTATAGTCAAATTACCGTTGAACATTTTAAGCAAATATCTTGAAGGAGCTGGTCGTATATATTGATTGATTCCATATTTTTTCGCCATCATTTGTATTAAACTATTTATTTCCCAAACTTTATCACTTCCATTATAAGATGAAAAATTATAAGCATTTGCACATTGAAGAGAACAAAATGTACCATAAACTAAATATGTTTTATTTGTGTAACTCATTGGCATACCATAGATTTTAAAGTCTATACTGTGACAGCACCAAAAACAAGCAATATTATTTTCTGTTCTTACATTTTTTGGTATTATTGACTGTGTACATTCTTGATGTTCTTCCTTTTCCACATTATTAAAATCTTCATTGATATAACAACAATGACTTTCATATGGTAATGGTTCGTAATTATATTCCTTTGTCTTATCTACATTTATAATCTTGTCTATATGACTATGTGATAAAGGTAATTGTAATATTATATGCTCCTCTTTACATTCGACATTTTTAACTATAGTATTTAACAATGTCTTTTTACTTTTCTTTTCAACTGCTACTTGTTTCGGTTTTCGTGGCATTTTTATATTCTTATATCGTTTTATACTTATATAAATTTAATCATCTTCATCATTGTCTCCAATATCAACATCTTCGTAATCTTCGCGAAGGTCATCATTGTAATCCTCCTCGATTTCAATATTTTGTGATTTTTCTAAGGAAATACCCATTTTCTTGATTTCTTTTTCAAGTTGTCTTTCTTCCTGTGTCAATTTGTTCATTACTTTTAATTGTTCATTCTTATTTCTTTCTCTTATAGAATTGATAAGAAATGTATTTTCTTCAATTGTAGGCATTGTGGTGGAAGTTATATATTTTAACAAACTATTATATACATTGTTTGTGAAATCTTTTACAAATCCATAAGACACTTTAATAGATGCTGTTAATATTTCGTTTTGACTAGCATCTGGATTAAATGGAAGACACATTGCTCTTGCTAATATATAATTATTTATATCATTAATATATCTCTTATTCTCGTCATTTACTTGTTTGTTCAAGTCAGGAAGCTTTCTTATAATATCTGTAAGTGATTTTGATGCCTCCTTCAAAAGCATTGTCTCTTCTTCATTTCCAGGATACCAAATAAAAATAGTATTCAAATACTTCAATAAATTTAAGTGATGATTTTTGAATATTTGTGATTCAAATTCTGGCTTTTTCTTATTTCCAGAAGTTCTTATCAATATGTCAATATATGACATCGATTTACTCTGTAAATATTTGGATCCTTTGCTATTGATATTTTCAACTATTTCAAGTGGTAACAAAGAACTATTAACATTATTTACCCATTCAAATATATCAGTACTATCATGATCTGTTATAATTCCATGGTTATTAAAACTTGAATTGTTTTTATTATTTGTTAAAGACTTGGGAATATAAAACATTTTTTTCGATTTTTTGACAGTTGCTCTTTGTTTTGAAAATTTGTTTTTCGCATCCCTTAAGTCTGTTCTGTTTATACCAATAATATCACTATCTGGAACAAAACTGTCTCCAATCTTTTGTAGACAACATCCAAGTAAAAATTTGTGGATTTTTTTGAATTTATATCCAGGCATATATATCAAAGCTTGAATATAATCATTTAATACCTTCTCGTGTCTATTATTAGACGACAAAGCATTCTTTAAAGTTTTATAAGCGTCTCTCCCTTTATTTTTTTTATTTTCTTTAATATTAACTTTAATATATTCTAATTCATTTGCGTACTGATCATTAAATATTTTGAGACAGGATTTTAAGATATCATTAGGAACAGTATATATAACCTCTCTTTCAAAAACATCATTTGTTATTTCTGATAAATATACAATAACACCCGTTTTTGAATCTTTATCTACAGGGGCACCAGACAAAGACCATTTATCAACATATTCAACCATCATTCTGTCTGGATCGAAAATTAAGAAATCATTCATATGATCTTCTAAAATCTGTATTGTCCACCAACAAAGACCTGTGAAAATCATTTCAAATAGATTTTTGGTGTATTGTTTATTATATTCTTTTACATGTTCAGTAATATTATCATTATCAGTATTTTGAATCATATTAGGTGTAAGTTTTGTAAGGTTTTCAATATAATCATTTGTGTATGAAATGTCTTTATCAGTTAAAATGGATTGTAAAATATTGAATTTAGTTGGTAATCCAGCATAGTATTTATATAACTCCTCGGTGAGCGACTCATAATTTAAAAAAAGAGCTGAATTACCTTGAATTTTTTCAAAAATCTTCAAAACTGTTTCCATTATTTCCCTAAACCCTTTGTTGTTTTTGTATCTAAAAGAAACTAGGATCTTTTCATTATTCAAAAGATCAGGTATATAGTTATTTTCAACATCATTTTCGCGATCTATCATTCCTTCAAAATTTTGATCATTTTTATAGACTGGTGGTATACCATCGTAATTTGAAAAATCATTAGCTAACTTGACATCTTTTGCTTCTTTGTGAAAATCAACAAATTTTATATCATAAAGATCTTTAAAATTTGGTTTATTGTTTTCATCAATTGACTTTATCAATGCATCAACATCATTGTAATCGGTTTGTTTAATATCATTTATTGTTTTGATAGCATTATCAATAGATTGAATTTCTTTATAGTCTTTAATATTTGTGACAATATCCTCTATTTTCATATCATTATTTTGAATAGACTTAATCATATCTTGGAAATTGTTGAAAATTAGTCCCGGAAAATTTATGTTAACCTTTTCGTCACTTAGTTGTGAAACAAGAATATCGTATTCTGTTATCTGTTGTTGAGGTACAAGTTGAATTATATTTTTCAAATATTTAACATGATTTTGTTTAGCATCATTATAAGTTATTGGTTTTGGAACATATTTTAATGTCTTGATTATATCAGGTTTTGTTTCCAAAATATGTTGATAGTGATTTCTCAATTTATTGTAATCATCAACTGATATATCATCATACGATGTATCATAATGAGAAAGAATGTTATTAACAGTTTGATAATTGATATTATCTTCAGGTAGATTACTCAATATATCACCAATTTCTGGTTTGACATCACGAATAACCTTATCAATACTGTTATAAGAATCTGTTTTAACTAAGTTGATACTTTTTGTATGTTCAAACTTTGATAATATCTTTTGAGAGAGATAATCTTGAATTGTATTTTTTGGTTTTTTATAATATACTGCTAAAACTGGAACATTAATATCGTCATTAGAATCGACTGTATAAAACAAATTGCGATTATTATCTTGTACTTCAATAATTGTTTTGGAAACAGGTTTCAATCGCAATTTTTGAGATTGATCATCATAATCAATAGCAAAAAAAAGTTTATTCTTCGCGTTTTGAGATCGATTATATTGTAGTTTGGTCAGTTTTAGGTTGTCATGAATAAAAGATTCTATATCTTCGTCATATTGTTTTTTAGTTGCTTCCGTTATAAAAACATAATTTTTGTGATCTTTTTTGTTCTTGTAAAATAAATCTGTCAAGTTCTCAGCTTTATTAGAATCTTGAAAGAAATTGTATAATTCATCATATATTTCTTCACGTGAAAATGCTTTAAAGTCTGGATTATCTTTTATCATATCATCTATGGTTATAATTTCATAATACTCAATTTCATCCAATTGTTCATCGAGTGTAATAATATTATCACCCATTTATAATCTATTTATTATCAATAAATTTATTCCATTCATTTTTGATAATACTTATTTCGTCTACGATTCCATTACAATTATTGGAAAGAAATAGTATAAACTTATTGATATCGGTTTGATTATCAAGAGTAAGTTTCAAAACCATTTCTGCTTTGAGTGGATGAGGGCAAATATATCCAATATACGAACAAGTTAAGTCACTATTTGTATTTTTGTTTCGAATGTATTTATCATGAATAATAGATTGTATAATATTACCAAGAGTATCGTCTTCATCTTGAACAATAAATTGAAATGTATTATCCATATTATCACATTTAGCGATAATAACCTTATCAGTATTACCCGAAGTAATATTATTTGAAAATGTTTGTAATTTTTGGGAGATAATATCGAGAGATTTATTGATAAGAAATTTGGAACTTACATGAGGATTGATGGGTTCTATTTGGAAATGGATTTTAGTAGCTTCACCGTATTTATTTTTATGAAATGATCTTGCTTTATCCAGAACATTCATATCTTTTGTGAAAAGACTTTCATCTTCTATGTAAAAGAAGTTAGCAAGTGAAACTGGACTAAATGCTGCATTAAATCTTGCATTTTGTTTGACAACTTTAGCTTTAAAATGAAGTTCTTCATTTGTCCGGAGTCTTGTGATAAGTATATGTGAGTTTGAAACAGAATTTTTTGGAAAAATAGTTGAAAGTTGAACATTTGAAAGTTCTTTTCCATCCAATGTACCTTTGATATGTCCAGTATCAACATTCATTGTCCCAATGCCATTATTTTTGACATTAAGTTCAAGAACCATACTATTGTCTTCATAATTATCAATTTGATCTTCAGTCAGGCAGATTGGGATGAGACCGATCCTATGAGTCATAATTTCGTTATGGAGACCGCCAATGTTTTTGATAATTTCTACAGTTGGTTCAACTTCTCCAATGATACCAGGAATCATGATTTCTGTCAACAAAACACGACGAATACCATTTATAATTGATATGTCAACATTTTCAATATCAAATTCGCACATATTTGAAGCATCATTTTTATCATGACGATAATTATTAAACATTCTTTTCTTAATATGTATTGACATATTGTTTATGTCATTTTTTAATAAACTACCAAATTGTTATCTTATTCAAAATCATGAATATGATAATAAAAAAATAATACTCCCGCTGGGAATTGAACCCAGATAGCCGCGTCATAAGCACGGTAGACTAACCATTGTCTTACAGGAGCAATGTTATCAACTGAATGGTACTAACTACCACCGAGGCTAGTCCTCTAACTAGGGATCTCGCACCCTTGCTGTCTATATATTGACATATATTCTTATATACTTTTTCTCTTAAGTATTTCAAATTCTTTCCAACTTTTCAGCCTCTACTTTGATTATGTCTACATAATCCTTAATGTAATCATATTCACATTCATGATCAATGCGGTGTTTCAGACAAAAATTATATCCACATCTACACAAATTTGTTATTTCATCAAGTTGTGATATTTTACGTTTGCATATATGACATTGTTTTCTCATTTTATCAATCTACTATATATTGTAATTTTTTTAGTATTGACATAGCTTTGGATTTGATTTTGTCACCAGGGTCGTCCGTTACCACTTTGAAATCTTCATGTGTTGAATTCCTTGTATGAATACACTTTGTTTTTATTTCTCTCATCTCCTTTACTAATGACTGAATGCTAACAATCAAATAATAAATTATTCCAATAAAAACACAACTGATGATAAAAAGTGTCAAATCCATTATTTTATGTCAAGAAAAATATTATACATTCTTGTAAAATATGATATTATATAAAAAAATGACGATATATATATTATATTTTCAATCAAAATGCACACCGGAATTATTTCTTTTGCTAATAGAATCGTTCAAAATATTAAAATGAATGATTCTAAAGATGTAATATTAAAACAACTATATTCTTTGTACAATATTCAAATTATTCAAAAACAATTTCACAGACTTGACGAAAACAATATTAAACATATTGTCAATAATTTTCACCTTTGTTCCTTGAGATCTAACGGTAACCCTTACTACATTTTCTTTACCCTTTACAATGATATCCCAATCATCTACTTTATAGACAAAAAAATACATCCTGGTTATCAAAAACCTAGAATTTTGATTGTTAGAGGTATGTTTTCAAAAGAATTATTTAAAAATACTCTTATTGATGGAGAAATGGTTAAAAAAAATGATGGTAAATGGACATTCCTTATGAATGATGTTATTTCATATGAAGGTAATTATTTGTCAAACGTTCCTTTAACTGAAAGATTGAAAATTCTATATAAAATACTTCATAAACAACACACTCCAGATGATGTCATTGACGTTTGTGATTACAAAATTAAAAATTATGTTTATGTTTCTCAAGAAGGTATTAACGAATTACAAAATATTTCCAAAAAACTCGACTATACTTGTAGAGGTATTTATATATGGTCTTCCAATCTACGTTACAAAAATAAATTAGTCAATTTTAATGACGATAATATTGTTAATGTTGTAAGAAAAGTTAAAGATGAAACTAAATTTCAAACTCTTGACAATCAAGAAGAAACACTCAAAACAAGTCATTCAATTAATATCAAAGGTGTTCTTCAAGATAACAAAAAAGTATTCTGGATGATGAAAACTGATTATCCAGATGTTTATGAATATTATGACGGAGATAACACTATGATTGCAAATAAAATAGGAACTTCTCTTATACCAGATCTTGCTACTAGTCTAGCTATAAGAGAAGAAATGAAAAATAAAAACGCAGCCTCACTTTTGAAAGTAGAATGTTGTTTTCATCAAAGATTTAATAAATGGTATCCTGTCCATATTATTTAGTTTTGAACAATCTTTTATATTCAAGACTTACTATATTATGAAGAGATTTGAAACTTTCTCTTTTTAAAGGATTTCCATGTTGAGTACTATGTAATAATGATGTGAGAAAACCTTTCTCCTTATTATTATTGGTGACTACAATTTGTAAGTTTATAAAAGCATCTAATATATATGAAAATGAAAAAACATCAGCTTTCAATGCTAACTGTTTATCAAAAATATGGTCTAATTTATTTCCACTTTGAAATAATATGTCAAGAAAATCTTCAATTTGGTCTTTAAATTTTTTTCTGTTCAAACTTACTTCAAAAAAAGACTTATCGTAAAAATTGATTATATCTAGATGATTCAATAAGCTTTTTTTGTCAGTGTATACCCTCTTCTCACACACAATGTAATATATATAATATTCAGGAGCATAGAAATATTTATATTTCTTCTTTCTTATTAATGACTTTTTACTATAAACATGGTCCAGTTTTGATAACAAAGAAAAGTCAATTAAAGATATTTTTTTGTTGTTGAATAAAACATTATCAGGTTTAATATCATTATGAACTAAATTGCTTTTTTGAAATTTTATCATTCCCTTCAAAAACACTTGTAACATTGATATAAATTTCTTGTAACTTATCTTATCAGTTACTTGATCAATTGGTACACCACCATTTTCCATAATCAGTTGATAACATATCTTATCATACACAAAATATTTATCATCATCAATACATCTTTTGATTCTATAATCTGTAAATGTATCATACTTAACCCAATGTGCACCTTTCAGTTTGACAGTGAAATCATTGTTCGCATCAATTTTGTTCATTTGTTTTCCAATTTTTAATTCAAAATCAAATATTTCTTTGTTTTGAACTTTGAATATTTTTGATACATCATTTTGTTTTTTGTTTTTGTAAGGTATGATGGTCTTGACAATACTTTTTTTGTCAATAACGGGTTGATCAATTAAACACCCAAAACCTCCAGAAGCTATGAGAAACATGATTTCCTACTTTGTTCCAAGATAAAAAAGAATATTTTGCAAATCAATTCTTTCATTTGGGTGGAATTTACATGTCAGATTATAAAGGTTTTTGAAATACATGTGTTCATCATCTGTTACTTCAACAATTCTTTTCAATAAATTTAAAATAATGTATGATGATGCATATATATCACATTTGTATGCCATGGATAAAGAAAAGAAATCTATAATATTGTTACAATATTTCAAACTAAATATGATCCTTTTAAAACCATCGAGATATTCTAGAAAAAAACGATTTTTATCACTGTTAACACTACACCAGTGTTTTAAGTAATACATGTGAATTTCTTTGTAAACTGACGATTTATTATCAAGAAGATTTGAAAATAAAGCATCTATATCTTTGATATTCTGTATATTGTATTTTTTCAATAAGAAAAAGACATAAAATTCAGGAGGATTGAATGGATATATATTAGATAATGTAAAATCACTTTTCACATAATTAAAGACATCTTCAACATGACAAGAAAGTCCAAAGTCTATTATTTTCAATTTGTCGCCATTAATAAGAATATTAGTAGGTTTTACATCTCTGTGCACAATATTTTTGGAGTGTATACTTTGTATACCTTTGAAAAACTGTATTAAAAAACATTTTGCTTCTTGAAAAGTAAATGAATGAATGTCGTTATTCAGTGGCAATCCTCCATAACCAAATATTATTTGAAACATTGTAGAATGTTTTATATTTATAACCTTTTGGCAATTTATTGATTCCTTATGTATGTCGCTTTTTTTAAAAATAACAGCCCCTTTAACAGGTACCGTAAACCGAGTGTAATCTTCAATTTCCATAATTACCTTGAGCATATCCAATTCATTACAATAATCTTCATTATCATCACTATATGTATATATTTTAGAAACATCTTTTTCACTAACATCTTTGTATTCAATATCCCATCGTACATCTGGGTTTAACATTATTGCAGGACTTATGACAACAGCATAACTACCTTTTCCCAAAATATAGAAGTTTTGTGTAGAATTGTTAATCATGAATCGCAACAACTTTTGTTTTATGTACAATATAGAAAAAAATATTAACACTCATATAATTTATCCAATATACACATTTCCTTTTTCAATAAGATATTGAACATTTATATTGGCTATTGGAATATCTTTGGAAAATTTACATTTATCTCTTTCAAGAATTGGATGTTCTTTTAATAAAATGTTTTGAAATTCAACTTGAGAAGGTTTTAATGAACAATCAACATCCTTTTTTATATTTTGTTTTACGACTGGCTTGTCTTGTTTTTTTAGATCGACACTATGTTGTGTATTTTGGAAATCAAAATTTGAAATATATACGATAATGAAAATACCAATTACTATACTGAAAACAATAAAACTTTCATTCATTCTTAATAAATTAAAATATTTTATTCATCATCAATGAACATTATTTTTTCTTGTTTGTTTTCGTTTGCTGTTTGAAGTTCTACATTGTCTATAAAATATTTAATAGTGTATCCATTAGATTTATAATATTTTATTCTTGAATAACCTTTTGTTTTGAAGACAGAGAATTCATCCCATATATCAATACAAAGAGGAGTGTACTTTCTTTCATTTGGCTTTTCTCTTAAAATTCTCCCGATAGATTGTTGAATATCTGAAATAGGACTTGCAAAGATCACCGTATTAAGTGAAGGTATATTCATTCCTTCAGCAGCCATTTGATAGGTTGCTAAAATGATTTGCTTTTCACTTGATATATCTAGATTATTTTGTGTCATTCCTCCCACGTAATACCCAATACTATCATTAATTTCTTTCACAAGAGTTTCTATTTTCGATAAATGCTGTCTTCTTTCTGATAATATCAATATTTTTCTATCACAATCTTTATTCAAAACTTCTTTTAGAAGATTTATTATAAATAAAGTTCTTTCTTCGAAAGCACAAATATTGTTTATCATAGCAGCAACATTTGGTTTTCCATTCCATAACAATCTCTTTGAACTATAGTCTACGCTGGGATTGAAATATTTGTGCATTTCAACAATAACCTCTATTTTTTCTTTGTTTACAAGTTTATATACCGATTTACCAATAAAGTTTTCAAATACCTTACGCATACCATCTTTTCTATTCAAAGTTGCACTTAATCCTAGAATAACAGGAGAATTCATTTTTTTGAAAGCTCTTGAAAATACTTCTGCTCCAAGATGGTGTACTTCGTCGATTATAACAAGACCAAACTCTTTGAAAATATTAATATCATAATCTCTAATAGCCAAAGATTGCAATGACGCAATAACAATATCTTTATCAACGTAATCAATTTTCGATTGCTTTATTTTTCCAATTTTGGCTGTAGGGACAAACTGTTTAACTGTGTCTTGAAATTGTTGATTCAAGAAATCTTTATGTGATACAAACATTGTTTTAACTTTCAACTCGCAAGCAATGTAAACACTCATGATAGTTTTACCGAACCCACAAGGTACCGAAATAATACCTCCTCTTTTAAGAGGATTTTTAGCAGCTTCTAAAAAATTATTGACTGGTGCTAATTGTTGTTGACGGAGAGTTCCATTAAATTCGAGATTTTCACATTTATTTTTATCAAGAAGAAGTTTATCATTGTCAGGAATACCAAATTTTTGTAAACCATAATATCTTGGAACATAAAGGATCTTTTCAGTTTCATTATATATTGTGAAACTTTTCATTTCATCATTACCTAAAGAAAAGTTTGCTGTAGGTGTCATAGTCAATTCCTTTTTTAAATCATCGATCTGTTCATTGTATTTTTTTTTTGAAATTCCATAACCGTGTATTGACAATACTGTAGACATTACACTCAAAAATATAATACAGATTCATTTTTTTATATAATGCTAATTATAGAAAGATTATATGCTAAAAGAATCTTTGAGAGTTTTGGCAATTGTGCTGTTACTAACAGTTGCTATTCTTGATGATTTCCCTTTTTATAATAAAATGAAGGATCCTACAACTCAACTTTTTTTAGCAATCGTAGTAATGTGTATGCTTATATATGATTCTCTTTTTGGATTTTTTATGGGACTTGTATTGATGTTGATATATTATGAAATATATAAGAAAATCAAGATCACCAAAAACAATAATAAACAATTACAAGAATCAGGCGAAGCTGATAAATCACAATCTACAAACAACATTATGTTGTTGGATTATATAACTGACGAACATCTTGTATCTGCACAAAATAATGTAGTAGATAAAAATAATTATAATACAGAGGTAAAAGGATTACCAAATGGATTCAATAATGAAGGATTGTACAGTGCACAAGGTATCGATAAGAAAGGTCTTATAATGTCTGGTTTTGATTATAATGACAAGTATTTTTCCTTAGCGTAAATAATAATGAATAGTAAAAACAAAAGTATATATGCTTCTTTACCAATAATACGCATTTTGAAGTTTTCTGGCAATTGAGATATTATTTTTTCAAGGATGGTTGTGTTAAACATTAAGGCAACAATCAATACTACTATGATGGAACTTTTCGCAATTTCAAAATCAAATATTGATGATGACGAATTAGGTGAAGAATTATATTTTAGATGATTAAAATCATCATTCGGTTGTTGAGAAACATATTGTTGTTCGATAATCTGTGGAATTTCATAAATTGGGTCTTGTATAATGGGTTCTTCTTCTGGTTGTTTATATTTCTCAAACTCTTTTAATACTGTATTTACAGAAGGATCATCAGTTATCGAATTATTTTCACCAGATGTCTTAAGTGGTAGATTTTGTAAAGGTGTCGACATTTGTATTGTTTCAGTGTTCATTGGAATTGACGCCATGTTTCTTTTATACTAAAAGATAATATCAAAATAAGAACTATGAAAACGCATTTTAGATTTTATTTATAGGTGAATCAGATTCACTATATGGTAAAAGAACATTTTCTTTATCTTCACATTCAACGACATAAGGTTCGTATTCAAAACATTTGTCTTCTATTTTGAAAACTTTCCCAATAAACTCGTCTGGATGTGGTGCAAAATATTGAATACAATTATCTTTGCAAACCTTTTTAAAAAGGACAGAAATTCCAAGTCCACATAAAAAACTGAAAAGAAAATTACCGATACTAGTGTTCATTAAATTATATACAATAGTATTTGTAATATCGCGTTTCATCTTTTTCAAAAGGAACCTCTAAAAAACAAAAATATTATATTATTGGTTGTTTAATAACTTTGCTGGTACATTTTACATTTTTGGATTTAACTTTGTAACAATCTCCACTAAGACCTTGATAAACCAAATTTTCTGCATTGAATGGGTTTGGATATTTGATAATTTTGGTTTTTTCTAATGATTTCAAATTTGTGACAATAAACCCAGTTACCAAACCAATAAAGAAGAATATCAAACTAAACTTCATCTTTTAATAAATAATAATTTTTTATTTATCCTTAATACATCTTTTGGTTTTAACATTGAGTTTCTTACCTGGTGGACATTTTAATACCCTAGTTATAATATGATAAATATATTTTCTAGCATCATCAATATCATCATGTGTAAAATCTTTTTCTGTAGGAAATTTACCATATTTGATATAGTATATAAAATACATAATTGTAAAAACCCCACAGTTCTCTACATCATCAAGTTCTTGCAATATTGGATTTTCAGCAGTAAATACATAGTCGTATTCTATCTTTGTTAAATTAGGACGTTTATCAACTAACCAATCTATTAAAAAATGTATATTTTCTGCAACATCTTGATATTCATTACCATAAGGATCTAGTATATAGATAACTTGTTTAAAAGGATCAATGATACCAGAAATCCAATGTGAGTTATCTATATTGATAGGGATAATAACCTTTTTGTTGTTCCAATCAGTGTCTATATTTTTCAAATATCCTTGTAAAAGGTCATCTAAATCTTCTTCTTTTTCTCTCATTATACTGAAATCATAATACAATTCTGCATTTAATAAGACAAATTTATTATTGAGTTCTTCGTCTTTAATAAGCTTTTCAAGAAACAAATTTAAAGTAATACTTGATAATTGACCGTCTAAAATGGCATCAGCGTCATCATTGTCAAATGCTACAACTTGACCATAAAACGTACGTACAAATGCATCTTTTTGTTTTTTCCAAAATTTGGTATCATCTTTATGATCTTTGTCATCTAATTGCCAAAATTTGTCTTGTTTTGGGACATCAATATTAGAAGGCATTTCTTTAGGTAATTGGACTATTCGAGGATTTTCTTTTTGTTTGGAAATAATACCGGTATCAAGTTTTTTGTTACGAGTAATATCGAATGTGAAAATATCTTCAATTGGTTTATATGTGAATTGTTTTCCAAGTATTTTGTACAAAGCTTCCTGAGATGGTTTCTTTTCATAATTTTTGATTAATTCTTGTTTTTCTTTCAAAAAGACTTCATATTCGTTATTTTGTATATTTCTTAGTGATTCAAAATTTTCCAAATAATACCTATATTTTTCATTTATTTCATTTTGTTTTTGTTTAACTTCTTCATCATATTTCATCAATTGAGATTTGACATGATCAATTGACTTTCTTTCGTGAATATGATCAAAAATAGAATCTAATATATCATAAGAGTCGATTGTCATAATCAATCAAAATCTATAATATAACTATAAAAAAATTAAAGGGTTTAGGTTTTAATATTTTCATCTTCAAAGATTCCTTTATAATACTCATCAATATTGTTATCGCCTCCGTGTTGTTCTTCGTAGAATGTGCGTGGGACATATTTTAAAACTGTTTTTGGTTTTTGACATTCGTTTTGTTGACTATAATATCCTTGTAAAACCAAAACAGTTCCTACAAACAAAAGAAATATGGCGAAGCTTTTCATCTATTATAATAAAAAAAGAAAAATAATCAAGGTTTAATTTTACACTTCCTCATTTTTGAGTTCTTTGTTTTCAGTCCAAGGGTCGGTTTTTTCAAGAGCTTCTGCGATATTGTTAACATCTGTGTTATTTGTAGATGAAGAATTAACAGCTTCTTGCTTTCTTTTCTCAAAGACTTCATCTTTGTTTTCCATATTTTCCTTGTATTTTTTCATTAGAGTATTAAGTTGAGTTTCTCCATATTCTTGGTTTTGAAGATCATTTGGATTTGGGGACCACGGGCACCAACATCCAACTTGACCGATGAAAATATCAAATTTATCGTCAATCTTCTTAAGAAATTCTGATCTATTTTTAGCTTCTTCAATTGTGTCAAAAGTTCCTCTTACTTTAATACCACGCATAGTAGTTTGAAAATTATTATCACGATGATAATCTGCTTCAATATCAGAAGAATTTACAGATTTAAAAAACTTGAATTGTTCGTTCATTTCACTAGGGTCATAAAGATAATTATGATTGTTTTGAATAGTTTGAATCATTTCTTGAGAATCGGGAAATTTTGTTTGTAGACCTTCAAAAAGCATCTTCATATCTTGACCAAATTTTTCAATATATTTTGAAAAATAGTAAGATTCTTTGTTTACAATAACATCTTCGGGACTAAGGAACGAAAGAAGTACATAGTTTTGCCCCCTGATTGATTTATCTTCATCTAGATAATCATGTTCCTTTACTGAAACATTTTGCGCTGGTTCCATTTTATAAAATAACTTTATAAAATCTTATATAGTTTTTAAATGATATATCAAAAAAAAATCTTTATAGATATTATAAAGATATAATAAGAAAAATGGAGTATTCATTTGACATGCATGAAGCAGTAGTTCGTTTAATCAAATATTTACTAGAAGGTTTATCTGTTGGACTTGTCGCTTGGGCCATTGCTAAGCCCAAACTTGACACAATGCAACAAATTATGATAATTGCTTTAACTGCCGCAGCAGTGTTTTCTGTCCTTGATGTATTAGCACCCGCTGTATCTGCCGGAGCTAGACAAGGTGCTGGTCTAGGTGCTGGTTTCAAATTAATGGGTTTTCCTTAAATAAATAAATGAATGATATTATTTTTGTAACTTTTCTATATGAGAGATTTATAATAGAGGAGATGGATGAAATTCATATTTCAAATCTTCACATATTTTTTTCCAAATTTGATCTTGAACGTATAACTTTTCTCGACTTTTTAACAATGGAAAATATCTCAAATATTCGTTGAATCCAAGTATTTGAAAAAACTTATATAATACATAACTATATGATAGGAAATTCTTCCTATCTTTTGGACAATGTCTAAGAAAAGGTCCTTGAATGTCTCTAAACATCAAAAAGAGCTTTTCTTCCAACTCCGGTGAAAAATTGGGAGTTGGAATACCGTTTATACGATTTATAATGTAATTTATGTGTTCATAATATTTATTTATTCGAAGTCTTTTCAAAATTTCTCGCATTTTCGAATAGGTAATATTTTTGGTATTAGATATCTTTTCTTTTTTTATTTCATTAAGAATCTTTTCAAAAACCTCGTTTGGAATATCAGTACTTTCTTTCCCCTGTACTTGATTACACCATTCGCGGAAATGGTTAATTCTTTTATAACTGAAATGTGATGTATCTTTCACATTTTGTTTTAATATTGGTCTATTTTGTTCAACTAAAAGTAATTCTTGAAACCCGCATTTTTCACAAATAATAATAGCATCATGTTGAAAACAAGTCATTTGTTCATTACATCTTTTACATAGTTCTAAGCCACTGTTATCAATTTTTTTGATATGATTCTTGTTTGTTATAGTAAGATATTCATCTACCAAATCACTTTTATCTTTAGTTTTAGATTCATGAATTATATCATCATTTTGTTTTTCTATATTATCGCATTTTGAAATGTTATTTAATGCATCTAATATAGTCTTGTTAGTTTGTTTCACAATTGGTTTTGAATGTTTTTTATTACTTTTTGATTGTTTATCAATAAGTTCATAATAATTAAATAGAATATCGCTTGTATTAGTATAATATTCCATTTCATCATACTTTTTCTTGTTATTCTTAATAGAACCATCAAGGGTTTGTATTTCTTCTTTCAAAAATATATTTGAACTCCATATTTCATTATAATTATCATCACTTGTATTTGATTTTGCAATAATATTTTCAATTTGTTTTTGAGCTATCATCAAAGAATTATACATTTTTTCTTGTTCTTTTATGACTTGAATATTTTCTTCAATATTATTTATCATTTTACCATGCATTACATCCAATGTAAATAGTTTTTTGCCATCTTCAGAAACATGTATTCTTTTCTTTGATGTTTTCTCTTTAAACATTAATTTAAGTTGTAGATAAATATTACAGATACATTCTTAAGTATTATATTTTTTTTCTTGTATTATAGTATAAAGAATATAACAATAAAATGGGTGGTGGTCTTCTTCAATTAGTCGCTTATGGCGCTCAAGATGTTTATTTAACCGGTAATCCCCAAATTACCTTTTTCAAAGTTGTTTACCGCAGACATACTAACTTTGCGATAGAATCTATCCAACAAACCTTCAATGGTGTTTCTTCATACGGTTCTCAAATCTCAGTCACTGTTTCACGCAATGGTGATTTAATTAACAGAGCCTATATTCAAGTTAATGTCCCTAAACTCAGCAATTATGATGCTGGATCAACAACTGCTCCCAGCTATGTTAATTACTACGGTCTTCGTCTTCTCAAAGATGTTGTTGTCGAAATTGGTGGACAACAAATTGATAAACATTATGCTGATTGGATGTATATCTGGAATGAACTTTCACTCCCTGTTGGCAAAAAACAAGGTTATGATTTAATGGTTGGTGCCGATGGTGAAGATCTCAGTGCACAAACTACTGATACCAGAATGTTATATATCCCTCTCGAATTTTGGTTCTGCCGCAATGTTGGTCTCGCACTCCCTCTTATTGCTCTCCAATACCACGAAGTCAAATTCAAGATCAATTTCGAATCTATTGACAAATGTATCAATAATTCATCTGGAATCACTGATAACAAATTAGACGCTTCAATGTGGATTGATTATATTTTCCTTGATACCGATGAACGCAGACGTTTCGCACAACTTTCTCACGAATACCTTATTGAACAACTTCAATTCACTGGTCAAGAAAATCTCTCAGTCAGTGGAAATAACAGATACAAACTCAACTTCAATCATCCTTGCAAAGAACTTGTATGGGTTTCCAAAAACAGTGGCATGTCTGCGTGGTACAATTATACCAATGCTGAAAATAAACTAACTGCTGGTACTGTTGGAGTTGATGAAACTGTGACTTATCCTGTACCAGCAACTGGTTCTAATCCTATTACTAATTGCTTACTTCAACTTAATGGAAATGATCGTTTCGCTGTACGTGACGGTTCATATTTCAATTTTGTTCAACCTTACCAACATCACACCAACATCCCTACTAATAAAGGTATCAATGTGTACTCTTTTGCTCTTAAACCCGAAGAACACCAACCTTCCGGTACCCTCAACATGTCACGTATAGACACTGCTGTACTTTCATTAGAAGCTAGATCTGGATATCTTACTGGTCAACAAACTGGAACTTTACATATTTATGCCCTCAACTACAATGTCCTTCGCATTATGTCTGGCATGGGCGGTCTTGCCTACAGCAACTAAAAATTTTAAATCTCTCTTTTTTTTTCTTGTATTATAGTATAAAGAATATAACAATAAAATGGGTGGTGGTCTTCTTCAATTAGTCGCTTATGGCGCTCAAGATGTTTATTTAACCGGTAATCCCCAAATTACCTTTTTCAAAGCAGTCTACCGTAGACATACCAACTTTGCGATAGAATCTATTGAACAAACTTTCAGTGGAACTCCCGGATACGGACAGCGTGTAACAAGCACCATCTCCAGAAACGGAGATTTAGTACACCGTGTATATCTTGCCTTAAATTTAGATAGCATTGATGAGAATTTATGTAAATTCTTTGGTCTTCGTCTTTTAAATTACGTAGAAGTTGAAATTGGTGGTCAAAAGATTGACAAACATTATTCTCATTGGATGTACATCTGGAATGAACTTTCTCTTCCCGTTTCCAAGAAAGCAGGTTACAACAGAATGGTTGGTTCATCTGGCGGTGTCCCTGGAACAGATATGGAGACCAGACTTTATGTCCCTCTTGAATTCTGGTTCTGCCGCAACGTTGGCCTCGCACTTCCTTTAATCTCTCTCCAATACCATGAAGTTAAAATCAATATTAATTTCGAAACTGCCGCTAAATGTTCTGGAACTGGTACTGCTCTCACTAAATCATTCAGTGCTTCATTATGGGTTGATTACATCTTCCTTGACACTGATGAACGCAGACGTTTTGCTCAACTCTCCCATGAATACCTCATTGAACAACTTCAATTCACTGGTCAAGAATCAATGACAACCAGTGAAATGAAATCAAAACTCAACTTTAACCATCCTTGCAAAGAACTTGTGTGGGTTGTTACTGACAGTAGCGCCGATGAAAACAATTGGATGAATTATACTACCAATTCTACAGATGGAACCAATAAACTCCTTCTTGCCGATAAGACTGATACTGAAATCTCAAATAAATTATCCGCAAACTGTATTGCTAGTGTCAATCCTATCAAAACAGCTAAACTTGTTCTTAATGGAAATGACCGTTTCTCTCAACGTGATGGTCTATATTTCAATCTTGTACAACCATTCCAACATCACGAAAATGTTCCTTCCAATGCTGGAATCAATGTCTACTCATTTGCTCTTAAACCTGAAGAACACCAACCTTCTGGAACTCTCAATATGTCTCGTATTGACACTGCCAATCTTAACATTTCCAGCGATTCAACTTCAAACAGTACCAGAAATCTCAATGTTTTTGCCGTTAACTACAATGTCCTTCGTATTATGTCTGGTATGGGTGGTATCGCTTACAGCAACTAATAATAAAAATAATACATCTCTTTTTTTTTCTTCTATTATAGTATAAAGAATATAACAATAAAATGGGTGGTGGTCTTCTTCAATTAGTCGCTTATGGCGCTCAAGATGTTTATTTAACCGGTAATCCCCAAATTACCTTTTTCAAAGTTGTTTACCGCAGACATACCAACTTTGCGATGGAATCCATTGAACAATCATTCAATGGTAACAACAATTTCGGCTCTACTGTCAGTGTTCTTATTACACGTAATGGTGATTTGATACACCGTATCTATTACAGTGCTAAAGTATCCAATACCGACTCTACTACTACCAATTCTTTCGATTTAGTTCCTTATTTCGGTCAAAGACTCCTCAAAACTATTGAACTTGAAATTGGTGGCCAAAAAATCGACAAACATTATTCAGAATGGTTATACATCTGGAATGAACTTTCAATGCCTGTAGGTAAAAAAGAAGGTTATCTTAAAATGGTTGGTGGAACCAAAGATCATTCAAATATCGCACTCAAAGGCACTGAAAAATACGAAGTTTATGTTCCTCTCGAATTCTGGTTCTGCCGCAACGTTGGCCTTGCGCTCCCTCTTATTGCCCTTCAATACCATGAAGTTAAGATCAATATATCATACGCATCTGCTGCTGATATTGTTGTCGCAGGTACTTCAGCTGTTTCAAATGCCGCATTAAATGATGTCTCATTGTGGGTTGATTACATCTTCCTTGACACTGATGAACGCAGACGTTTCGCTCAACTCTCCCATGAATATCTCATCGAACAACTTCAATTCACTGGTTCTGACAATATCACCGCCAGTGCTGATGCTAACACCATGAAGAGTTCACGTATGACATTCAATCATCCTTGCAAAGAACTTATTTGGACTATCCATGATAATTTAAATACTGGATCAGACAAATGGAATAAATATTCTACCTCTACAACCCATGCTAATCCTGTTCAAAAGGCCAAAATACAACTTAATGGAAATGATCGTATGGCTGAACGCGATGGAACTTATTTCTCCCGTGTACAACCTTATCAACATCACGAAAATACTCCTTCCGTTTTTGTTGGTGATGGCATTGTACCAAACGACAGTGGTATCAATGTTTATTCATTCGCCCTTAAACCCGAAGAACACCAACCTTCTGGCACCCTCAATATGTCTCGTATTGACACAGCAGTTCTTTCAGTATCTTCTTCAGTTGAAGGCAACTTATCCATTTATGCTGTAAACTACAATGTCCTTCGTATCATGTCGGGCATGGGTGGTCTTGCTTACAGTAACTAAATTTTCCTTTCTTTTTCAATTTTTTATAGTTATAAAAAAATTTACCAAAAAATAGAATTCGATTATATAAATAGGATTGGTGACAATAATATCATATATCCTAAATTGTATACCAAATAATAAAATATATGCAATGATTTCTCTAGTTGAAATATAATATAATCCTTTTTATATTTCTCACATTTCATATGAGTATATTTTAAATACGTCTTTTTGTCAAAATATGATATACACCTGTATTTTGGATCAATCAAAAGTGCTCTTGGAAAATTATCGGGTACATATTTTTTTTGGTATTCTAATGATATCGTTACATTGTTGATAAATGTTACTGCTAATAACAATATGCTATATAAAAATAATCTCATTTGACAAAATACATATACCATTTGTGTATCATTTTTTTATTTTTATCCATATTTGTTAATCAATTGCTTTAAGCCTTTTCAGAGAGTACATATCACAAACTATTTCAGATTTTTACACAACTTTTATTTTTTTATAGAATTTTCAGAGATATGTACTCTTCCAATCAAACTGTTACAAAACTGTTACAAAACTGTTAAACAATTGCTTTAAGCCTTTTCAGAGAGTACATATCACAAACTATTTCAGATTTTTACACAACTTTTATTTTTTTATAGAATTTTCAG
>Ga0222718_10000965_pt1 | contig 29084 bp, 25 predicted proteins | sample C33_27DmetaG_FD_165045 | JGI IMG/M metagenome (GOLD analysis project Ga0222718, IMG submission 165045) | Estuarine water microbial communities from San Francisco Bay, California, United States - C33_27D | ecosystem: Environmental > Aquatic > Marine > Unclassified | place: USA: California...
ACGGGAGATGTTGATAGTGCTGGTGATAATGTAGTTGTATCTTCTCCACCCCCCGCACCTCCTCTACCACCGCCACCGCAGTTAGTTGTCTCAACGGGAGATGATTCAGTTGAAGGTTATGAGCTATTTCCCTCAGATGTTCCAATAGTTTGTAAACCTGAAGGCCAAGAACAAAAATTTATTACACTTACTACAGAACAGGTTGATGCTTTGCGAAACTCGTTTTCAGATGATGCTGAATTTGTGGCAAAGCAAGAAAGTGAAATACAAGAGATGTGCAAAAAACGATGTGATAATTTAGGTGAAAAGTGTAATACGTTTAGTATTAGAACGGGTACAGCAACCCCAAAATTTGCGATATGTCATACTGATACTACAGGAATTGATACAACAGATACATTACAATTGAATACAATTCCTATATCAGACCCAACAAAAGGAAATAGCAATAAAAGTAGATGTTATATTAAAAAATAAACAGATTTGTTATTATACTAATTAGTATAATAACAAATTAAATATTTGACATTATTTAAATATACTTATATAGAAAAAGTATTTAATAAAATATGAAAGTAGGTACTGATTGTAGTGGTATAGAAGCACCTATACAAGCATTGATCAAAAGAGGTGTCAAATATGAACATATATTTTCAAGTGAAATTGACAAAAACTGTATAAAAAGTATAAAAGCCAATTATAATCCTAAAATAATTTTTGGAGATGAAGACGGAAAATTTCCTCAAGGTGATATTACAAAGAGAAATATAGAAGACGTTCCATACGTCGATTTGTATGTATGTGGATTTCCATGTCAACCGTTCTCATGCGCAGGTAGTCGTAAAGGATTTGACGATAAAAGAGGTAATGTATTTCAAAGTTGTATACAGGTAATAACTACAAACAAACCAAAAATTTTTATATTAGAAAATGTTAAGAATATTTTAAGTCATAACAAAGGTATAACATGGAATATAATATCAAAATATTTAGATGAACTAAAAAAAATAGGATATTTTATTAAATATGGTATTTTAAATTCTAATAATTTTAATGTTCCACAAAACAGAGAGAGGATGTATATTGTTGGTACACTTTCTGGATCTTTTATGTGGCCAAAATCAATTAAATTAACTAAAAAACCGATAGATTTAATTGATGAAACAGACACTAAAGAATATATACTAAATCGAAAACATAAACTCAAAAATTCTGAAAACAAAGTTTTTGTTGACTTAGATTTTCTAAAATATACACAGTACCCAAATTCTTCTTTATATAGTCCATGTGTGCTAGCACGAAGTAGTTCATTATGGTGTGTCCCAATGAAAAGATATGCGAATGTAAAAGAGTTTCTACGGCTTCAATGTTTTCCGGATGATTTAATACAAGTTGTTTCTGATAGTCAAATGAAAAAACAAATAGGTAATAGTATGACAGTAGATGTTGTATACCATATTTTAAACTCTGTAATGAGTGATATCTCATTTGAGAAAATTATTAGTTAGTTTCTAAATACGAAACCAAAGGGTACAGTAGTATCTGATCTACGTATATATAACTGTTATATTTATATTTTTTGCTGTAAAGTACAATTTTATTACATTTTGTTTACTAAATTACACCAATGTGTCATTGTATCCGATACTTTATTGAATTGTTGTTGATTATGTTTACATAAATACATTCTTTGTACGAATAAATCGATTATCAATGATTTTTTTTGATCTATGCTATGTTCATCTGAACAATTTATCTGATATTGCATACTAGTTAAATACTCTTGTTCATCATAAAATAACCGAGGGCTAAATCTTTTTTGTCTTTTGTTATCAGATAAATCTTCTTCTTCTCGTTTTCTTTTTGTACGATTTTGTGTCATAATTATTTGTTCCCTTTCTCTTTCTTTTATATCATTTTGTACAATAGATTCGTTTATTAAAAAATTATTTGTTTGGTTAAAATCTGAAATATAAGTGTTAATTGCTTGTGATTCAGGTGAAAGTTGATGAGTTACTATTGATTCATATACAATAATACCTTTTAACAAAGGATTATTATAATATTTAAGATTGAAATTACCGTATTCGCTTTTTAATTTACTAAATACATTTATATTGACATGATTAAATGAAACATAGTCACCTATAAAATCATTAATTGTTGACATATCATGAACAATCCCTTGAGGTATTTCATTTGTATATGTATTTTTTATATTATCGGGTATATAGTCAAATAACTTTTTGCAAAGTACTGTTTGATTTGAACAACTTAACATATAAGATATCTGCATTAATTCTTCAGTTCCAAATCTCATTAAAATATCTTTCTCTATATTATTCTTATTATCACTAAATATTTTATATATATTATACGGAGTTATGTAATCTCCGATTTTTGAAATTTTAAATATATTTTTTTTACTTGTTAATTGTTTTTCTGTTAATTTTAATCTTCCTTCTTTTATATCGTCTATATATTTTTGTTTACGTCGTATGTTATTATTAATTTGACCATCTATTCTAGCTTGTTCAATAACTGTTAGTTCCTCATAATTAGAAGGTTTAAATTCAATACCTTCTTCTGAAAAATCTGATTCAAAATAACCAAGAGGTATCATTGAAATTTTACTGGCGTTTAATGATAAAGTTATACCATCAGTTGGAAACCACATTCCTCGAGTACCTGAATTCACATCATGTATACCGGTAGATCTGTAAAAAGCTTGTTTAATCTCCTTACCCATGTGATTATATACGACTTTTATAAAATCTCTTCCATCATAACGCATTGGACGAATACCGTGGGAAGTTTTCGATAAAATTATAGTTAAATAATCATTAACATTAATAGAATGTTCAGTTATCATTTATTTTATATAAAAATTATTTAATTTTTATATAAAATCTAAGTCTTCTTATAAAATAATTAAATAAAAACATTGTATTTGTTTAATTTATTACGATGTTTGGTTTAGATATATTTTTTATATCACATAACATCTTGTATCTTAATTTATACCTAAAATTATACTGATTTAAAACAAAATTTTGTATATCATTAAACGCCACAGATAATACCTGATCTATTGGATTTGACAACGCTTTTATATAGTATAGATAATCTACTTTTATAATATCTGGAAACTTTTTTACATAATCAGCGCTTTCTACTTTTTCGTATTGTTTGGCTGTGTGGTTATCAGGATCAGTGACTATATATTCAAGTCTAGATCCTTTATCTACCCTTTCACCTCTTGTTCTCATTCTCTCAGCTAATTGAACCTGTGCTGGTAAACACGACATATAAAACTCTTTTGAAGTATTTGCGTTTTTCTTTTTCAGTTCTTTATTGTACTCTTCTATATTGTTTCTAGAAGGTAACATTGGTACAGTATAATCTCCTATCTTACATTTTGTAACACCCTTTTCATCTATAAATTTTTTCGGGGTAAAATCTCCAATATCACCTACAGCTTTTGTAACTACAAAATCGTTTATATTACGGTTCGAACTACATAAATTATTTAATTGATCTACTATATAATATAAGATATTTTCTTTATCTTCATTATCTGCTATTTTTGATATAACGTTTTCATATATTTCTCTTACAAATTTACTATTGTCTCTCCTGGCAAGTAGCACCCCTTTTTTACCAATTTTATTATCTACTTTACCATCTCTTAAACACTTTCTATACATATAACGCTTTTTCGTTAATATAAAGAAAAAATCATATATTTCTTCTTCAAACTCCAACTTAATAGGTTTCGGGAATATTTTTGTTAATTCATCTGCTACATACAATGCATAATCCCATGTTTCTTGTGCCGTTTTTAAATGTGGAAAGTGAATATAATTTGAATCGGTGTCACCGTATATAAGCTGTCCTTTGTATTTTTCGGGTATTATTTTTGCAACCTTTTCAATGTTAACGCGTCCCATATAAGTAGTACACATCGCACCTGGCATGAATGGCAGATAACCACGTTTAACCCCCATTGCTCCATACATACTATTACATGATACTTTATAAGCTAGCTGTCGTTTATCTAAAATATCTAACAGACTTTTTTGTTCTCTTATTTGTTTATTGATTTCACTTATTTCTTGATCATTTTTAGAAAGATCGTTCAATGATTCTTCTAGTTTCTTTATCATTTCTTTGCATTGTTTCATATCGACTTTTCTAGTATGTTTACGAGCGTCTAGTAAATTTTGTATAACAGTTGGTAAAACACCAGGAGGTTCTTTTAGAAATCTGTAAGAACGCTTCGCACACATTGGAAACTTTGGTTTTGTTTTGTTTATTTCAGCTCTTTCATCTGTATAAGGTTTTAACTGTTTAAGTAAATCATCAATCTGAATTTTCAATCGTGTCTTCTCACTTATTACTTTAGTGGAATTTCTTTTTTGTCTCAGTTTAGATATTTTATCTTGTTGGGACTCTATATAATCTGACAATTCAGATTTTCTAATTACTTTTGGATCATGACAACAACCTATACAGTCGTTCCATTCCATTATATGGCATTTATGATCTGGAATATTTGGATCTGTAACGAAAGTATTATAATCTATATTATAGGCTATAATAGTGGTTGGATATAAACTAGCAAAATCAAAAGGTACAACCTTATGGTATTTACCAGGTACAGGAGGGAAAACATGCGCTCCTACATACCTTTCGTTTTCATTAACCGTATAACCATCTTTCTCAACTACAATATGATTGTCTAAACAATACTTATATACTTGTGAAAAAACTTTTATTTGTTGCCCCTGAGTATACAATGAAAATATAGGTACATTGCATGTTTTTGCCATCTCAGTTAAACCAACCCATATTTTTAGTTTATCCATTAGTTTTACAACAAGAGCGCTATCCTGTACACAGTACTTTCCACATATAGCCATTGCTTTTTTTGCATTATATGTATACATATCATTTTCATCTTTCTCCATACCTAGTTTGTAACACTTAAAGATTCCTTCAGGACTCAAAGGGTCTTTAGTTTCTCCTAAGAAATAGTCACTTACTGTTTTTAATTTATAATTATTCATTTTAAAGTCTCTCTTTACTAACGGTAACAAGTCAACATACAATCTTCCTTCAGCATCTAAATATTGAAATTCTTGGTTTTTATAAGCAGAAGAAGACCACTTTATTGTTTTCTCTTTTGCGTATTTAAACTTATGGAACCCTTGTAGACTAAACTCATTAATACAAAAATTGTGCTTGCTTCTATCAATAAGATAAGGTATATCAAAACCAAGTATATTATAACCAACAATTACATTCACAGAATGTTCTCTTATAAATTTAGAAAAACCTTCTAGTAAATTATACTCTGTTTTAAAAGTACTTATATTAATATCATTACCTGTTACATTTTGATCAGGATTTCCTAGCGTCAGTAAATACTTTTCATATACACTGGGATCGTCACCTTCTCTACATATAACACAAGATATTTGAAACACTTTATCTTCAGGTTCTTTGGCATCAGGAAACATCGAAGGACGATGAGAATTAACCTCAATATCAAAACCCATTATTTTAGGTCGAGGTATAACATTACAATCACTCTTTTCTAGATATTTCCATTTTACTTTATATTCACTATGACACAAGGTAATCTGTTCATCTTTATCTATAAGATTACCTTTAAATTGTATCCATCCAGCAGTAGGTATATCTCTATTACATGTCATCTGTAAAATTGGGTTAGCATCGATCTCGTGTATCTTTAAAACAATGTATCCGTAACCAGTTATATTAACTGATTTTCTTAAACGGTAGCTTAGTGATTTTATTTCATCTGGATTCGAAAACGAACACATTAAATAAGGAAACAATTTAGTTTCACCTTTTTCATTCAAGTGAGCACCGTATAATCTTTTCTTATACGTCAGTACTTTTTTCAGCGGTTTTATACTACCCATTAGCTCGTCTATTTTGTTAGATACAAGCTGTGTATTATTTATATCCCATTTTATATCTCGTGGAAGTTCGATATATATGTAAGGAGTGAAATTATCGATTCGTAAACAAACAGTATTACCATCTTCATCTACACCATATACACGAATACATGTTACATTCTTTTCTGAATCATCTACATACCAACTATAAGCGAATATTTTACTTGAAGTCTTTCCTTTCATATTTCATTATTTTAATATAAAAAACAGTACCAACTCATTTTTTATATTATCATTTTTTAAAAAACGTTTTTGAATATTTTGAGATTTTTATTATACTCTGTCTTACTTATAATCTTATATACATAGTAACCATTTCTCTTTGTTCTTAACGCGCGAGAAGGAACACCTCCTATGTTTTTGTTGCGTTTATTTATAACTCTAATATCCTGTACAAGTTCTATACTTGCTGGTTTAGCTTTAAAGCGTGTCTGTGTTCCAACATCATAAAAGTCTAAAGTTCCCATTTATTTAAAAGAAATATTTTATAAAATATAAACTTGATTTTTATAAAATATATTTATATAAAACTATGAAAATGAAAGCTATTATATTATTAAATTTATTTATACCAATATTTTCTTTAATATCGAATACAAAACCTGTAATTATAAACTTAAATCACAATGATGCAGAGAAAACAATTACAAAATGGGCAAAACATATAAATCACGCTAAAATGCCATTATATAACTTTTATCCATTATACGATATGGCTATACAATTAAATAAAAGATCACTTATATTAGAACAAGAAAAGCGTTCAGATGAAATATTGTTAGGGTGTAGACAACTTTTTTTTGGAGCTGATCACAAAGGACTTAGTCATATATGTTTATGTAGTATAACAAATTGTGAGGATTATCATAAACTATCTATTAATAAAATATTATTAAACCCATCTATTATTTCGCGAATAGATGAAAATGATGTATTGAATACAACACTTCAGTTTAAATATGCATTTTACAAATTTTCTAAACGTTATAATTTAAGAGTAGATGAATCTAAATTATTGAAGTGGGACAATGGTAGATTTTATTTGCTACTAAACGAAGATATATTATAAAATTAATTATTTTATATTTATATAAAATAAAACTATGCCTCAATATGGGAAATACCAATCGATTTACAGAAGACCTTCTCTATTACAGGGAAAAAGAGTAAAAGAAAATTTTATATATTATGACTCTCCTATGGAAGTTGAATTACCTGACGGTGTTTTTATTCGTGAACCTTCAGCTAAATTCTACAAACTAGGTTTTGCTCATGAAATACCCGATACTATTGCGTATAATCAAATGTTTAAACCATATAACGCGTAATTGTTTTAATAATTACCATTTATTACACATTTAAAACGCCGGTTCAAATTAATTATTTTTAGGTTTTCTTGTTGAAGGTCGTTTTACATATATACAAATGCAATATATGTTAATCCTTTTTCTTTTGTGATTTTGATTTCGATACATTAAAATCAAAATTATAGTATAAACATATATTGATATATATATAATAAAAATGAGTATTCCCAAAATCATTCACCAGTTATGGATAGGCGACAACCCCGCCCCTACGAGTCTCATGGATACTTGGAAAGAGATGAACCCGTCGTTTAAATACATTCGATGGACGGAGAGAGAATTAGCGGAAAGAAAAATACGGTTCCGATGTGGAAACCGGATCAATGAAATCGAGGAGATTTGTGGAAAAGCAGACATAATCCGATGGGAACTCTTGTATGAGTACGGCGGGGTATTTCTCGACGCCGATTCTATCTGTGTGGAACCAATAGATGACGTGCTGATGCGATGTAAATCTTTCGCGGGGTGGGAAAACGAACAAGCGAGACCGGGATTGGTTGCGGTGGGTACGATGGGTTTTCCACCCAAACATCCCTTGGTGAAATCAGTAATCGATTGGATAGAGGCGAACCCAGTAAGTTTCGCACAGACGAAACAGCGTGCGTGGCAAAATACTGGTCCCGTGCTTCTCACCCGTATGTTGCGTACCGGTAAGTTTACAGATATGACCATTTTCCCATCATACACTTTCCTTCCAATTCATTGTACGGGAGCGGAATATTCCGGTCACGGTCGTATCTACGCGTACCAGGAGTGGGGGTCGACGAAACAGTCCTACGATACGATGAACGGGATGGCGTTACCGACCCAGTTCCTCCCCCCCACCGATTCGGTGTCCATATTAGTATCCAGTTTGAACACCAAGGCATCGTATCTGAAGCAGTGCTTGGATTCGATCAAGCATCAGTCGGGGAGGTTCAACATGGAGTTGGTGTGGGTGAACGACGGGTCGGATCCGCTCCACACCCAGATCCTCAACAGATTCTTGGATAACTTCGCCGAAACAACGAGGCATACATCGGTTGTTCGCGTGACAAACGATGGGAATAAGGGATTGGGATATTCGTTACATCACGGTCTACTGCGATGTACCCACGAGATTGTGTTGCGAATGGATTCGGACGATATAATGGTAGATAACCGAATCGAGAAACAACTGGCGTTCATGAAACGCACCCCCGAATGTGTGCTTTCAGGAGGTCAGATCCAGATGTTCCGCGAGGAGGGTGGTAAGTTGGTGGGTGCTGGAACGACATCGCACCATACGCTCACGCGAGAAGCATTCGTCGCACGGAATCACACGAACCATTGGTTAATGAATCACCCGACATTCTGTTTCTGCAAATCGGCAATTGTGGCAGTTGGTAATTACAACGCAGACATTCACTCAATGTGCGAAGATTTCGAACTGATACTGCGAGTATTGGCTGAACACGGAACCATCCACAATATTCCCGACATAGTGTTGAATTACCGTCTCCATCCAGGACAACTAACGTACGGCGGTGGAAAAGAGGGGAGTGCGTTTTGGGCCGCGAAACGGAATGAGTTGATTGAACGGCTGTTGAAATGATATAAATGTATTGACCATGATCAACGGGTTTGCATCATCCTCACCCAATAGTTTTTCTGCAATGTCTAGTAACACCAACCTTAATACGTGAATATATGCATATAATGTTTTTATATATCTATAATTTTCAAAATATAATATATTTTGAAAATTATAGATATATTCTTTATCATAATTTTTAAGCGGGAGGTCATTTATTTTACAAGCAGTAAGTACTGTTGCTGATTTATTATATAATAATTTAAATTTTTACATGAATTGGATCATCATCTATTCCTACCATTTCATTATTTATTTCTTCCCATTTTATTCGATGAGCAAGTACATGAACATTAGAATTTTGAGCTTCTTTTATTTTGTCTGCAAATAATGGACACATTTCTTTTCGGGGTGTGAAATAATCACAATCACCGCGTACTACCACGAAAAGAATACAAGCACGTAATATAGGGTATTTTTCATCTTTTTTATTACCCTTTGCTATTTCTATCAACTCACTTATGTGTTTGATAGCTCTTGCACTTACAACTTTAACACCGTTATATTTTTGATTACGTTTACCCCATGGGAAAAGAGCTACTTCATTTTTTTTATATTCATCGTTGTCAAAATCAGCATCAACAACACTTTTTACTTCAACAATTGAATAAGATTCGTCTTCATGTGTTAATAAAAAATCTGTACGCATATCTGTACCTGCTACATTGCTTACTTCTCTCTGACACTTGACTATTTTACTATCATGAAGTGGTTGGTATATTGTGTTCTCACTGAGTAATTTACTAGCTATATCTTCACCTATTTTTGGATGCGCAGCGATCCAAACATTCTTGTGTTTGACAAGACAGCTATGGACCTCGCATTTAGGAGTACCATATTTTCCTACCGCATCCTTTCCTACTCTGTTTCTTTGTTTATTATTTGTTCGTGCAAATTTCATAATACATTCAGCTCCAGACACACATTTATTTCCTAAATGTAAAGAAGGGACATGAGCAATAGCTGTTCTTTGTTCATCTTTTAAAAATACGTCAGCTACATAAGGAGATTTATTTGAGTTAGAAGGTCTGTTTTTTAAAATACATTGAACCAAATCTTCGGTTGGGAATTTATAAACTATTTTAGACATGACTGTACGATTTTTTTATAAAATAGTCTATCATTTATCAATTTTTTAATAAAAATGATTTAATATTTAACGTTATTAATTAATAGCAATAATGCAAGAATCTACAGAAACTTTACAAGAAATAGATAGTATAACATTTGGTATATCTTCACACGAAGATATTTTAAAAGATTCTGTTTGCGAAGTTACTCATACAAAAAAAAAAGGTTATAATTCGGTTTATGATCCACGTATGGGTCCTTGTAATGAAAATCATGTTTGTGAAACATGTTCTGAAAGAATATGGTGTCCTGGACATTTCGGGCATATATGTTTATCTGAGTATATATTACATCCATTGTATACAAAACATATTTATAATATATTGTCTTGTGTATGTCTCAAATGTTCGAGATTATTAATAACAGATGAACAGTTACAGATTTTAGGACCTAATATAATACAAAAAGGAAAAGATAAGTTTAACGTTATAATAGAAAAAAGTAAAAAGTATAATTTTTGTTGCCATGAAGATTGTATGTGTAAAAAAGCTGATATTAAACATTCGGTTAGCGATTCAACCATAACACTGATAAATGATGATTGTTCTATTAAATTAGAAGCTATGGATATTTTAAAAATATTCGAAAATATATCAGATGATACCGTAAGTAAAATGGGTTTTGACCCTAAATTATCTCATCCTATGTCATATATTATTAAATATTTACCTGTATTACCTCCTGTTAATAGACCATATGTTAGACTTAACGGTAACATATGGGACGATGATATTACAGTACAATATTTAGATATAATTAAAATAAATAATCAAATACAAAAATTAAAAGAAGAAGATACGTGTGATAATATAAAAACTAAATTAGATAGACTTGTTTCTTCTCTTGAATTTAGAGTGTTGACAACTTTTAATAATAGCCAAAATAAAGCTAAACATACAACAAATGGTAGACCAATAAAGGGTATAAAAGAACGTTTAACAGGTAAAGAAGGTCAGATTCGTAATAACATGATGGGTAAAAGAATAAACTATACAGGTAGAACTGTTATCGGTCCTGATCCTACTCTAAAATCAGGTGAAATAGCTATTCCTTTTGAAATGGCGAATGTGTTGACAATACCTGTATATGTAAACAGTATAAATATAAATCAACTACAAAAGTTTGTTGATAACGGAAAAGTCGATACTATATTAAAACCGGACGGTAAAACATTGATAAATATAAGAAGATATAGAATTGGAACTAAGCTTAAAATAAACGATGTTGTTATAAGAGGTGACAAAAGATTAAAAATAAGCGATCAAGCTAATATAATTAATTTTGTTATACAGAAAAATGACAAAATAGAAAGAAACGGGAATTTACTTCGTTACGTACACTGTAAAAACAGAGATTATAAATTAGAGGTTGGAATGAAAGTAAATCGTTATTTACAAGATAATGATGTAGTCTTATTAAATAGACAACCAACATTGCATAAAGGATCAATGATGGCTATGAGAATAAAAATAAGGTCTGGTAAAACTATAAGGATGAATCTTTGTGCGTGTAAATCATATAATGCTGATTTTGATGGTGATGAAATGAATTTACATGTACCTCAAAACATAGAAGCATCGACCGAACTTGATATTTTATCGACAGCAAAGAACCATATAATATCTGCGCAATCGAGTAAACCAAATATGACAATTGTACAAGATTCATTGTTAGGCGCGTATAAAATGACGATAGATGTTAACCCAATAACAAAACATGAATTTATGTATGTGTTAAATTCTATAGAAATAGAACCAGAAATAATAGATAAAAAGTTAAAAAGGATAAAACAAATCAAACAAAAATTTGGTAAAGATGAAACTCTATACATTGGAAAAGATATTATTTCTATGTTTTTACCGAATGAGTTATATTATGAGCATTTTAATGATAAATCAAATACTGAACCTTCAGTCAAAATATACGATGGAATTTTATATGAAGGGGTTTTAGATAAAAGTATATTAGGTTCTTCTCATAATTCGTTGATTCATATTATAAATAAAGAATATGGAAAGGATGCATGTATGTATTTCATCGATTGTATGCAGTTTTCTACAGCAAAATGGTTGTTGTTAAGAGGGTTTTCTGTTGGATTTGGTGATTGTTTACATACGAACCAGAAAAATCAAGATGATATAACACAATATATAAATAAATGTTATATTGAAGCAGAGGGAATTCAAACAACAACATCGCATGAAGGTGTTAAAGAAACTAGGACTAATTCTGTATTGAATAAAGCAAAAGATGTCGGACTTAGAATAGCAAAAGAATCATTAAATAAATCTAATAATTTTCTTCCGTGTTTATACTCTGGTAGTAAAGGCGACTTTTTCAATATAACACAAATAACAGGTTTACTCGGGCAACAAAATTTACAAGGACAACGAGTTAAATATCAATTTAACAATGGACAACGATCGTTACCTCATTACCCTTTTGATAATTTAACTCCAGAGATGAAATACGAATCTCGTGGATTTGTACACAATTCATTTATAAACGGTTTGAATCCATCTGAATTTTTTTTTCATGCAATGTCAGGTAGGGAAGGTATGACAGATACAGCAATGGGCACCGCAAAATCAGGTTATATGCAACGAAGAATTGTAAAATTAATGGAAGACATCAAGATAGAATATGACGGAACAGTACGAGATTCAACTGGTAGAATATACCAAGTATCTTATGGTATACACGGTTATGATCCGATACATACTACGAAAGTAAATAAAAGGGCCGATGTATGTGACGTGAAACGTATAATAAATAAGATAAACAAAAGATATGAATAATAATATAAAATTTTATAATAATATAAAATTTTATATTTATAACAAAAAAAAACATTATATAAATAAGAGATGATATCAAAAATAGCAACTATAACAGCGCAATTTTTAAAACTATACATGACAGAACGCAAAGAGACCGATTTTCACGAAAATACAACTAAATTAAAATGTTTAGCTGATATTTTTGCACAATACGGTGGACTATTAGGTAAATTAAGCCAGATGTTATCTTTGAACAATTCAACTATAAATTCAGTGTTTGCAGACTGTAAACCTTACTCTCAAGAAGAAACAACCGTTTATTTCAAAGGTTTAATACAACAAAATGTATTAGATTTTTTAGATTATATAAGTGATGTAGATTATAATGTTTTTAAGGCAGGTTCAGTTGGTCAATTATATAAATCTAAATTAAAGAGTCCTATTAACGGAGTTAGTGATATTGTTATTAAAATACAATACGTAGGTTTAAAAAAGCAATTTGATGAAGATCTATACGTCGTTCGTATGATAACTAAGTTTTTGTATAATTTCTTTGATAAAAAGACTGAAGATGAAATAATATCTAAATTATACGAAGAATTAGACTATACCATAGAATATAACAATCAAATAACCATGTATGAGTTATGGAAAGATGATCCGGAAATATTTATACCTAAGTTAATAGAGCCATTGTGTAATAAAGAAATCTTAACTTCAGAATTTATACAGGCAGAAAGTATTTGTGATTTTATCGACAATTCTACTCAAGAACAAAGAGACAAAATAGGTATGAATATTTATAGATTTATCTATACTAATTTTATCAAACATGGTTTGTTTTACTCAGACATTCATTACGGTAACTTTCTAATTAGAAACAAAACAGAATTGATTATTATAGATTTCGGTTGTGTTAATAAACTAGATGATGATCTGATAGAAAATATATTATCATTACAATCAAGTGTTATGACTGACAATAAAGATCATTTCTTTGAGACTGTAAGTAAAATGAATATATTAACAAGCGCTACTAGTCAAGAATCAAAAGAATATATGTGGGAATATTTCTCATTACAACTTCAACCACAACTCAATAATAATTTTACTTTTACGGAAGATTGGCTTGATAAGGTCACAAATAAAGATATGTTATTGATGAAAGAATGGAACCTTCCGGCGAACTGTGCTTATCTAAATAAATTAAACTACGGATTTCCTCATGTACTAACAAAATTAAAAACATCAGGTGACACAATGAAAGTCTTTTGTGATATTATTATCTCATGTATATAAAATTGATTTTTTTAAAACTAATTGTTTTAAAAAACAAAACTATGATCATCTCTACGAGTACATTTACATTACTTTCTAATCTTTTTACTTATACTTCTAATTACGGTCATGGAAACATGATTAATAGATTTAGCAATTTCACAGACTTTGCTATTAAATATAATAAGAGTTACCTAGATATTAAGTCTGTTATCACAGCATTTGACAATTACAATACAAATCTTAACTTTATAAACAACCATGATGAAGATTTAAACGGTTACCAGTTAGGAGAAACACAGTTTATGGACATGTCTTCTACTGAATTTAACAATCACAAAGGATGTTCACTTTCAAAATCTACCTCATGTGTAAAGTTTGACCAGAACAATATAACGGATGATCCGAAAGAACAGGTAGATTGGAGGGAAAACAATGTCGTAACCCCGGTAAAAGATCAAAAATCTTGTGGTAGTTGTTGGAGTTTTTCAGCAACCGGAGCTCTTGAGGGTGCATGGGCTATAAAGAAAAACGAGTTAATAAGTTTTTCAGAACAGCAACTATTGGATTGTTCAGGTGACTATGGTAATCATGGTTGCAATGGAGGTCTACCGGATAGAGCGTTTGAATATGTAATGGACAATGGAATTTGTACAGAAGATCAGGTTCCTTACTCAGCGTCCGAGCAATCATGCCAAACGTGCTCCTCCAGTTCTGATAATAAAATTGATCATTGCGTTGATGTTACTCCACTCAACCAAAACGATCTCAAGTTGGCTGTTAGTAATGGACCTGTTTCTGTAGCTATTGAAGCTGATACTGAAATTTTTCAACATTACAAAGGTGGTATCATATCTTCGGATAAATGTGGAACGTCTTTAGATCACGCGGTGTTGATCGTTGGTTATGGTGTTGAGAACGATCAAATGTATTGGTTGGTAAAGAATAGTTGGGGAACCACATGGGGTGATAATGGGTATGTAAAGATACAAAGATCTGATAGTGATAAGGACGCGGGTATTTGTGGAATTGCTATGCAACCTTCCTATCCAGTGTTTTAGGTTATACATAACAAAAATGTCGAAAATAAAATTAAAATATACGATATTTTTGTTATGTAAACTATATAATATGTGTAATGTACAATTCAAAGAAAAAATTATTAGAATTAATTTAGAAAAACTACTTGTCAACCAAGAACATATAAAAGACATTACTGACTTTAAATTCATGGGTGTTGAATGGGACGGTTGTATTTATAAAAATATCTGGTATATTTTTTCTAAAGACGGTAAGCAATGTTGGTTTGCGGATGCGACCGAAAATATTACATCAGAAATAAAACTAAATCCAGCTACACCAGATGATTGGATGTGTATAGGTCCACATTCGTGTAACGGATTTATAGACTATGACTTCAAAGGTTGTGATTTTCAAGATTTCGATATTTCAGGAACGCGATTTGAAAGGTGTACTTTCGATAGTAATACATTTGATAACATTATAACCAATCATACAATATTTGTAGATTGTATATTTGAATAGTTAAGATTATTGGTAACCAGAATATATTAAAAATGATTTTTTAATATATTTTTTATTAAAAAATAATAGTATGACATTTAGTATATATAAAGGAGCTTCTAAGAAGATTGTAATATCAAAAAGCGCCTTGCTCAAACAAGATGAAGATACTAATTGTACAATATCTTGGCTTAATAATTACTATGACGAAAATGTACATGCAGCTAATTATTTATACGCTAATGAAACTGATAGAATAAAGTTTAACCCTAAACAAAAAAAACAACTATTGATTGAATACAATAAGAATGTAAAAACTGTAGAAAATGAAAATAATAAAAAAACGTTGAAATGGAACAATACTGTTGGTGTATTTGGTGATACGAAAACCAATGAATTAATATTAACAAAAAAACCTAAGCTACAGCCACTATTGTTGGAAGAAAAAGAAAGATGGCTTAATTATAACATAATAAAAGAATATATAACAGGGTATATATATAATAATGAAACTAAGATATGGAAAAAACCGTTGTCTTACAAAACAATAATAAACAATACTATTGATTTATATAAGAAAGGAGAAAAGGATGAGGATGACTTTCCTATCTATGAAACGTATTTGTTGAAACAACATTCTAAACATCTCACTGCACGTGGTTTTACATACGAACAAATAATGGAAATTGGTAATAAAACTATGGATTTTTTTGAAAAAGGAGGGGTTTCAAGTATTAAAACGTTGATAGATTTTATACAAAACGAAGATACTTTTCCTAAATTTCCGGTATGCAGTTATGATAAATGTGATAATTTAGCTTTCAGTAAATGCGTTAATTGTGATGTGTGGTATTGTTGTAAAAAATGTCAGATATCACACTACAAAAAACATAAAAAAAAGTGTAAAAATATTAAAACGTGACAAAAATAATATTATTTTTATTATATTAAATATAATAAAAATATGGGTAACAGTAATTCTTCCAATCGTTGTGATTTACATGAATACAACGATGCATGTGAAATGAAATGGTGTATAAAAGATATAAAAGGCTTAAAAAAAGATTCTGCATCCCCAACTGACACATGGATTGTAACATTTAAAGATGGAACAACGTATAATTCAAGTGTTGTAAAATCTGCTTTTCTGAAATTATGGATATCTAGACAGACTATTGAGAATTTAAAATATAATGAAGATTTTAAAAATCACAATCAATACGATATGTTAAGCACTCCACTTATGTTAAGACAATCTTTGTCCAGTTTAGAAAACATGATTAGTGGTTTAGATTATGAGGCTATTATATATAAATTTATTATCCAGGATTTAATACGATTAAATATATGTCCTAATTTCGTAAAATGTTTTACCATAGGATCAAACTGTTCTTTCAACGATCTTGTAAGTATGTTACAGGTTACTGACAGATATAAAGATCAAGATCCCGCAGATCCTAATTTTCAACCTAAACTTAATTTATATAGAAATATAAATAATATAATTATCGAAGACGATGATATAAAAACATATCCTGTTACAGTGGATGATAATGACGCGTGGGGGGATGAAAATGAAATATTAGAAAATAATTCTATAAAAAAGTTTAAATTTAATATGATTGTGAACGAAACAATGGATTCACCTAGTTTAAATGAGTTTGTAAGAAGAAATGGGTTATTTATGGGAAGATCTACTAATAAACCCAAACAACAAACGTTTCTAGTTATATTTCAAGCCTTAGCTGCATGTTACGCGATGTCATCTTCAAAAATGGTTCACCAAGATTTACATTTATATAATCTTTATGTACAAAGTAAAGATACTAGCGTAGATGAAAAAAGAGTAAATTATAAATACGGAGGTAATTTATTTACATTTGAATCTGATTATATAGTAAAAATATTCGACTTTGATCGTGCTTATGCGGAAAAAGTTGGTGTAAATATACTTTTAAATGAAGATTATACAAAAGAAAATTCTCAAACAAACGAATATATAGAAAACAAAGATGCTATAAAAATGTTGCGTAGTATATACGCAAAATGCGGAACTTATGAACAATCTGAAATTATACTAAATATGTGTTGTGATCCTACACGTACTGTGTCGTACGAATTGTTAAAGGAAACATGGAACAAAGGTAATTTTTTAAGAACCAATGAAGGCCGTCCCTTAAAGACAATAGAATATAAAGGTTTTTATAGCACGTTTGAAATATTAAAAAATTGCGCAATATTGGCAGGTATAGAAAATATATATCCGGTAGGATATATACCCAACCCTAAATTTACATATATATGTAACTCATCCATGTTCGACAATAAAGGAAAAGTGAAATCAAAAAATATAAGTGAAGCATTTATAAATGAAGACAATATATCAGAATTAAAAAAAGAAAATATCATTTTGTCAGATTATGTTCAAGAATTATTGGCTGAAAGGGATGCATTGAATGATCAACTTTTAAAACAAAAATTGATTGCTCCTGGATTTTTAAATAAACGTAAAAAAATGTTAAAAAAACCATGTAAAAAAGGAAAGGTTAGAAACCCACTAACACAAAGATGTATAAACAAAGAACAAAAAAAAGATATTATGGAAAAACCATGTAAAGAAAAAGGAAAAGTAAGAAACCCCATAACAAAAAGATGTAATACAATAAAACAAATCACCAAAAATAAAATACGAAAAACACCTCTCGAACCCAAAAGATGGGCTGATATGGATACAAGCGACGAGCAATCGAATTAATACTTATAATAATTTTATTATAAGTATTAAGTAGTCTAAAACATATATGAGTTATCACATTTTCCACAACCCTTCTATCTCCTCCTTATCCATCTACCTTTTTCATCCATTTCCCAAATCTCTACATCGTCATCACACTGTCCATATATATAACAAGCAAAAAAACACAAAATGATGATTAAACACACTATTGCCGAAATTATATTTTCGTTTGTATTGACAGTGTCGATTATGTTACTCATAATAGTTATATTGTTGGTCGAATGAGTTAGATTTTCTAGCATTATAGGTTAGGTACTGTAATCTTTCATATAAATATAAAAAATCATTTTTTATAAAAAATGATTTTGCCTATATTTTAATAAAGAAAATATAACTCATGAGTAACAATAGTAAAATTACTATAACTAATTATCATCATAGATTTTTTGATGATAAGAATGTAATTTGCGGTATGAGTTATCAAGTAGCGTTTTCTAAATATTATTCGAAAGCAAAAGAACTATTAAATAAATTATCATTAAGACAGGATATTGAAAGTAAGTACGTATTATGTCCTATATATGGTAAAAAACAGGATAGTAAATGGATACCAACTGATATACAGATAGGTGTTACAGGTAAAGCAAAAACAACTGAAACTACTAAATACGCTGTTAATAGAGAACTAGGGGAAGAAATTGGTATAATCGTTAAACCCGATTTAATTAATGAACATATTAAATCAGATCTTAGTAATCCTTCTTTGTTTGTATTGAATGTAACTAATACAATATCACTAGATAGTGATATGGGTGATATATTTAATTATGACTATGGTGTTGACGATCATAATAGAAAAATAGGTATATGTGTTATTGGTGTTAAAGAAGATATTATTAAAATGTTATTAGATAAGTCCTTTAATTATAGATTAAAGAACAGAGAAAAAGATATTATAGGTATTATTTCAATACCTATAATATTAGCATTAAATTATATGAATGAAAAGACAAGGTGATTGTAAATGGAATTTATTAACTTTAGTTGACCTTTCAATTGTAAATAAAATTGAATTTGATTTGACTTTTCTTAGAGAAAGTTGTCAACAGACCTCGAGTGAGGGTGTAAAACTGGATACATGAACAGATGGGTCCGAGGCCGGCGTGTCCTTACAGAGACCAAGTGCTTGCCAGGTGTTGTATGTTTGTCAACTGAAGAAATATGCAATAAGCACGAAATTAAACGGGGTTGTTACACTGCTTACCGTGAGAAGCAAGTGAGATTTTTCAGAAAGTACGAAAGTGCTTTGTCTGCATCACCGAGACTAGACTGGATGTAGGTCTTACTCAGCAATATAGCCATGTTACGCTACATCAACCGGTAGCCAAAGGAAGGTGACCCTGAATCCCAGAATATAGGGAGTATACGGATGGTCTTAATGAACGCTATTGCGCCTTCTGGAATATGTGATGTTCAACAACCACAAAAATTGGAATTTTTACCACTTAGAAGCTGAATCACGTTGCAGCCGTCAGTCAAGACGAAATGACAGTCAACACTCACGGTGGCTGATCGGAAATCCAGGCCCTGTATAGGAACCAGCCTGCGCTTGCGAAGTTTGGTGACGTCTAGGAGAGACTAGAAAATCTTTGCTCGGTTAGCTCAGTCTGGTAGAGCGCTCGACTTTTAATCGAGTGGTCACGGGTTCGAACCCCGTACCGAGTATATTTTATTAAACGCAAAAAACCCCCTGCTTTTTGAGGTGTAAAAACTTCATTAGGTAGGGGGTTTTTTGCGTTTAATAAAATTGACTTTTTTTTAACTTTTATCAAAGTTACAGTATGTCTATTAAGGATACTAATAAGAATATTACTTTAGAGGAAAACGATCCAAAGATTGCGGAAGAGAAGGAACTTATTATCAAATGTATTAACGTTCTTTCAAACGAAAAGATCTCCTATATAGTCGAGTTGATAAACGAGCACGACCACCTCGACAACCTTCAAAATTACTTAGAAGACAGACTAGAGGGTTACGAGAATGGTGCTTCGAACGACGACGGGTTTTTGGAACTCGAGGCCACCCTTCTAGGTGTGCTTTTGCTCGTAACTGGAAACGATTCTAGCGATTGCAAGCCCTACAATTTGTTCTCTATTGCACTTGATGAAATTTCATATTATGAATCAGATGACCTGATGTTTAGAGAGCTGAGATGTTTAGAAAAATATAGCAAATTTGGGGATGCCTACCATCTTGAACCTCACCAGTTGCCTATTTCCGAGGAAGAGTGGAATTCTTTGCCAAAGAAAGGAAAGAAGGGTGCACTCGTGGCATTGTGCGAGAGCAGAAAGTTTGACAAAAAAGACAAAAGGGGTACTGTGGTGGTATTAGAAACTAGACTAAAAGAATGGTCAGAGAGACAGACAATGTTGAACAAACAGGAGATCGGAGAAAAGAACGAGAAAATGTACAAGATCCTTTCCGACTGGCTAGCTGAAAAAGAACAACAAAAAGTTGTAAAAATAATTAGACAAGTAACTAAAATGAACATCTTATAGCAAAACAAACTTGAAAATAAAATTGATTTTACAAGGTGTTTTACAAGATGAAGTCAGGAAGCCCGGATACAATATCTGATTGAAAACAGTGTGGTCAGGGGGTTCACATTAAAAACTAACAGATCCCGTAGCTCAGTCGGTTAGAGCGTTGTGCTTATATTGTACAAATATGCGTCTTCTCCAGGAACGCTGCAGGGTCTCGTCCTTGTCGCCAAGGCACTCCACCACTTTCAGCTGGTGCTCCTTTGCGTATTCAGGATAATCCTGGTATAAATTCCACATTGTGCACAGATGAAACGCAAAGGTCGCGGGTTCGACCCCCGCCGGGAGCAAACAGTTGGTCTATGTCTGTGTAAAAAGAGACTAGTGGTGGTTCACTTTAAAAAACTATTTCAGCTTCTATAGCTTAGTGGTAAAGCGTTTCACCTATATAGGAGAATATAATCGTTGCGATAAAATATTAGGGTATTTACCCGCTGGTTTACACCGGGCTTTAGCCTGTATTTAATTCGTTTGAACGATCTAAACCTTAGATTGTGCAAAAGTCGCGAGTTCGATTCTCGCTAGAAGCATTGTGTCAAAGAGTGGCGACGCACTTTAAAAATCAAAACATAAAACAACTAGAAATATGATTTTAAAAATAGTCAGGAAAAACATAGTTCGTTGGAGATCTTCCAATAGTGAGTGCAAGGTCTATGTCATTCTGCTTTAACCTTTGTGCTTCCGCCTCTAGTTCTTCGTCAGACCATGGCACTTCCTCCAAAGTACTACCACTACTCCTCCATTCATAGGGGAGGGCTTTGTTTTCGACGACCTTGATATATTCGGAACTCTTGTTCTTTAGTTCTTCTCCTCTTTCTCTTCTTTCAAAACTATACCAACCCCCGTCGTCACCGGCGTCGACGCACAAGTAAAATCCGCATTCTTTACTTGAATTACACTGTTCATCACCGCTCTTCAACTGGTCCACGGTCCAAGGTTCACGATCAATCATATGACTGCGTCGACGGTAATACGAGTCTGAGATCGGCGCCCGTAAAAGATATGATGGTTGTTGACAACTATGAAGATATTTCGGAGCGTAACATGTTTTTCCACTACGTCCTTCTCCTTCTTCTCCTTCTCTGCAAAATCCTTGGTAACTGTACATCTTTGACATTGTTTATTATTATAATTTATTTTTTTTATTAATTTATTTTTTTTATTAATTTATTTTAGGATTAAATTCTGTGAAATATCTGGCTACATCAGCATTAATTGCAACACCCGTTTCACCTCCTGTCATTAACTGCATTGCTTCTTGTTCTAAAATCCGTGCATATGCAATGTAAATAACTTCATCTGAAACATCCTCTTCGAAATCATTCCTTGCTCTTATTTTTGCTATTTGTTCTCGCCAACCCACTGATAACCTGTGGATTTCTTTACAATCAGTGAACTGACCTTTTAACTTTTGAATCCATTTTATGGGATTTCCTCCTCTTAAATTAACCGTAACTAAGTTGTTAAGGTTATTAAATGCATTAGGGAATGCCGAGAAAGAAGCGCTGTTTCTATCAATCATAAGAGATTGGTTGTATTCAATCGTCAGTGTTTTTAATGGGGTATGACTAAAACAATTATAACCTATTCTCCTTAGTTTAGACCCTAGTCTAATTTCTGGAGCTCGGTAAATACTTACTTAAAAACATAATCACCAGTAAGTAGAGTGTTAAGTTTCTACACTTAAAAAAATGAAACCGCAGTTGTATATCTGCGTTATCAAACTAAGCTCTGGTAGTGTAGGTGGTTATCACGGTCGGTTTTGATTCGATCAACCAAGGTTCGAGTCCTTGTCGGAGCATTTGGAATACTATGTATTCCCGAATCCTAATTAGGATTCGGGAGAATAGAGCGGTGATGCGCTTAAAAAATCAATAGGCCCTCGTGGCGCAATTGGACAGCGCGTTGGACTTCTAATCCAAAGGTTGCAAGTTCGAGTCTTGCCGGGGGTGAGGGAGAGTGACGTTATATTTTTTCCTACTAAATCTGATAGTAGATTTTGGAGGATGTCTTGATTATAAAATTGAATCTCATTTGAGATTTCATAGAAAAAGACAGAAGAGTGGTAAGGCACTAAAAAACTTAACACTGCTCGGTTAGCTCAGTCTGGTAGAGCGCGCGACTTTTAATCGCGTGGTCGCGGGTTCGAACCCCGCACCGAGTGTTTTGGAATTATTTCCCGAATCCTAAGTAGGATTCGGGAGACATAGAGTGGTGGTGCACTTTAAAAACCAACTTTCCGATGTAGTGTAGGTGGTTATCACAGCAGCTTTTCACGTTGCTGACCCGGGTTCGAGTCCCGGCATTGGAATTTAGGAGGGATGTAAAAGAGTGATGTGCACTAAAAAAACTTTTATTATTTGGAAGTAATATCGTCTTCCCGAATCCTAATTAGGATTCGGGAGAATAGAGCGGTGATGCGCTTAAAACATTAACAATCAAGTAGAGTTCCCGAGCGGTCAAAGGGGTTGCACTTAAGATGCAATGCATAAGCTTCGCGGGTTCGAATCCCGTCTCTACTATTGGGAGTGACGTTAGGAGGGTGAGTGGGGAGAGCACTATAAAAACCATACGGGCCCCGTGAATGGGGATGTGACACGTAGATTCACACAAACTTTGTGTTTTGTATGTTTATCCATAATGTTTATACATAAAAACACACAAGGTGTTTTGGATTGCACACCTAAAAGAACAATACCCAAAGGAGTGACGCTCAGCCGCCTCCTTTTCCTCCTTCGCATCTTAGGAAATCGGGATGTAAAACTGAAAAATCCAGGAGCAACGATGTAAAACTTAACCCGTTTTCTATAGAGCACGAGGGCGTCTCCCGGGAGTTCACGAAGGGAGACGTTTTAAATTACCTTGGATGTGAAAACGTTAGAGACTGTGGTGTAAACAGGTAACATACCGGCGGCTCTCAGTCGGTGATACAGGTTCAAATCCTGTCAGTCTCACGGTGGAGGATGGTTTGCGTGGAACGTGAAATATGCATTTTGTAGAGATTTTGAGGAAAATAATCCAATATGTGTGTAAGTGAGTACTTGAGCGAAGATAAGTCAAGTAAAAATTAAGAGTTAGAATACGTCTTTTTTAAGATGGAGGCGGCTTTATGTTGCTGCTTCCCTAGGTGTTTCAACAAACTGATTCTGAAAGACCTATCGTCGCGATTGTCAGTCAAAGGCGTATTAAATAGGTATAGTCGGAGTGACAGCTGATTTTGCGTATGAAAAAGAGTAATTTCAGTGTGGTAAGCAAAGCCAAGTGCTTAATGGGGGAGTGGGTGGAAGGAGGCGTTTCAGCTCTTATGGCCAAGTTGGTAAGGCGTTGCACTTGTAATGCAAAGATCGGCGGTTCAAATCCGCCTGAGAGCATTGTGAAAAAGAGTGGTGGTGCACTTAAAAAACTAAACTGGGTCTCATAGCTCAGTAGGCAGAGCGAACGACTGTTAATCGTTAAGTCGACGGTTCGAACCCGTCTGAGACCGATATTATATTCTTAATTCTTCATAAGAATTAAGAGTTTAGAGTGGTAGTGCACTTTAAAAACTAACAGCTCCCGTAGCTCAGTCGGTTAGAGCGTTGTGCTTATATTATACAAATATGCAAGAGTGGTATAAATTCCACATTGGCACATAGATGAAACGCAAAGGTCGCGGGTTCGACCCCCGCCGGGAGTAAACAGTTGGTCTATGTCTGTGTAAAAAGAGACTAGTGGTGGTTCACTTTAAAAACTATTTTTACCGGTTTGGCGTAGTTGGTTATCGCGTCCCCTTTACACGGGGAAGGTCGCAAGTTCGAATCTTGTAGCTGGTACTTGGAATTATTTCCCGAATCTTAAAAAGATTCGAGAAAATATATTGGTAGTGTGGTTTGAAAATTGATTTTAGATGTGTTGTTGTGAGAGGAGAGCGTTTGTTCTAACGGTATTTTTCATTTAAGAAGTTCTGTGATAACATTATATAAAATTTATTTAAAAATTTATTTAAAAATTTATTTAAATATTTATATAAATAAAAATGGTCAATTACGTTCTAATTATCTCGATTTTGCTAATAATAACGTTTATAGGTATTATTTTGTTTTACCCAGTTGGAAAAAACAGATGTATGAAGTCTGCTAAAGATTCTAATGATTGGTGTGTTGATCTCAAACCCGCTACTGATGATGGAAGTTGTTTGAGGAGTGATCCATTCAGAAGAAGAAATATATCTTCCGAAATTAAAATAAAAGAATTTTACGCCGATACAGCTGATTGTTCGATAGCCAATGACCCAAATATTACGCTTACCCCAAAAGATTCGAATGTTTTTCCATCTGGTTTCACTGGATTATCTGATTCTACTATAAGTAATTTTGGTCTGTCACGGGGATCAGTACAAAATATTTTGGATATTAATATGAATGCCACGACACCAGACGGGGCTCTTATACATCCTTGGCAAAATAATCATCAAAATAATGGTAGTATTGGGAATCCAACAAGAATGATGAGAGCGTTACACCCTGAATTTAGCTGGTTATCGAACGGAAGAAGAGTTTACAAAAAATTCGCATGTGATATTTCAAGAATTGGATATACGAATGAAGGAAGAGTTACCGCGTTAATTTGCCCACAAGTAGGTAATGATGCGGGTCCTTTTGGACATATAAATATAGAAGTAACAGTTACAAAAGTAAGGGGGTTTGTAGACGAAACTAAACTTCCACAACAAACAATTCAGTTAACTTCTGATCAAATAACTCCAGAAGATGCTTGGATTAACAGTGAATTTGAAGTAGTTGTTCAAGCTTGGTTCCCAGAAGTTAGAGATACTACAAAGGTTTCGCCCACAGTCACCAAATTATTAAATTTTTTCGAAAGATTCTTTGGGGCAACTTTTCCCTCTAGCAAGGCTAATGCAATCAAGGTATCCACTACAGATTACGCAACTCGTGGCCCTAACCTATTGATGAAGGCAGGATTAAATCCTGATGTCCCAAGACCTGAGTTTACAGAACACGATGATGTATGTGGATCTTGTTATGTTTCTGCTTGGTGCGCTGAAAAACCAAAATTACCAGTTCTCCCTTCTAACGCAAGTGAGGATGACAAATTTAATAGAGCTGCAACCGGTGAATTACATCAATCTTTACTTGATATAGTAAATATAGCAGGGCATGATATATTAAAAGGTGCATTGAATTGGAATTTATATGCAACATGTCCCGAAAAAGTGGATATGAATGATTGGGAAAGACATAGAGACGTATGGCAACACAGTATACTAACACCAACAGGGGTTTCTCATAGTGGTGTTCGTACAGATATGTACGAAGATGGTACGCCTCTTGATAAAGATATGTCTTATACAGATTATCTTCGTATTTCCGGAATAGCAACAGAGCTGCTCGCGCGTTTAACGGTCCTGAAAGCTAGAAAGTCGAGTTGTAGAAACGGTGGAAGAAGGGGATTCGGATGCTTAAATTAATTTAATATTTAATATAATATTTTATTTGTTAAAACAAAATATTATATTTACGGATCATATTCACATTTATTGATAAAACCATCTGTATTTAATTTACAACCATCCTGAAGGTGATCATCGCCTTCGCAAGTACTTCTTTGAGTGCGTTCAGATTTCCATAGATTTATTTCAGGACATGAAATTTCATGTACATACGGAAGTATACTATTGACAGATTTATCATGTAGTGAAAGTCGTATATCAGTTCCACCTCTATGCTCCCTGTGTTTATCTGGTGTCCAATCCTTAGGAAATTCTGCATTAATCCACAATCTATCTATATCACCGAATGTTAAATAGGGTTGGTTGTTTCCCGGGTCACGTCTTCCGAAAACCGATAATAACACCGCACTTTCCTGACCTGTTATTTTTTTTACACTATTTAGATCTCCGAGATGAACCGTGTGTAAGTCAGTTTGTTCCTGACTTCTAGCCGCCTTACCAAAATCTCGGGCCCATATTTTCTTTTCTGTTTGGTCTCCAAATGATTTAAGTTTGTCAACTAGTTCTGGTTTTACTAAATCTCCTTGTGCAACTCCATCAACGGTTAGTGTATTATCTCTTATACCAGTCGAACCAATATGATCAAAATATAATGGAAGAGTAAATAGATTAAATTTACCAGTATTATTAACATCTGCTTGATCTGCTATTAGATATAGAGCTTGTTTCATTACATGATCAAATCCAACCCAATTAAGGGCGCTTTCAAAAGTGCCAGGACTATCTCCTCGAATGGTTACATAACCTTCCTCATCTGGTATTAATATGTTTTGATTGTACAAAGTGTTTAACATGGGGCATGAAATTGAGTCAGAATTAGGTTTGAAATCTTCTTTAATTGAAAAAGGACATCGTCTATTAGGGTTTTTGTTATGGCTCATTTTTATTTAAATAAAATATTTTATTTAAATAAATATTTTATTTAAATAAAAATGTGTGATGTTCAATATATTATTGTGTCTACTGGAGAAAACGGTATTTATAATGACCCTACCGATTTTACTTATTACAATGCTGTTATCGCCCCCCTCTTATAGAGAAAGTAAATGTATGTAAAAAATATAACTTATTTCTTACCTACAAGGACAACTATTATAGTAATTAAGGGTCCAAAAGGTAATACAGGGACTAAACCAAATAAACCTATAACTTTAGCAATATCATTTATATCATTCCATTTTGCAATAAGGAGAACTAGACCGACAATATACATTGTAGAAAAAGTAACAAACAAAATCATAAGAACAAGAAGAGCCTTATTCTGATCATCAGATGTACCAGTATTAAACAACCAGTTTTCTTTTTTTTTAATATCTTGAAGTTGATTTATTAAAGTTATAAGAGAGTACATATTTATTTATTACAATATATTATTTATAAATCCCACAAGATCTCCACCTAAACCATTCCTTATTATCCTTATTATCCTTATTATCCTTATTATCCTTATTATTTCGTTCAGTTTTATTATCTGTCTTAATTTTTTTTTGTTTAATAACGACAATGTCGTCAAAAGTAACGGTATATAATCTTTCCCTCATAATTCCTTACTGTTTTATATATAACATATATAAATATAAATTTAATATGTTATATATAAATTTGACATTTTCTACAGACTTTATATCTATCATACATTTCACATATTATTTCAAAATCATGTGTACATTCAGATTGTTCTTTGTCTGTTATATCTTGTAATTTTTTTTTTATTTCTTCTATTTCGTTTTCTTTTTTTTTCAATAGTATGTGTAATCTTTTTATTTCAATATCTTTATTAGATTCGTTCATTTCTATAATTTTAGTTGAAAACATATCTAATTATTCATTTTTAAAATGTTATAAATTTGAAATAAAATATCTAAATAGAACATAATTGTTCTGATGGTGCAAAACATCCAGCTTTCCAACCTACAATCGTACCTCTATCTTTTTGTCTAACATCCGGGTTGCTCACCCCGTGAGTACTGCATTCAAATCCAAACACTCCTTTTCCATAGTTGCGTCCAGCTATTGTAAAACTATTACAATCTGGGTCTTTTAGACATATATCGTTACATAACCTAATTGTATTTTCTGCATTAGTATCAGTTCTTATTGATGTTACGTTGGTATCAAAAAAATAATCACAGTTACTTGGATTACCAGAATTTCGAGTGCAATATTTCGCTATATGAGATGAAGATGGTACAACACAAAAAGAAGCTGCCTTTGTAGTAATAGCAGTATTTTGGTTAGTGGCAATTGGGTCAGTAATGTCAAATTGTCCACCTCCTAGTTGTAGTTGTTTAGGACTGAATGTTGTGTCGCAACTTGTTACGGGGTCATCAGGGGTAGTGTCATCCTCAGGGGTAGTATCATCCTCAGGGGTAGTGTCGTCATCAGGGGTAGTGTCGTCATCAGGGGTAGTATCATCCTCAGGGGTAGTGTCATCCTCAGGGGTAGTGTCATCCTCAGGGGTGGAGGGGTCATCAGGGGTAGAAGAATCACCAGATTTTTTATTAAAGAATACAAAATAAACAACTGTTGCTATACCGGTTAATACTATTGTAAATA
>Ga0222718_10000968_pt1 | contig 29046 bp, 42 predicted proteins | sample C33_27DmetaG_FD_165045 | JGI IMG/M metagenome (GOLD analysis project Ga0222718, IMG submission 165045) | Estuarine water microbial communities from San Francisco Bay, California, United States - C33_27D | ecosystem: Environmental > Aquatic > Marine > Unclassified | place: USA: California...
CGTTTCTCTTTCCACTTTTCCTTTCCAGCATCCGATTTCTTCTTTTCTATCTCTTTTCCAAACCAATCATTGAGATATAGCACCAACTCTTTCGCCATTGTATTGCTTTTTGGAAAGTTAGAACCACCGCGAATGTAAGTGTTAATGAACGTCATTACCTTCTGACGCAGTTCTTCATCACTTGTAATCGCGCGAAATGCTTCTCCGTCAACTGAACGAAACAACTTACCTGCATTATTGAGAAGTTTATCAAACTTTTCTGATTCGGACGCACTGAAAAGAGCCTTACCTGAAACGTCGCGATAGGTAGCATCATCCATCCAAATACTGGCGGGTGCTCTAAACTTATTCGCGATGTCTTTACCGAAAGACGCCTTCATCGTTTCGATCTTCTGTCCGGTATATGTCGTATGCCAAACAACACCAATCTTTGCTTTCGCAATCTTTCTACCAAGTGGAGTGCTTACGGGAACCGCATAGACGATAGTGTTTGGTTGAAACGTATAATATTTCTGCCCATCAAACGTCTCAATCTTAACATCACCTTTCGTAAACATCAGGTCTCCCTGATACACACCAGACTTAATACCTAACTTCGAAAATTCAGTGAGTGCTACCTTGAACTTCTTAGCAAGTTCGCCTGATAACTCTCTATTGATATCAGCAGTTGTCTTATACATGACAGGGTTCTTATTAAACACACCCTTCTTAGCGACAAAGAACTTACCGTCTGCGGGATCAACACCAGCGAAGATAGCAGGAGCACCATCCCACTTGACAGTGATATCAACAGCAGACGTGGCATTACCCTTGAGCATATCACGAAGATCGCGAAGGAAGTTAATTGCCTGACGTGTACCATCGACACCACCAAGGAACATTAGCTCCTCGATGTGTTGAAGATGGGTGTTCTTTTCTTCGACGATGAATGATTTAAGAGTTAGCATTTATCTATCCGATGCCAATTGAAATAAAAATGGTCCAGTTTCTAAAAGATTTCTAAGATAAGGTCTATAAGTTTTTCCACTTTTAGATTTAGCTCCTTCTATAGAATATCTTGCTCTAAATTGTACAAGTTTACCTTTAATAGGTCCAAGATTTTTGTCATAAACTAATATAATTGGATCTGTTGACCTTTTATATGAAACAACCAGTTCTGCGTTCTTTACATTTTCTTTATATTTTTTTCCAAATCTAGCTTTTTTAAATTTACCAGATTGTAATTTTACAAGTTCAATATTATCATCATCTTTCGTAGCACCCGATTTAATCAGTTTTGCAAGTTTCTCTATTGTTTTTCCATCTTTTTTGTCAAGATTAGTTTGTAATTTTTCTGCGGCAATTTTATAAGTTAGTTCTGCAGCCAAACGAATATTGTCAGCAGCTCCAGACTTCGTTACGCTATCTCTATCATAAAATATCAAACTTGTCTGAAGATTTTTTATATACTCATTATATTTTTTTTCTGCACTTGATACGTTAATTCCTAAATTGTCCCAAAGTTCTACCTGCTTATCGAACCCGACCCCTCCAATTTGCATAAACTGATCACCACCTTGCACCTTTAAAGAAATTTGGTTTCTTGTTTTCTTACCATCGATTTCTATTTTAATATCAGCCTTGGTTCCTTTTTGATCACCAGTTCCATCAGAATTTACGAAAATATCGTTTATCTTTCCATTTTTAGCTAAAACATTTGATTGTAGGCTTAATCTCCTATCAGAGTTAACATATGCCTCGCAAGATTTGAAAAGATCAGAAATTTTATCCCATTCTTTTTCTTGTTTTAAAAAATCATATGCGGGTTTCGGCACCCCTACTCTAAATCGGATAGTGTCTGATATTTTAGTATCTATTTCTAAATCGTTTCTAGTTAAAGCAACCGGATTTGTTTTTAATACCATTCTCATAATAGAACGTATGTCTTTTTCTGAAACTTTTTCTCCTACTGGGTGTTTCCAAAATCTTGATGTTACAGCCGCACCAAGAATAACTTCTGCAACATCTCCTCTGTTTGCAGATATTTTTGGAGGAGCAGCTTCTTCTAAATATGTTTTAAATGTTTTCATATTGATAATGCCCTTTGTACCCTAGAATTTTCAATAGAAACTTGGTTATAGACATCAAAAATCCCTACGTTGGTTTACATATATTTATAATCCTCTCCTTCCAAAGTGTAAACCACATTCTGTATATCATACGTCACAATAGCAGAGTAACAACCAGGGCATGGTTTTGCCATGCCAAAAATCCATCTTTTATTCGTAAAGTTCTTCTTCGCCCTCACTACATATAGTGTAGACTTACTCAGTTCATCAACCGAAATACGTCGTAGAGCATTCTTAATCGCATCAGTCTCAGCATGAAGGAAGATGGCGTCTGGGTTCTTAGCGTATTTTGCTTGGAATGGATGGCTCTTTTTCTGACTAAAACCAAATCCCACAACGTCGTTCTTATAAACGACACATGCCGCGAGGCGGGAAGACCTCACGGCAGGTAAGTCTTGAGCGAGTCTAAAAAGACCCTGGACTATTCTATTGTCACGGTCGCTCATGTTCCATCTGCTCTACATGTATCTTGCACTTTTTCAAAAACTCTAATCCGTCTGTCTTACGATATGGATGGACGTAGTATACCTGTTTGATGCCTGTTTGATGAATCAGTTTAGCGCACTCTAAGCAAGGCTGAACTGTACAAAACAACGCAGCATCTCGACCTGATTCAGTACTGCTCGCTAACTTTGCAATCGCGTTCGATTCAGCATGCAGCGTTTCTGGTTTAGTTTCAAGAATAGGAGTACCAACATCATCTATACCTATTATATTCTCACATTCATTCGTCCATCCTGAAGGCATGCCATTATATCCAATGCTAATCAGGCGATCATCCTTTACAATGACACACCCCACCTTCAGTCGAATAGCGGTACTACACTCGCTGTAAACGAATGCAGCCCGCATATGCGCCTTCTTAATCTTAGATTTTATATCCATGCGATTGAACGTATTTCTTTGCCAGAGGAATCTGATCGCGATATGCTTCTATTTCCCAAGGTTCTTCACCATATTCGATCTTCTGTAAATCTTCCTTGTAAAAAGACTTACCATGCCAAACTTGTCTTTGACCACCCTTAAAGATTTCTTTGAGTTCGCTCTTTGCCATTTGTTTGACGTGTATCATCTCGTGGCAAACAGTCATTAATAGATTTATATCGTCCTGTTCTTTTTTCAATTCGATACTAAACTCACGTGGACGAATGTTATCATCTTCCCACGTACACATACCGAATGAGTCAAACTTGGGCGTGAATGTGACGTGTATCTCTAGATTTTTTGCTATACGCGCACCCATGAGTTCCTTTGCTGCCCAAGGTATTACCTTTCGCAGCAATGTCTCTTGTTTACGTTTGGCATTCTTAATGTTGAGTATCATATCATTCATTCTAAAATGGCTCCGGAGGTAGGATTCGAACCTACGACAGGACGGTTAACAGCCGTCTACTCTACCACTGAGTTACTCCGGAATAATCTCAAAACCAAAACTAGCAACCACGTGGCGGGTGCCGTCGGCATCCTCAACCACGTCACCAACGCTCAGGCTGTGCATGGGAAGGAACCGTTCAATGTTCTCTTCTGGACCCATGTTACCAACGTGGAACACATCCTCAAGGATGTCAGCAGTGATGTTACTAACATGCTCGTAGTAGCCTTTCTCAAAGGCTTCCTTAACCAGGTCGCCTACGGGCTTATCAAACGACGTCTCAATCTTCATACGCAGCAGGTTCTTAGGAACAGCACCATGATTGCCAGTAGCGTTGATGGTGTCAATCTCTTCATCCGTTAAGTTAATCTGCCAAATCTTGTAAACTGTCATTTCGATTTCCTCTTTTTCAATCATAAGTATATTCTATACCCTAACCGAAAATAAGTAAACCCCTAAAAAACTGAATAAAATCAATAGTTTACTAAACCCCTAAAAAACTGAATAAAATCAATAGTTTACTAAACCCCTAAAAAACTGAATAAAATCAATAGTTTACTCATAAAATCAGTCTCGCTTCGCATTGTCTAAATCAATCTCATTATAATCATAATAGAAAAAAGAAGGTATCTCTCCCTCAAATCCTTTATTTCTCATTAGATCGCGGGATTCTTTCTCAGCAACTTTCTTGTGTTGAGAATAGGCAACATATTTGTCATTCACTGAATCATAGACGCGAAACTTACCTTTCTTTCGAAGAATCTCAAACACCCCAGATACCTTTCTCTTCAATCATTTCACCAGCCTTTGCGATGTTCTCGTAGTAATCTAAAGACCAACCATCGTTACGATTTGAGGCAATTTCAATCTTAGCATTAAGAACGAATTTCTCACGGTCTTCCTTAGATAACCTTTTCAACATATCTAAGTAGTAGTCAATACCTCTTTCACTCATTTTATCACCTATGCAAAAAGATTATCATAACTTTTACGACCAGCCTTCTTTGTCATCCATTTCATGTTTTCATCTTCATCATGTCTTTCTCCGAAGGTAGTCTTATCCATAACAGGTTTATCGTCAACAATATCTTTTTGTGCTGCTTGGTCGGTATTGAACAAACGCATCTTAGATCTATCAACACCTATTATGAATCTCTTATACTGAGTCGGATCGTTATATCGATTTTTTAACTGCTTTACCATAATCTGACCGAGTTGTTCCATCTCATCATTAGAGATAAGAGCAACCATGAAGTCAACCGTCGCTGGTAAAGCAAACGACTCAGAGGTATCTTCAAGACCAGGATCACTATTCGTAAATCCTGTTCGATTTAATTGAGTGGCACTGATGATTGGTAGATTTCTTTCAACAGCAAGACCACGTAGTTCTTCGGCGATTGCTTTGATATATGTATAACTGTTTACGTTAGACCCATACTTTAATCTGCTTGATGTGCATAGATTAACGTAATCAATATAGATAATGTCAGGTCTGAAATCCTTCTTCAAAGATAACTCGTTTAGTAGATGACGAAAATGAGAAGAACCTACAGTCGCTGTTGGATACTCCTTGATAATAAGTTTACCAACTGTCTTCATCTTCAACTTGTTAATCTTGTCTTCATATATATGTTTGGGAAATCCTTCTAACTCTTGAACTGGAATATTAAGTAGATTAGCGTCAATGCGTTCAGCGATACGTTCTTCTGCCATCTCAAGTGTAATGTAAAGAACATTCTTACCAAGCGTAAGATTAGCAGCAGCCATGTGACACATTGCTAGAGTTTTACCGACACCAGTTCCTGCTAAGAGTATGTTCAAAGTTTTGTTAGGCAATCCGTCTTTTGTGATACGATTGAAGTAATCTAGGTCAAAAGGAATTCTATCTTCTTTACGGTTGTAAAATTCATACCGTTCTTCAGCGTTTTCTATAAAATCATGGCCAATGTTAGAGTCAAAGCTGACAGACAAAGCGCTGCTAAGAATATTAGGGATTCCTCCTTTTTCCTGCGTTTGCGCTCCTGTCTTTCCTTCGATGATGGATATGGATTCCATGATTGCATTGAATACTGCCCTTTCTTGACAAAACTCTTCAGTCTTGTTAATTAACCATTCATCGTTTTTCTTTTCATATGTTATTTCGTCTACATAATCAACGATTTTCTTGTAAAGATTTTCGTTCAAATCTTCGCGTTGATTCAATTCAATAAGAAGAGTTTCCTTGGTTGGTAGACCATTATATTTATGAATGAATGATTCTATACAAAGAAACAACTGTTTCTCAGTGGCGTCTTGGAAATATTCATCCTTCAGGAATGGCAGCACGCGGCGAGTGTAGTCGTTCTCATAAATCAGATTCGTTAGAATCGTCTGCTCCATTCTCATTTATTTTCTCCTCTATGATGTTTAATAACACGTCGCCAATGTAATTTTCAAAATCACGAACTTCATATTTGACTGGAGACTCAACGATATCATATTCATATTTTAGAATTGCCTCTTCTCCTTGTTCTTCAATATGAACTGTTCTATAGTTATATACTATACCGTTAAATCTCTTTTCAGTCAATCTAATTCTGGCAACATCTTCATCTTCATTTTCATCAAAAAGAATTTCATACTTCGGCATCATCTTCGCTCCGAAATATATTACCAGAACTAGCAGAGTATTTGTTCTTTATATACTCGGCAAGATTTGTTTTTTCAAACATCATATTCCAGAATTTATTGTTACCAATAATTTCTTTCGCTCGCATATTCTTTTCGCTGAGAACTTCTCCAGTTTCTGGATTCACAGCTTCATACCAACCTACCTTCGGTTTACGAATATACCCAGCAGATTCACAAACGTCTAATAGACCAGACCATTTATCAATACCACCTTCATATGTTACGGTAATGGGAATCTTTGACTTTTCACGAACGTATCGTGACTTTTCAATATTGATTACAAAATGATAACCTTGAATCTCTTTTCCTTCTTTCTCTTGTTGTCTGCCAATAATCCAAATAGCATCTGCTGAGTAGTAAGCACCTGTGCCACCCGACACGATGTCTTTTGGAAACATACCGATTTCTTTATAGGTATGATTGACTGCAACTAATGGAATGTCTTTGAGATTTAAATGTGGTGTGATAATACGGAACAGAGACTTGAGTTGTTTTGCGCGTGACATATCAGCAACTGACTTTTCGTTCAACGCGTCTTCTACTTCTTTCTTAGAAGCGAGGTTGCCGATAGAGTCAATAATAATCATCACACGATCATCTTTTTCCATTTCTTGTAATTGTTTTGTAATGTCAAACTTGAGCTGTTCAACATCGGTGATTGGTGTATGAACGACTCTATCCATATCAACACCAAAAGACTCAAAATAACTTTGCGGTGTGCCAAACTCAGAGTCGTAAAACAAAATCACAGCATCTTCATATTTTTTCTGATATGCAGCACCCATGATTAAAGCAAAGGCTGACTTGAAATGTTTAGAAGGTCCAGCCAACATTAATAGACCAGGAACAAGACCACCATCTGGACGTCCAGACAAAGCAGTGTTAATCATCGGGACTGGCGTTGTCGCCATTTCCTTCTTACCATATACTTTCGACTCAGTAATAACAGAAGTCATTTTAATTGTAGAATTTTTAACAAGTTTCTCAAGTAAAGACATTCAATCACTCCTATTTCATTATAAGATTAGTATACTGTAAAAAGGCAAAAAAGTAAACTATTTTCCTTCGTCTTCGTCTGTTTCGACATCAACGTCAGTCCAGTTCTTTGATACATTTACTGCTTTCTTAATTTTTTTAGGTCTTGTAAGTGAGATATTTGCAGCAATTAAAAGGAGAACAGCAAGTGGATCAAATACAAAAATAATAATTATAATGACCCATCTTACTGCATCATCTAATAGACCTGTTGAATCATCAACAAACAGTTCAGCAATGTATTTGATTGGTCCAACTTCTGCTTCTAGTTCAAGTTGCTGTCTAGAGAATTCTTGTTTTTCTTTACGAAGTTGTTTAATTCTGTCGCCAGCGTCTGAAATGATTCCGGTGAGTGAGAATCTCTCCACGCGCTGACTCTCTCGCACGGCGACTGCCCCATCCCTTCCACGTATTCTGTCGAAGTCAATAAGTTTTTGTACTGCTGAATCAAGTTGTCCAATAACTTTTGTTGCATCGTCTATTCTCCTCTGTTGCTCTTCGATTTGTTGATCTAAAAATTCAATCTCAATACTATTATCACCAGACACGATTGTCTGATCTATATGAGCCTTTGACAAAAATCCAAAGATGCCCATGGAGGTAATAAACATCAGTACGATTACGGATGTTGTTAAATACGCACGCAACAGTTTAGGTGCGGTCTTCCAGTTCTGATAGAGCCAAGAAGCAGTAATGAGTTTACCTACTTCCAAAACTCCACCCATGATTGCAATAGGAACTGCGGCAGCAGCAAATATTGCCATCAATCCAACTATAGAGTACCAAGCTGCAACGCCAGAGATTGCGATTGCAACTAATAGAGTCGTGATGCCCATATTATCCTCGCGTTAGAGCGAGAACCTTATCAATGGTTGACTGAACTTGTGCTGTACGATCTGGCCAATAAATGTATTCTTTATCGGCAGTCTTTAGAAGATTCGCGAGGAGTGGCATGACTAACTTTTCCAGTTCAGAAAGTTTTGTGTTTACGCTCTCTTGTGCTTGCGCGATAGCAACTTGAACGTCGTCTGATTCATCAATTTGTTTGCGAAGTAATAGCGAGTCAAGTTTATCCTCAAGAGGAGATAGTGCATTGAGAAGTACGCGTGCAATATCATTCTCGTCTATAGTGGGAATCGAGGTTTCAGCGGTCTCTTGATTTGCGTTGAATGTCGCTTCATCGACGGCGCTAAATCCATAGTCCATTAATGCATATTCGGGAGGTATTTCAGCCATTAAAAGAAGTCCTCTAGTGAGTTAATTTTTTCTGCTTTCCATCCTATAGCATTCAAGATTAAAGTCATCGGATCGAGATAAGATTTCTCGAACTGTTTGTCATAATCAATGAATCGATGCAAATCAAACTCCTGAGGTAACATCGTTAAGAAAGCAATCACATGCTGCTTTGCAGGATTTGGTTTTTTCAAATAAACAAACTTAATCTTGTCGCCGTCTTGTATCAATTCATATTTATTATTTAGATGCTTTTCCTTTATCATCTGATTGTAACGGCGAGACCCTGTTAGATGGATTGGCACACCTATACCATCACCATAATTCTTCCATAAATTATTCACGCCACGAGGGAAGGCAACATCTTCAACTGATAGTTTCTTAAATTCTGTTCGAGCAGTTTCAATAAACTTCTGAACAGTATATTCATCCTCATTCAATATCATCTTCAGAGTTTTCTCAATCAACTTACGGCAAACTTGCGGTGTTGATGATCGAACTGATTCAATGCCTGTTACTTTGAGTTTCGGTTTAGCATATTGAACACCCTCGTTATTCAACACGTTTGCGATGTATCGCTTCTTACCCGTAAAGATAACACGAGATGCAATAATCTCTCGCTTCATTACCATCTTCTGCGCGGGCGCATGCACGTATTCGCGCAACTCTTTGTAAGCATTCTCTAGTAGAGGTTCAAGTTTCTTACTGGCAACCTTGTCGATGAAGTCGCAAATCTTTTGCGTGTCTTTCTCGTTAGGCATTGTTTGTTTTACAAGTTCGTCTAAGCAAACGTAAAGACTATCAGTGTCAATCGCTAAAACATAATCCTTCTTTTTTGTTTTCAAAACTTTGTTGAGATACTCGTTGATCTTTTTCTCAGCCCAGCGAATTGTATACTGACCGGAAATAGTAATCGCTTCTGCCATACGAATATCATAATAACGAAAGTACTGGTTTGACATCGCACCATAGAGAGAGTTCATCATAATCTTAATTGCCATCTGTTGATTGTCATACAGACTGACTTCTTGACTTACAAGATATCTCTCGCGCAAGTTTGACTTATCAATCTTCTCCAGTTTCTGTTTTGCTTCAATAGCTTTCTTTTTCATCAATGTGCGTTGTTCGTATTCACGTTCAACGATTTTAGGAAAAATACCAATCACATCATTGCGAAAGAGTTGCCCCGTAGAAGATACACAACACTTCTCTGGAATCTTCATCTCACGTTTCTCAAGCAACGTCTCTACGTTTACGCCATGAAGAACACCATCCACAATCGTTTCAGGTGACATATTATATTGCATAATCAAATGTGGATAAAGCGAGTTCAAGTCAAAAGAACAAACCCAATCATGCATACCCGTTTGCGGTTCTTTAACATAAGCACCTTCAATTCTTCTATCGCCGCTTACTACATCAGGTTCACTGACTACGATGTTCTGTTTACGAAGAACATTGTAAATGTAAGTGTCCCAGATTTTCACCGAACCAAACGCAGTCACATACGCGACGTTTGCTTTATGTGAAAGAGTCAACGCAATAGAAATAAACCCAGCCGTCTCTTCCATTCGTTCAACGAGTTGAGTATCGCGGATGTTATAGTCAATGAACTTCTGATGATTCTCGCGATAGAGAGCGGCAAGAGAGGAGTATTCTGAATAGTCAAGTTTCTTTTCGCCTAAAACTACGTTGGCAATGTTGTCTAGTTTATATGACTCTTGATTACCGTAAGTGTTCCAACCAAACTTCTTAAACAACGCCATAAAATCAAGTTGCGTTGTGCCAACAATGTTATAAGTTTTACCTTCCCTTCTATCAAGTTCCGGTTTGCGATTGAACAGAGAAAACTTTTTCGTTTGTTCATCGCCTAAAATCTTAGCAACACGATTAATCAGATACGGCATGTCAAACTCTTCAGAGTTCCATCCGCTAATGATATCAGGAATGTTCTTACGCCAATGTGCTAGAAAACTCTTGAGCAAAGTATACTCATCTGAGCAACGATAATACTCTATGTTCTTATCTTGAACGATAGAGATTTCTTTTTCAAATGCACCGATACCCCAAGCGTAAAAAGTGTCATCAAGATTATTCTTAATCGTGATTGCTGTTACAGGTTGATTAGCCACAGATGGTTCAGGGAATCCTTGATCAGACTGAACCTCAATGTCAAGGAACGTGATGTTCATCACGCTCATATCAGCAGTACAACCGTCAGGAAATTTATCTGAAATGAACTGTGCGACGTAATCGCGATTGCCATAGATTGAATAGTTAGAAGCAGAGTTTTCACGAATGAAATCACGACAGTCTAACATACTACCGGGTTGATATTCCTCAACCACTACTCCATCAAGAGTGCGATACTTAGATGGATTTCGAGTAGGGACGAAGAGCGTTGGCTTATACTTGATACGCTCAACAACTCTTCGCCCGCCCTCATAACCGACATATAGAATGTCGGTGCCCGTTCTTTCAACTGAAGTGTAAAATTGTGTCATGCTCTAATTATAATCACATTCATCACAAAAGTAAATCGATTTCTACGCCTCAGTTAAAAGTTCCGGGTTCGATTCAAGAAGTTTTTTATTTGTTAGAATAGGAATCTTCTTAGGTTTCTTATCTTCAGGGATTACATTAATCAAAGAGATCGTGAGCATACCGTGTTCAAGTTTTGCGTCTTCAATCTGAATCGTATCAGCGAGAGTAAACTCCCTACTAAATGCACGATTCGCAATACCACGATGCAAGACCTTAGTAGTTTCCTCTTTCTGAATCTTACCAACTATCGTGAGTTTGGAATCTTCAAGAGTTACATCTAAATCTTCTTCTGTAAATCCAGCCACCGCAATCTTAATCGCATAGTGGTCATCATCTACTTTTAGTATGTTGTAAGGTGGATAGTTATTTGTTGGTGTTGCAGTCATACGCTGCAAATTATCCAAGTGTCTGAATAGACGATCCGCACCAACGAAAAATGGATCGAACTTGTCGATATCATAGCTTACCATGTTAACCTCCTATGTAAGCAAGGTTGATATGTAGAGGACCCAAAAGGCATCCTCATTGTATATATAATACTTTTTCAAATAATGTCAACCATTCCTGAAAAAAGTAACATCATCGCGATAGTATTAATCACGAGCAACGCACGATCATGCCAACGAAATGCTACAAACCACCAACAAGCACAGCCGAGCATTGATAACAATACGTCTAATTGTTGAGAACCCTCAGTGCTACGTACAGTAATCGCAGCAATGATTAGGAACGTGCCAATCCATTTTACAAACCATGTAAGGTCGTATAATGGAGTTACCTTATTTACCATTCTTTTTCTTACTCAATTCTAAGTGCTTTGCGATCCAATCTAACAACCAAGGATTATCGCGATAGATTTGTGTCCAAGTTGAAGCCATCACAGATACAGCACGTTCTTCGCCTTGCTTCTTGTTACATAGTTGACCGACTTTCCAAACAGCGTGGTTAACTTCATGGATCAACGTATCTACAAGAGGAGGACCGGACAAACTTTCTTCGATGCGAATTTTGTTCTTAATGTAACAAAAGTCACCGAAAAATTCTTCATTTAGAGGACAAAAAACAACATCTATATCTAAAGGTCCGATACGTAAAATAAAGTTATCCATTTATCCTCCTGACTGACCCATAATCATATACGCTTCATCCTCTTTCTCTTTTTTCGTCTTTGGTTTTTTCCATTTTATATTTTCATCAATCATAGGCGGGTTGATCATAACGTGATGGTCTAACCACCAAATTGCATCATCACTTTGTTGCGAGTAACCAAAGTCCGATGTTCGAGAAGGCGTATCCGGCATATGCTATTCCCATTCCTGCGTTACCTTTCATCGATTGGTCAAACGCAACATAAGCATATATCGCGCCTGTCAATATGATTAACCAACCACTCATGAAAGGACTAACACAATAATATATATCAATGTTCCAATAAATCCAACGGTAAAACACCCAGCTAAAAAGCCAAGTGTGAAAGCATTTTTCAGTTTTTCTTTTACCGAATTAACCATAAGTAAGAAGGGGGAGAGTCAATCTCTCCCCCATCCTAACTACGCAGCGGCGGCGAGGGCGGCATAACCCGCTGCAACAACCGCGCGCGAAGGAGTGCCAAGACGATAGAAGGTCTTGGTATCACCCTTGCTGTTCTTACGAGGATTTGCATGAATAGCATAACCCTTCATACGAAGATCGGAGAGCGTAGCGCGAGCATTGCCAACGCCGAAACGGGACTCAATCTGAGCAGCCGTAAGAGTCTCACCATTCTGAAGAACCGTAAGTACACGTTCAATCTTAGTAGTCATAGTAAAGTTCACCTTGTTTCAGTTTTCAAATCGACAGTCACTTCGCTGTCTGACGCCTTTCGGCGTTTCGTCCCTACGGACTCATCAGAGACAGTATATTAATATTACTACGTTGATAGAATAAAGTAAATAGATTTTTAGAGTTTTAACCCCAATCCTTCTTATCCCCATGCATTTCGTTCCAATCATAACCTGCATTATATGATTCAATATCGAAGCGAGTCATAGCACGTTCGTCGATTCGATAACCCTTATGAGTACCTGCTGGCCAATAATGAGGGTCACGAGGGCGATCGTAGTAAGAATCTGCAGCTCCACGGTCATATGGACCACCGTGTTTAGTGTTGTAGACTTCGTTATTCCAAGTTCCGTATTTCATCAGTTTTTTCTCGTTTTCAATTATAAGTATATTCTATACCCTAACCGAAAATAAGTAAACCCTAAAAAAATGTAATAAAATCAATAACTTAGCAGTAAGTCATTGATTATGCAGCTCTTTTTTTGCCGATGTTGTATTTGGCTACGAGAGTCCAGTCGTTCTTCTCCTTGAATGGAAGAACCTTAATCTGGCTGATAGGCGCAACAGGATCCTCAGTCTGTTCTTTCTTTACGACGTTGATAAGATCCCACTCGCCGAGTAGATTCGTGATCGTGTTTCTACGAGCCACATCTGACTCAGACATGTTAGATGGTTTTCCGTCGAGAGCAAACAGCTCCTTAAAATGCACAATGAAGTATCTACCTTGCTTGTGCAAAATATGACATGATTGATAAAGAGTCTGTTCTTTCTTCGAGGCAACACCGATTCTTGTAAGAGTCTCACGGACTTTTAGAAAATCATCGTCGTTTTTTAGAGTTACCTCTACTAGATTGTTTATGTCGAAACTCATTTTTTATACCACCCGTTTCTAATCTTCTTCTTATTTGTTCCAAATGGTCGGAAGACAGAATATCCATGACAACCTTTGCTTTTTCATAACTATAACCAAAATATTGAGATACTGCAATTAGGTCATCGTGATGTTCAGTCTTAGACCATTTTGCGTATCGCTTTCTCGGTCTGATTATATTTATAAAAAAATCAAACTGCATTTTATTATCAATGTGAGATAACTGATTCATCATATTTGCGAAGAAGATAGTGTCCTCGAAGTAGGAAAATTGCCTATTCGTGAGATAAGGAACATATCCCTTCTCCGCTAACTCATCGTTATCAGTACCAGACATGATATCTTTGCCGGCATTGATAGCGTTGACGTAATCAAATGGATTCATCCTATTCAGATTCCTCTGTTACAGGTTCTTCCATGGGTTCTGGTCGCTTACCATACACATGTTCATAGAAGTCGTTGTTGAAATTAACTGAGATATCTCTCAATGAGATATAAGAATTCTTAAGATTTTCAAAATTATTTTTCAATTCAGAATAATCCTTTCTAAAAGTCAAAAGATTATCTTGCATATTTTTTATCATATTAACAATACAATCATATATTGCTTGCTCATCCCAACCATCCGTGTTCAATCCAAGTTGAACACGGATGAACTCATCAAGTTTTTCGCGAAAAGGAAAATCCGTCATATGTTACCTCATTTGAAAGTGCAACTTGACATAATTTCCGTCAAGCAAGCAGCTAAGTTAATTTCGTGATCTGCTACAAACGCATTCTTATATGAAAACTCTGCGAGATTTACCACAAGACTCGGAATGGATTTCTTATCCATCACTTCGCTTGCGATATCATACAGTTTTCTATATATAATTGTGGGTTCAATATCTGTATTCTTCGCAACCCACTTACGCATACCCTCAAAATCTCTTTTCTTTAAGAGAGAAACAAGATTGCTAAAGTTTTCATCGCTAATGTTTACAAGAATGCCAGTGTCAATCTTGCCACTTGAAGAATATCTCTGTAGTTCGTTCAGAACTCTACGCCAATCAGGAAAATGTTTTTGAATGAGTTCAGCAATTACCGAATCATCATATTCAACATTTTCCTTCTTGAGTATGTTCTGAACGCGAACCATAAATTCTTTAGCAAGTTTCACCTTTTCCTTGCCAGGAATTTTAAACTCGACTACAGAGCACCGTGAGTGTAACGGTTCGATGATACGATTCTTGAAGTTACAAGTTAAAATAAATCCGCAGTTCTTAGAGTACTCTTCCATAAAGTTACGAAGAGCAGGTTGCGTTGACTGAGGATTTAGATAGTCAGCCTCATCGAGGATGACATATTTCCTGGCACCAGTCAAAGAAACCGTAGAAGCGAAGTTCTTAATATCAACTCGTAACGTGTCAATGTTACCGTTCATCGAACCGTTAATCACGATGTAGTCAAAACCACATTCTTCCAACATCGCTCGCGCGACAGTAGTTTTACCAACACCCGGACCACCAGTCAAAAGCAGATTTGGTACGTAGTTCTTTTCGACAAAGTGAGCGAAGGTATTTTTAAGTTCAGTTGGAAGAATACAGTCAGAGATTTTTTGAGGTCGATATGCCTCAACCCACAACTCATTCATAATATAAATCTTTCAATTAACGAGACTCAGTTGCAATCCAGTATTGAACTTTTCCATCACTAGTGACAAAATGACTGATACCCTTTGAAGAAATCCTGACGTTATATTCTGTAGGAATAAACTTGAGATTTTCCGTTTTGAAAGAAAGATCAAAAACCTGATCCGTTTCACCGACCTCATAACGAAATTCGTTACCAGACTCATTCTTCATATCGCCTACTACGATATAAATTTTTGTCCCATCACCAACTACAGACCAGTTAGGAAGCGCGAGAGTACTGGCTGCTTGTAGAGATTTACGGAGAACTTGTTCCGTAAGTGAAAACTCAACAACAATATCAGGTAACGTTATCTCCTTCTCGGGTGGTTCCATGATCATATTTTTATCGGCAAAACGATATGTCAAAGAAGAAGCACCGTTCTTAATTTCAACATCATTATCGTTAAATTCAAATTCAGGTTCTTCAAAGAGACTGACCGCACTTAGAAACTGATTCAAGTCATAGATGCCAAATGGACTCTTAAACTTATCATCAAGTTCTGCTTGTGCAAGCACAGTCTTCTGTGGAGAAATTGTGCGAATAGAATTTCCTTTATTAACGTAAATACTAGGATTGATACTAGTAAAGGACTTGAGTAGATTGAGTGTTTCGTTTGAAAGTTTCATAATAACCTCACATTAATTAATAATAACATTATACCATACAATACTAAAAAAGTAAATACTATTTCAACTTCTTTGTAGGATCAGCAGTAGCAGCAGCACCAATCGCTGCTAGGTCCATGAGCGATCCACCGAAGTTATATGAACCCATATGAGTAAGTTGCATCCATGGGCACATCCATACTTTCATGCCAATGTTTCTAGAATATTGGCAGAACATATAGTCTTCGGAAAGATATCGCTTTGACTTAGGATCGATGACGCAATCAAAATATGCTGTAATCTCATTTGTACCATCGAAATTTGCTGAACGAACGTGGTCTGGTCGATATAAAAATTCAGGATATGCTGCAGCATACTTTTCGAAAGTGGATCTACGAATACACATAAACCCAGTACCGCCTTCTAGAACCTCAACAGGTTCATTGAGTGGAATAGATTCCACTCCTGATACTGGATTGAAAACATAGTCACCAACATATCTCTGCAAAATTTGAGGATTCTCGTCAGCAAATCCCTTATCCACAGCTTCCTTTACCTTTTCCCAAGAGATGTTCTTCTTAGGATATGGTCCACATAGAATATCATATTCGCTATCTTCATCAGCAAGCGCAGCAAGCGCAAGAACATCTCTAGGATCAAACCCAATATCAGAATCAATAAAAATCAAATGAGTAAACTGTTTGTTTCTCATAAACTCATCAACGCAATAGTTCCTTGCGCGCGTAATTAGAGATTCGTTGAAAATAAAGAAAAAGTCAACGTTGACACCATAGTGCATGGCAAGTTTTGTGAGATCAGTACAAGACTTCGAATAATGCCCTGTACACATCGACCCATACATTGGAGTCGCGATAAGAATATTCCTCTTTCTCAACTCTTCAGCTTCAATACTAACTTCACCGTTTTCAGTTTTTGCCATTCATATCTCCATGATATAAGTCGTGATTGTACATAGCGATAATCGCATAGTGAATAATCTTCATTAGGTCTTTGCGATTATATCCGTTTTTCTTGCCATATCGTTGAGCATACTTCATTACGTTACCAATGCAAAATCCTTCACCATGACCACCGTCAATGATGAATTCAGTTGCTTGATATTTGTTTGTGGAATAATGCTGCGAGTATGTGCCATCAATATATTCCTGTAACTGCTTCAGGATTTCACCTTCATTGTATTTATAGTCAATCATTTCAAAAGTCAACAGGTCCAATAAAATATTTAAAGTGTTTTTTGCATTCAGTGATAGACATCATTACGTTTTTTTGCCCATCAGGAGTAGGAACTAACGGTTTCTTATTCATATAATCAAAAGCAGAAACCATATCGTTTCTTGTCGTCATATGCGCGACTCTAGAACTCGCAACCACATTCACGACTACATCATTCACCTTCTTAGGATTACAAGACCATCCAGGACCGCCATTACGATGCACCCAATTATATAGCACATCTCCATAGTCTTTGTTTCGAAACTTAAAATCAACGCTTAGAGTCGTTGCCTTAAATGTTTTTGGATTTATGAATGAAAAATATCCATCAACTCCAGCATAGTCTGCTCGATCAGTAAGCCTTGGGAAATATCCTAAAAAATCATATCCCATGTTTTCTACGATTGCCTTCAAAGCAGAACAATGTATGCCACTATCGTAGCATACTTGTTCATACTTCATTTTATTTGCTAAGTCTTTTCTCATAATTCTATACCAATGATTCAATATAATCAATAACTTTCTTCGTATCTTCTGGTGTCTCATGTTGGAAAACTTCACACAAAGATGGATCTCCAAATAAAACACTACCACCAAAACTGTCTTTAATGTTTTCAATCTTAGTGCGACGACCTTGGATAAAAGTTTCAGATTGATCTGAACCTCTTTCTTTGTATCTTGTTTCTCGAACCGAGTCAGAGACTTCAAGGATAACAATAGAAACTTCATACCCAAGTTCTACAGCAGCCTGAAAAAACTTTGCTGATGTGAGACGATCACCTTCAAAGATATTCACAGGCGAAGGATTATCTGATAAATACTCAATCGCTGCTGGCTGAACTGCCATGCTGAGTCGATCAGTCCCCGCGAATGTTTCGCCCTCTTCATACTTACCAAGCAAACGAACATCGCCTGATACATAACTGTCAAGTAGTTTGATTGGAGTGTCTGGAGTCCAATCGCGAAGTTTCATCCACTCTCGCATCAGTGTCGTTTTGCCAGTACCTGGCATTCCGACAATACCAATCACTTTGATCATATAAAATTCTCCAACGTCATAACACCGTAATTATTTTTGAAACAAGGAAATTCTTTATCCATCATTATAACCTCTCCAGTCTCTCTAAAATGATTTTGTTTCTCTGGTTTCAGTCCAACGTCCCAAGAATTATTTTCTAATCTTAGATGCGAAGGTAGGCAATCCTTTCTCATCTCCCAGAACAAATCAAATTTATTTCCCCATTCGCTTTCAGCATATTTAATTCTGTCGTGCATCATATCCATATAAACATTCGGGTAACGACGATTTGGTCTATACCAAGATTTATAACAACACAAAGTAGACTCTAAAGTGAAGTAAGATACGTCTTTGTGCGGTATCCTAACTTTAGCTTCGTTTAAAAGAATTTCTCCTTCCATCTTCAACCAGTCGATTGTATTTTTGTTATAGCCAGGAAACTTTTCACGACCTTTAACATCCCACCAATCTAAATCGTCTCTTCCTAGAACTTTACACAGCCCATTCCTATGAGACTTTGATCCACTCGTGTCTTCAAGAAATAGGTTATTACAATCGAGAGGCAATCCCTGAATGCGTAAATATTCTAAGTAGGAGAAAGAAGAAAGCCTACCGAATGATAATAACCTATTTCTAACGAAATCCCAAGTGGTTTCGAAATTTTTATATACGTCATCTGAAGAATTTAACGATTCAAAAAGATTTACTTGGCTACCGAATTTATCAACATGTTCCTTATATGAACGAACGCAATTAGGAAATCCAGTTTTCCCTACCTTAAAGTATTTCCGATCAGAGTCCCAACCAGACCCAGCCTTATACTTATGTTGAACTGAATTCCACCACTCTTCTAACTCATCTACATCAAGTTTGTTTACGTCAGGGTATTCATTATATATCATCCATGTCGTAACAATATTTTGAGAGCATCCGTTTATGAAAGCAATCCATAGACGCTGCTCTAAATCCATATCAAACTTTTCAGCAAGCCAAGGCATAGCAAAATAAACACCGCCAGGATGACTGCGGTGTTTTAAATGAAATTCGTAGAACCGCATAAAAACTTCTCTGCGGTATTCAACTTTACGAAAATCCATACCCTCTTTCAAGTCTACAATTTCGGGCTCGCCATATCTATTCCATCTACCAATTTGCTGATCAAGCATCTAAAAAACCCTCTAATGAGCCAGCCTTTTCACCGATAAAATAAAATCCGTCTGATGTTTCGTTTAGAGGAAATTCTTTCATTTCAGTTTTATGTAGACCTCTCAAAGCAGCAAAGTAAACTGCATTCTTTCCTCTAAATGCTGCTCTCTTTATTGTATATTGAAAGTTGTCGAAAAGCCAAGCAGAATATGCCTTAACGTAATCATATTTATCAGCGATTTCAGCGGAAAGAATCTTACCATATTTTTCGCCGTGTATTGACATCGGATATGTTACTGAAGTATCAGTCCAAACAACAAGTTTCGGTTTTGATTCGAAAACTGGATAGAAAATGTCTTTCCACTTTTTTGTAACTTGTAAGACGCTAGAGTTCGGAAGGTCTAGGAATTTAAGATCACTCTTATCTTCTTCTAAGACTGCTTCTGCTGCGTTCTGATGTTTGACTACAGGAGCAACGTCCCAAGAATTTTCTTTTAAGTGTTCAACACACCCTTCATCCAACTCTCCTATCGTATGACTTTTCAGTTTAAAAAGTTTTTGAATTAAAAGAGTTTGAATTCCGATACCAGCCATATACTCACGAACAGAATACTCTTCGTTAGAATCAACGATATCTTCTAGAAGCCATTTAGTAGCCCAACACTTAGCTGCGACCATATCGGGATGTTCCGCAGCATAATGTAAGTAAGAGCGATTATGAAGACTTACGTTTTCCTCGCTCTCAAGATTATTAAAATTCAATTCCCACTCGTTACATACCTTAGCAATTTTCATCAAAAAAAGCTTTCAAGTGATCCGGAATTTTCCCGATATGGATCCTGTACGTTATTGGTTGACATATAATCATACCACTCTGGTTCTTCCCACATTCCAGGGGAAACTCCATTCCAAAGATGCCTCTGTAGTGGGTGATCTTTATTTGATCTACGCTCTTCTACAAATTTCTTACGTAGCATTTCATATTCCCAAGATTTCAACTTCATCATTTTCTTACGGAAATACGCGACAATGGAAACTCGATCATTATCTTCACCAATTTCGGCTGTATTGGTATGAATACCTTCGTGATTATTTACAAGTAACAAATCTCCTGGTTGAAGATTAATACCAATTTTCCATTCAGGTAAAGTAAACACATATCCTTTCCAACCTTTACCGATACCAGAAATATTTGAGAAACCTGATGATAAATCACCAGCATCGCGATGACCTGCAGTTCTCCAGTTGTAGTTGATTGTCAATGTTGTAAAAACAGTTTCATCAATTAGAAATTTTGGATCGAGTTTATTTGCAGCTTCTCTTTGGTTTGCCCAACGTTCTGGTAATTCTTTCTTAAAAATTTTGTTCAGTTTCCGAAGATAAGGAAAAGATTTTTCAAACTTTTCTGGATTTCTTTCATTGTAAGTACACGCGCGACCATAAGGAATGCGAGGATAACGATCAAAATAACCAGCGATACCAGACAAAACTGTTTGAGCATAGTTTGTCTCAGAGATCATTTTATAAACTTCAGCAGCTTCTTGTTTTTTAACTGCAGGAGACTCGTTACGAATACGTTCCACCCAGCGATCAAACCAACCATCGTACTCGCCATATTTTTCACCAATTACTTTTGAACGAAGCCAAACCTGTCCGCGAGTTTCTTCTGTTGAATCTTTTTTAACTGGAAAAATGTCAAATACATGACTTGAAGAAAAATATTCAAGAACTTCTAACTCATACGGAGTTACCCAATCGCGATGACTACGTTTCCCACTTCCAAGAGTATCACCGCGAGGACCAGCAGCCTTACCACGATTTTGTGATTCTGTTGCTGCTTCGCGCAATCCTTCATATGCTAGTTCTTGTTCTTTTTGAGAAAAGACGCCTTTACGAAACTTGAAAATAATGTTGTTTTCATTTTTTTCATTAGGGTCCATCGTATTAAGATTATATAAATCACAATCTTCTTGAACCACAAGATCCATATCTTCTGGTTCAGCGAACTTCCCAAGAATATCTTCGCGATCAATCTTTGCGCGAACTAACTCTTTCATATTATACTCCAAGCAAATCTTTTAGATTCGGTTCTCTAAAATTTGGACCTTTTAAAACTTTACCATCTTCACGATAAATGGGTTTACCATCTTCACCAAGTTTACTCATATTGCTATTATGAACTTCTTCAAAGCATTTGTCAAGGTTTATTCCAAAAGAATGTCCTGCACCGTATACAACATAAAGAAGATCGGTCAAAGCATCCGCTACCTCTACAATATCACGATTGTCTAATGCTTCGCGGAGTTCACCCAATTCTTCATAAATGAGGCGATATCTCAAATTAGAAACAGAAGTCCAGATAGGTTCTTCTTCAACATCTTGACCGAATGTCCGCATAAATTCTGCTACTTTTTTAAAATTAGTTGACAAGTACCAACTCCTCGAATTTAAAATTTTTAAAATAATCAGTAAATATATTCGCTGCGTAAAATGAATCTTCCCGATTTAAAATCATGATATTTTTTTCTTCAGTTTCTGAACTTTGTTACGCAACTTCTTTGCTTGTTCTAAATGATAACGATTCGCTTTTTGAATAAAAACAGAACCCTGTAGATGATCGTACTCATGTTGAATAATTCTAGCAGTGACACCCGCGTACTTCGCTGTATTAGTTTGACCAAATTGATCTGTGAAACGTAGTCGAACTCCATCGGGTCTCTTTATTTTTAAAATTAAATCAGGATAACTTAAACATCCTTCTTGAAAATAAACTACATTCTCAGAAAAGTCAACAATTTTTGGATTAAAAAATGCCATAACCGATTCTATATTATTCGGATCTCCTACTACAAAAACTGAATAAGGCAAACCAATCTGAGGTGCAGCCAAACCGACTCCTCGCTTTTCTACCATTAGTTCTGCCATATACTTTGCAAGTTCTTCAGGATCCTCAGGTGGATTTTCAAAATCAAACTTCGAAGTTTCTTGCTTGAGGATTGGATTTCTTGAGTCTACAAGTTCATAGTTCATGCTGCTACCCTAGAAAAATTCTTGTGCTTTTCAAAACGAATGACTGATCGAAACTTATCCTGTAAAATATCTCCCTTGTGACTAATCACGAAGACGTTAGTATCTTTACCAATTTCGTCTAGTAGTTTTAGAAACTCATCACAACCATTAGCATCAAGAGAAGCATCGAACACTTCATCTAAGATCAGAAGATTTGTGTTAGTGGAGTTTTTCATTCTAGCAACTGCGCGCCAAGTCAATAGCAGAGCCAGATCGATTCTCATCTTTTCACCTTCGCTAAACGAACCGTAACTAAACGTATCACGATGACGTGACTTAATAACTTCTTCAAAGTTTTCATCAAGTTCAAAGCTGACAAAGAACTCCATTGCTGCCAGATACTTGTTAATCAGCTTGTTCATCACAGGAACGTACTGACGAACGATTTGTGTTTTAATTCCTTTATCCTTCAACAAATCAGCAGCGACTTTGAGAACCTCGCGTTCATTAATAATCTTTTCTTTTAGATTATTTAACTCCGCAATCTTTTTTTCAATTTCTTCAATGTCAGTATTATCAATCTTTTCTTCTTGCGTTTCTGTAATAGACTTACGAACTTGTTTCATGTATTTCATCAAAGAAGAAATCTGATTGTTAGCATCAGAGATTTTTTCAAGGTATTCAGAAACCTCTGTGTTAATTTCTGAGATGTCTAACAGTCTTTGATTTTCTTTACTCAGTTCGTTTACCAGATTTTCAAGAGCCACTCGAATCTCAGAAATCTTCTTTTCACTCTGTTCAATCTTTTCAGTCTTAATTGCAACATCAATCGTTTGTGTGCATGTGGGACAGTAATCGTTGTCGTTATAAAACTGTATCTCTTTCTTTGACTTCTTAATCTTATCTTCAAACTTCGTTTCAATACTTAAGATTTCATTCAACTTCTTTCGTACTCTATCCTCATCCTGAATAGACTCTTGAAGTTCTGTTACCTTTTTGTTGTAAAGTTCATTGTCTCGTTCGAACCTCGTAATAGAACTTTCAGCGTTGGATATCTCTTTTTCCAAAGAGGCAACTCTTTCCTTAGCTTTGACTTTGATTTCTTCGATATACTTTTGATGGACTTCAATCTTTTCTTCTTCCATCTCGATGTGATAATTAACATCCGTCAACTTCTCTTTGTTTGTCTGAACCTTTTCTTTCAATAAAACATTCATCGCAGTAAAGATTTTAATGTCTAATAGATCTTCGATAATTTCTCTACGCGCATATGCCGGCAACTGCATGAACGGAATGAATGTAGAAGAACCAAGGATTACAATTTGAGAAAATGAGTTGTAGTTAAGTTTGATGACATTCTCTTCAAGATATTTCTGATAATCTTTAGATGAAGCAGTTTGATTTAATAGAACGTCATCTTTGTAAATCTCAAACTTACTTGGTTTGATACCACGAACGATACGATATGAATATTTACCAATCGTAAAATTAACTTCTACGAGTAAGTTTTTTTCGTTGACAGTGTTAACTAACTGTGGTTTGTTAATCTTGCGAAATGGTTTGCCAAAAAGAGCAAAACACAACGCATCAAGAACGGTTGACTTACCAGCACCGTTCTCACCGATTACAAGAGTAGTTGAACTTCTATCTAAATCTACTTGAGTCCAAACATTTCCGGTAGATAAAAAATTCTTCCACCGAACATTATGAAAATGTATCAATTATAACTCCACGTTCTGCGCTTCTGTATATAAGTCCGCGAACAATTGATTCAATCTGTTTTTGTCAACATTCGTCTTCATATTATCTACATACTTATATAGGGAAGTTAGAGTATCTTCAGCCTCGCTGATGATTTCTTCTTCGCTCTGCTGATCCATATTTTTATTATCTTCTACGATAGAAATATGTGCTGGGTTTGCCTTGTAAAGATTATCAAGGATAACATCAAAGAGATAAGGATTTGTCTTGTTCTGTACAATAACTTTCACATATGTATCTTTGTAATCTTCGTAGTTAAAATGATTCGTATACTCTTCAAAATTCTTATCAGTATCATCATACCACAACTTATGGAATAGTCTATATGGATTTTGAATAAAAGTCAACTCTCTTTTCTCAGTATCAAAAACGTGAAATCCTCGCTGATCATTATAATCATTCCAAAACATTTCATATGGGCAACCAAGATAATGAATATTGCCACTTGATGATTTGTGATGAAAGTGACCTGAACAAACCATATCGAACTTCGAAAATAGTTCTGGTTGCATGCCATCATAACTCTTCATGCCCATATGCATTTCAAACCCAGCCAAGTCTAAATGACCAAACAAAATATGCGCTGAAGTATTCTTTACAAACTCCATGGATTCTGCATAGTTAGTATTGTTTATCCAGGGAAGCAAAGCAATCTTACAACCATCAAAGTCATACTCTGTCGGCGAATCAAAAAATGTTACGTTTGAATGGTTGAATAACTCATTCATCGCATTCACTTCATTTGTGTTGCGATATGGTATGTCATGATTACCAACAATACCAATAAGTTCTCTACCATTTTCAACACATCTATTAACAAAAATTCTTTTAAAGTCATGAAGAGTAACGTAGTTAATAAACTTACGTCGATCTACAATATCTCCAAGATGAACAATGGTTTGTATATTGTATTTTTCTAGATAAGGAAAAAAGACATTGTCATAGAACTTTTTAATGTAGTTCGTGAAAACTTTACTGTCAGATTTTCCTCCGAAATGAGTATCTGTAATTAAAGCAATTAACATTATTAATCGCCTATAATCTTATCAATACCTTGATTACGATTTTTCTTCCTTTTCGTTTCTTCAAAGTTTTCAATAAAGACATCAATGTGTTCGCGACTCCACTCCTTTGATTTACTAGCTTCGATGTTGTAATTAGTATCATCACCTTCTTGTAAATTCAAATTATATCCCGTTTCATCCATATACTTATACTTGGTGTACAAATGTTTTTTCTCTTTCGCGATTCTTCTTAAGAAGGCATAGTAAATAATCTGTGTGAAGTACGCGAACGGATTGTTTGATTTTTCAGGATTGAAGTTATCAATATACTGAAGACAGTTTTCAATACCATCACTAATCATATCTTCTTTAAACGTGTAATTAATGAAGTTTGGTTTATAACTGAGATGAACCGCAATCTTCATTAAACACTCACCAATATAACGTGTTACTGGTGGTCTTTTTTCTCCATTTTGTTTAGCAGCATAAACAGAATCTTTGAATTCTATCATCGCTGCTAAAAAATCTTTGTTATTTACATAATGTTGTTTTGTTTTATTTGACATCAGTGCACCATTGTATTTGTGTTTGCATATCTTTGATACATAGCAAGTAACTCTTCCAATTCATCCCTCGGTGTTTTTTCTTCATTCTTATATCTAAGAAGAGTTTCTATTCCTTCAAAATAATAATCAAGTATGTCTTTTGAGGGAGTTGTTATTAGTAATATATGTTTACTTGGCAAAACGAACTCTTCTTCAGAAGTAAAGGGAATCCACTTAGATAAGTTTACACTTGCTCCTTGATATGCATTCTTTACATGAAGTTCTAAGGGTTGATATAAAATCAAAAACTCTTCATCATTTTGATCAACATCCGCAATAATATTTTCCCCCGTAACTAATTTTAAGTATAATATGTTTTGTGACATTTGTAAATACCTTTTACAGGTTTATGTTATAAATTTTATAATCAAACTCTTCTTCGTTGTATGTTTTAATTCTTTCGGCAAAATGATTCAACGTATAGTTATTGTTCTTTTTATACCTAAGATCGTCAGAAATATCATAAAGACAAGCTGAAGTTTTAGAATCACCCAAACGCAAGCCACGACCAATAGATTGAAGGTTACGAATACGAGATTTAGAAGGGGAACTAAAAATAATATTATGCAAATTGCGAATATTGATACCAGTACTAAAAGTACCATACGAGGCAATGATAATTGCATTCTTTTCTTTTTCGGTAATTGCCCGAACATTTTCTCTGTCTTCTGCTGAAGTTTGTCCTGAGACGAAGAACACCTTTCTTTCATTTCCAGCAGCTCTATCATACTGAGATATATCATCATACAATATCTTTCCATGTTTCTCTACATATTGAAAGAGTAATAACGTATTCCCTGATAAAGATATCGTGAGATTACATATAAACTTATTGCGTCTTTGATGACTTACGATAAAATCTATTTCGTCTTGATACGAAGCGCCGCGCATGAGTTTTGCTTCTTCTTCGGGATATTTTAAGACGCAACACTTTATCTTAAAATTAGCAAGATGCTTTTTCTCTATTAACTCTTTCGTTTTAACAAACTGTTTGACTTGACCGAATAAACCTTCCAATACGAGTTTGTGACAATTAGTACCATCAAGCGTTCCAGTAAATCCAAATCTATATTTACAATCAACCAATTTTGTCATGATTGAAGTGAGTGACTTCGCTTTGAATAAATGGCACTCGTCTCCAATTGCAACATCAAACTTCGAAAAGAATGGCTTCTTCATCTTATAGATTGATTGCCAAGTTGATACAGTAATCTTCGCCTTTACATCTTTCTCTTGACCGCTCATAATGATATGAATATCATCCGGATTTGTTCCATACTCAATGAAGTCCGATCTCATCTGATGCACTAAAGAAGTAGTAGGAACAATAATTAACATACGTTCGTTTTGATACCACTGTGACAACAACCAAATAATAAAAGACTTACCTGATGCTGTTGGTGATACGATTAATGCACGATTGTTTCTAACGCAATAAGTAAAAGAGTCTAACTGATAATCTCTAGACTCGAACTTTGTTTTCAATCCAGTAACAAAGTCATTCGCTTCTTTTAAAGAAAAGTTATTTGCAAGATTTAGATTGTCATGAACTTCTATTTCATAGTCACGTTCTTCTGCAAACTTTTCAATATAAGGTAAAAGACCTAGATACAGTTCCTTTGTCATTGCGTTATACAAACGCATCTTGCCATCCCAGACACGATTACGATACGCCGGCATAAACTTAGCACCAGGTACCGTAAATGAAAAGAAGTCTGTCAGCTCCTGTCGAATAACAGGTTCTGCATCAACCTTCATATAAACTTCATTCTCTTTCGAAACTATCAAAACATTACCACGTATTTTATTTGGTTCTAATAAAAGATTTGAAGTGTTCCATGCATTTTTGTTCATTATTGTTTTTCATCACATCACTCCTTTCATATTATATTATACTATATTAACCTCCACTAGTAAACCTTAAAAAGTCAATACTATTCTTTATTGTATATCCTCGTGTATTAATTGATTTCATAATTTCTTCAAGTACATCTACGAGTTCTTGTTGCAATGCAAGTTTAGTATTCAATGCAACCATTTCATCGTCAGAGTCTACATAATAATTTATATCTTGTTTTAATCTCTTAAAAGGATATGGCTCTCTACCTAATTCAGCCAAGTCTTCTGGATTATTTAAATCACCGCGATAGTAATCCATTAATCTCTGTTGCAACTGTTTTTGCTTCATACGCATTGCACGAAGTTTCAATCGCGATTGAGAATAGTGTTGTAAATACTTACTATGTAAAATAGGAACATTAAGACTTTCTCTAGATAACTCAGTCTCATCTATTCTACAATCTTCTTGCCACATAGCAATAATATCATCTAACTTCATAACTTAATCCATATTCAAAAGCGACATACGCATTATAACGTGTAAACAAAAAGAAGTAAATACTTTTATAGAACTTCTACTGTAAATTTACGATATCTGAAAGTAACTTCGGCTTCCAGATACTCGATGTCTGTTTGCGTGGTATCAAAGGTAAGTGGCGAGAGAGATAGCGGAAATAAGTTTTCAAAACCAATACGAACCTTGGGATTGTTATTAGAAGAAAGAATTACAAGAGATCCGTCGGAATAGATTCCTGCTCCTTGATTCAAAGTTTTGTATTGATTTAAATTGTCGGGATGTCCTAATCCAATAATCCAGTTGTGGATTTCGAGATAATTTTTCATTTCTTCGTCTACACGAAACCGAATGCTGAATGGTTCATAGGTAATCCTATCTCCTGGTCTTGTTAACTGAGCAAGAGGATTAGGTTGTAAAATCTCAACCATAGAGATTGTAGGTAATGTTGCAGATTGACAGAAATACTCGACGTTCGGTGCTCGTGTTAACTGAAATCTAAAACCTAATGGCGATAGAAAGTTTATGTTTGTTGTAAGATTAGCGTCGTCTAAGAGTACGCTGATGTTAGTGTCTAATGCCATATTTTATCTCTCTGATGACGTTGAAATCATTATATTCTGTATAACTAACCTTTACTTCTTTGATAACCGCTTCGATGTTATTCTTCCAGTAATTTAAAAACTTATGTACTTTTGGTAATTCTGGAGTAATATCATTCGTTTGCCAAATAAACTCTTGAACAATTTCAGAGTAATCTGGCATGTAGTATAAAACGTCAAGCGTTACTATATGTTTTCTAATCCACATCATATACTATTTATATGTTTAGAAAATAAAAAAAGAGGGGACCGAAGCCCCCTCTAATTTCAACCTAACGATTATTATCGTTATTACATTAGGTTAGCAATAGTGACGATACGGTAGTAGATATTCTTCTGATTGAAGGTAATCGTACCGTCTGCGCCAGTGGTAGCAAAAGGA
>Ga0222718_10000969_pt1 | contig 29044 bp, 32 predicted proteins | sample C33_27DmetaG_FD_165045 | JGI IMG/M metagenome (GOLD analysis project Ga0222718, IMG submission 165045) | Estuarine water microbial communities from San Francisco Bay, California, United States - C33_27D | ecosystem: Environmental > Aquatic > Marine > Unclassified | place: USA: California...
TGTTGACAAGTTTACCTGGATCTATTGAAAATGAAGATAAGTTTACTATACCTCTTGGTACTTTATCGTAGTTACCATCTGCGAATTCTCCATTTGGGTCACATGATTCTCCGTTTACATTTGAAAATAAAAAATTATCTTTAATAAAGTTTTCATCACCAGAAACTGCATAAAAAAATGGCACATCTACAACAGCTCGTTCTTCATTAGAGACTTGTCTCCAAAAACTAAGCTTGCTGTTTAGATCAGCTAAAAGGCCGATAATGATATGTCTAATAACACTATCATCCTTGTTGTATTTTAAATTATATGTTGCCATCTATATGTGTTAGTCGCAATTAATTAGTTCCGCCGTCGCACTCAACTTGAGTCGATGAAGAAATATAATGGTTCGTATTATATGAATCTGCATTAAATTCTTGTGCACCTTGATTTTGATTAATAGTAACCTTATAATTTGCTTCTGCAATTGCTTCTCCTGGACTGCCTGCGGTTGTAGTTACTGTATTAGAATCAATTATATATGTTTTTCCAACAGTTAAATTATGGGTTGACAATGCATATGTACCGAATTCATAACCACATGGTGTTACATCATACAAGTATGTTGATACCGTTGGTACAGGTGTTTCAGTTGGTTGCGGCGGTGCAGTTGGTTGCGGCGTTGCAGTTGGCGGAACTGGCGTTGGAGTTATGTGCGGTGTTGCAGTTGGCGGAACTGACGTTGCAGTTGGTAAAGGATCTGCATTGAAATTAGTCCAAATTTCATTTGTTTGACACCATGTTAGTGCATCATTCTCTCCATTATTGTTACCAGGAGATTTATCAAATACAATTGGATTTTCAATAAATGCCGAATACTCTTCCACCCAAGATACAAATGCCGCTGCAGAATCTAATTCTTCAAATGCAAAATATGCTGTTGGACCTCCAATTGGATTACCGATAGCAGGACTTGTATTAGTACCAAATGGTGTATCTTCAGTCGTTATAAAACATGCTATAATTTTCCCGGGAACTTCTTCTGGTCCCATAAAAAATCTAATTCCATTTTCTAATGCTGCTTGAAAACCAATTGTAGGTTCTCCAATTAGAATTCTACCTACATTTTCGGTTCCTCCTAATCTTGTATTGTTACTGCTAAATGCAAAGGGTCTTGACGCCATTGTGAATATTATTTTTTATTTATATATCTTAATCTATATTTTCTATAGTAAATTTAGAAAAACCGTTCTCTCTGTATATCTGCAACTTCTTGTCAAATATTTCATGCGGGAGAACAGAGTGATTGATTACAAATGTATTTATCTTATTTTCTTTAATGACTTGATTCAATATTTTTAATATATTGTAAACTCCATCGTGATCAACTGAACTCAGTAATTCATCTAAAAATAAGAGATTTAATTGTGGAAATCTAAGTTTTAAGATTTTAATAATGGCTATGATAATAATAAAATCGGCTTTCTTACGTTCTCCAGTTGAAAGTGTCATTGGATTAATATCTTCGCCTAAGTGATTGATGATACAGTTAAACTTCTCATCAAATCTAATATGAAATTGCAAGTGCATGGTTTGAGCCATTGCAGCAATGTTAGTATTAAGCCCAGGTAAAATAGTTTTAACAGCTAGATTTTTTACGCCATCTTCTCCTAACACTCTTTCAACAATTTCCATAAATGCATATTCAGCACTAAGATCGCCTTTAGTTTTAGACTTAGTAGATTCTTTTTCTTCAAAATCTGTAATTAAATTCTTAAGATGTTCAAATTGAGAATCGTCTGGAGTACCTTTTATTTTAAGTAATTCAGACTTAAATGTCTTCATACTATATCTAATATCAGTAGCTCTTTCTTCTATATTTCTTTTATTAGATCTTAAATCATCAATATTATTCTTAATATCCTCCAATGATTTTTTAAATTCTTTTATTTTTTTAGTGTCTTCTTCTATTTTAGTACAAAAATGTTCTTTTTTATCTAGGTGCCATTGACTATCTAATTGAGTTTCACACGTTGGACATTTACCACTTTCATACAATTCTAATTTCTTTTTTAAATACTCTATCTCGTGTTTTAATGAAGATGCATCCGATCGCGTAGATTCATATGATTCTGTATTAGTTTTTATTCTAGCTTCAAGATCATTTTTTTCTAAATCTAGTGCTTTAACACTTTCATTTAATTTAACGAGACTAGATTTTAATTCATCTATTTTAGAATTATTCTTCTCTTGCGATTCTTCTAATAGAGCATTAAGTTTACCTTTAACAGAAGCTATGGAATCAATAATTTGATTTAGTTCAGATTCATATAAATCGATATCCATTTTTATGTTCCTTCTTTCGGTTTTAATTGACATTTGCATATCATTGAGAATAGAAAAGCCAAACATCTTATCAATAATCTGTTTCTTATCTTGATTTGACATTGTCAAAAAAGATTTAAAATCATTAACAGATAAAATAATTATATTTTTAAAAACATGATATGGAATTCCAAATATTTCTTCTTCTAAATAATCCTGTACAGACTTCTTACCTGCTTTATCAAATTCAGTACCATTAAGTCTTACCGTAAATGTGTTAGGTGATAAACCTCTTTCTATTTCAACTTCAATGTTACCACAAGTTAAGCCTATTTTAACTTGCAATTCTTTATTAATTCTATTTGGTAAATCAGCTAATTTAACACCTTCTACTCTACCATATAATGCGTATATAATAGCATTGGCGATAGTAGTTTTACCATCGCCATTTTTACCAAGAGTTAGAAATAATTTTGATTGATCTTCTTCAAATTCTATTCTTTGTAATTGATTACCGTAAGATGCAAAGTTTTTAAATTCTATAAAATTTATTCTCATATTTCAGTACCGTTATCATGAGCACATTGATTATAAAGTGCTTTTAGTTTTTTCTTTAATCTTGACTTAGTTTCTTCATCATCACCTAATCCATCAACATAAACATTACATAAATTCATAATGCTATAATTTTTATACATTTCTTCAACATCATCCATGTCATAAAAATCTTTGTCTATGTAATTTTCTTCTTGATAAATGTTTGGTTCTAATTTTCTACTAATATTCTGTATTTCATTAATTAATTTACTAAGAGCATTAGTAGTTGCTATCCTGGAAGGTACAAATAAATCTACAAAATTATTTCTAATTTGATTTTTAAACTGACCCAGTGGCATATCGTACAACTGTACGATGTTATATTTCATAAACTTAGGTGATACATCGTTTGGATAAAAAGTCTCTGACATATCTTCTAAATCAACGAGATCAAAACCTTTTATGTTATTTGCGTCAGACCTTGTTAATTGATATGGAGTTCCAACCATTAATAATTTACCACGTTCTTGTCTAAAATGAATATGACCGCTAAAGACTCTGGTATATTTGTCATAAATATTGGAATCTGTTCCATGTTCATTTTTTACTTTAGCATTTAAGTAGATACCTTTAACTTCAGAGTGACAAAACACAATTTCTGCTGTTGGATAATTTGCCAGTGTTTCTGCTTCATGATTTGCGTCTCTGCGCCATGGCATCATTAGTATTTTTCTACCTGACCAATCCATTAATTTAGGCTCTTTATAGATCTGTACACCAGGAATCCATTTGAGTGAATCTATTGAAGTCACTTCATTTGAATTTTTAGCCCAAATATCATGATTACCGCATATGATATGTACTGGAAGAATTTTACCTAATCTTTCAAATAAATCTACGGCATAATTAAGTACTCTAATATTAATAGATTGTCTGTTATCAAACGTGTCACCGACTTGAACTAATACATCACCGGGTTTAACATTTTCTTTTAAAGTAGGTATAAAAACCTCTTCAAAGAATTGTTTTTGAATATCTAACCATTCTACGGAATTAGCTCTCACTCCAAAATGTAAATCACCTAGCACCCAAACTCGATTGGCACCACGCTTCAGTAGAGAAGTTTCAATCATTTTAAAAAAGTTTCATTATATTCTTTCTCTTAAGAATACCTGTGCGTAAATCTAATTCTTGTATTAAATCTTCTTTATATACGTTAGAGAGAGAACTATAAAATTTAGTAGGATTAATATCAAAATATACACATAATTCACTAAAGATATCTATGCGGCTATTTTTAGCTGCCATTTCATCAACAATATATCCATATATGTCATTAATATCTACCTTCTTAAGTGTAGTACAACGTCCTAATTCATCCACATCGTTAAATTTTTTGAATCTAGACAATTCTATTAGTCTATGAATTTCTCTTGCGATTAATTCAAAATGAATTTTTTCTTCTTCATCTTTATTGTCTTTAACGTTAGGATCTAATTCGAAATTTATATTACTAAATTCAGTATCTGGTGATTCGAAATTATTATTAAATATTTTATCTTGTGCCATAATTATATGCTGTGTAAGTTTGAATTTGTAGTTTCTTCGGTTTCAATGAGACGCATGTAATTCCAATTAATATCTAATTTACATTTTGTACCCTTTCCTTCACCATCTCTAATCTTAAGAACCTTTAACCAATATTCATTATTAGCTCTCATTAAATCGTCTTGAATAATACCTAACATAACATCAGCTGTGTGTGAAAGACCTGCAGATTCTGCAATGTCAGTCATACCAATATCTGATGAGTTATATCCATTTCTTGTAATTTGTGTTGCTGTAACGATTAACCAATTATTACGAATACCCATTGCTCTAAGATCTTCAGCAATTTGCTTGATCTTCATATAGGTATTCTCTGTGTTTTGGTTTCTATAGTTGGCTAAGATGTTGATGTAGTCAATTACGACCGCACCTACCTTAATTTGTTTTTCTTCTTCTATTTGATTTACATATGCTTCAATGTCCAATACAGTTGCTTGTGAAGTTGGAAATTGTTTAACAAATAATGAACCAGGTGGAGTAAATCCATCACCGACGGTCTCTAATCTACGCTGAATATGTTCTTTGTTTTTAGCCTTGTCTGCATATTCATTGATATTAATAGTTAATAAATTAGAACCAATACGCTTTACAAATTTATGTGCAGCCATCTCTGCAGTTACAACTACTGTATTTGTACCCATTTTAACGAAGTTAGCCGCGTCATTTGCCAAATAGATTGATTTACCAATATTCTGTTCACCTGCATATACAATTAAGTTACCTCCTTTGTCATATCCACCGCCTAACATTCTATCTAAGAAGTTGTAACCTGTACTAACCTTTTCAGTGTCTTTTTGATCATGCGAATCTACTTCAAAGAAGTCTAATCCTAAATCTGAATTAAATGATAAGTTATTTCTATCATTAATAAGACCCTTTACTTTTGCAACAATACTATCTACATTTTCTGGGGTTACTGCTGTTGTTTTAACAAATTCAACAGTGTCTGTTAATGATATTTCAAATGTACGGTATTTGATCCATGATTCTGTTACGGATGTTAACCACTCTTCATCGAATTGATCTAAATCAACCTCAAAAATAGTATTTAAAATATTTTCGGTGATTCGCTCTTTAGCTTTTTCACTTCTTTGAATCAACATATTTAATTGATCCTTCGTAGGAGTCTCGTTAAATCGCTCAAAAAATTTATTAGACAACTGACTTAGAATATCAATCTCCTGTGAAGTGTAAAAGCTACTTTTAATGCTTTTTAGATATTTAGTTTTAACTAAAGATAATCTAAAGAATATTTTTTCAAAGTCTTGTCCGAATTGCATATTTTTTTATTAACCGTTATTATTATTCTATGCGCATAGCGCCGTTTTGTTTCCCGAATGGTTCTGTTAACCACAGATTAATAGCGATCGCTTTTCTAGTACCTTTAGTTACAGGCGTAACAGCGTGTACATATTTTCCGGCATCAAAAATTATTAATCTGTTTGGTTTTGCATAAACCAATTCTGGCGTTTTATCTACGCCTTCTGTATAAATCTCTAACATACCACCTTCAAATTCAGGTTGTTCTGGATAATAAACTGTACCCATAGATGGCGTTACTATTTCACCCGTTTTAGCAAATAATTCTTCATCTTTGTCATAATGACCTCCTAAATTATTGCTAAATCCCATTTCTATATTGGCTGTTTGAATACCTGTCCAATATTCAAAACCTCTAATTGACATTGGTTTACTCAATGGGCAATTATCAGCCCATATAGCATCTATGAGGCGCTGTTTGGTAGTTTTAGCTTCTTCATTCCACCATCCATCCCACCAATAATAAACGCCCGGATCTGAAAAGAATTTACTATCGTTTGCTATTTCTTGTAGTAAATTCCTATCTTTAATAAAATCATCTATTACTAATATCATTCAAATGGGTTTGTTTTTATTTTCCATGACTCTTTGCCATGTGTAGTGTTTAGAGGTTCTACTAGATCCAAATCTGTTAATTCAGAAATGGATTCTAGTAGATGTTCTTCTGTTGTTTCTGGAAACCTATATGTTTTTAAAGCATGTAAAGTAAAATTACCTTTATGTCTATCAGGCATCCTGGCGCATAATTTAATTTCTGCTAATAAAATATCGAAAGATGTTGGATAATTAGGTAAGTCCCTTTCAATGCCTAAAACATATTTTATAGGTAACTTATCCTCATTAATCTGCATCAGATTCTAATAATGTTTCTAAATCAAGTTCACGCTCTTCCGTATTATAATTGAAAACATGTTTAATTCTTGCTTCAATTTTTTCTAATACTTCTTGTGTAAATACTTTTTCACTAAAAAATTCACTATTCGATACTGTGTGATCAAGGTGTTTACATATCCAATTACGTGCAGTTTTCTTGGGTACATATTCACCCTTTTCAATTGTACCCTTAGTAATACCAATCTCTTCCCAATCAATATACTGCTCAAGACCAACATAGCGATTCATCCCTTCTGTAAAGTGAAGGTGGAACTTAATGTTAGTTGGTTTAGCAAAACGGTTTTTGTTAGGCTTAGCAGTTACAATAATTCCAGCTTTTTCACCACCTGAATCTTTAAGTTGTGCTTTATTCAAGAATAGAACAATAGATGCTGCGTATTCTGGTCCTGTTCCACCACCAGCAACTTGTCTTGAAATAAAATCCTGTGTTTGATATGTATGATTAGTGAAAATAAAAGGTATCTTAAGATCAGCGAGAGGTGTCATAATAATACGGAAGATCGACTTAAGAACCTTAGATCTTGTCATATCTGCCTTTTCAGAACCTGATCGAGCATCTTCAATTTCTTTAGCAGTTGCTAAGTTACCTGCAGAATCAAGAATCATCATTACCTTTGGTGTATTACCACCAGCTCTTTTGATTTCTTGCATTTTACCAGTTAACGTAGTAACAGATGTTCTAAATTCTTGAACTGTATTAATAGGTTGATAATTAACTTTTGATACATCAATACCAAACTTTTCCATTTGATCTTTATCTACTGCAGCTTCACTATCATAATAGATCACATTATATCCCATATCGATTGCTCTTTTTACTGAGTTCAATACTAAGAATGTTTTACCAGTTCCTGAAGGACCAGCAATCGAACATGTTCTGCTGTTAGGCCATCCACCAAAAAGAGAACCTGAAACACATGCGTTTAGGTGATAGTTACCAGTGTCAATCCACTCTGTAACTTCACTAAAGGTAGAATCTGCCATAACAGAACCCATTGGATTCAATGTTTTTAACTCTGCATTTATATCGTCAAAACTAAAATCTTTTTTTGCCATATTATTGTTGTATTTTTATATTATATCCTAAAATGTTAAATTGTTTCTTTATTATCAGGGAACAATTGCTGTTCTTTGTGTCTAAGTTGATTAAGAGCTAATATAGCTTCATCAGCTTCTTTTTTAAGTTTGTCGATATTAGATTGAATATCGTGCAATCTATTGAGTATTGTATTATACTGATCAACAAATTCCTTTTGTTCTGCTGTTAGTTTTACATCCATATTATTCTCTATTATAATCGTCTTCTATACGAATTATATCATCTTCTCCAAAGTATGTTCCCGTTTGTACCTCTACAAAATGAACTGGTAAATCAGTTTCATTCCATGCTCGATGTTTTGCACCCAATGGAATTCTAATCGATTGTCCAGGTCCTCTGTATAATTTTTCGTCATTTAATACAATAGTCAAAGTACCGTGAATTACAGTCCATACTTCGGCCCGTTGTTCATGGTACTGATATGACATTCTTTGTCCAGGAAAAACTTCTATTAGTTTTATTTTTACATCTGGAGCGTCTAATACAACTTCATATTCACCCCATGGTCTAGTTTCTGATTCATGTAGAACCATATTAGATCTTGTTGTATCACTCATATTAATCTTCTAATGATTCCTCTTCTGGAAATTGAATCGTTAATTGATTTGGATCTTGTTGTTGTTTCTCGTAATTAGCATAGTAATATGATCTTACAGCTTCTCCTAATTCCATATCATTAGGTGTAAGTTCTACCATTGTCATAATTTCTTTAAATTTGTGGTATGTTCCGTCCATAGTTTTAAAATAATGCTGATGCGTAAATCAGGTTAGTATCTAGTGTTTGTAGACCGATTGCTGTTAATACTCTATTGAGTGGATCGATCATTGCTTTTTCAAATTGTGTATCATAATCAACTTTCGGTGCAATTTCATATGGGTATTCGTTAGGCATAAATGCGTATACTTCACTAATGGTTCCTATGCAATTGTATATTTTTAATTTTTCACCGTTTGAAATGTGTTTATACTTATTTTTATATTTTTTATTATTATTTAAAATATAATTATAGTAACCAGCTGCTTTTACGTTGGCTGGACATTTTAGACCAATTTGTAGTTCTTCTTGATCATCGATAATATACTTATCAATATTATTGGTTCTTTTATTAAAAGATATATCACCTATATCTGCTAATTTAAATTCTTTTTTACACTGCTTCATAAATTCAACCAATTCTTGTAACTCATTTGCAGTGGGTTGAATTTCTGATGTAAATAAAATTCTAAGAGCTTCTACTAATTTTTCTCTAGCAAATTTTGGAGTAGAAGATTGAATAGTATCGAAACCGATAGTCTTTACTTTCTTAAGTGAAGGGTGGCGGTCAGTTACTTCTAGTTTATCATCCCATGCAATATTCTGGATATACTTTTTCTTAGACATCCAAATACCGTTATATGCTAAAGATTCAAGTTCAAATATAAGGAAGTTATCAGTGTTTCTTTTCTCTGCATATTTTTCCATACATTTTGCAATGTAATCCTTTAATCTAAAAGCATAAAAGGCAAGAATAAACTCATCAATTTTTAATTTTTTATCTTCATCATTCCAGATAATAGATTCATATAAATCCTGAAATTGTACATAACAAGAATCAGTATCAATATAAATTACAGCAGGTTTTTCAATTTTACCCTTTACTTTAATACCGAATTGTTCATGAACTGCCTTATCTTTGTGCCAAAAGTCATTAACATATTTGTTAAGAATTGTTTCCGAATAAAGAATAGCATTTTTACCTTGTTTGGTAATTGATTCAGCAATATCAAGATTGAAAAAGTGAAACCACTTATTACCGAATGCTCCGTAGATAGAATTGAGAGTTAGTTTAACAGCTTGTTCATATGCAGTGTATTTAGCAGAAAGCTGCTTGTAGTGATCTACAAGCAGCTTCGCCTCATCATCTGTGAGTTGATCAATTGATTTATTTTCTAACTCTTCGATATTCATATATTAGGCAGTTTGGCAGGTTGAAATTGTCAATAAAGTATTGGAATCATTTGACTCAAATACAACTTTAGAATCTGACACATAAACTGTTTGCTCTTCCTTGTCTAATAAATTCAAATACTTCTTGTAAACAGTAACTTTACCATTACCACTTGTATCTGGTGTAAGTACTACATTGAATGATTTACCGTTAACATTAATACCCTGCACATCTGAATTAATACCAAATGTTTCATCTTTATCGAGGGAAAAAAGATTCTTAACTTTACCAATTGAATGTGTATCTAATGTAAAATCAAATTTTGAATCAGAGCGAGCAAAGATAGCATCGCGTTGATCTTGTGAAAGATCTTTAAATCCTAAAGAAGGCTCAGAACATGAAAGTGTAATTTCTAATTCGTCATTAAAAATACGCAATGTTGATGCTACGAATTCTTCATCATTTTCGATAAATTCCAATTCACCTTTAATTGCATCATGATCAAAGTGCTTAATTGCTTCGATAACTTTACTACCTTCAAAAAATGCAATTTTCATTTCTTTGTCAGTATCAGGCCATTCACTTACTTGGAAGATAGTGTCAGCTTGAATAGAGTGATGTTTTACAGCATCCCGTTGTGGAAGATAAACTGTTGATTGGATTTGACCTTCTTTAATTTTCATATAAATAAAAGAGTCAATAAGTTTAACACGATTGATAAACTCTGTTAGTGCATGTTGATCAATGCGATCGATTTGTAATTTCATAAATTTATTTTTAGATAATGATATTTGAATATTATACAGAGATCTGTAGAATAGTTTCATTAAAAATAAAACAAAAAAAGGGCAGAGATAGTAGCGAACTTTCTCTGCCCAACCCGTTAACTATAACGGTCCTAAGACGTGGTCTTCAAACCACACCTTTATGCTTCACAACTCGCACATTCTAGAATATCCCTTGCAAATGATTGTGCTGAACTTTGACTAAATTGATAGTATAAAGTTTTAACTCCTGATTCATGTGCATTCAAATAAAGTTTATTAATATCTTTTGCTGGCACAGATGGGTGAATCATTAGATTTAAGGATTGCGATTGATCGATAAATTGTTGTCTTTGTCCCGCTTGTAAAATTAATTCACTTGGACTAATTTCAATAAATGATTTAAAAACTTCTTTAGTTGGAAAATCTAAATGTTGAACTGAACCGTCCTTCTTTAAAATATCTTCCCATACTTCCGGTGTATTTAAGTCATATTTCTCAAGTTCTGTTTCTAAAAATGGGTTCTTATAAATAGTTTTTGATTTAGCCAAATCCTTAATAAAGTAGTTAGACTTAATTGGTTCAATACCCATAGAAACTTGACCATGAATAAATGAACTTGATTTAGTAGGTGCAATAGCTACTAATGTTGTATTAGCAAAACCGTCTCTTATCGATGTAATACCTTTCTCATCGTGTAACCACTGAGAAGTTTTTTCTGTTCTTTCTTTAAGCGTTTTAAAGATTTGATAGTTTAATTGTTTAGCTTCTAATGATTCAAATTCAATTAATTTAGATTGAAATAGAGAATGATATCCTAATACGCCTAATCCAAGTGCTCTATGTTGCTCTGCGAAGCGATGAGCTCTTTTCATTCCTGGCATATTATAAGACTTTTTAATAAACTCTTCCATAACTGCATTTAAAAACATAGTATAGATTTCAATCGCGTCCGTTTCAACGATTTCGTCCCAGTGTAATAGGTTAATAGAACCTAAGCAACATACAAATGAGTTAAATGAATCAGTTGGTAACTGTATTTCAGAACATAAATTAGATGCTGTGATTTCAAGACCCAATTCTTTGTATGGTGAATTGTTATTAGAGTTATCTTTGAACATGATGTATGGATATCCAAACTCATTACGTCTTTGAATTACTTTAGCCCAAATCTTACGTTTGTCTGCATCACCATCTTTCATTTCTTGAATCCATTGATCAGTAACAGTAACACCATATTGTAGATTTTGAATAGGATTACCCTCTGTTCCAATATCTAAAAACTCTAAAATATCGTTGTGTTCTACTGGTAACCATGCTGCACATGCGCCACGTCTTGCTTCAGATTGTTTACATACATCAACTGTAGTGTCATACATTCTGGCATAATGGACTGGTCCATCTGCTGTTCCACCCGTAGAAATAGTAGCACCTCTTTCTCTAATGTTACCTAAATAAATTGAAGTTCCTCCACCATATTTTGACATCATTCCAATTTCTCTACTACCATTTAGAATACTATCTAAAGTATCGTCAACGTTCGAGCCATAACAACTGATTGGAAGTCCTTTATCTTTGCCAAAATTAATCCAAACCGGAGTAGACATACTATAAAAACCTCTTGACATATAGTCTTCGAATTTTTTAGCAAAACCTTCAATCTTTAAATATTTTTCTGCAGTATTAGCAATATCTTTAATTCTCTGTTCAGGTGATTCTGAAATGTATCCTCTTGATAAAAATAATCTACTGTCATCATTTAACCAATAGTATCTTGATCTACCTTGAGAGTCCTTTGCATCATCTAATGTTAGATCACGACTTAGTTCCGCTAGATTTGTTCCGGCTTTTTCCATATTATAATTTTTTAAGTTTTTTAGTTAAAATAAATCGTCTTCGGTGATTGACTTACTCTTTTTATTATAGTCTACTTGTTTCTTGTAAAAGAAATCACCTTCTTTAGTAGCAGTAATCTCTACATCAAACCATAAGGTTTTTTCAATCTCTGCGAAATCAACATCAAAAACAGGTTTCATACCGATACGTGTTAATGAGTTATTGAACCTATTTTGTATAAAATTTTCGATGGTTTTTTTAGAGAGAAATTCCAATTCCCCGTTTTCAAAAATCCAATCTAAAATTTTAACTTCGGCTGCGTATGCCTTTTTACATGCAGAATCTATTAATTCTTCGAATTCTTCGTCGAACCATTCTGGATTTTCTGCTTTGATAATATTAATAAGTTCTGAACCGAAATTACCGTGAATCTCTTCTTCTTTAGATGTTGCTTCAACAACATTTGAAATACCTTTAAATAGATTTTTCTCTTTATTGAATGACATCATAATTAAAAATTGACTGAAAAGACTCACATGTTCAATAAATAGTGAGAATAATAAAACAGACTTAGTGTACATTTTATCATCTTTACTACGTGAGCCGTTTAGATATTTCTTTAAATAAGAAATTCTATCTTTAATTGCTGGAATCTCTACTACATTTTGAAATTCTTCTTCTAAACCTAGAACTCTAAGTAATTGAGCATACGCATCTTTGTGTCTAACTTCTGATTCTGCGAAAGTCATACCTACGTCACCGACTTCAGTAATTGGCATTCTCTTATAAAGATCAGCCCAAAATGTTTTTACATTTACTTCAATTTGTGCAATCGCTAACATTGCTCTTTTAATAACTTCACGTTCTTGATCACTGATTTTTGTTTTAAAATCATCGATATCTGTGGTAAAGTTAAATTCAGTATGAATCCAATAAGAATGTCTAATAGCATCTTTATATGCTAATAACTGTGGATACTCATACGGTAAAATGTTAACTCTTGGTTTGAAGATGTTCTGGTTCATATAATGTATTTTGTTTAATTATATATCGAGTCTGTTCTACAGTCTTTCTATTTTTTTTGGGTTAAATTTTTTAATTTTTTTTCTAGTTCGTATGCTTTTTCATAATACGCATATGACGTCTTTTTGTAATCTTTTCTTTGGGAATATAAATCACTTAAAATCTTTTTTAAGATTGAATCTTCCTTTTTATAGACAACACCGTTCTCACAAACAATTACATTCTCATCTTTTCTTCTTTCATTAATTTCAGGTTCAGTTACCTGTTCAATAAAAGATTCTGGTGAAATATTAAACTGTCTCATTATTGATGGATATAGCGAAGCGAAATCAAATGCACTTACTCCAGAATAATACCCAACAATTGGTTGCTTTACAAATGCACCTTCAAATTTACCATCTTTAAGAGAATCTGCTTTACCATATTCTACACCTATCTTTTTATTTGTTTCTGCTAATTTTCTGGCCAATAAGGATTCAGTGATTGCCACTGGGGAACTTGCTTTATATAACGGCATTTTGGTAATAGTTGCTAAAGTTAAAAGAACCTCCATGGATCTTAGCTGTTGATCTATGTAATAGACTAAACATGAATCTATTACATTATAATATACATATTTTGTAAAATCATTCTCATAAAGATCTTGTAACGAACCGGTATATTTAATTTTGCTAACATCTAAGACTGCACCTGATACAAAGTCCAGTGAATTTGATTCTTTTACTGCAACTGACCTGTCATATTTGTCATACAATTGCATATAATCTAAAATACCCATATGCAGTGGTCGACTATCATTTCTGTCAAGTTGACCAGTGATAGCCACGTCAGTCAGGTCTATCTGTAATCTTTTACATCTATTGACTATATACTGCCAGTCATAGTTAATGAAATTCCACCCTGTCATCATTGGGAACTTGGGTAAAAACTTATGCAAGAATGTATACAACATATTGTATTCATTATCAAATTTATGATATGAGAAATCCCAATCGGTATCATAATTTTTTAAATGCTTATTTGTATCCTCTTCAATCTTCTTAATTTGTTCAGATGTAAGATCTTCTAAGCCTAATACAATAGCTTTACGTTCCGGTGTAATAATTGAAAATGTAAGAATACGTGACTTAGCCTCTTCTGGTTTTGGGAAACCATCAACGATTTCTGTTTCAATATCGACAAAATATGTTCGAGGCATATTGAATTCATAAATCTCTTCTTTATCTGCCCCTGGGAGGCTATCCATAAAATAGAGTAGACTAAACTTATTGAACGACTTAGCAATACCTCTTTTTAAAGGTTGATCATCCCAGTTTCTATATGTTTTGTCTTTGTATTTGTCTGTTTCTTTAGTGACTACCCAATTCTGAAATTGATTTACACCATATCTTTTGAATGAGACTTTACCTTCTTTATTATAGTAAGATATGATTAACTCATTGCTGGTTTGTTCAATATCTAATAACATTAATAGCCTCTTTTTTGACGGTTCTTATTCTCTTCAGCTTTTGCGAAGTAATAGTTGTAAGCCGTTTTTGCATCTAGGCCAATTGATGCTGCGTAATTAATAAAGAAGTGTAGAATATCTACCCATTCCATATATAGTTCTTTTTTATCATCTTCAGATAAATCAGAAACTTTCTTGTTATCAAATGTTGAGAAGTCTTTCTTCCAATATTTCCATATTGCATTTCCGCTTCCGTCTTTAATTCCACCAAGAGCATCTGTCATTTCATGAATTTCATCAATTACAGCATGGGTATTACAGTGCCAAAAATTCATCACATCTCGCAATGACATTTCTTCAAAGTTAAAACCATAGGTTTTTTCTTGCATCTCTTTTTGATGCGTCATAATGTCTTCTAAGTGGGTTGTTGATTGATCATAGAAGTCTTGAACTTCTAGATCTTTGCATTCGTTGTCTATATTTGCCATATTTTTTGTGTATATTAATTCTATGATCTTTAGTAAGATAGTTTCAGTATTATTTGTCCATTTCTAAAACTTCTCCCCATTCTCTTTGAGAATTAGTTTTTTCTTTAGTTTCTTCTGATTCTGGATAGGGTTGTCCACCTACATTCCAAAACCATGCACCCGGATTACCGTGTTTTACCATAAATTCCCAAGCTTTAGCATCATAATTCATTGCAGATGGAAATGGTGGTGCGTATTTAGGATTTACATCAGCTGCAAATGCTTTAGGATGAGACCAAACTTTTGCTTTACCTAACTCTCCATTCTTTATATTTCTAGAGACCGCAACTGCATGGAATTCTGCATCTGGCCATGCAATTTGTAATGAGCGTTGTAATACTCCTGTAGAAATAGCAGACCATACTTCTTCTGGATAACCATGTTTTTCTGCTATATCATATGCTACTTTTACAGCAGCTGCAGTTACTAATTCATGTTTTAATCCAAGTGGTATAAATGTAGCATTATTTTCTTCTGCCCATTCCTTAGCTATTTTATTTAAATTAGGCATTGCTGCAATTCTTCTAAATTTAGGTATAGCTCCTCTTTCTATACAAATTGCTTGATGATCTGATATTACTTTACCAGATGGCATAAATAAAACTAATTTCTTATTATACTTTGCAGCTAAATATGCAAGTGATATTCCTGCAAAGCCATATCTTGGTTGAACATAAACTAAAGTGTCTGTTGGTGCTTTTTGAACTAAAATATCTCCGAATCTACATTTAGATCCAAATCCCATCATGTCATCTCTAACTACATTAAATCCTTCATGATTCATGATAATAGGATCGTCTAATGGATCCTTCCAATCACCTGCTAAATCTAACCAAGCTTGCCTATTTGGCATCATTAGATTCAAATCTTGATTCATTGTGCTTTTCGTGTGCGTATCGTGTGCCATATATTAAAAATTAGTTTCAGTATCGTCTTCTTTATATTTGTCATGATATTCAGTAATCTTTGAAACCGCCTCTTCTGCTGTATCGACTACTCTAAATAGATCAAAGTCTTTTTGACTAATTGCACCATGCTTCCATAAAGTTTCTTGCATCCAATCTACAAGTCCTTCCCAATATTTTTTACCTACAAGAACTATTGGATATTTTACATTATGTCCGCATTGTGCAAGAGTGATGGCCTCAAATAACTCATCTAAAGTGCCAACACCGCCTGGAAATATCACAAATGCCTGTGAGTATTTAAGGAACATCACCTTGCGAGTAAAGAAATATCTGTTCTCAACCCCTAAATCTACGTATTTGTTCATGCTTGCTTCGAATGGTAATTCAATACCAACTCCTATGCTTTTACCGCCTGCATCATGTGCTCCTTTGTTGGCAGCTTCCATAATTCCAGGTCCTCCACCAGTAATAACTCCAAAACCTGCTTCAACCAATAGTCTACCAATCTTTTCTGCTTCAATATAATAAGGATTATCTTCTTTTGTTCTAGCGCTACCAAACACAGAAACACAAGAACCTAGTTCGTTAAAAGTATCAAATCCTTTCGTGAATTCTCCTTGAATTCTTAGGATCTGCCAAGCGTCTTCTGCTTTATTTTTCATTATAATTTAATTTATTCGTTAGGATAATCTCTGCCCCACATGTGACGTGTGGTTTCAGCATTTACAATTACGTTTTCAGTTGGATGTTTTGCTAAATTAAATTCTCCATCAAAAATCCAAGTATATGGAATTCTTTTTGTGGGTGATTTAATACCGTGACTAATTGCTATGTGTTTATAAAAGAAACATGTTTTATCTTCTACATTTAACATCTTTTGACTAGTCATTGGATTATTAGGGTGATTAGCTAAAATATTCATTTGTTCTAACCAAGACTCTGCGTATTTATTTTCTGCTATAAATTGACCTTCTTTATCGATAGAATATTTTACTTTACCATTTAAATTAGGTCCACCAAAGATTTGCATCATACCATCAAAATGACCCGTACCACCAAATAGGATTGATTCTGGATCTACTAAATCTGGTCGACTCATCGCAACATATCGTGCTGTGTTTTTACACGGATACAGCGGTGATCTAAATCCTTGATGTTCTTTAAAATAAGCTTCTAATAATTTAGCAAATTCCATCATCGTATATGGTCTCTCTAAGTCTTCAAGAATATGAACCATATCTTTAGCTGCTTTTTTAGGACCTTCTAATAACCAATCTTTTACTTGAGTGCCTTTAGGATAATAGATCTGAAATAGATCATTACGTGCGTGTCGATTCTCTTTAAAGTGCTCACGTGTTTTTTCTTCACCATTATTGATTAATTTCATAATAGTTCCCCAGTGTTCATTACTAAAAGAGAAAACAATTGTATAATACAGAAGTTTTTCTAAATCAGTTTCATGTTGCATCATGTAACAATACGGGTGTTCATGCCAGTGTAGTCGGTGGGAAAATATTTGATAATCTTCTAATAACAATTGATCTTGTCGTTTATCAAATTCGTGACAAAATTCAAAGAATTTATCAAAGCGTTCTTCTTGTGTCCAATCCTTCATCCAACTTTCTTTTGGCTTACCATTTTTCATGGCAATGTCAGCAGTGTTTGGATATAATATATTTTTGTAATTACTCATTTCTCCTTCGAATTCAAATAATTTATTTTGTAAAAAATCTACATTTTTAGAGCCAGTTTTAGGATTGAATTCAATCTCACATTGAGGATCTCTAATTAAGTCTTGATTACTCATAACGATTTAACCATTTTTTTATACTCTTCTACTGTTAAGTCAGCGGATTGTAATACTTTGTCATCTGACGGGAATGAAGTCATACCGTTAAACGTTTCTAAAATACCTAAGTCTAACATAGCCTTTTGACGGCCAAATGGATGATCTGTAATTGAAGATGAATTCCACAAAGTGTCCATGTTGATATGAGCATAGTCTGCTCCAGGTCTTAAGTAGTTTTCAATCCATCTAATAAAGTCACATGCGACATCTTCTGCATTATATGGTAATGAGCCAGTGTCCTCATAAATCTTAGTCATCACTGCATCTAAGAAAGCCTCTGACTTTTTACCACCACCTTCGATTGGATCTGCAAGATAACCAATACATTCTACTGCGTTCGTGCCATAATAGAACATAGATTCACGGTTCATAAATTCAGGGAACCAATCACATACATCAGCAATAACTGCGGCATATTGGAATCTATAGGCTCTTAAGCCATTATCAGCATTCCACTGAAACATCCATTCACCAAGTTCACGAAGATCTTTTTTATCACCTTGGCGTAAGTAGTTAGCCATATCTCTAGCCAATCTTGGTGCAAATTCACACAAGAAATAATCACCACCTCGTTTGTAAACATATTCAGGCTCTGAGAAACCACTCATACCAACAAAGACATCTTCGTTTTGTGTTGGTTTTGGTGGTTTAGGAAACGCTGGAAATTGATAGCCGACTGAAGTGTAAAATGGCGTCGGGTGATATTTGATCACTTCACACATTTCTTCAATAGTTTCGCACTCGTGTAAATTAAACAAAATAGTATTGTGATACCCAGAAGGTTTGGTCGCATAATTAATTGCAGATCCACAAACTCTATGTAAAATAAAAATATAGAGCCACTCTTCTAAACCGAATTTATCTCTTTTACCCGTCCAATTTTTAGCCACTTCTTCTCTTTGTGGAAATACATTACCAGCTTTCATGTGTTCCCAATATGGATGGTCTGGTGTCCATCCATAAAAACAATCATTTATAATCTGGCTAAAACCAGCATACTTTCGTTCTACTACATCATACAATTCTATATGGTGCATCAGTTCATCACCTAAATTAGATTCAGCATGCGGAATTTGACCTAAGTTACTTGAAATCTGTTGCTTATTGGCTAAATCAAAGTATCTTAAAAATTCATCGTAATATTTGGTTGTTTTAATTTTCATTTTTTGAAATTATTTCCCATGTAAAAGCATCTCTGTTCCTTTGATATTGTGACATAGACCAATCCAAATCACCCGTAGTAATTTCGATATCATATGCTGCATCTTTAATGTTAGTTGGGGTGATTCTAATATTGTAAGTAGTTGTAAGTGACATATTAAAAAAGTGCTAAAGTTTGTTTAATTAATTTTTTGTTAGGTTCATTCTTTACCAAATCCCAACGATAATACTCTCGTGCGATGTGAACTGATTTAGGTTTTTCCATTACATCGAATGTTAATTCTCCAAGTGTATTGAAATAAACATCGGGGTGTTTATATGCTTGCCAACCGTTTCTTTCACACATTTCATCGATACCTGCATTAATCTCTTTAACCAATGCTGTTCTTTGTGCCCAAGTTCCGGTGAACGGGGTACCTTTATAATAACCTGTTTTTGGTAATGATCTACTTTCGTTTTCAATAGGAAGTGTATGAACTACTTCGATTTCTTTGACACCGTTTTCTTGAAGTTTTAAAAGCTCAGCTTCATAATTTTTTAAAAGTGTTTTAACTGCTGCAGATGGATTATCTTGTCTCATTAAATGGTGACGAACATCTATATTACCCATATAAACTCTAAGAGACTCTATCCATGGATATACATAACTATCAAGTCCTCTTTTAAGTGCACCGTGCATAGTCAAACCATCGTGACGCTGGGTCATATAACCTGGTGTATATTGACTAAAAGAGTGACTATCACCAAAACAAAGTTTAGTAGTTTTCTCGATTGAATCAATTTTAGGAATTTCAGTTGCACAAATCTCTTTAATCCTTTCAATTTTATCTTCGATAGTTTTAAATAAATCTGTACCAGTGTGAAGTCTTTGTTGAACCATAGTACCAACACATGGCATATCATGATGTAGACTAAACATTTTAGTCTTACTAAAAATTCTCATCACTTGATGATATAAATCGTCATTAGCACCTCCAAAAATATTGAAAGTACCTTTAAATTCCATACCATGTTCGATTAAAATAGCATCAAATTGATTCCAATCAGTTTCAGTATTAGTAATTACTTCTACATTTTCAAAACCAGCATTTAAACATTGATTTGCTAAGTGATAAGCCCATCCAGATTTATGTGAACTGGTTTTAGGGCTTAATTTACCAACTAGCGCTGCGATGCCTATTCGAGACGACTTGTCGGTAATATAGTCTGAAAGATAATTTAATTCTGCCATGTGTTAATTATTTAAGTGGATCTTCGTCTTCTGCATAACCGTGTTTTACAACATAATTGTCTAATGCACCTAAATATGCAACAGCATCTAATAAATTATCTTGTTTATAGTTATATGAATGACGACTTAATTTTAAGGCAACTAGTGCAGCATACATGTCAGAACCGTTAAGTTCTTTACCTGTCATGCCGTTAAAGATCATTGCCGCTCTACGCATACCCTCTTCGAAAGGACCGTACATGCGTTCTTTTTCTTCTGATCGCTCATTGACGATCTTATTTGCTTCTTCTAGAATATTATTTATTGACATATAAAACGTTTAATAGTTATACACACAAATATAGATTTGTTTAATTATATATTAGGATTAGTTTGGGATCACATTGGTGAGTCCTATTAGTATCATCCAACAATTGATGTATCATATAATTCACTGGGCAAAGATGTGTTATACATCATTTGACAGTATAACCTGAGAGCTTTGATATTTGTGCCATCTGCTCTACTAACGGCCTGTGATAGATTGTTATTTACCACAGCTTCAACAAATCCACCGCCTTGGATACCAATGTTCCACTTAGTACATAGGATAGAAGTACCTATATTAACAATGTGATTAATGTCTTCTGTAGTTACTACGCCTTGAACCGAACCGATATTGTCATTTACATATTGTTCAACAATACCTTTTACTACTTGAATTTTTTCGTAAATTTCCATATTATATTTGAGTTTTTGAGTTTCCTGTTAATTGAATGTACATTTCAATGGCTTTTTTTAGGCCTTTGATTTTATTTTCTATTTCTTTACTTACACCAACTTCGATTGCTTTAGGCAATAGATTATCATATAAATAACCGTCAAAGAGGCCGTATGCCATGTTTTTCAATGAATCATCTTCGGTTGCTTTAATAATGTCCATTGTCATTGTCATCATTTCTGAGGTGAAACAATCATGTCTGTTAAAATTTTTATACATATCTTTTACCTTTTAAATACTCTACTAATATACCAAAAAAAGCCCACATAAAAAAATGTGGGCTCTATTATTTTTAAAGAAGTTACGAACAATCTTTATTCTTATGTTTATTTTTTCGAGTATAATGCTTCTTACTCTTATACACATTACCTCTCATAGCTTGCCATATCTCTTGTATAGTAAACTGAGTTTGTGTAATTTATGTTCTTGCTTTTTCATATCTGTATCTTTTACCTTTTAAATACTCTACTAATATACCAAAAAAAGCCCACATAAAAAAATGCGGGCTTAATTATTTTTAAAAAGTTTTAAGTTATCCGTGTTTTTTAACTATTTTCACTAATTCATCAAGTGATGATTTAACATAGTCTCCAAAATCTGCATGTAAATCTTCATCAGCGTCTAATGGTGCATAATCCTTCCACTCATTGTATTTAGCAATAAAAGCTTCACTTGCATCGACAATCTTTTTAATGTCCGATTTTGCGTAGTCTTTTCCATAGTAACTATTTGGGTCGACATCCATTCTTGCAGTCTCGTCTGTAAAAGGATTTCTAATATCTGTGCCGTGATAGTCAAACGTAAATGCTTCAAATGTAGTTAAATGTTTCATTTTCTTTCTTTTCTTTTTCTTGTATTCTTCTTCTGCGTCGCCTGATCCAGCAGGTACATCGCCCGATCCAACTGTACCATTATTTGGTAAAACTACTGGACCCATACCCGTTAAATTAGCAGGTGTTATATTTTCAGGTACTCTTTCTGGTAAACCATCATGTTTAGTACTTGCAAAGTCTTTTAGTTGCTTAAGTGTCATACTGTCTGCCAATTCCTTTATCTCAGTGCTGACTTCACTAGACTTTAACTCACCCTTTTTATAAGCGTAAGCTTGTCCCATTAATCTTTGTTGTGTTTTACTTTGACTAGGCATATATTTTACATAATATCTCTGACTTCGTCGTAAATGGCATCCATAATTTCACTAGATCCATATCCATCACAATCAACAGATCCTGAGCCGATTTCATTATCTCTATGGTCATATACCTCTATATCAAATCCAGTGTAACCATCATACGTTGCTTTAAAGTAGCCGTCGTCAATATCATCAACAATTTCATCACCATCTGCATTTACTTCGTCTGCAATATCTCTTTTCCAATCTCTTTCAGATCTCAGTCTTGCTGCTTCGTTTACAAAAGCTTCAAATAGTTTTACGTGTTTCATAATTTTTATCTTTTAATTAAGCCGAGTACCACGGTTTAATCCAATACTCAAAGAATACTCTTTTAAATTTACCAAACATAATCGAATGATTCAATCTGACCAATCTTGTCTTTAATATTCTTAGCATAATTCTTAGATTCTCTTTCATAGTAAGACTCTCTATCGCCATATTGGTTTTCTGACTCTTCGGCCTGTGCAATATAACTAACATATCTATTATAATCATCTAAGATGCTTGACATATGATTAGAAGCATCTCTCATTTTAGCTTCAGAACCATTTGCTTTACGTCCAATGATAATATCATCATAACGTCCTTTTTCGCCTTTAGCTAAACCATCTTTAATTTGATTTGTTAATGCTTCAATTGCATCTGAGACCATCTTATCTAATGGTAAAGAAGCCGCTTTATTGGCTAAAATTTGGTGATATCTGTCCATGTTTTCTTTCTTAAAGTCTTTATGTGACTTAAATGCGATTGCACCTTTTTTGGCAGCAGCTCTTTCAGATCTTTGTCCTTCAGAGGAATACTTTTGTCTTAGAAGTGCCATGTTTAAAACAATAGCTCTATCCGCCATTTCAGCAATTCTCTTTACATTATAAAGACCTGTTCCGTCCCAACCTTTGTACTTCTTAGAAATACCGATAGAGTCAGTTGAACCATTATCTACCTTTTTTAGTGATCTTTCTCTGTTACCACGGCTGAAATGACCTCCGCCCCATACAGAAGTATAGAATGCGTTATCACCAGAAGCAACAGCTAATAGATAGCCTTCACCTGGGATGTGTCTGTGATCAGAATATCCATCGCTAGGTGCATATGGATTCTCTTTAGGTGTATCCGAAATATAAAAAATAATAGTATCGGCTTGCTTATTCTTATAAGCCGTTTGAGGATCAATTGTTAAAAGATCTTCATCTTCAATTATGTCCATTTTTACTTTAGCTGTACCATAAAAAGACTTAGCTAAATTTTTATCGAATTTACCATATTTATTTCTGAATAAGCTAGCCAATAATGAGGATTTAAATGCCTCAGCTAACATCTCTGTTGATTCGTTTGTTGAAGTTGAAAGTGATTCTACGAATTCACTAAAACTTTCAAATACTAATTTTGATTTCATATTGTTTGATTTATTTTCTTTTACTAATTTTGGGTTCTTATTAAGAAGCTCTTCCATATCTAATTCGGTTAAAGCCATAAAACTATCTTCTCCGTATTTCTTAGCTAATTTATCAGCTCTCTTAATATCAATAACTCTTGATATTTGATCATAGTCTAATGTTGCTATTCCAAATTCACCAAATATTTCTTCAGCCATAACATTTGCTTGTTTAAATGCCGAAGCTTTTTCATTGATTTCTAATTCAGTTTCAGACGGTGCTAATTCATTTAAAACTTTTTTACCTGTTTTAGAAAGTGTAATACCATCTTCACTTACATTAAAATATGTAGAGTTTCTTCTCAACCATCTCGTAGAATCTACAGTCATTTCTCTAACAATTGACTCAAATTCGTCCTTTGTTAATTTACCATCTTTAATAGCCTCTAAAACTTTATTTCTAATTTTAGCCGCTTTACCGACTGTTTTTGCAGGATATTTTTCAGTATATTTTCTTTTTACTGTAATATGTCTTTCTTCTAGTGGTTGATTATTATCCATTTTTATATGTGATATGTTTTATTATATATTCTTTAAAAATTGATCAAACGTCATTGTGTTAGAATCTGATTCTGCTACAACACCCATAGAGTCTTCTAATTTAGACTTTAATTCGTCGTACATGTGATGGATTTCTTTGGGCGTTAATTTCTTAAATAACTTTTCGTCTCCGTCTAACATTGCATTTCTAACTTGCGTTGCTGAAATGTTTTTACCACTTCGTGGAATTTCAAATAGACCAAAATCAGTTCTACATCCTAGATCTTCTCTATATTCTGGATTGTTAACTTGAAATCCGTAGCCTTTCATCCTATCTGTTCCTGTTCCCCAAAGTACTGGTTCATATTTAGGCCTCATGGCATTAAACATAGTATCGATGCCACCTGTTGGAATTATAAAAACATCTTCAATTGGATATTTAGATTTTAAACTATTTAGCATCTCAACCTGGGTTTCTTCATCATAAGGTCTAGAAAATGCATCCCCCTTTTTCTTAGTTTTTGATTTCACTAATAAAATTACTACTGGGTAACCATTTTGTTTATGAATAGTCTCAACCACTTTAGCGTGACCCAGTGTAAATGGTTGGAAACGACCAACAAACATGTTAACGGGTGTTTTACCGTGTTCTGGATATTTAACTGTAAGTCCTTCTAATATAGGGCTTTCAGTATATTGTAATTTTTGATTAAGTAAATATGTTGTAAAGTTCATAACATCATTTTCATTAGTTTTTGACATTACTATAGCTTCAATAATATCTACTATATCATTGATTTGTTTCATTAAATCTTTATTAATAATGTCCGTTTCTTTATTTCTTCTTTTTCTAAAACTACCTAATGCAATTTTAAATAATTCAGATAAGACTTTATTTTGTACAAGCGAAATTGTTTTTTCGTTTTTTATAAAAGCAGTGTTGAGTTGAAATCCTTTATTATCTGAGAAGTCTGCAGAATCAAAATTAGTACCTATGTACTTAGATGCATTTTTATCTACATATGCATTAAACATATTAGAAATCAATTCAATATATCGTAAATCTGCTTCCTCTTCTTCTAAATTAATACTTGATACATCAAACCCTTCTAAATATTCAACTAAATCTAATAGAGATATTTGATACATGTCTGAAGGCTTTCTATCTTCAGATGGTTTTCTATCGAATCTTTCTAATTTAAAACTCTTTGGATTTTTACCTTCATAGAAATTAACTATTAATCCATCTATATCATCATCAAAAGATGTACTTAGCGCTGGATTAGTAAGACCATTATTAAAAATATTATATATTGTTCTAGTAAATGATTGATCTTTATATCTAATAGAAAAATCAGAATCTGATATAGATAAAAGATTTATTAAATCTTTCTTTTGATTTTCTTGTAATTTACCTTGGAAAATAATTGGAGGTCTCTGTACACCCAATTTATCTGCCCACTTATTTAAAATCTGTGGATCTCTAATTACCTTTTTAATTTGAGTATCGTTATTGGGATTTAATATTTGAATATGTGTTAATATTAAATTGTTTTTTGGCAGAGATTCATATTCTATATCTACCGTTTTATTGTCTAACATATAATCAAATCCAAACTTCCAATCAAGTGGCATGTCTTCTGTCACTTCCTTTATAATAGTTCCAAAATAATTGATAGCGTTTTCGTAGTATTTAACCATCGTTCTATCAACTTTATCCATAGCACGCTTAGAGCCGCTTTTATAATACTGGAATCCTGTTGATGTTTTATTCACATGAAAAGAAGATGCTTGTATTTTTTCAGATACTACACATGGTAAATCTAACATTGATTGGAAATCATTGATATTAGTAGATTGAAAATATGTTCTTAAGTTTTGTAATGCCATGTTATATTGTTTATCTTCCGTACTTAATAATACCCATAAGCTGATTAATTGCAGCGAATGTTCCTGTTAATTTAAACGTCTTACCTTTATAAACAAAGACAATACCTTCGGTTGGCATAATTGAATCAATTCCACCTATTCTTTCTAATCTAGCTAACTCAGCTTCGACCTTTTGGATTTGATTAATCGATCCGCCTTTTTTAATTTTTTCGGCTTCAGTTCTAATTTGATTATGTAATCTTTGCATTTCGGCATCTGGTGAGGCAGCAACAAAATTACTTGCATTTTTTAGAATAATAGAACCTAGTTCTAAGAATAAATCTTCAAACGGTCTAATATTCTCTTTGTATTTTTTAGCAACGTCTTCTTTATCGAACTTCTTAATAATAGCTGCTTTATCTTTTCCTAACTCTTTATCTAATGATCTTAAATTTAGAGTCTTTTTATCACCATATGCCCATCTTAATAACAAACCTTCTTTGTAATCTTGTGTTAAATCTGGAAAATTTGAATCTATAGTTTCTCTCCACCACATTTCATGATAGCGACCAACTTCATCAGCATCTGTCAAATTATATCTGTCTCGAAGTGCTTCAACTTTCTTGATGAATTTATTTTTATTTTCTTCAAAATTAAGGTCCTTGCCTAATTTAATTATTTGAGGTGGGATTATGGTAAATGTTTTACCGACATTTGCTTTAACAGACTCTAATGCTTTTGCTATTACTGATGCTGGTTTATTATCTTCACCAATTATATTACCGTTACCATCTGTCTTTTTTATACCATGAAATTGAATGATATCTCTATCATAATAGATTACATTTGGATTTTTAGAATATATTAATTCCATATTCATCCAATTGAGTCCATTTTCAAATGTTTCTTCTTGAATCTTAGTTGGTAATTTGATTAACGCATTGGCTAAATCTTCTGCTGCAAACTTAAACGTTTCCTCGACCATAGCCGATGCATGTCCGTCAAATTTTTGCTTAAATGTTTGAAGATCCATTGGTGCTATAAGCTCACCCTTATTACGAGCAAATTTAACTTCACCATTTTGAATAGTTGCAAATACATTTTGTCCGTCGGTTTTTTCAGTAGCGTTTTCTTCAAAATTAAGTTCACCGCTTAAACCAGCTTCTATAAGAGCTTTAAAATCTGCGAATGTTAATGACTTATCATCAAATGGATGTGCCATGTGACCAGCAGCTCCACCTTCTAAAATTAAAGCTTCTTTTATATTCGAATGCAACCTCTCAGTTATAAACTGTTCAAAATTATTGTAGATCTTCATAAGATATGTATCTTGTTTTTATTATGATCCTAATGAGCTAGTCAACATACCTACTGCTGCGCCATAATCTCCATCAACTTTAGCTAAAATTCCATCAATTATCTTTTTTGCTTTAGCTTCGTCATAATCTTCGCCGAACGCTTTTTGTAAAACAGTCACTGCATAATCGTGAAATTCTTCATCAGAATTAACTTCAGCTTCGTTTACTTTAGATTCTTCAATGTATTCAGCTAGATCTGCATCATCCCATCCTAATTCATCATCTGCTAATACTGCTTCTAAATCTTTTCTTTTACCTTGCATAGTAATTTCAGGGTGACCAGTTGGTCCTGATTTTACCATATCGATAATTTCAACTTTATTTTTCTTTAAAAACTTTAAAAAGTCTTTGTCTTCTGGATTCATAGCATCCATTGTTACTGTTGCCTCACAAAGTGATTCGTCGGCTTCTACGACAGTAGATTCATTAAACATGTTAAATGCGTTTAATAAAGATTGACCTGCTGCTTCTTGTTTAATTTGTTGTAAATAAAGTGCAGTACCTTCAACAATACCAATACCTGACCATCCAGCTGCATTAGCGATATCTGAATAGTATTGATCTAAGATTCTCTTTGTTGTAGTTGCTCCTATTTTAATGTAGTATCCACCTAATCCTGGCATTTTTACTTCATATGAAGAAATTGCGCCTTTAATGTTTTTAGAAATTGCAAAACCTTCTCTTGAAAAGTTTGCGTCTTCCATTGCCATTTCAAATAAGTACTTAATACAACCTAACACCGATTCATTAGACATTGCACCGAAGTCTGTTAATTTTTTTGCAAATAGATTATTGTAAACCGTAACAACTTTCTTAGCGTCTCTTTTAAATTGTACTGCAATAGCTTCATTTACAGAAACTGAAACAGATTCAAATGCTGGATATAAGTCGTCGTAACCTTTACCATAAATATCAGCCATTAACCATTCTTTATTTGCTTCGTCCCATAGATAAACGAATTCAGCACCTCCGCCATCAGCTACATCTCTTAAATATTTAGAAACATTTGAGATTGAACCCTTTGACGGTGTCATTGCATTTTTATCTCCATAAAAATTTATCTTATCGATATTAGTATCTAAACCTGAACAATCTCCCTTTGCAATAACAGCATCTACTGATTTTGAATTTTTAAAAGATTTTTTAATAATAGGCAACATATTTTCTGGATACGAATCATAATGAGTGTATATCGATGTAATATTACCCTTCTTGTCGATTTTACCAAATTGGCCTCTTGTGCCTTCTTCGATAAGTGTAAGTGCTTCATTAATTTCAGCACCTCTTAGTCTATTAAAAAATTCTGATCTTTGATCTTCAGTTAATTCTTTAACAGAAGTGACATTAAATTCAGAGAGTAAGTTTTTAAATGTTTCTGCTTCATTACTTCTTTTTGCGATTGCTTCTTCTTCAATTTTCCTAGTATTAGAAATTTGAACTTCTGTAGCAAATTGTTGAAAAGATTTTAATTTTTGCATAATATTGTTTTTGTTTTTTGAATGTTATTATTTTATTATATATCTCCTTCAAAA
>Ga0222718_10000971_pt1 | contig 29021 bp, 31 predicted proteins | sample C33_27DmetaG_FD_165045 | JGI IMG/M metagenome (GOLD analysis project Ga0222718, IMG submission 165045) | Estuarine water microbial communities from San Francisco Bay, California, United States - C33_27D | ecosystem: Environmental > Aquatic > Marine > Unclassified | place: USA: California...
TGAGTGAATCTTTGATTTCTTCTCTAGTAAGGCCAACTAAACTTACTTCTCTGTTGTCATTATTTTCATTCATTTTTTTGTTCAACTTCGGTTTGAGGTCTTTGAGCAAACTTTCCTAAAGATCTAATTCGATCATACATAACAATTGATCCTGCAATTTGGACATTTATACAGAATTTTGTAGGAATTTTTATCGTATAATCACACTTTTTTATCATTTCCTCTGATAAAGATCCCATTTCTGGTCCTAGTACATAAGCTGCTTGCTTTGGGTGATGAAAGGAGGGCAGCTCAATAGCATCTTCTATTAACTCAACACCAACTAATTTACACTTATTCGGTAAAACCATTTCTTCACAACTATCCCAATCATACCACGGTAAATGATTTGGAGCTTTTGATGTATCTGACTTACCCTCTCTTACTGAATAATGGGCTGAAACTGTAAATACAAACTGAGCACCAAACGCATGAGCTGATCTCACAAGGTTACCCATATTCATAGGCTTTGAAATTCCTTCTGCTCCAAATCCAAAATAGCCGCGCATTTTATTCCTTTAAAAAATAATGCCTAAAGATCTAACATTTTTAATATCTTGGCGTATAGTTTTTTTCAGTTTAAAGATAGTAAACTAATTTTTTTGGAGATACCAATGAAAGCCCTTTTATGTAAAGAATTTGGACCACCTGAAACATTAACTTATGAAGAAGTTGCCGATCCAGTGATAAGCCCTGGAAAAGTAATAGTGGATATTTATTCTGCCTCAGTAAATTTTCCAGATGTTTTGATAATCGAAGATAAATATCAGTTTAAGCCATCATTACCTTTTTCTCCTGGCGGAGAGTCTGCAGGAATAATCTCAGAGATTGGTGAGGGTGTTGAAGGTTTTGATATTGGTGATAGGGTAATTGTATCTTCAGGATGGGGATCTTTTGCAGAAAAAATATCTGTTGACCAAGGATCATTAACCCGAATTCCGGAAAGTATGGATTTTGATACCGCAGCATCCTTTTTAATGACATATGGAACGTCGCATCATGCCTTAAAAGATAGGGCTAAATTAAAAAAAGATGAAAGCATGTTAGTCTTAGGAGCAGCCGGTGGAGTTGGTTTAGCGGCTGTTGAAATAGGTAAAGCTATGGGGGCTCGTATCATTGCTGCAGCGTCGTCAGAAGAAAAAGTAAATATTTGCCGAGATCATGGTGCTGATGAGGGTTTAGTATATAAAATCGGAGATCTTGATAGAGATGATCAAAAAGCTCTTTCAAATCAGATTAAAGATATGACAGATGGAAAGGGCGTTGATGTAATTTATGATCCAGTCGGTGCTGATTATGCTGAACCAACCTTAAGAGCAATTGCCTGGGATGGACGATATTTAGTTGTTGGTTTTGCTGCTGGCTATATACCGAAAATACCATTGAACTTAACCTTATTAAAGGGATGCCAAATTGTTGGTGTTTTTTGGGGAGCCTTTAAGTCTTTATTCCCTAAAGAGCATAATGATAATGTTAATGATCTTTTAAAGATGTATGAAGATGGTTTTTTAAAACCTCATATTTCTGAAGTTTATGATTTAGAAGACGGAGCTAAGGCTATAAGAGATCTTGCGGATAGAAAAGCAAAAGGAAAGGTTGTCGTTAGGGTTCGCAGTTAATGCTTGATAGAATTAGAGAATTTATCTCAGGTCTATCAAATAATCTTCAAGGTGCTTTTTGGCTTTTTATGTCAGTCTTTGCTTTTACTACGATGGCTGCATTGGCAAAATATCTAGGTAATGATTTTCATGCATTTCAAATTTCTTTTTTTAGAGCCTCATTTAGTTTAATAGTAATCTTACCTTTTTTGATCAAGGCAGGCCTCTCCCAAGGTGGTATTAAGACAAAGGTTCCCCTTTTACAGATTGCCAGAGGCACAATTAGCGCTCTTGGTATAATGATGGGTTTTTATGCAATAGTTAATATGCCTCTAGCTGATGCTCAAGCGATAAGATTTTCTAGTTCACTTTTTGTAGTTCCTTTGGCTGCAATTTTTTTAAATGAAAAAGTTGGACTAAAAAGAACTATTGCTGCCCTTATTGGTTTTTTGGGTGTCATAATTATGCTCAATCCTTCAGGAAATTATAACATAGCAGCTATATCAGCACTTGGCGCAGCCATTGCTTTTGCAGGAGCGGCCATTTTCGTTAAAGTTGTGTCGAAGTATGATCAGCCAATAACTTTAATGTTTTATTCAAATGTAGTGAGTATACCAATAATGATTGTACCAGCAATTTTAGTTTGGGTTACTCCTAATTTTGATCAACTAGTCTTAATTTTATTAATGGCGATTTGCGCATCAATAGCTCATAATTTTTTTATAAGAGCATATGCCATCGGCGAGGCATCAGTTATTGCTCCTATTGATTATGTAAGATTACTGGCTAGTGCAGCGGTTGATTTTTTAATTTTTGGAATAATATTTGGTATTAACACTTTAATTGGCTCTTCGATTATTATTTTATCTACATTGTATATTGTGAGGAGAGAGGCTAAAATTCAAAAAAGTAAAAAACAAGAATTCGAACAAATTTAAACTAAAGGAAAGAAAATGAAATTAGATGAAAATATTAGCGCTGTTATTACTGGCGGGGCGTCTGGTCTTGGTGAAGCAACAGCGCGTGAATTATCAAAATTTGGTGTCAAATGTGCGCTTTTTGATCTTAACGCAGAAAAAGGAGAAGCTGTTGCCTCTGAAATAGGTGGTGTATTTTGTGAAGCTAATGTCACAAATGATGAAAGTGTTGTTGCAGCATTTGAAAAGGCCAGAAGCGAAATAGGCCAAGAGAGAATATTAATCAATTGTGCTGGTATAGGTATTGCAGTCAAAACTGCTGCAAGAGATAGAAAGACTGGTGACATTGTCCCTCATCCTTTAGATCCATTCAATACAGTCATTCAAATAAATTTAATAGGATCTTTTAGATGTATTGCTTATTCATCCGCTGGAATGATGACATTAGACCCAATAACAGATGATGGCGGAAGAGGTGCTGTGGTAAATACTGCCTCTGTAGCTGCTGAAGATGGTCAAATTGGACAAGCTGCTTATTCGGCTTCAAAAGGAGGAATTGTTGGTATGACACTTCCAGTTGCAAGAGATCTGTCTAGGGAGGGAATTAGAGTAAATACTATTCTTCCTGGACTTTTTGATACTCCATTATTTGCCGGTGCCCCAGACGAACTGAAACAGTCATTGGGTGCTCAAATACCATTTCCTTCCAGATTAGGATTTCCAAAAGAGTATGGAGAATTAGCTAGACATATTTGTGAAAATGAAATGCTTAATGGTGAGAGTATTAGACTCGATGGCGCAATAAGGATGGCCCCTAAATAGTCAATACTTTGAAGTTTTATTCATTGTATTTGCTAGGTCAATGTCAAGTTGAGTAATGCCACCTGCATCATGAGTTGTTAATGTTACGTGTACTTTATTGTATACATTAAACCACTCAGGGTGGTGATCCATTTTTTCGGCAACAAATGCTATTTTTGTCATCCAGGAAAAGGCTGATTGAAAATCTTTGAAAATAAAATCTTTTTCAATTGAGTCTTTTCCTCTAGTTTTCTTCCATCCATTAAGCTTTTTTAGACTCTCGTTTCTTTGCTTTACTGATATTTTTTTAGCCATTTATGATTACCTTTCAATAATATAATAATTTTATATTTGGGCTTGAATAAAATCATTGTTATAACAATATAATTATTATTCAATATAACGAATTATACGGAGTTTAAAATGAACAATTTTAATAATGCGCAATCAAGCATAGCAAATTTAAGCCAAGCTCAGATTGATGAAGGTTTAAGATCGCACATGCTTCGCGTATATAATTATATGTCTGCAGCCTTAGCTTTAACGGGAATAGTTGCATGGTTTTCAGCTACATCTGGTTTATATGTAGCAATAGCAAATACAATGTTAATTTATGTTGTTATGTTTGCTCCATTAGGTGTTGTTTTTTATTTTGCTTCAAAAATTAATTCAATGTCTGCCTCTAAAGCACAATCAGTTTTTTGGGTTTTTGCAGGATTAATGGGATTATCTTTGTCTTATATTTTTCTGGCTTATACAGGAACAGCTGTCTTTCAAGCATTTTTTGTAACAGCAGGTGCATTTGCTAGCCTAAGTTTATGGGGATATACAACAAAAAAAGATCTCTCAGCAATGGGCGCCTTTTTAATAATGGGGCTTTTTGGTTTAATTATTGCTTCTGTTATAAATCTTTTTGTTGGCAGCGGTCAGATGTCATTCATAATAAGTATTTTGGGTGTTTTAATTTTTGCTGGATTAACCGCTTGGGATACACAGAAAATTAAAAGAGATTGGTTAAATAGAGTTCAATACAGTGGCGCTGAAGCAGCTGAAAAGTCAGCGATTATGGGCTCCTTAACACTTTATTTAGATTTTATTAACTTATTCCTTTTCATTCTTCAGTTTATGGGAAGAAGAGACTAAAAGAGTTTATTGTGCGCCTTAAGGGCTTAAATTGTATAGTCACAGGTGGCTCCAGCGGTATTGGAGCCGCAACAGTTAAGCGCTTTGTTGAAGAAGGCGCGCATGTTCTTATTGCCGATATAGATATTGATTCAGCTAATTCATTTTCAGAAGAAATGGGATCTTCGGTTGAGGCAATTAAATGTGACGTAAGAATTGAATCCGATGTCAAAGCAGTTTCAGATTATGCATACAAGACTTGGGGTAAAGTAGACGTTCTTGTAAACAATGCTGGTTCCGAACTCAATCAAACCTATGACAAAACAACGCTTGAAGAATGGGACAGAGTTCTTGATACAGATCTAAAGGGACCTTGGTTGATGTGCAAATATATTGTTCCAGGTATGGTTGATGCAGGATCAGGAAGCGTTATTAATATTTCTTCATTAAATGGATTAGTCGGCTTTCCGCTTTCTACAGCCTATGGAAGTGCAAAAGGAGGCTTAGTAGTTTTTACTCGTGATATGGCTATTGAGCTAGCGAATACAGGGGTAAGAATAAATTGTGTTTGTCCTGGTGTAATTGAAACAGGCATGATGGACAGATGGACAGATTTAATGCCAGATAAGGCTGAGGCCCAAGAAATGTTAAAGGGTACAATGCCAATAGGTAGAATGGGGACAGCTGAAGAAGTAGCTGGTGCAATTTATTTCTTTGCTTCACCTGACTCAAGCCTTTGCCAAGGTTCCGTATTAAGTGTTGATGGCGGCTTTACTGCTCAGTAATTATTTTAAACCCATGGGGATGAAAAAGAATTAAAAACCTTTTTATGACCGTGTTTAATTTCAAGAACTTCTCTAATCTTCTTTTTTAATTTTTTTACTACTAGGCAGTATGATCGATCGATCATTCGTTTAATCTCTTCATCAGGTATTGAGTTATTTAATATGACGGTATTCCAGTGCATCTTATTCATATGATAACCAGGGATAACATCTTTAAATATTTCTCTCAAAATTAAGGCTTCTTCAGGATGACATTTTAAATTTATTCTATGAGTACCCTGTCTCTTTGTTAATATTGCAAAAAGTTTATCTTTAATTTTAAAAACTTGCACATCTGGACCAAAAGGATAATCTTCTTTTGCCTCAGGCAATGAGGAACAATAATTAATTATATTTTTAATTATCATTTTAATAGTACTAAACGTTTTCCTTCCAAAAATTTTAAAATTGAGTTGAGGTTTCTATTTCTTTTTATTTCATGACCCGCCATTGATAAAACACGCCACTTTTCATCTGGCTTTTTTATTTTATGATTCTTTATTATTTGATAAATAGGCATTTCACTAGCATGTCGATAAATTGAAAAAGAAGATTTTTCTTTATCTCTATCGATTGCATAATCCTTCCATTCACCAGAAGCTACTTTCATTCCGTAAAAAGAAAGAATTTTATTCAATTCCTTTTTCGAGAAAAATTTTTCTTCCTCCTTGAGCTTTGCCTCATAAAGATAAGCATTGCCGGATAATATTTTTGTTCTTCTCATTTTTTTTAAATACCAAAATGATAATTTCTAAATTTTGACATAATTACAACATCATGTCGCCAAAACAATTTGTCAAGTTAAGACATTATTCAAGTTACCTTTCATATACCCTCTTTATGGTAACTTGTTAAAGGAAATCAAATTGGTTTTCTAAAAAGCGACTTCTTACCCTTCTGGAGTCGCTTTTTTATTATTTAATAAATTAATTTTATAATTGTGATGATCTTAAGCTTTCAGCTGGTGGAGCAAATTTAGTTAAATCTATTCCTTCGACTGCATCTTTATACTCTTCAATGGATGGAGTTCTTCCAAGAATAGTGGATAGAACAACAACCGGAGTTGATGCTAGAAGTGACTCACCTTTTTTATCCTCTGCATCAGCTACTACTCTTCCTTGGAAAAGGCGAGTGGATGTAGCCATTACAGTATCACCTTTTTCAGCCTTTTCTTGATTTCCCATACAAAGATTACAACCTGGTCTTTCTAGATATAAAATATTTTCATATTCGATACGAGCCGAGCTTTTGGGGGAGTCATCATCAAATTCAAAACCTGCATATTTTTGTAAAACGTCCCAGTCTCCCTCCTCTTTAAGCTCATCAACGATATTATAAGTTGGGGGTGCAACTACAAGAGGTGCTTTGAAATCTACAGTTCCATTTTTACTTTCAATGTTTTTAAGAATTCTAGCTAATATTTTCATATCTCCTTTATGAACCATACACGAGCCAACAAAACCAAGGTCTACTTTTTTTTCTGATGAATAATAAGAGATAGGCCTAATTGTATCGTGAGTATAACGTTTTGATACATCAGCATTATGAACATCAGGGTCTGCAATCATAGGTTCATCGATTTTATCTAGATCGACTACAACCTCAGCATAGTATTTTGCATTTCCATCCGGAGCTAAAGCTGGTTTTTCACCCGACTTAATTTGTTTTATTCTTTGATCAGCTATACTGATTAGACCTTTAAGCGTACTTTCACGATTATCCATTCCTTTATTGATCATAGTTTGAATACGAGATTTTGCTATCTCTAGGGATTCTATAAGAGTCTCATCTTCAGAAATGCAAATTGAAGCTTTAGCTTTCATCTCGGCAGTCCAATCAGTAAATGTAAAAGCTTGGTCGGCAAGAAGTGTACCAATGTGAACTTCAATAATTCGCCCTTGGAAAACATTTTCATCGCATTGATCAAGCATTTGAGCTTGAGTAGCATGCACTACATCTCTAAAGTCCATATAATTTTTCATACTGCCCTTGAAGGTTACTTTGACAGATTCTGGTATTGGCATTGTAACCTCTCCTGTAGCTAGAGCCAATGCTACAGTTCCAGAGTCTGCTCCAAAAGCTACTCCTTTTGACATACGCGTATGAGAGTCTCCACCAATAATAATTGCCTGATCATCAACAGTAATATCATTCAAGACTTTATGAATTACATCTGTCATCGGGTGGTAAACATTTTTTGGATCTCTAGCTGTTATGAGTCCAAATTTATTCATAAAATTCATTAGTTTTGGAATATTGGCTTTAGCCTTTGAATCCCAAACTGATGCTGTATGACATCCCGATTGATAAGCTCCATCCAAGGTTGGTGAAATTAAAGTAGCTGCCATAGCTTCAAGTTCCTGAGTTGTCATTAACCCGGTAGTATCTTGTGAGCCTACAATATTTACCTTAACTCTAACATCTGATCCACTGTGTAAAACAGAACCCTTTGGAACGCCTACAGCATTTTTATTAAAGATTTTTTCAACGGCTGTAAGGCCTTGGCTTTCATGAGATATTATTTTAGATGGCGCATAAACAGAATTCAATTCTATACCAAGTGTATCGCAAGCAAACCCTTGGAGTTTTTTTCCAAATACAATCGCGTATGATCCACCGGCTTTTATGAATTCAAGCTTCTGAGGTGTAAAAGAAGATGAAATATCTGCTAACTCATTTCCTTTATTATCATAAAGTTTTTTGTCTTCTGTGTTTATTGTCATAACAGTACCAGTTTCAACAGAGTAAACTTGTTCCAGTATTGGATTACCGTCATCACCCAGAACAGGGTTTCCAGTATTGCCTAACTTTTTAGCCCAATTTTTTAAATCAATACCAATTCCTCCAGTAACATCTACTGTTGTCAGAAAGATTGGAGATATTCCATTTGTACCTGCAACTATAGGAGCAATATTAACAAATGGGACATAAGGACTTCCTGGTTTTCCGGTCCATAATGCAACATTATTTACTCCTGACATTCTGGATGAACCGACACCCATTGTTCCTTTTTCAGCAATTAACATTATTCTTTTATCGGGATGATTTTTCTGCATTTCTTGAATTTCAGATTGTGCTTGTGCAGATATCATACATTTACCGTGTAATTCTCTATCAGACCTCGAATGGGCTTCTCCTCCTGGCGAAAGTAAATCTGTTGATATATCTCCTTCGGCAGCTATATATGTGATTATTTTAATTTCTTTTTCAACATCAGGTAATTTAGTAAAAAACTCTGCCCTGGAATAACTTTCTAAAACGTCTTGTACAATTTTGTTACCAGAGGCGAGGCCTTTTTTGAGTCGTTCAGTATCTGCCTCATATAAAAATACTTGTGTTTTAAGAACTTCACCTGCTTTTTTTGCAATTGACTCATCCGATTCTAGTATTAGGTCGAGTAAAACTTTTATGGATGGCCCACCTTTCATGTGAGAAAGTAATTCTAATGCAAAATCTGATGAGATTTCTTTTAATGTAATTTTCTCAAGAATAATTTCTTTAAGAAAATTTGCTTTCGCATTCGCTGCACCAGTTGTTCCGGGTAAAATATTATAAATGAAATATTTTAGAGAATCTTCTCTATGTTCATTATTAGTATCTTTTATTTGTGAGATTATTTCAGCAGTAAGTGCCTCATCATCAATTGGCTTTGGATGCAGACCCATTGCCTTTCTTTCCTCAATTTCCTCTAAATAAGACCTATATAAGCTCATAATAACACCCAATAAAAATTTATGCCCTTATATAACATAAAAATTTAAGATAAATAGATATCATGAATAGATTTTTACCATTATTTTTCTTTATATCTCTTTTATCACTATTTCTTTTTTGGTTATTGATAGGCGGGTCGAATGAAAATCATAGCCCATTAATAGGTAAGTCTTTACCAGATTATAAATTAGAATTTATAGACGCAAGCAATAACTCTTTAGCTGACTTAATGAATAGGCCAGGATTTAAAATTATAAATTTTTGGGCTTCTTGGTGCTTGCCATGTTTGGTTGAGCATCCAATTTTAATGTCCTTAAGGGGCAAAGAAAATCTAACAATTATAGGAATTAATTATAAAGACAATAAAGAGGATGCTTCTGAGTTCCTAAGAGAGCATGGAGATCCCTATGATTTTATTGGTATTGATAAAGATGGTTTTTTTGGAATTGAAATGGGCATAACTGGTGTTCCAGAGACATTTGTTGTTGATGAGAATGGCAAGGTAATGATCAGACATGTTGGCCCAATAGATTTTGGTAATGCGCTTGTTAAGCCTTAATTAACTGACTTGCCATAAACAAAATTATTATCTGATTTTATTATTTTAGCGATAACTGATGAGCCAGGTAAAAAATTATCTTCTAATCTTACTGGCGCAAATTGATTAGTGTGTCCGCTATTATTTTTTTCTACAAAAACCTCAACCTCTTTACCAACTAAATTTTTTAAATGCAGTTTTTTAATTTCTTCGCCTTTATTTCTTAAAATCTTAGCCCTTTCCTTAGAGACTTCCTTTTTATTTTGAGGCATTTTTGCTGCCGGTGTACCTGGCCTCGGTGAAAATGGAAAAACATGCAGCCAATCAAGATTGCATTCATCAACAATTTTCAGAGTATTTAAAAACATCCCATCTGTTTCGGTAGGAAATCCTGTAATTAGATCGGCGCCAAAAGCCATATCTTTTCTTTTTTTTCTAATCTCTGAACATAAATTAATTGCATCTTCACGAAGGTGCCTTCTTTTCATTCTTTTTAAGATCATATTATCACCAGCCTGCAAGGAAAGGTGAAGGTGAGGAAGAATTCTTTTTTCACTAACTATTATTTCTAGTAATTGTTCATCAAAACCAATTACATCCATAGATGATAGTTTAAGTCTATTTAAGTCGGGACAACCTTTAAGAATTTTATTAATTAAAAAACCCAGATTTGATTTAGATTCTAAGTCATGCCCCCAGGACGCAATATCAACACCTGTCAAAACTATTTCTTTATGCCCTTTTTCTAGCATCAAGTTAATTTCGTTTATTATATTTTTTACTGACTTCGATGATGAATTTCCTCTGCCATAGGGTATTATACAAAAAGTGCATCTATGGTTACATCCATTTTGAATTTCAATAAAAGCCCTTGATCTATTGTCATATCCATCGACTAAGCCATTGAGCTTTTGTTTATTCTCTAAAATATTGCTGACGTTGATTTTAGTATTAGATCCATTATTAGCTGTAAGTTTTTTGACATCTCTTTTTTCCAAATTTCCTGAAACTATATCCACTTCTTTCATATCAGAAAAAGTCTTTGGCTCTATTTGAGCTGCGCAACCCGTAACAATAATCTTGTCTTCTGGAAATTCTCTTTTTCTTTTTCTAATTGATTGTCTAACTTGCCTTACTGTTTCTGACGTGACGGCACAACTATTAAAAATGGATGTATTTTTAATATTATCTTTTTTAATCCCTTGTTTTAGGATTTCAGACTCATAGATATTTAATCTACAACCAAACGTAATTATTTCAGCATCTCTACTCATTTATAATCCGATACATTAACTATATCTTCTCCATCAAATTCATAAGGACCTGTCATAACAATATGACCATCATTTTGCCAGTTAATTTCGATATTTCCTCCAGGCAGAATAATATTTACCTCTCTCTTGGTGTAGCCTAAACTTGCTGAGGCTACAGCAGTTGCACATGCTGCCGAACCGCAAGCTTGCGTAATACCTGCTCCCCTTTCCCAGACATTAAGTTTAATATTTTTATTATCAATAACCTTTGCAAAAGAGACATTCACTTTCATTGGAAACATTTCATTTTCTTCAATTGATTTTCCAACCTCTAAAAGATTTGGTGTTTTATCATCGAAGAAAAAAACGGCATGAGGGTTCCCAACATTTACAGCGCTAAACTTTGGTAAATCGCAAGGTGGGGACAATAGATCAATTTCTAATGTTGATGGCATAGCAATGTTTTCTTTTAAAGGTATTTCATTCCAACTAAGAATTGGTTTTCCAATATCAACGAATATTTTTTCATTGTTTTTCCAACATTTTACATTTCTTTTTATTGTCTCAATATGGCATTCCTTAATATCTTTTTTATTTAATATTAATGACGATATACATCTTAAGGCATTGCCACACATTTCTGCTTCACTTCCATCTATATTCCAAAATGTTACCTTAGCATCACTGTTTTCTGATTTATTAATTTCAACAAATTGATCGAATTTCTTTATTTTCTTATTATCCAATAGATAATTTATAAAATTCTTATTAATTTTAATCTTATTATCTCTTGAGTCATGAATTACAAAAGTATTACCCGCTCCATTCATCCTTATAAGTTTAATAGAACTTTTACCTGCAGTATTAAAAATCTTAGTCATGATGATTATTTATAATCCTGAATTTATATTTATTCTACTTAATTGATTGTCTTGACTTATCTTTATTATTTAGACTATATGGGGCTATTATTAATTAAATAATAAATTTTACGGTCCATAAGATCGCCGTTCGTCAACGAGGCTTCGTACACGAACGCAATACTTGTTGGATTAAAATTATTAAAAAAAGGATTAAAAATGTCAGTTAAGATTCGATTAGCTAGAGGCGGCGCTAAAAAAAGACCATATTATAGAATTGTTGTTGCAGATATAAGAATGCCTAGGGATGGAAGATATATTGAAAGAGTTGGATCTTATAATCCTCTTTTGCCAAGAGATCATGAAGATAGAGTTTCTTTAGATAAAGAAAGAATTACTGATTGGTTATCAAAAGGTGCAAAACCTACTGACAGAGTGGCTCGTTTTCTAGATGAGGCAGGTATTTTAAAAAGAGAACCAAAAAATAATCCTCAAAAGGCTAAACCAAAAAAAGAGCCAGAACCCAAAGAAGAAGCGGTAGCTGAAGAAGCTCCAGCCGAAGAAGCAAAAACTGAAGAAGCTCCAGCCGAAGAAGCTCCAGCCGAAGAAGCTCCAGCCGAAGAAGCTCCAGCCGAAGAAGCAAAAACTGAAGAAGCTCCAGCCGAAGAAGCTCCAGCCGAAGAAGCAAAAACTGAAGAAGCTCCAGCCGAAGAAGCAAAAACTGAAGAAGCTCCAGCCGAAGAAGCTCCAGCTGACAAAGAAGATAAATAATGTTATCTAGTCTTTGTGGTAGATGAAGAAAACAATCTGATTTTTATTGGTGTTGTTGGTAATGCTAAGGGGCTAAAGGGCAATGTCCAGCTAAACTATTTTTCAAAAGATTTAATTAAGTTTAAATCCTATAAATATCTCTATTTAGGCGAAAAAAAAGAGAAATTAAAAATACAAAAACATTTTATTTCAGGTGACAGTTTCTCATTAAAGTTTTTTAACATAAATTCCAGAGAAGAGGCCGAAAGTTTAAAAAACAGAGATGTATTTATTGACTCTAATCAACTTGGAAAATTAGATGATGAAAGTTGGTATCACTCTGAACTTGTCGGATTAAGTGTTGAGACTCTAGGAGGAAATTTGATTGGTGAAGTTAAAGCAATATATAATTTTGGTGCAGGAGATATTATAGAAATTAAACTCATTAGCGGAAAGATTGAAATGATTCCTTTTACAAAGGATTTTGTTCAAGATATTGAAATTAATAATAAATTAATAATTAAAGAAATGGATAATTAAATGACTTGGTCTGCTGATATTTTAACCTTATACCCTGAAATGTTTCCTGGCCCTCTTGATAAAAGTTTATCCGGAAAAGCTCTTGAAAAAGGTATTTGGAACTTAAATATTTTCGATTTGAAAGACTATGGTCTTGGTCCTCATAAGTCAGTTGATGAGAAACCTGCAGGTGGAGGCCCGGGAATGGTTTTGCGAGCAGATGTTCTCGACAGCGCAATAAATGATTGTTTCAAAAAAAATAGGCCGATGATATATTTCTCACCAAAAGGAAAGCCTTTAGATCAAGAAATGATCGAACAGTTTTCAATAATTAATGGTGTTTCAATTATTTGCGGACATTTTGAAGGAATTGATCAAAGAATAATTGAAATGCACAATATTGAAGAAATTTCTGTAGGGGATTACATTTTATCAGGTGGTGAGATAGCAACAATTGCTTTCTTAGATTCCATAATTAGATTATTACCTAATGTTTTGGGTAATAGAGACTCAAAAAAAATAGAGACCTTTACCGATGGGCTTCTAGAGTATCCACAATATACGAAACCAAATGATTTTAAGGGCTTGAAGATTCCTGATATTTTGTTGTCAGGAAATCATAAGGCAATTAAGAAATGGCAAGAAAATCAGTCATTAAATCTAACGAAATTAAGAAGACCAGATTTGATTGCAAAGAAAAAAGACAAAATTTAGTAAAAATAAGGTGACTTATAGGTAATGTCTGTGCTAATTGACCTACCTCAGTTAAAAAAATTAAAATTAAATAAAGTTGATTGTTATGAATATAGTAGAATCATTAGAAGCTAAACATATTGAAGAGTTGATGAAGGACAAAAAAATACCTGAATTTCGTTCAGGTGATACCGTTAAGGTTAATGTCCGTATTAAGGAAGGAGAACGTGAGAGATTGCAGGCCTACGAAGGTGTATGTATAGCTCGTTCAGGAAAAGGTCTTAATCAAAACTTTACTGTAAGGAAAATTTCTTATGGTGAGGGCGTGGAGAGAGTATTTTCTTTGTACAGCCCTTTAGTTGACTCCATTGAAGTTGTTAGAATGGGTAGTGTTCGAAGGTCAAAATTATATTATCTAAGATCTAGAAGAGGTAAGTCAGCAAGAATTACTGAGCGTAAAGGTGATATATCAAAAAAAGTTGCTCAAGTCCCTGAAACTAAATCTGATGAGACCGAAGCTTCTCAAAAAGAAACCTAAGATATATTCTCCTTAATGAGAGGGGGCATTATGTCTAAACCAAAAACAATTTATGATAAAATATGGGAATCTCATCTAGTCTATGAGGATAATAACGATTGCCTTTTATATATTGATAGGCATCTCATACATGAAGTAACTAGCCCACAAGCTTTTGAAGGGTTAAGGATGTCTAATCGTTCAGTTAGAAAGCCTTCTAATGCTCTTGCAGTAGCTGATCATAATATTCCAACAACCGATAGATCAAAAGGAATAGGTGACGAAGAGTCTGAAATACAAATTCAAACTCTTGAAGATAACTGTAACGAATTCGGTATTGAATACATTAAGACCAGTGATAAACGTCAAGGAATTGTTCATATAATTGGACCTGAGCAAGGCTTTACGTTGCCAGGATTGACTATAGTTTGTGGTGATAGTCATACATCTACTCATGGAGCTTTTGGAGCTTTGGCGCATGGAATAGGAACATCCGAGGTTGAACATGTTCTTGCAACACAGACATTAATTCAGAAAAAAGCAAAAAATTTTAAAGTAACAATAAATGGAAAATGCAATCAAAATGTCACTGCTAAAGATTTAGCTTTATCAGTTATTGGAGCTATAGGAACAGCTGGCGGTACTGGCTATGTTATTGAGTATACTGGTGAAGCAGTAAAATCTCTTAGCATTGAAGGAAGAATGACTTTATGTAATTTAACGATTGAAGCAGGTGCTAGAGCAGGTTTAATTGCTCCTGATGAGAAAACATTTGAATACCTTAAAGATAGACCAATGTCACCAAAGGGTGATGATTGGGATAAAGCTTTAGAATATTGGAAAATGCTTCCTAGTGATGAAGGCGCAAAATATGATAAGTCAATTGAAATTGATGCAACAAATTTATCACCTCTTGTTACTTGGGGCACTAGTCCGGAAGATGTTATATCAATTGATGGGAATATTCCTAAGCCAGAGGATATAGAAGATGACTCAAAAAGAAGCGCTGTTAAAAGATCTCTCGATTATATGAATTTGACACCTGGTTCTCCAATCAAAGGGGTTGAAATAGATAGAGTTTTCATTGGATCATGTACCAATGGTAGGATAGAAGATTTAAGAGAAGCTGCATCAATAGTTGAAGGAAAAAAAGTATCAAGTAATGTTGTGGCAATGGTTGTTCCAGGCTCTGGTTTGGTCAAGGAGCAAGCAGAAAAGGAAGGACTTGATAAAATATTTTTAAGTGCAGGATTCGAATGGCGTGAGCCAGGATGTTCTATGTGCCTAGCTATGAATGCTGATAAGCTCGCCCCTAAAGAGCGATGTGCATCAACATCAAATAGAAACTTTGAAGGAAGACAAGGAAGAGAGGGGAGAACACATCTAGTGAGCCCAAGCATGGCTGCAGCTGCAGCAATTAAAGGCTGTCTAACAGATGTAAGGGAGTTAATTAATTAAACATGGAAAAATTTACTTCAGTAAAAGGTATTGCGGCAACAATGTTCAATAAGTCAGGTAATCAATTAAGCTTAATGATGAATATTGATACTGATATGATTATTCCAAAACAATTTCTCAAAACCATTAAACGTTCTGGATTGGGTAAAAATTTATTCGATGAAATGCGTTATGATATGAATGGTAATGAGATAGAAAGTTTTGTTTTAAACAGAGATCCTTTTACAAAAGCAAAAATATTAATTGCAGGAAAAAATTTCGGGTGTGGTTCTAGCAGAGAGCATGCTCCATGGTCTATTTTGGATTTTGGTATCAAAGTAATTATAGCTCCATCATTTGCTGATATATTTTTTAATAACTGCTTTAAGAATGGTATTCTACCAATAAGGTTGAGTGAGGAAAAAATAAATTTACTAGTAGATGACTCAATGAAAGGTATTGAGTTCGAGGTTAACTTAATAAATCAATTAATCATCATTAAGGAAAAGGAATTTTCTTTTGAGGTTGATGCGATTAATAAAGACTGTCTAGTAAAAGGACTCGATGATATTGGCTCAACTCTCGAAAAAGCCACTTTTATAGATGAATATGAAAAAAAAATCCTAGATAATTTTGCTTGGAGGGTTCCTGAGAGGGATTAGAAGTATGGCTTATAAAATCTTAATTTTACCTGGAGACGGAATTGGCCCTGAGGTTATGAAGGAGGTCGATCGAGTAATACATTGGTTTAATAAAGAAACTAATTTATCAGCTGAAATAGAATATGAAAGTGTTGGCGGGGCATCTTATGATCTAAATAAGACAGCTATTTCGGAAGAAGCAATGGCCCTTGCAAAAAAATCGGATGCAGTTCTTTTTGGTGCTGTGGGTGGACCAAAGTGGGATAATGTAGAGTATGAAAATAGACCTGAAGCTGGTCTTTTAAGATTAAGAAAGGACCTAGACCTATTTGCAAATCTTAGACCTGCTTTGTGTTTTCCTGCACTTGTTGAAGCATCTGCATTAAAAAGAGAGATTATAGAAGGTCTCGATATTATTATTGTTAGGGAATTAACGGGGGGTATATATTTTGGTGAGCCCAGAGGTATTGAAGATTTGGGTGCAGGAAATAGAAGGGGTATCAATACCCAAGTATACGAAACTTGGGAAATTCATAGAATAGCTGAAGTAGCTTTTGAATTAGCAAGAAAAAGGAATAATAAGGTTACCTCCTCAGAGAAACGTAATGTTATGGAATCTGGATTACTTTGGAACGAAGAGGTTACAAAACTTCATAATGAAAAATTTTCTGATGTACAACTTGAACATATGCTAGCTGATAATTGTGGCATGCAGCTGGTAAGGTGGCCAAAACAATTTGATGTAATTGTTACTGATAATTTATTTGGTGATATGTTATCTGACGTTGCAGCTATGTTAACCGGTTCACTTGGAATGCTCCCGTCAGCATCTTTGGGTAAAGCAAATGAAGGTATTTTTAGTAACGCTCTCTACGAGCCAGTTCATGGTTCAGCTCCAGATATTGAAGGACAAGGGATAGCAAATCCTCTTGCCTCGATTTTATCTTTTGCAATGGCTTTAAGATATAGTTTTTCAAGAATAGAGGATGCTAATTTACTGGAGAAAGCTATTTCAAGCGTTTTAGAGTCTGGCCTAAGGACAAAAGATATATCTACGAATGATAGTAAGGTTATATCAACATCAGAAATGGGTGATGCTGTTATTTCTAAACTTAATGAACTAAGCTAGGGTGAAATATGAGTATTAATAAAATAGCAGTTGTTGGCGCCACAGGAAATGTTGGAAGAGAAATGCTTAATATTCTATCTGAAAGAAATTTTCCTTGTGATAATGTTATAGCCTTGGCCTCCGAAAGAAGTGAGGGTGATTCTATTTCTTTTGGAAATAGGGATTTGATAGTTGAAAATTTAGCAAACTATGACTTCTCTGATACAGAAATTGCTTTATTTTCTGCTGGAGGTAAGACAGCAGAAATATATGCTCCAATAGCAGCTGAACAAGGCTGTGTTGTTATAGATAATTCATCAAAATTTAGAATGGATCATGATGTTCCTTTAGTTGTACCCGAAGTTAATATTGAAATGCTAGATCAGTATAGAACAAGAAATATTATTGCTAATCCTAATTGCTCAACTATTCAAATGGTTGTTGCTTTAAAGCCGCTGGATGATATTGCATCTATAAATCGTATTACTGTATCAACTTATCAATCTACATCTGGAGCTGGTAAAAATGCTATGGACGAATTATTCAATCAAACAAAAGGTATTTTTTCAAATCAGGAAATAGAACCAGAAAATTTTACTAAACAAATTTCATTTAATGTCATACCTCATATTGGCCCTTTTTTAGAAAATGGAAATACTGAAGAAGAACAAAAAATGATTAACGAAACAAAAAAAATTATGAGACCAGATATTCTCATAAATGCAACTTGTGTAAGAGTTCCTACTTTTATTGGCCATGCGGAGTCAATAAATATTGAATTCGACTCTCATATTTCTGAAGATGAAGCAAGAGAGGTCTTGGAAAACTCAAGTGGTTGCAAAGTTATGGATGAAAGGGATGATGGAGGTTACTCAACCCCTGTTGAATGTTCGGGAACTGATGAAACCTATATCTCTCGAATAAGAAAGGATGACACTGTTGAATATGGCCTAAATATTTGGGTTGTTTCAGATAATTTGAGAAAAGGTGCGGCCTTGAACACCATACAAATTGCCGAAGCTTTGAATGATGAGTTTTTATATTAAACCCTAATTTGCATTATTACTCCTTCACTATCTAATAATATATCATTTGGAATTCTAATTTCTTTATTCGCAATAGCTCTATTAGCGGACCAAAATAATGAGCATGCATCTATAAAATCATCCTGTTTATAAAAATTATCCTTTGCTAATAAATTTTTCTCTAAAAAAACTCTATTAAATCCATTCTTTTCTAATAAATTTCTTCTCTCAACTATTCCTTCGCTATTCTTTTTCTTTGTAGAAATTTTACTTTTTTTCATTATTTGGAAAATTATTTCTGGATGTGACTCAAAAATAATACTTTCCTTTGAATTTTTTATGTATCCATCAACCTCTTTTATTTTTTTGACCAAATTCCAGCTCTGCTTTGATAGCCCCATGCCCTTACTTTTATTTATTCTATTGGCTTCTTCATAGTTTTTGGCATCTAAAACTAGTCTTGATGGAGCATTAAAGATGCTGGATTTATTCGTTAATAATTCTTTGCGGGCTAAATTATCTACGATTCTTCCGCCTTTTTTTAGGTCAATATCAAGACCGATAGGAATATCAACTAATACCAAACTAAAATTTTTTAATTTAATATCATTAAATTCTTTTAATTTTTCAAACTTTAATTCTTTGTAATTATTTTCGTAGCCACTTACACATACCCATCCACCCTTAGAACCATCAATACCAGCAATTTTTTTCATAATATTATTTTCTTTTAAAATTATGTTTACACTATATATTTAACACCTTAATAAATCATTAAATTTGGAATAATCTTAAGAGTAATATCTATCAATGGCTAATAAAAATAAAATAGATACAATTGAAAGACCAATGTCACCACATTTACAGGTGTATAAAATATCATTCACTATGATAATGTCTATGATGCATAGGGTGTCTGGGTTTATATTATACCTTGGGAGTTTTTTATTTTTAGCATGGTATTTGTCAATATTTTTTGGTCAGGAATCATATAATTTTGTTAATCAATTATTCTCTTTTTCAGTTATAAAATTTGCTCTTTTCTTATTTACGTGGGTGTTTTTTCATCATCTTTTTGGCGGCATTAGACATTTTATATGGGATTTTGGTTTAGGCTTTGATTTAAATTCAATTGAATGGTTGGCTCGTTTAACAGCCCTTTTTTCATTTCTTTCCGCTTCTTTAGTTTGGATATTATAGGTTTAGTTATGCATCATCCCAAAGAAGGTACGAAACATTTCAAACAACAAAGATTAACTGCAGTTGTTAATATTGTTTTAGGCGTAATAGTTTTCAATTTTTTTATTAACAATATTAATAAATCTTACAGTTTTGTCCTTGATGGCCTCTCAAATAATTTAATGTGGTTAATTGTTATAATTTTTACTCTATCAATGTCTTTCCATATGTGGATTGGACTTAACCATATTTTAGATGATTATGTAGATGGTGTTAAAACTAGATCTATTTTAGGAAGATTAAATTCAATTATGGTCACTATTGTCGCATTGGCAACATCGTTATTAATGGTTAATATAGGGTTATTATAGTTAATTTCATTGTATTTCCTTGGTTAATAGAAATAATTTATAGTATTAATTAAGAATAAGAATTTATTTGTTATATAAAGTTGTGTTTTTTAAATTTAAGAGATTGATAGATGTCAGATTATGAATTCATAGACCACGAATATGATGTAGTAGTAGTAGGTGCTGGTGGAGCCGGTTTAAGAGCAACCCTAGGTGCTGCGGAAGGCGGTTTAAAGACCGCATGTATATCGAAAGTATTTCCTACACGCAGTCATACAGTTGCTGCTCAGGGTGGAATTTCTGCTGCCCTTGGAAACTTAGGCGAAGATGATTGGCGTTGGCACATGTACGATACTGTGAAAGGTGCTGATTGGTTGGGCGATCAAGATGCTATTGAGTATTTATGCAAAAACTCTCCCAAAGCTGTTTATGAGCTAGAACATTTTGGTGTTCCATTTTCTCGAACTGAGGATGGTAAGATTTATCAAAGACCTTTTGGTGGTATGACCACCCAATATGGTGAGGGTCCGCCTGCTCAAAGAACTTGTGCTGCAGCTGATAGAACTGGTCATGCAATTCTTCATACTTTATATGGTAAATCAATAAGCGCATCTGCTGACTTTTTTATCGAATATTTTGCTATTGATTTAATTATGGCTCCAACTGGAGAATGTGTTGGTGTTGTAGCTTTATGCATGGAAGATGGAAAGTTACATAGATTTAGATCTTCTCAAACAATTTTAGCCACTGGAGGATATGGTAGAGCATATTTTTCTGCCACTTCAGCTCATACTTGCACAGGCGATGGATCTGCTATGGTTCTGCGTGCAGGACTTCCTTTGCAAGATATGGAATTTGTACAATTTCATCCAACTGGAATTTATGGTGCCGGCTGCTTAATTACAGAGGGGTCTAGAGGAGAGGGCGGTTACTTAGTTAATTCTGAAGGTGAGCGTTTCATGGAAAGATATGCTCCAAAAGCAAAAGATCTAGCCTCTAGGGACGTGGTTTCTCGAGCGATGACTGTTGAAATTATTGAAGGTAGAGGTGTTGGCGAAGAAAAAGATCATATTTTTCTTCATCTTGATCATATTGACCCAGATATTTTAGCAGAGAGATTACCTGGAATATCCGAATCCGCTAAAGTATTTGCTGGTGTTGATGTAACAAAGGAACCAATTCCCGTCCTACCAACTGTGCATTACAATATGGGTGGCATACCAACAAATTATATGGGTGAAGTTCTTAATCCTACTCCTGAAAATGAGGATAATATAGTTCCTGGCCTTATGGCTGTAGGCGAGTCTGCTTGTGCATCAGTCCATGGCGCAAATCGACTCGGATCCAATTCTTTAATCGACTTGGTTGTTTTGGGAAGAGCGGCAGCTATTAGATGTACTGAAACAGTAAAGCCCGGTGTCTATGAAACAGAATTTCCTTCAAATGCAGGTCAAAATTCTATTGATAGATTAGATAAGTTTAGAAACTCAAAGGGCTCAACATCAACAGCAGAGTTAAGATTGAAAATGCAAAAAACAATGCAAAATAATTGTGCCGTATTTAGAACTGATGAAGTTCTTAGAGAGGGCAGAGCTTTGATTAGCGAAGTTTATGAGGGTATAGCGGATATTGGCATTAAAGATAGATCTCTTGTTTGGAATTCAGACTTAATTGAAACTTTAGAATTTGATAATATGATTGTTCAAGCTATCGCAACTATTTCTGGTGCCGATGAGAGGAAGGAGTCCAGAGGAAGTCATGCAAGAGAGGATTATCCAGATAGAAACGATGAAGATTGGATGAAGCATACTCTAGCTTGGGTTGATGATAATGGCCAAGTTGATATTTCTTATAGAAAAGTTCATGAATATACATTAAGTAACGATATAGCTTATATCCCTCCAAAGGAAAGGGTTTATTAGGAGTAATTAATGGCTGAATTAACACTTCCACAAAATTCCAAGGTTCAAAAAGGAAAAGACTATCCTTTAAAAGAGGAATGCGAGAATAAAAAAGGCTTCTCAATATACCGCTGGAGCCCTGATGATGATGAAAACCCAAGAACTGATTACTATGAGATAGATTTGTCAAAATGTGGTCCAATGGTTCTTGATGCGATCATAAAAATTAAAAATGAGATTGATCCTACCTTAACTTTTAGAAGATCATGCAGAGAGGGTATATGCGGATCATGTGCCATGAATATAGATGGTGTAAATACTCTAGCCTGCACTAAATCAATTGATGATGTTAAGGGTGATATTAGAATTAGTCCTCTTCCTCACCAGCCTGTCGTAAAAGATTTAGTCCCAGATTTAACAAATTTTTATGAGCAACATAAATCCGTGCAACCTTGGCTAAAAACAAAAACAGATCAGCCTGAAAAAGAATGGTATCAATCAAAAGAAGATAGGGAAAAAGTTGACGGTATGTACGAGTGCATAATGTGTGCTTGCTGTTCCACATCTTGCCCAAGTTACTGGTGGAGCCCAGATAAATACCTTGGTCCAGCTGCACTTTTACAAGCAAATAGATGGATTAAAGATAGTAGGGATGAGTACAAAGAAGAAAGACTTGATGAACTTGATGATGCTTTTAAGGTATATAGTTGCAGAACAATTATGAATTGTGCCAAATCATGTCCAAAGGGACTTTCACCGGCAAAAGCAATTGCCGATATAAAAAAGGAATTAGCCACAAGAAAATAAGTTTTCTTTCTAATAAATATGAATGAAGAGTTCTCTCTCAACATATAAAAATTATTTAAAAAAGAATCTTATAAAATTTGATCCAAATCAAGAATTTGCAATGACAGCTATTGACGAATTCCTTTCATTTGAATTCTCATTAAAAACTAAGTTTTATAAAAATTTCCTAAAACGTCGTAAATCAAAAAATGGTGTTTACCTTTATGGTGATGCAGGAGTTGGTAAAACGATGCTAATGGATATTTGTTTTTCCTCTATTAAAATTAAGAAGAAAAAGAGAATTCATTTCCAAGAGTTTATGATAGATATCCATAATAGGCTTCATAAAATAAGAAATAGCAAATCCATTAAAGATCCTTTAGTCGCAGTTGCTGAAGAAGTTGCTTCTGAAATTAAATTTTTGTGTTTTGATGAGTTTCAGGTCACCGATATTGCTGATGCATCTATTCTAAAGAAATTATTTACCGTTTTATTTGAGCAGGGGACTATTATTTTTTCTACATCGAACATAAAACCGTCAAATTTATATTTAGACGGTTTGCATAGAGATAGGTTTCTTCCGTTTATTGATTATCTAGAAAATGATTGTTTGGTAATAAACATTAATAGCGGAAAAGATTACAGAAAAAATAGAATTATTGATGGTGAAGCTTATTATTCACCTCTTGGTAATTCGACTAGAGTGGCGATGGATAAAATATTTAAAAACATCACAAATGGGTTGCCATACGAAGAGAAAATTCTTTTTATTAAAGGAAGAGAATTAAAGATCGAAAGGCAAGCCTTAGGTTGTGCAAGGTTTGATTTTCAAGATTTATGTGCAAAACCTCTTGGGGCTGAAGATTATCTAGCAATTTCAAAAGAATTTGATGTTATATTTATTGAAAATATTCCAATTCTTCCCTCTGAAAAAAGAAATGAAGCAAAAAGATTCGTATCGTTAATTGATGCTTTATATGATAACAGAAAGAAGGTTTTTATATCTGCAGAAGGCCAGCCTGACGAGATATATAAAAAGGGCGACAGTCAATTTGAATTTAAAAGATGTGTCTCAAGGCTCCATGAAATGAGGTCAAAAGAATATTTATAATAATTGATTGGTTTTTTCTAAAACGATTGCTAAAAGTATCAATAAATTTTTATTAAATTAACTAAGAGGGAAATTATGAGAAGAAATAAAATAGCTTTAATAGGTGGCGGGCAAATAGGCGGTACTCTTGCTCACCTTGCTGGCTTAAAGGAACTTGGTGATGTTGTAATATTTGATATCGTTAAAGGTATCCCACAAGGTAAGTCACTTGATCTAGCAGAATCTTCTCCTGTTAGTTCTTTTAATTCTCAAATGAAAGGCTCAAACAGCTATTCCGCCATTAAGGATTCAGACGTTGTGATTGTGACTGCTGGTGTTCCTAGAAAACCTGGAATGAGCAGAGATGATTTATTATCAATCAATTTAAAAGTTATGTCAGATGTTGGTAAAGGTATAAAGAAATATGCTCCTAACGCATTTGTAATTTGTATAACCAATCCTCTTGATGCAATGGTATGGGCTTTAAGAAAATTTTCTGGTCTTCCGGCAAAGAAAGTTGTTGGTATGGCGGGTGTGCTAGATAGTGCAAGATTTAGATATTTTTTAGCTGAAGAATTTAAAGTTTCTGTTCAAGATGTTACTGCTTTTGTTTTAGGTGGGCATGGTGATACCATGGTTCCTCTTCCAAGATACTCAACAGTTGCTGGTATTCCACTACCTGATCTAATTAAAATGAAGTGGACAACTCAGAAAAGAATTAATGACATTATTCAACGAACCAGAGATGGTGGTGCTGAAATTGTTGGATTGCTAAAAACTGGTTCTGCATTTTATGCTCCAGCAGCCTCTGCAATAGAAATGGCTGATTCTTATTTAAAAGATAAAAAAAGAGTACTACCCTGTGCTGCAAATTTATCCGGTGAGTATGGCATAAAGGATCTTTATGTTGGGGTTCCTGTAGTTATTGGCTCTAAAGGTGTTGAAAAGGTTGTTGAAATTTCCATGAATGCTAAAGAAAAGAAAATGTTCAATCAATCTGTATCATCTGTTAGGGGTTTGTTAAGAGCCTGTTCTAAAATCGATAAAAGATTAGTTCTAAAAAAATAAAAATTATTATTAAAAAAAGATGGTGAGAAAATATGAATATCCATGAATATCAAGCAAAAGAATTATTAAAGGGTTATAATGTACCAACTGTACCTGGTTTTTTAGCTTTAACTGCTGATGAGGCAATTAGTGCGGCAGAAAAAATTGGCGGCGATGTGTGGGTCGTTAAGGCGCAAATCCATGCTGGTGGGAGAGGGAAAGGCGGTGGAGTAAAAGTCGTTAAATCTCTTGATGAGGTCAAATCTGTATCCGATGAAATTCTAGGTATGAACCTAGTTACTCATCAAACTGGACCTGAGGGTCAAGAGGTGAGAAAGGTTTATATTGAAAAAGGTACTAATATCGCTGATGAGCTTTATTTATCAATTGTAGTTGATAGAGCTAATTCACGTGTAAACTTCATTGCATCAACTGAAGGTGGAATGGACATTGAAGAAGTAGCAGCCGAAACTCCTGAAAAAATTATTACTGTCGATGTTAATCCTTCTACAGGATTGGATGAAAAAGATATTATAGCTATTTCAAAAGCTTTGGGACTTGAAGAGTCTCTCTATGCAAAAAGTGCTGATTTACTTAAGAATCTTTATTCTGCATTCACTGAGACTGACATGAGTTTATTAGAAATTAATCCATTAGTATTAACTGGCGATAATGATTTAATTTGTTTAGATGCAAAAGTAAATTTTGATGGAAATGCACTCTTTCGTCATCCTGATATTGAAGACCTTAGAGACCCTGATGAAGAGGACCCTGCAGAATTAGCTGCTAATAAAATTGGATTAACTTATATTAAGTTAGATGGAAATATCGGTTGTTTAGTAAATGGTGCTGGGCTGGCGATGGCCACAATGGATATCATTAAGTTATATGGCGAAGAGCCTGCTAACTTTTTAGATGTTGGAGGCTCAGCTACGAAAGAAAAAGTAACAGAAGCATTTAAAATAATTTTATCCGATGAAAATGTTAAGGGAATTCTTGTTAATATTTTTGGAGGAATAATGCGTTGTGATGTTGTTGCAGAAGGTGTTCTAGACGCAGCAAGAGAAATTAATATTTCTGTACCACTAGTTGTAAGGCTCGAAGGAACAAATGTTGAAGAAGGCAAGAGGATTATTGAAGAGTCTGATCTAGAAGTGATAAGTGGTTCAGACTTAGATGATGCTGCTCAAAAAATCACCAAAGCTATATCAGAGGTAAAATAATGTCAGTATTAATAAACAAAGAAACAAAAGTTATTTGTCAAGGAATCACTGGAGGCCAAGGCACTTTTCATACAGAGCAAGCAATAGAATACGGCACAAAAATGGTCGGTGGAGTAACGCCAGGTAAAGGTGGTACGACCCATCTTAACCTTCCGGTCTTTAATAATGTTTCAGAGGCAGTAAATGAGACTGGTGCAAATGTTTCAGTTATATATGTTCCGCCACCATTTGCGGCTGCTGCAATATTAGAGGCAATAGAAGCTAATATAGAACTAGTTGTTTGTATAACTGAGGGTATACCAGTTTTAGATATGGTTAAGGTAAAAGAAGCCTTAATAAATTCAAATACCCGTCTTATTGGACCAAATTGTCCAGGAATAATTACTCCTGAAGAATGTAAAATTGGTATAATGCCTGGTCATATTCACCAAAAGGGAAATGTTGGTATTGTCTCAAGATCAGGTACCTTAACTTATGAGGCTGTAGGACAAACAACGGCTTGTGGATTAGGACAGTCTACATGCATAGGTATTGGTGGAGATCCGGTAAATGGAACTAACTTTATAGATTGTCTTGATTTATTTCTTAATGATGACCAAACTGAGTCCATTATTATGATTGGTGAGATTGGCGGTTCTGCTGAAGAAGAAGCTGCGGAATTTCTTATGTCATCCTCAATAAAAAAACCTACAGTTGGTTTTATTGCTGGTTTAACTGCTCCCCCTGGAAGAAGAATGGGACACGCTGGTGCAATAATTTCAGGCGGGAAAGGTGGTGCAGAGGACAAGATAGCTGCATTAGAAAAGGCAGGGGTCACCCTAGCGGACTCACCAGCCTCGTTGGGTAAAACACTTTTAAGAGTATTAAGAGGATAAGTATGTCAGAGAATTATGATTTAGCAGTTATAGGATCAGGCCCAGGAGGTTATGTTTGTGCAATAAGAGCAGCACAATTAGGCTTAAATGTTGTTTGTATTGATAAAAGGGGAGCGCATGGTGGCACTTGCTTAAATGTCGGTTGCATTCCATCAAAAGCACTACTTCATGCATCAGAGGTTTATAATGAAACAAAAACTTCATCCTCAATGGGTATAAATGTTGATAATGTGACTATTAATCTTCAAGAAATGATGAATTATAAAGAAGAGGGAATTAATGGTAATGTTAAAGGTATAGATTTTCTTTTTAAAAAAAATAAAGTAGCTAGTTTTTATGGAACAGCAAAAATTTTATCTTCCAATGAAATTAATATTAAACTTAATGACGGTACTGAAAAATTAATTGAAGCCAAAAATATTGTTATTGCAACAGGATCAGAGTCCGCCTCTCTTAATGGAATAGAAATTGATGAAGAAAAAATAGTTTCTTCAACTGGGGCTCTTTCTCTTGAAAAAATACCTGAGCATTTAACAATTATTGGTGGAGGATATATTGGTCTTGAACTTGGGTCTGTTTGGAGTCGTCTAGGTTCAAAAGTAACTGTTGTAGAATATTTAGACCGAATCGCTCCTGGGTTAGATGGTGAGCTATCAAGTGAATTTCAAAAGATTTTAAAAAGACAAGGTTTAAATTTTATTACCGGGGCAAAGGTTACAGGTGTTGAGAAAAAATCGGATGGATTATCAGTTAATATAGAAGATGTCTCTTCTGGTGAGACAAGTTCATTAGAATCCTCTGTTGTATTAGTTTCTACTGGGCGTATACCAAATACTACAGGACTTTTTGATGATAATCTGGGTATTCAGCTGAGTGATAAAGGTTTTATTAAAACAGATAAAAATTATCGTACTGATGTCGAAGGTATCTGGGCAATTGGCGATGTAATCGAAGGACCAATGCTTGCACATAAAGCTGAGGAAGAAGGTGTTGCAGTTGCAGAATTAATCAAAGGAAAGCCTGGCCATGTTAATTATAATATTATACCAAGTGTAGTTTATACAAATCCAGAAGTTGCATCAGTTGGCCTCACGGAAGAAGAATTAAATCAAAATGGTACTAACTATAAAGTTGGTAAATTTCCATTTTTAGCTAATGGTAGAGCAAAAGTTAATAAAGCTACCGATGGTTTTGTGAAAATTTTATCATCAGAAGAAACTGACCAAATTTTAGGTGTTCATATTATCGGTTCTCAAGCAGGAACAATGATTGCTGAGGTTGCAGTTGCCATGGAGTTTGAGGCTACAGCAGAAGATTTAGCTCATATATGTCATGCCCATCCAACTCTTTCTGAAGCTATCAAAGAAGCAGCATTAGCATCTGATAATAGAGCCCTACATATGTAACTACTTATCCTTTTCTGTGTGAGGATGGGATTTATCGTAAACATCAAGCAAGGTTTTTTCATTAAGTTCCGTATAGATTTGTGTACTTGTTAAACTGCTATGACCTAGTAGTTCTTGGATTGCTCTTATATCTGTTCCACCTCTAAGTATATGAGATGCAAAGCTATGTCTTAATGAGTGGGGTGTTGAGTGTATAGGATAATTACCCTCAAATTTATCGATTAATTTTTTCATTGTTCTTTGCACATCTCTTGATGTTAAATTCTTCTTTGATCCATTTATACACTTAAGAAAAAGAGGGTCTTTTTTTTCTAATGTAATATTTTTCTCTTTTTCCGAAAGATTTTTTAGATAATTTTCAATTTTTTCATTAACTATATTTAAAATTATTATATATCTCTCTTTTCCCCCCTTCCCTAATATTTTTGTGTATTCTTTAAATGGGTAGTCTTCCATTTTAAATTGAAGGACTTCAGATACTCTTAATCCTGATGAGTATAAAAATGATAAAACTGATAGATCTCTTCTGTGCTCCCAGCTTAAAAATTTCTCATCAATATTTTTTGAATTAATTTCCGGATCAATAAAATTTAGGAACTCTATGATATCTCTTTCTTCAAATACCTTATCATCTGTTCTAGAAATGTATTTTGAAGATTCAATTTTTTTAATTGCATGATTCTCCCATTTATTAGATTTACATAGAAATTCTATGAATGTTCTTAAAACAGAAATATTTCTTGCAACACTTCTTGGAGATTTTTCTTTTCTAACTTTATCTAGCTTAATACAACCATTTCTTCTAAAT
>Ga0222718_10000972_pt1 | contig 28993 bp, 46 predicted proteins | sample C33_27DmetaG_FD_165045 | JGI IMG/M metagenome (GOLD analysis project Ga0222718, IMG submission 165045) | Estuarine water microbial communities from San Francisco Bay, California, United States - C33_27D | ecosystem: Environmental > Aquatic > Marine > Unclassified | place: USA: California...
TAATCATTTTGTTTACCTATTGTGTCTCGTAGAGATTAACCTACGGATGAAAAGAACCTCGACTTGGTTCTGTTTGTAACCTTTTGTTACTTTAATTGCCTGAAAGACAAAAGGTTAAGTATTTATACTAGCAGGGTTTTTGAGACCTGTCAAGTGGGTGGGTTTTCCGTATTCTCTGGTGCTTTCGCAGCAGAGCTTCCAGCAATCCGACCCAAGTAAGGATCATAGTTCATCCACTCTCGAATGTCAACATCAGTGCCTTGATGCTGCCAATACCCAGACAGTGCAGCGTGTGGACCCTTATGAAAGACTCCAATGTGCTCTGCATGAATGGTTGATCCTAGTGCAATATTGTAAAGAAATATTGGAATAGTATATGTTTTACCAGTCTCAAGAATAGTATCCTCTGAAACTGCTCTTGGTTTGACTCCATTATCAAGTTTGTACTTATCACCGCGAATATGATGCTTCATTATCTTTGCAGCATGATGACGGGAAATCAAATAAGCTGCAGCAGAGAAGTCATTAATATACTTCAGATGTAGTTTGACATGAATATCACCTGTTGTGATTGCAGTCATTTGAATACAATCCCAATCATAAGGAAGAAGACCAGAAAATTCTTGCCAAGTAAAATTCCAATACTTAACAGTAGAAAAATCTACATCATCTTCAAGGATCATACAGTACTCATCGTCAGTCTCTTCATAAAAATGTTTAATTGCTTTCAGATGAGACATACAACATCCAAGTTCTGTCTGACTTACATTGTCAGGTATTCTCCCCTTCAAATGTTCAGCAGCATCATCTTCTCTTGCATCATATCCTGAGATGCGAGTGTGGTTATTAATATTCCAATACTTAAACTGCTCTTCCATGTAGAACCGTCTATCAGTATCAGCATCTAAATTCAACCAATAGATTGCAGGGAGACCTTGAAGTTTATGTGTGGACTTATTCTTGTCCATTTTACTAAATGCGTGTCCATCCATCAGGTACTACATCCTTTGTATCGTGATCTTTCGTATAACCATCAGTGCCAAACCACTGTTGAGGAGCAATTACTGTGCCCCTATTAGCAATCCATGCACCCCACCAAGAGAATGAGGAGTTGGCAATAATGAAATCAGAACAGAGTGTCATAAGACAAAGGTCTACCCTGTTGTCATCATTCTCAGAGATCAGGAAACGATCTCCAGAGAATAACTCTTGCTCATTACACCATGCAGGATCATCTGAAAACACAATCACATTGCGATCATCATCAAAGTGCTTCAGTGCCTCTTCATAATACTCCAAAGTACAGGGAGGATGGTTGGCACTGTTAGTTACATAGTCAGTGCGACGAACATGAAGTGCGATAGGATTATCTACAGTCTTGATCATCTCCTTACAAGGATTTAGAATCTCATCCTTGAAAGTAAAGTCATCTTGGATCTCTGCTTTGATATGTCTGAAGTATTTTTCTGTTTGAAAATATCCTTGCAGACTTACATTGTCAGGACATCTATAGAATAGTTCTTCATCATAATGAAAATGTCTTTCATGGACCGTGGTTGCTTGTCCACTATCCAAAAGTCCAATATTCGTATTCAGATCAAACGAGTCAAATAACTCAGTCCGAAGCATATTACCAATACCATCATTCACTGCATCCTTATGGAGTGGAATGGTGATGTTTGTTCCAATATTTCTTGCTATCCCTTTGAGAGCAGCATACTGGAACATCTGATTACCAAGACGACCCATTCGTCCCAGCGCATTAAATCCAATCATTTCAGTTGTGCGTTGCGTTTTTTCAGATAATCCTGGTTCTTATAATACTCTTGAAGTTGTGCTTTGTCAAACTCTATTAAAGTATCGTGTAGGTTTTTGTTGTTTTGAATAAATGGATTTGTAAACCAAGAGTTATTGGTTCTTGCATGTTCCATGTGATATACATGTGCATCAAGCCTACACACATTATATCCTAGTTTGTGAAATCTAAAGTATCTTTCATCATCCTCATACCCATATGCGATGAAGTTTTCATTCTCCAATCCACCTTCAATATATTTTTTAGTGGAGAAGAATTGGCAGAATCCATACTTAGCATCATAGACCCTAGAACTCTTTCTAAGAATAGAGAGATCATAGTCACCATTGATAAACTCAGATACTAATTCATCCGTAGCAAAGATTTGGAACTGCCAGTCACCATCACCATAAGGATATACAACATCACAATCACCAGAAGTAATTTTTTCTTCAGATGTTACATATGATTCTAATGGAAGTAGAATATCACAGTCATAGTTTACTACAACATCTGTGGTAGTCATCATGACCATATCATTTAACAATCTGGTGCGATGAAAATATTCCTCTTGGTTCTCTTCAAATACATGAGTCAACCTATCTGCTTTATCTCCAACACATTCTCTAATTTGTGGCAATGCTTTCTTAGCAAAGACAGAAGTTTTATCAGATTCCTTTACAATGATTTGGCAGTTTGTATTATCAAGAAGATAGATTGAACTTACAATAACATTTCTAAGTCTATCATCTGTTTCAATCCTGAGAGGAATGATAAAAGTAGTGTTAGATAATTTCGTCATACCACCTTCCAACCTTCAGGAATCAAATCATCCATATGATAATGATCATATGATGGACCAAACCACTTCTTAGGTGCGATCACAGTCTTATCAGGATTATCAATCAACCATGCACCCCACCAAGAGAATGAACTGTTGGCAATGATAGCATCAGTACAGAGAGACATTAAGCATAGATCAGTCCAGGGCACTCTCTGCCCATCATCCAGTTCATCAGTGCTTTCAGAGAGAATGAAACGATCTGGTTTGAAGAAGTCCTGTTCCTGACACCATTCAATATGGTCTGAGAACACAACTACAGGAATATCCTCAGGGAACTCTGCAAGTGCCTTCTCATAGTAATCAAATGTGCAGACAGGATGCGTTGCTTCTAAGTTCACATATGCCCAAGGGAGTTTAGGATCACCACGACGAATGTGTAAGAAGATCTTACGATCACTCTCAATACTATCCATCATCTCCTTACAGGGTTTGTAGATAGAATCCTGAAACTGAAAGTCCTCACGTAGTTCTTTCTCTACATTCTTAAAATATTTTTCTGTTTGAAAGTATCCATCAAGATTTACATTATCAGGACACTCATTAAAGAGTTGTTCGTTAAAATGAAACTCTTTCCAAATAGCCCAAGGAAGATTATCAGGAATACCATAATGCTCCTCTGTAGCACCAGTCATCTTGAATGTTTCAAACATACAATAGTTGTTCTCACACCCATACTCATCCACTCCAGACGTGCCTGGAGGAGGGATGACCCAATCAAACCCACGATTAGCGGCAATGCCTCTTAGAGAGGCATATTGGAACATCTGGTTGCCAAGACGACCAGACTTACCAAGTTTATTAAATGATAGCATCAAACATACTCCTTCTTCATTTCATTATACACTTTTCTAATACCAACATCAATAGTAGTCTTAGGAACCCACCAGTTTAAAATATAATTATCTGCTTCATTCCTCTTGTCCATCTGAACACTATCCTTTGCTAAACCAGGTTTGATCTCAATATCATAGTTACCATCAACAGCAAAGCACCCTTTGATAATGGAAGCAACCTCTTTAATTGTCTCTGACCTGAATGATGTAATGTGAAGTGGATCTTCTGGTTTGAAGTCAGTATAGTTTTCCATAACTGTTTCTAATGCTTCACAGCAGTCCTCAGCATAGAGGAACTGACGTTCTTCAGTGCCATCAGTCATCATCTCAAATTGACCTTCTTCAAATCCCTTACGGATAAAGTCAGTGATGACATGTGCTTTTTCATGATCCTTCTCAATACCATAGACATTCCAGAACTTAACAGTCAATCCTTTCAATGCCGTAGTATGAAGTTCACCTACTCTCTTCATCACACCATAGGGTGAGTAAGACATGTTGCTCATCTGAGATGATGCAAACACAAATCTCTTCTTATATTTGTCCAGCAAACGAAAAGTATTTGCCATCATGCGAGTATTGTTATTAACAAACTCAAACGTATGTTGATACTTCTTTAAGTAACGTGAACCACCCACATCAAAAGCAAGAAAGAAAACAAAATCAGCATACTGAATTGCGTTTTCTACTACAGTATTGGGTGTCACTCTTAAATCATATTGAGGTCCATTTACAATATCAACATTGGTTACATGGTGTCCTTTATCCTTCAAGTAATCAGATAGATAAGCACCGATCTGTCCGGCAGATCCTAGGATTGTAATGTTCATATGTTCAAATCAATTGCCGTAAGTGTGGTTTGCTACAAAAACTTTAAAGTTCCAGTTGTGTTTTTCATACTCTAGGTTATTAATTATATTAGCATTATATCCAAGAGAAGAATCAGGAGTAAACATTGGACACCCTTCTTCGGTGATCCTTTGTAAGTTAGAATAGATTGTACCATATTTATCCATCACATCGGAACCTCCCCATGCAATAATATCAAGAATACCATAGTCCTTCACTCCAGTTTGAATCCAATCTGGACCAGGTTGAACATCAAAGACATGCAATTTACTTTGATCATAATCTTCAAACTCACCAGGAGATTGTAAGAATAGAAGATCACTTCTCATACGAATAACATAATCATACTTAAAGTTATTCTCCTGCTCATACTCTTTCTTCAGTTTGATTGCTTGCTCAATACCATAGAACATGGAGATCTGATGATCTTTTGGATGAGTTGCGTGCCATTGTATTCTCCAAGTATCAGAGAACATGTGCTCAAAGTTTCTTGGACGTTCGTAAGAAATCTTTTTTGGTTTCCAGTTCTCATCAATCCAATCTTTAATCCCAGCATCTGGCCATGTTCCTTGACCAACGTCTGATCTGAACTGAGATCCAACTAATGATTCATCAAACCATAAATGTGCAAAAACGTCTACATCATTTTGACCTAAACGAAAATGTTGTTTATGATTTTCATGGCACTCAAGAATACTTCTAGGTCTTCCTGAGTAACAAAGGGCAATTCTTGTCATGATACCATATGAGGATAATCTGTACAGATGCCATATGGCACTTCGTCTTTAATATGTGTTTTAAAACTATCTACCATCTCCCAATCAAGAAGTGGAATAATAGTTTTGTCATCAAAAGTTTGTTCTACATCATGCAACCAAATTTTTTTATTTGATGTATATGAATATGGATCACCAGTGTGACAAAAGGATTGAAATATTTCACAAGTCTTTGCTGCTTCTACATTTTTACAATGCAACCAAAGGTTATCTTGTCTCTTAAAGAACCAATTCCAGGTTACTTTATATTGTGGTCCATCATGACCTAACCAAAATTCACCATCAATATCCCATACATCAATCTCCACATCATACCCATTACCAAGAGCACAATCAATGTAACTAGGAGCATTCTCTCTACCAGGAACTCGTCCTCGGATATTACCTCTGTGAGATATAATTCTCATACTTCCTCAATGCGTAATGACTTGTCCTCAATGAAGAGATCATAAAATGGTTTATCAACACGGAGTTCATGATACTTACATCCCCAATCTGATAATTGTTGCTGTGTCAGATTAGTCCAGTCGATCTGTTTTCTACTTCCTCTTGCTGTCCAATACACAATTGTATTTCCTTGGTCATACAATTCATTAATCTTATCAATGTTATTTTGAATTGGTTTTGCTTTGGTGTAATCATGAGTTGTTCCAAAGTCTGTAGATGATTCTCGATTACAAATCGTTTCATCAATATCAACATAAATCACTTTCATTGATACATTTTTCTCCTGTGTTTTTCACTTGGACATTTATCTATCTCACTAACTTGATCGTCCGTAAGGAAATTAGTTTGTCCAAGAACCTTAGACCCAATAAAAATCTCTGCGGATTTTTCACACATCATTGTAGATGCAATACATTCTTTGTGAGAAGAGGATGCTGTTATTATACCATGATTTTCAAGTAATATCAATTTAGGAAAGTATTGATACTCTTCAACAAATATTGTTACATACTTAATGATCTGTTCCAGTAAAGGTTTCCCTGGCATTGCATAAGGAACTACACAAGACTTAGCACCATTCCTCACTACTTGATCAGGAAATAATCTATGGTCTGCAAAAGAATAAATCTGCTCAGAGCACAACACCTGCATAGTCTTTGCTGGATGAGTGTGAGCTACAAAATTAATATCTTCAAACTCTCTCAAAATCCATGCATGAAACCCAGTTTCAATACTTGGTTTTGGTCCCAATGAATCAAAGGGCACACCTGTCATCTTACACGCAATCATCTCAGTTTTTCCAAGATTAGTCAGTGAAGCACCACTTGCCTTCATCCAAAAACTCTCATCATCTCTTACAGAGACATTACCTTCACCACAAATGGCGTAAGGACTCAATGCCCATGCAAGTTCTAGTATTGAGGTGTCCATTTGTATAAAAATTTGGATAGTTTATTTAGATCTGCTTTCCAAGGAGAATTGAGGCCTCCAGAGATAGATAACGATCCATCACTTTCAATAGACTCTTCTTTCTTATCAGTAAATTCAGTATACTCAAAATGAGTAAGGTCTGTATGTTCCATAGAATATCCAAATCTAAAATTCACATCAAAGAAAGTTGGACTATCAATGGAGAAAACTTTAGTTTCTGGTGGAGAGAATATGACATTACACATTCCACCACCAATTGGACCTGCAACATACTTTGCATTCCTAAACATACCAACCTTCTCCTCCATTGTCAAGTTCTCACAGAATACTTCTTTGAAACCCTGATCAATGAACATCTGTGCAACTTCATCTTCATTGACACACTTACGACGTTCTGTATAGTTTGTTCCAATGTTTGATGTGTCACCATTTAACCAGGTGCGACGAGAGATATAAATCTTCTCAGGGCCCACATAGTCACTCTTCATCTGATTAACGACATCAAATACTCCTTTATGTGGACGACAATTAGATAATCCATTATGTGTCAATGATGATGAAATGCATACACTATTATACATCACATCTGTGTCAAGAAATACTACATCTTTTTTAGTGATCCCCAACATTGCAAGACTATCCCACACAAATGGATAAAGATCATCTTGTCCTTCTGGAGGACTGACAAGTAGTTTCATGTCAGGATGAATATATTTTTCATTGAAGTAAGAATATAGATATGGCAGAGTATCATATATGAAATGATAATAGTTTGACATGTTATACGCAAAGTAGAACATTGGAACATCACAAGTCTTTCCTAAGGGAATATGCTCTATCTCATAATTCATACCACTAGTTTCATATACAGTTCCTCTATCAAGAGACATAAATTTTTCTCTGAGAGGAAGATATAATCTTTTATTTTTATAAGAATATACAAGAGGTAGTGGATAATGTTTTGATATCCCAGTAATTTTTACACAACTAAAATATGCAACTTCTATAGTTCTACCACTTTTATCCGTAGTAGATATTTTTCTTGTAGGACCATGGTCCCAATATCTAATTGGTAAAGTAATCTTTGCCATAGTCATAAGGATGCCAATCCACTTTATGAAAAAACTCTTGCCAGTATCTATATGTCTTCAGATCATTGGGAGTTCCCCAACAAATATAGTGATCAATCTCAAAGTTCTTTACTGTATATCCCAAATCAATTGCCTCATTCAAAAGATTATCAACATAAAATTCACCATTTGTTCGTTCATCTTTTTTGTATAGATTCTCTAAAGAACTAAAATATATCTGTTTATTTCTAAAAAACATTGTACCGACAATAGCATATTCATCTATGGGATTTGTTCCTGTAAAATTTTTTACATTTACTTTGGTGACATTTCCAGATTCATCCACATCCAACCAAGAGTACATGTTAGGATTACGATATGCTGTGTAGTTATTTCTATAACTCCACACTACTATATCATTGTTCTGGTCCTCAATTAAGTCAGCAAACTTATCCGAGTCATACAGTGCTCCATTATCACATGCTGATAAAAGAATTGAAGTATCATCATCCACTTCATTAATAATTCTTTCTGTTGTACAAGCCTGTCCTTCTAGAACACCATCAATCCATACAACATTTCCAAAATCATCTAAAGGAAGCATACTCATGTGTGAATTGAGGCAAGCATATATTGTCTCATCTGTTGTGGGAAGACAATGCTTTGCTTGATCCACCATATACTGACCATTAATTTCAATGAATGGTTTAGGAATACCAAAACCTTCCTTTGAGAACCTACTACCTGCCCCTGCCATCGGTAAAGCAGTCACACAGTTCTTAATTTTTAATGGTTTATTTCCTTCCATTACTGCACGATAGTAATCAGACCATTGCTGATACATCTTCACATCTAGTGGTGTTCCCCACTGAAGCATGTTTGGGACCTCATATACAGTGTTGTATAATCCATCCTTGATCATCAGATTGTGAACCAAACTAACATAATATTCTCCATTAATATTAACATCTTCATCAATCAATTTCTGAAAGTAGTACTTTACATACTTACCTTTCTTGAAGTAATAAGTTCCAGTAGAAGCAAACTCTGACATCTTGTCGTCAGTAAATGGTCTCTTCTCACGAATCTCTTCGATTTGATATGACCCCATTCTCAATCTACAGAATGCATAATTATCACTACCCAACATATGAGGATGAAATCCTGTATATGAAACTACGCATCCATCACATTGAGTATCATCTACATGAGATTTAAAATCATCATAATCCCAGTTCATAGAAAAATCACAGTAATTTACGATGACTTGCTCCTCATCATCGATGTCCTTCAATGCCTGAAGAACGCTGTGAACTGGACCTAACTTGTGAGGATCAATAACTCTAATCGAAGATCCCTCGGGGAGTTTGTGAAGTAAGAGACCTGCAACATCTGTTTCATCATGATGTTTCCTATTCAGAATGCAGACAAACTCAGTATCTTTAGGATACAGGTCAATGATATGTTCGATGACAGTTTTACCATCAATCTCTAAAAGATACTTCGGTAATGTGTATCCAGCATCCATGAACCTGCGGCTCATACCTGACATAGGGATAACAACTTTCATATCAATCTCCTTTAATTACTCTATAACTATCTTCATCAAAATGTTCCGTAGAAAATTCAAAAAGTTCAGATGGTTCTACTGCAATCATCTGATGTCTTAATCCACGATAGATGTGAAATTTATCTCCTGGTTCTAAGATACAATCCTTTGCTTTTGCCAGGTCATCACTATCACCATAGTACAGAAGTATTCTACCAGATTGTAGGTAAAATGTTTCATCTTTTAAGTTGTGATAGTGCCAAGAACACCTCTTCCCTTCATTAAAGAAAAGAAGTTTACCACAATACTCCTCAGTATTAACAATCCATTTTTCATATCCCCAACCTTTAGGGACACGTTTAATTTCCGAAGAAGTCATCAGAGTGGATTCCTTTATCATCTATGTAGTAGTCTGCTGAAGGTTTACCAAGGAATAATTGATGATACTTACATCCCCACAAACTTAATTGTATCTCTGTAAATTCGTAGAATTCTTGCTTTGCCAGGTCCGCATTATTCTTATACCGACCCATTCCTCTGGCAGTAAGATATACGATGGTATGACCCTCGTCATATAGTTTATTTATTTTATCAATACGATCCTGAATTGGCAATGCCTGCTCATACCTCATCTCATCTGTAGGACCAGGGATGCATATAGTACCGTCGATATCAATCACATATCTCATTTACATCCCTCTCAGATAATACATAGGTTCCAAAATGTGTTACAGCAATCGCAGCTGCTTTATTTGCATATGGTATTGCTTTTTCTATTTTAGCATACAAGAGATAAAAGTAAACAAGTGCAGATAAGAAAGTGTCACCAGCACCACAAACATCAAATACTCCTACTCCAACTCCTGGATAGTTTATACCTTGATAATCTGCACCTCCAGAACCTTTGGTTACAATTAAATTATTAGATTTAGTTTCTAATTTAGAATATTCATCAGCATTTATTTTGACATATGCATTATCTGTGGGTAATACTTTTTTCTTACTATCAATAAAGACAGGCCCATCAAACCACTCAACCAGTTCAAACATTCTCTCAGTTGTAATAAATCCCTTATCATAATCCGATATGACAAGAGCATCAAAGTTATTTTCTGGTAGATCATAATCAAGAGGTTTAGTAGGATTCTCTACATCAACTCTAAGAAGTTGTTGATTATACCTTTCATCAATAAATCTACGTTTAACAATCTTTTCTTCTTGAGTGAGGATATAAACCTCAACTCCAAATGACATGAGATTCTCTCTCACATTCCATGCCATTCCATTCTGAGTTTCTACTCTAGTTTTTTTAAGAATGGGGACTGGTGCTTCTGGGTTAAGTCTTTCACATATCCCATAAACATATTCATCGGTACAACTATCTCCGATCAATAATACTTTGAATTGTTTTTGTTGTGGCATAATCACCTATTCGATCAAAGAATCTAAGTTCAGCAGCATAATAAGATCCAATTACAGACTTTCCTTTCCAGTCTGATCCTACGATCATTATATCAGGTTTATATGATTTTATCATACATTCTAACTCTTCGTCACAAGAAAAAGTATCGACACTATCTACTGCTTTTAAATTTTCAAGAAAAAACTTTCTTTCTTCTTGACTATGTATAGGTCTGGTAGGACCTTTCTTTTCCTTTACTCTATCATCAGTATCAATTCCAACTAATAAAAAGTCTCCCAAACTTTTTGCATAGTTTAGGAGTTCAATGTGGCCTCGATGCAGAATATCAAACGTTCCGTTGACGAATATTTTCATAGACATATTGAAGAGATTTTTGTAGTCCGTCAAGTTCAAGTCCTAACTTTAAAAGTTCACCACCACTTCCACAATATGATCTATCATATCCAGATTCTAGAACATCAACAGGAACTTCATGGTCAGAAAGATTGTTAATCATATCAGCAACTTCTGAAAGGAGAACTGTTTCTGGATAAACAAGATTAAGTTCTTTAGGAAGATTGCTACCACTCTTAAGATAAAGATCAATAACTTTGAACGCATCACGGACACCAAAGAAATCCATGAACTTATCTTTAAATACTACAATCTCACGTTTGTTAATGTAATTAATAATGTTTGCTGTAGTAAACATATCCTTTGGAGCACATGCACCAAATACATTAAAGAACCTCAAGTTATATACATGATTAAGTTGACGACAACGTTGAGTGATCAAATACTTTGAGAGTCCATAGTAATCAGTAGGAATTCTTTCTCCAAAGTTTCTTTCATCTACTTTAAAGATATCATCCTGACGACCATATGCAGCACCACTACAGATGTTAATCATTGGAATTTTTTGTGCTGCTAGATTCTCAAACATCATCATGTTATTATAGAAGTCATCAGCAATGTCCGCACGGACACGACGACCACCACGAATAGCAGCATGAATAATAAAATCAATCTCCCGATGACGGAAGAAAGAATTTACTGCATCAAAATTTGAGTAGTCAATATTGTAACACTGAACCGAATGATCTTCTTCTAGGAGAGGAATGAGTTCTTTTCCCAGATTACCACGATTTCCAGTAAATAAAATTTTCATCGGCGGAGGTTAATGTAAGATGGTTTTTTAGAGTATAAGAATTTTTCAATATCAACATCTTCCTTACTCTCAGGTCTAAACACTTCAATACCAGGAAGTGCTTCTAAGACCTTTGTATCCTCACATGCATAGTGAGAGAACCCACAGGGTCCATAGTCGTCATCACGACCACTACCTACCAATTTAACAGGGATTTGTTCGTGGTGCAAATAGTTGCGGATAAACTCAAACGGACGATACAAAACAAAAGGAGTGATGGAGTAGCACACAGGAATCTTACCTTCCATAGCAAGACCCACACCCATACCAATCATCAATTGTTCTGCAGCACCAGGGTTAATTACCCGATCAGGATAATCTTTTCTTAGGTGATCGAACACTCTATATCCAACATCACCAACAAGAAGAAAGATGTCCTCATTCTTCGCCATTTCCTCAGTTAGGAGTTCTTGAAATCTACGTCTCATAATGATGCAATAGCCTCCTTATATTGTTCTTCAGTAAAGTTGGTATAGTGTGCATGAAGACTATCATCAAGTCCAAAGTGATTCACTTTAGTTCTATGGAACTTGAGATTAGATGGACAAAATGCCCTCATTCTCTGCTCAAGTAAAAGAATATTGATTGCATCATATGCTGCCCATCCATTCGCATTCACATGAACTGAGATGTTATGTACACCTGCATCATTAATGTACCTCAGTGCCTCCCATACAGACCCCTCAGTGCTCTCTCCATCAGAGATCATACAATGAACATGTCTGTTGGGATTAGCAATAGCACGACCAACTGAAACACAAATACCCATACCCAAACTACCAGTGGAACAATGAATATGATTCAATTCATTGCGTTTAGGATGCTCTCCATACTTATCAAGGAGTTCCTGAGCATCAAGTCCATAATACTTCTCAAGGACAACGTAAAGTGCTACTACAGCATGTCCATTAGATAAGATAAAGATGTCATCTTTGTTCTTGTTCTTGTAGATATCATCAATAATATGAAGACATGAAAAATAACTCCCTAGATGGTGAAGTTTATTTTCATAACAAATATCAAGGAGTCTACGATAAAGTTTCTTCATCAATAAACGAGCATACAATCTGCTTGAAGTTTTTCAACAGTCCTTCCAAATCCTTTTAATCGATCAGAAATCTTATTGAAGTTCTCTGCCATCATACCACGTTCTTCAAAATCATGCACCTCCACATAGAGACCATCAATCTTTGTTAATGCTTCTTCAAAAGATTCTTCAAAAATAATTTCATTCTCAAATCCCTCAATATCCATCTTAACAAATCCAATACGACCCACATCAAGTGAATCAATAATACTATTAAGTGTTTTTGTCTTTACCTTAACAGTCTTACCACTATGAGGATCTGTTCTATGGGAGATGAATGAGTTCATTGTAGAGTTGCGTTCGTGAATATTGAACTCAGCTTCACCATCTTCTGTTCCAACAGCGATGTTGTGTGCCTCAATATTTTTAATACCAGCAAGATCCACCAACTCATTAAGGAGAGCAAAGTGTGAAGGAGTTGGTTCTACTGAAAATACCTTTTCACATACAGGAGCAGCAAAGATGGAGAACAATCCAATGTTTGCTCCAAGATCAATTAGATTAATTTCTTCTTGGTCCTTGAGAAACCAGTAGAAGTCAGTATTAAACTGCTTTAGAATATGAACTACACACGAATGTTCTGCAAAGGCATGATTTTTATAATTCTCTGATGATGAGAGATCAATCACATTTCCCGCAATGTCGGAGAATTTAAGAAGATTTGTCATGATGTTACTTTATGAATGTATTGTAAGGGTTCTTCAGCAATCACGGTCTTCATCCACTCACGAAGACCACCGTGCTCTTTATTTAGTTTTGCGGCAGCAGCACCACCAGCTTGATGCATAACTTTGATGCACATTGGATCTCCTGTTTTAGGATCATCAAGGTAAAGTGCATCATCTTTCACATAGATCTGTGCCCAACTTTCCCAGTGATTGTTATTTTCACCCCAAGTATTACAGAGACCATAAGAAACATTCGTTCCCATAGCATCAATAATTTTTGTAGTATATTTTCCTGAGTGAAAGATCTGATTTAAAGTGTCTTGCTCATCACCAATACCATGAGCATATGGATTTACTTCATCTTTAATTCTTTTTGCTTCTCTATTCAGTTCATGCCAGTCATACCAGAACTGTTTATTGTTTGATGCAATTAAACCAGCATTAATAAATTTTTGAACTGGAATGTATTCTCCATTTCCAAATGGAGGTAGATGCATAATAGTAATGCCTGGATGAGAACTTGCTTTATCTAATGAGTTGTTGTTACGAACTCCAATAATATCCTCATCACTTTCAAAAAGTTCCGTCATCGGTCCAGTTACAACACAGTCACCATCAATATGGACAACCATATCATAGTCATCAACAAAAGGAAGACAACTTGGTGGCATCATCCACACATTATTCAACCAAGGATCTTTCACCATTGCTTCATTTGTTGCCTTTGTATCAAATACAAAAAAGTCTACATCCGAATGAAAATGGTTGAATGAGTTTTTAAGTTCATCTAAACCAATATAATCAATGTAATCATCAGTAACCCAAGTTGTTACAGCAATCTTTTTCATTTCTCCCCCATAATCATAAACGCATTGTTTAAATCAACACCAGACACAAAGATATTCTTATATCCTTTATCAACCATATAATCACGGATAAACTCAGGTTTCAAGCAGTGCTTATGTCTTCTATTGTTCCAAGGTCTCCAATACTTCTGACTATAATCAGGAAGATAGAGGAACAAAACACCTCCATCTTTAAGTCTATCATACCAATAATCCATTGTAGCAACCCAATCAGGGACATGTTCTAGACAATGACTAGAAAAAATGTAGTCAGGTTCCACAGGTGGAAGATTATCTGCTTCCCATCCATTATCAAATGATAGGTCAATAGGAACAGAATCTGGGAAAGCCCATTCCTTCTTCATACATCCAACATCATATCCATACCCACTACAAACGTGCTTGGCAAATGGAATAGCAAACTGTGATGCATTCCCTATGGTTTGAAAATGTGGATAGGTGTCACCTTTATACTCTACTACTTGCATATCATCTTATGTGGGGTACTGAATAGATAATCAATCTCAGTTTTGTTCTTCTCATTATGTGCAATAATTACATACTCATCATAAGAAGTATCTAAGACATCTATAATATAATTTAGAGATGTATTAATTGTATACACACTCTTTGCTTTCTCAAAAACTTTACACCAATCAAACAGAGTAAACCCCTCAATGTATTGAAGTTCTACTGCAGGAAGATTATAGTTTTCTGGTTTTAATAGATCACAATTTCTATTTTCATTGTAGAGATTATTGATGAACACAAACTCAGAATCATCTTTGAGATCAAGAACATTATAGTACAAGTCATCTTCTTTTTCAAAGTTACGATCAAACTTAAAATAATCTTGCCAGTCCGAATAATCAAGTCCAACCATTGAGTACTTAGAACTCATAATTTTACCATCATTATGAGTCATGTCTGCCGTAGCAGTACTGATGAAAGCACCATTCTCTTCAACTACTGCTCCAGCACCACGATCATAGATGTCTTTTCCTATAAAATCATCATCAGTTGTAGGAAAATCAATATCTTTAATGTAGTCTTTAATCCAGTAGATGTCAGGTCTTAATGGCCAAATGATTTTATAACCATTCTGCATCATCACTCTAGCAATTTTCTGACAAAAGAAAACATCACCGATGCCAGCAGGTTGCTTAATTAAACATGGTTTCATACGTAAGCTACTAGGATATAATCATCATCTGGATTGATAGATTTATAATAAGTAAACTTATATTCTGGGTTGATATCCAGAATTCTTGCCTTTAATTCTTCTTGAGACCCACTAAAGTAAATGGGAATGTCATCAATAACAATTGTATGATCCTTAATAGGGTGATCTTTAATCATATCAAGTTCTTCCATTGTCGGAACACCACCACCCTCAGCATGTGCATCCAACCAGAAACAAGCTTTCTGATCTACCTTCTTAAGGATTTCTTTTACACAAACCCTAGAATCACCCAACCAAAGATTTACATTATCATTGTCTTTAAACTTTTCAAGGCAGTGATTATATCTTTCTTCGGATAGTTCACAACTAAAAATCTGTTCAAATCCCAGACCAACAGCATAGTTTACTGCATCACCCATGTAAGTTCCAGTTTCAACAAAGTGCTTACAGTCTCTACCAATACCAAAATCTTTAAAGATATAGTAGAAAGAATGAATACCTTCCTTCAGTGCTTTTTCAAATACTTCTCTAGTCATTTTGTTTCTCCGTTAAAATAGTTTTCATAAATGAAGTCTTCCAATATCTCCATTTTCAATGCTCTCTCAAAATTGTCTTTGACTGCATCCATTTTATCATAATACATTTCCTCAGTCAAAGATTCAATATCAAAACTGTCTTCAAGGATGATCATACCTTCAGTATTAAACCACTTCCCAACAGAAGGAGTACCATAATAAATTGGAATAGTTCCAGTTAAAAAACAATCAAGAAGTTTTTCACTGAAATACTGATCATTATTCTCAATAGCAACTGAGAACATATAGTCTGCAAGTGCATCTTCTTTATATTCTATTTCATTAAAACCACGACCAAACAAAGGGGCATAATCCTTTAATTGATCTAACATATGTAATCTCTGTTGGTGTCCAGGAAGATGAGATTTGTTTGATGCTAAAATAGAAATTAATTTATCCTTTGGATAAATTTGAGGTTCACGGATCCAAGATCCATTACCAGGAATCCAACAAATTCTATCATGAAGAGCACATAATTCTTCACTCCAAGTAAAAATTTTATCATAAACATTCATATACTTATCAAGATTATTCTTGATATCATCAATAAGTGGTTGAACTAACCAACAACACTCTAAGATAATCCCATATTTCTTTTTACTTGCATTGTCTTGCAGTCCTGCAGGGATGAACCTATCAATGTAAAATGTTTCATCATCAGAAGTTAAGTTATTAAAGGTAAGTTGTTGTTTACCTTCACCTTCATGAATCCACTTAATATACTTTGACTCTTTACCATGAGTTGTATATCCTTTGTTTCCGTTAGTAAGATGAATGAAAGTATCATTCAACAGTTTAAAGTTTTTCATTTCAGTAAATACTTTTCTTTATTGAAAGGTTCTAGTTTTCTATCATTTCTTAGGAAAATAGAATCACCCCATCCTTCTTGTTGATATGAATCTGACATCTCTGCTAATGCAAATCCTCTTTCCACCAACCACTGTGCAATGGCTTCATGAGTAGCACCCGTATTGTTTCTATCATTGAGAGAAGTCTCTATGAAAATCATATTAATATACTCAAGATCATCTTCAAAACCTTTCAAAATTTCAAGTTCTGCGCCTTCTGCATCAATATTCAAGAAGTCATATTGATTCATGTCAATATTATTTTCTTGAATTAGTGTAGACAGTTTCTTAGTAATAACTTTAACATAGTTTCCACCAGAAAGTTTTCTTGATAAATGATCAGAATATGCTACTGGATTTAAAGTAGAACAATCATTGGCAAGAAAGAATTCTTTTTCTAAACCATCCTCACTATATACACATTCATTAAAAGAAAGATATCCACATCGATCAGCAACTGGTTTTGACATTGTATCAAAAACAAATTCATTTGCCTCAACACCAATAACTTTATCTCCAACTAATTTACTGTAGCAGTAGTGCTCTACAAAGTCCCAAAGACCAACATGAATAATACCTTTGACATCCACATTCAGTCTTTCAAAACTACCAACATAGTTGATATTATCATGAAGAGGATGTGGATGAAATCCAGTCTCCTTATCATAAGAAGCGTATGGTCCTAATTTACTCATATTAAACGGGGTGATAAAAAGGGGTGTAGTTGTCAGATTCAACCTGAGAACTAATCCAAGAATAAGTTTTACGAATACCTTCTTCTAGGGTCTGAGAATAGTCCCAATCAAGGTTCTCACGAATAAGATCATTATTAGAGTTACGTCCACGAACTCCAAGAGGTCCATCAATATGAATCTTGGAGACTTCCTTATTAGCAACCTTAGCAGCAGTCTCTACAAGTTGATTGATAGTAACCATCTCTTCAGAACCAATATTCACAGGACCCATGAAGTTACTATCCATTAGTCTTCTAGTTGCTTCAATGCATTCATCAACGAACAGGAAGGAACGAGTTTGTAAGCCATCTCCCCACACTTCGATTGCTCCACCTGACTCCGGGAGGTAAGCGACCTTACGGCAGATTGCAGCTGGTGCCTTTTCTCTTCCACCGTCCCAGGTTCCTTCGGGACCAAATATGTTGTGATAGCGAGCAACCCGAACAGGAATACCGTAATTGCGGTTGTAAGCAAAGTAAAGTCTTTCACTAAAGAGTTTTTCCCAACCGTACTCTGAATCAGGGTTAGCAGGGTATGCGGATTCTTCACGGCAGTCTGGGTTATCGGGGTCTAATTGGTTGTGCTCTGGATACATACATGCCGAACCAGAGTAGAAAATCTTAGTTGGTTGCAACCAAAGAGGACGATTTGCTTCTGTCCATTCTTTCACTTCACCATTGAAAGTCTCATTCAGTTTGCGAACTTCTTCAAGGACATTCAGGTTGATAGACACGGAGTTATGCATGATGTCTGCATCGTTCTCACCTGTGAAAACAAAACCTGCACCACCCATATCAGCAGCAAACTGATAGATCTCATCAAAAGGTTTGACTAACCGATAAGGAATTTCATTATAAAAATTACCTTGATGACCTTTAAATTGAATAACACGACGAACAAAATCTACATCACGCAAGTCACCTTGAATAAACTCATGTGCTTGTGTTGATGAAAATTCTGGATACTTAAGATCTACACCACGCACCCAATACCCTTCGGAACGTAGTCTTTTGACCATGTGACTTCCAATGAATCCACCAGCACCAAGCACAAGTGCTGTCTTCTTATATTCAGACATTAATAAAAAAGTTTCTTCTTATATATCATACAAAAAAAGACCCTTGTTGTCAAGGGTCTTTGAAGGTCTTGTCATGCACGCCACTTGCTCTTTTATCAGAAGCAAGAAACTGAGCGGCAACGTAATCACCCGCACCACTTGCTCTTAGGTAAAGCAAGAAACCATCAGAGGTCTTTGAAAACTACAGGGAATTTTGATTTAAGAAGACCAATAACTCTATTAAGTTTTTCTTCTAACTCAGAAGTGTTTCCAGATACTGCTGGAGCAGGTGCTTCTGCCTTTGCTTCTAATGCTTGAAGTCTTGACTCAACTTCAACATCATACTTAGACATTGCTGCCCCACTTGCAGACTTTGCTGCTGTTCCTTTAGTTGACATAGAACTATAAAATTAACTCTTGGATTATTTAGTTTTTAAAAGGGTCTAATGACTCCACCAGGACTAGTTTACACGACTTACCGAGTCTCTTGTATAACAAGGAACACCTCCTGGATCTAACCATTTAGGATATTCTGGGTCTTCAATAGCAAGAAGCATTTGATCTCCATTATCAAACAAATAAACATCAGAGTATTTTTTAGTATACTCATTTGATTTTTGCATACGAAAATCTGGTTTACCATTAAGTTGAATGTAACCTCTCTGAACGAACCTATAAGGAAATCGTTCATGAATAACAATGGTTTTTGTTGAGGCAACAGACTTAGGATCTAGATCGTTCATGCTTCGACTGCTTCAAGATCGACAGAGATTTGTTCCATCAAAATATCATAATCATCAAGAGCATCACCTGAGAAGACGACACCAGTGTTTTCATAATAACGACGGACCTTTTTGAGAAGTTTCGGATTCTTCACATCCAGGAAGAACTCTCCATTCACCGCACCCCTGAGGGTTTGGATGTCTTTCTTGAACTTAGTAGTCAGTGTCATTGTTTCGTTTGTTGACCTTAGTATTATAAGGGTTTGACAGGGTTTCTGTCAAGTGGGGATAGATGATATTCTATCCAATACAGGCTACTGGAGTCGAACCAGTTTTCCATCGTTTATGAGACGATCGCAATTACCGAAGTGCTAAGCCTGCTCGTTTAGGAACCTTCGTTGTGTTCAGTGTATATGCGTATGAGTTCCTCATCTGCAGGAACCATTACTGCTTTATGTTTTCCGTTTGTTATTCCTATTGACTCACCATTCTCAACCTTTGAAATCAGTTCTTCCCAGTTCTCTTGCCAGTGTTCCACTGAATAAAATTTCATAGTTGCATTATGTATAATAAAATTATGTGGCAAGTTCCTGTCGCCGCTACTCCTGAACCTGCCAAAGGGGAGCACCGCAGTTGATCTCTCAACCTTCAAATTATACTACTCAAAATTTACTCTGTCAATTATTTTGCAAGATATCTCTAAAATAAAAATCAATCTGAGTTAAACTTCCAGTTGGTGGTTGAATATCATTCTTTGCCCATCTATCACATAGACTAGACATCTTTAACGTGATACCTCTTGGTCCATACATTCTTGCAAATGAGGACATTGCAAAATTAAATCTATTTTTATACTTCTTTTCCATGATCCAAATGTATCTCCGTATTATGAATTTTTGCTATTCCTATGACCGGAACTACTATTAAAGCATAGCACAAAATAAAGAGAAACACATCGTTCTCCATGAGAGTTCTAACTACTGCTAACATTTTGCTTACCGCACAAAAAGATAGAGACAACTGCAGAAAAATAATGCAGTCATCTCTATCTATTAAAATCCTGATGAGTTCTTATACTTATAACAGGAAGTCCTAACAATACATTTATTTGCCCCTATACCTTACTGGCCATGTCAAATGCATACCAATAACAAGCAAAAAAATGAAAGCAAATACAAACAAAGAACTCATAACTTAAACTCTACCAACTAAAGAAAGAACCCCATGAGAGTAAAAAATCAAGAGAATACCTCCAAGAATAGCACTGATAACAGCAGCAGTTTTATTATGTTTATCTATTGCTTTGTTAATCATTTCCTGACACTCTTTTTTAGATACAAAGTGTTCAGGTTTGATCTCATCCATCCTGTGAGACATTTGATTTTCTATCAAGTGGGTCCGGTTGCCCTCCTACTATAGCACAAGCACGTACATAAAAGTAGTTGTCTGTTGTACTGTTTTCTTCAAACTTTTCTTTAATGATTGCCCAGTTTTGTAATTCGTCGGGATGCATGGTAGAAAGAAAGTGTCTATAACACTATTTAATGTAGCAATATGCTACACTAATACTAACTATGTGCATATCTTAACGGAAGCGACTGGATTTGAACCAGTGGTGCCTGTGAAGACACGTCAGTTTTCAAGACTGATGCAATAAGCCGCTCTGCCACGCTTCCAATTTATCGGACATCAAAGTCCAATCTACGAACCTTACGTCTGCGTCTTTCTTCCTGATAGATGAGTTCTTGACTAGAGAAATGACTATCAATCTTTCTCTCCACATTATTAGTCACCATTACAACTTTATCCAAGTCTTTGGCACCAATTTTATTATCCACAATACTCATTTGATTGGGACAACCGCAGAACTGAACTTTGCTAGTGCTCGTTAGTTCTTTTCTACACTCTTTACATCTGATAGTAATCATTAGTAATACATTGAATTCGACATGGGCGAAGAGGGGATCGAACCCCCGACAACTTGAATGTAAATCAAGTGTTCTACCTCTGAACTATTCGCCCAACTCCCCCGGCAGGAATCGAACCTGCAGTCCTACGATTAACAGTCGTTTGCATTACCGTTATGCTACAGAGGATTATTATACTCTTTATTTGTCTTGAAGTAGAGTTTATAATATCTCTTCTTCATTTCATTAAGAGTGTCCATATCATCTCGAAACCCCATATATTTACATAGTTGGGAAGACCCTTCCAACTCACTAATTAATCTTAGTATATTGACAGGGTGTCTTTCAAGTCCTCCAAAATCATATTGTGACATAATAATAGTTTGGAGAAAGCGGGTGATCGGGTTCGAACCGACGACATTCAGCTTGGAAGGCTGACGTTCTACCACTGAACTACACCCGCATATGAATGGGCCTTACATGGAAGAGGAGGTGGTGGTGGTCTCTTCCAATGCCCAGCGACTCAAGTAGGATTCGAACCTACGACCGACTGCTTAGAAGGCAGTTGCTCTATCCTGCTGAGCTATTGAGTCATAGATAGGGGATTAACCCCTCTCAACACCGTCGTTGTTTTGAACAAAGTCATCATACTGTTTTTCTGTGATTTCGTCAAGTGATACAACTTCTAAATCTTCTTCTGGATCAAACCATTCATCAAATTCTGCCATGATTGCCATTTGATCGTAGATTCGGTCTACTCCCTTACCATTGTACTCTTGGACTTTACCAATTGCCCATTCACGAACTTCTGATACAATTTCTTCAGTCTCCATCATAATAGTCTTTTCGGAAGTACCTGCTGAGGATGTTACTATTGTAGTAGGCAGGTCCTCCTGTGTCAAGTGATTCAGTGAGGACTCCGTGGATGAAGAGTTGTCTTGTTTCTTCAAAGTTTGTTTTGCCACCTGTTTTATGTAAAGACAAGATAGTTCTACTAAAATTTTGTCTACCCAATAGTTCAATGTCTTCTTTAAGTTCTGGACAAGACCCATAATACTTTCTCCAATCAGATTCAGATTTTACTTTTCGTTTCTTTCCTTTAGGCGTTCTATGCTGCCAAAAATACTTTCGCCCAATGTATTGTCGTTGGTTTGTGAGATTGGTAATGTTATAAACAAAACCGTAGTTGTCCCGAATAAGACTACCATCAAAGGGAGTGCCCAAATAGATCCATGGGTTTTCATAGTCAATATCTGTACTCATCAATAATGTCCAATACCTTATTCAGGTATTTATCTGCTATGTGAGTAATTCCTTGACTATAAGGTTCATTCCCAAGTTCATCTTTAAGTTTGAGAACTCTGACTTTGAATTCATCTTTCTTCAATTCATTCTTAGGCATGATTACTCACAAAGTTTCTTTCCCTATTTAAGCACATTTCAAAGTTGGAAACCACTGAATGTGTCCTTTTTCACATCTTGCTTGATTCCACCAACCACATAGGACTCCACCTCAGTCTCCTGTGGTGCCACCTGAAGACCCTTAGAAGAGATCCAGTGCTGTGTCCAAGGTAATGGGTTGTTGCTTGCTGCAATGTCATACTGAGGTCTTAGACCAATTGCCTTGAGACGGCGATTGGCAATCCACTCAACATACTGTTGAAGTAGTTTATCGTTCAGACCAATCATAGATCCATCCTTGAACAGATAGTCTGCCCAACGTTTCTCTTCATTCACAGCACGATCAAATGCCTTATAAGTCCACTCTTCCTCTTCCTTCATGATCTGCTTCATTTCGGGGTCGTCCCCTGCTTTCCACTTGTTGAGGATATTTTGAGTAATTGCAAGATGCTGATTTTCATCTCGTGCGATAAGAGAGATGATTTTAGCGGATCCTTCCATAAGCTTGAGTTCACCAAACGCAAACGAGCAAGCAAAGGAGACATAGAACCGTATACCTTCCAGAATGTTGACGTTTGCCACGGCTCTGTAGAGTTTTCTTTTGAGTTCATACTTTCCTTCTAATGCTGTAGGAACTTGTTCCAATGCATGTTGCCAATCATTAGAGTTGTCATACTGATGAGCACTACCAATGAAATCATCATAGGCTTCAGTAACACTACTGGCACGTTCCAAGATGCGTTTGTCCGTCACAATCTTATCAAAGACCTCTGAGGGGTCGCTGTAGACGTTCTTGATGATATATGTGTATGATCGACTATGGATCATCTCCATGAACCCCCAGACCTCCATACATGCTTCTAGTTCAGGTAAAGAACAGTAAGGAATGAATGCCATACCAGGACCACGACCCTGAATGGAGTCAAGCATGATTTGATACTTCAGATTAGAAGTATAAATGTGCTTTTGTTCTGGACGAAGTAATTGATAATCACCACGATCCTTCTGCAAAGAAACCTCTTCAGGTCTCCAGAAGTATCCTAATTGTTGTGTGGTAAGTTTATCAAATACAGGATATTTGTATGAATCATATCTTTGGATACCCAAAGGTTTACCAAAAAACATCGGTTGCTTTTTAGTATTTACTTGTTCTGTATTAAAGACGGTCATGCCTCTAATTTCCTTTTTCACATTTTCCACTGACGAAACCTTAAACTGCACAGGATTCACACTCTCCCTCCTCGGATTGTTCTAACTCGTTTAACAAATTATCTAATGTAGATTTGTCTTCTTCTACTTCATCATTTTTCATGTCGTGAGTGTTTTGGTAGTAAGAAGTTTTCCAACCGTACTTATATGTAGTTAAAAAGTCTTGTGCCATGGTGGACACTGGGACTTCATTATCAGGATAGTTTTCTGGATTGTAACTCCAGTTGCCAGAAATTGCTTGGTCAAAGAATTTCTGCATCACAGCAACAACATTAATATAACCACGATTGGACTCCATATCCCAAAGTAGAGTGTAATTGTTTTTAAGAGATCCATATTGAGGAACAATCTGTTTGAGTGGTCCCTTTTTACTCTTCTTAATGGACAAATAGTCTCTAGGTGGTTCGATTCCATTGGTTGCATTTGACACAACGGAACTGCTCTCTGATGGCATTTGAGCAGACAGTGTTGAGTGCCTAAGTCCATGGGTGGAGATAGATGCGCGAAGATTCTCCCAATCATGCACTAACTCCTGAGAAGAAACTTCATCAACATCATTCTTATATGTATCAATTGGAAGAATTCCATCAGCATACTTGGTGCGACCAAAATCATGACACCATCCTTTCTCTTTCGCAAGTTCATTAGAAGACTTCAAAAGGTAATATTGAAAGGATTCTGAAAGACCATGCACAGCATCCCATGCCTCTTGTGAGTCATAGTTATAACCCAACTTAGCAAGATAATGCGCCAACCCAATAAAACCTACTCCAAGCGATCTACGTGCCTTTGTGGCACGCTCTGCTGCCTTTACAGGGTACTCTTGATAGTCAATGAGTTCTTCCAATCCTCTGACTGCCAAATCACATAGATCCTCAAGTTCTTCATCAGACTTAACCTTACCAACATTAATTGCAGAAAGAATACACAATGCAATTTCACCACACTCATCATCAATATGATTGATTGGATCTGTAGGAAGTGTGATCTCCTGGCATAGGTTACTCATATTCACCTTATCCTTAAAGGAAGAGTGACTATTACAATGATCGATGTTCATGATATACAAACGACCAGTCTCTGCTCTCTCCTTTAGGATATTCAGAATTAATTCTTGTGCGCCGATAGTCTTTCTTGGAACAGACTCATCTCGTTCAAACCCCACATATAAATCATCGAACCTGTCAGTACCAAAGGAATCATACAAACCTGGTACATCATGCGGTGAGAACAAGCTAATCTCTCCATTCTGGATGAAACGTTCGTAGAAAAGTTTTGAAATCTGGATTGAGTAGTCAAGTTTGCGTACCCGATTGTCTTCTGTACCTTTGTTGTTCTTGAGAACAATAATGTCCTCTATTTCTTGGTGCCAGATAGGAAAGTGAACTGTAGCAGAACCACCTCTGATGCCGTTTTGAGTGCAGCATCGTACAGTTGATTCAAACTTTTTAAGGAAGGGGACCACGCCTGTGTGTTGTACCTCTCCGCCTCTGATTTTAGCGTTGATGCCACGGATTCTACCTGCGTTGATGCCGATTCCTGCACGTTGTGCAACATATTTACCAATAGCCATGTCACTGCTAAAGATAGAATCGAGGGTGTCATCAACATCAACGAGAACACAACTCGCAAACTGACGCAATGGGGTTCTGACCCCTGCCATGATTGGTGTTGGGATGTTGATTCTGTGTTTGCTGATTGCGTCGTAGTATCGTTTGACATATGACAGTCGTGTCTCCTTAGGATATTCTCTAAAAATTGTTAGAGCAATCATAATGTACATGAACTGTGGAGTTTCATACACTCCACTTGTGCTTCTATCCTGTACTAGGTATTTATCTACAACCTGCCTTAGACCAGCATAAGTGAATAAGAAGTCACGATCATGATCAATAAAATTATTTGCTTTACCAATCTCCTCTTTACTATATTTGTCGAAGATTTCTTTATCGTACACATCAATATTGGTGCAACTGAGGATATGATCTTCAAGTTTAGGCATCTCCTTCATCTTTCCATAGAGACTCTTTCTCACAGAAAACAAAAGAAGTCTTGCAGCAACAAACTGATAATTTGGATGGTCCAAATCAATTAAGTCACTTGCAGACTTAATCAATATTTCTTGGATTTCTCCAGTAGTAATTCCATCATAAAACTGAATACCAGACTTCATCTCAACTTGACTTGCAGACACACCTGCAAGACCCGTACATGCCTCTTCAACCATGAGATGCATCTTATCAAGGTCAAGAGACTCAACTCTTCCATCTCTCTTTTTAACTTTGGTGCCGTTGCTCATATCTTTTTCCAAGTGGTGAATTTAAGGTGTGCTTCTAGTCCAGTATATGTATTTGATTCTATCACGGACTGGACATCCAGTCCAGACATAACCATATCGTTTATGTCTTTTTCATCTATGTTTGAAGGCCAAATAACTACGGAGTGGCCACTATCGATTGTGTTCCCAATACGCCTGACGATTTCACTGTTCCTTGGTTCATTATCATAGATCCAAATAGCATTGCTGATCCCCCAACGATCAATATCAGCATCAGCTCCGCACATAGCAATCGAGTTGCGAATGAACGTGCTGTCGAAAGGTCCTTCTGTAATATAGACTGGAATATCTTTTCTGATATTGTCAAGTCCGTAGATTTTTGGCGCATCTTCATTAAACATTACCGTGATATATTTAACCTTGCTTGGACCTAGAGATCTCCCCTGCAATCCAATTAAGTTCTTTTCATAATAAAGTGGAATAATTATCCTCTCTTCATCATGCTTTGTATCATCAAAAGTTGGTTTGAGTGTATTTACAAATTTCTTAAAATTTTCTGCATAGTAAAAATCATTTGAGTTGATTTTTCTAGCAGTAAGATATCCATCTGCACTAGGATTCTCTGATGCTTTTGGAAGATCAATCTTCTTCCTAAACTTTGGTGCTTCAAAGTGAAACTTTGGTTCCTCTACTACAGTTGCTCTACCAGTTGTTCCTTGTTTAAATCTTTCAAAAACGTATTGTTTATGAACAATCGGGTCCAGTTGTTTTAAAAAACTACTGAACGTCATTGAAGCACCACAATTATGACATCTAAAGTTTACATCTGCTTTCACAGAATATAGATACCCTCTGGTCTTTGATTTGTTCTTCTTTGAATCTCCACAGATGGGACAACGAAAGTTATACAGATCTGATTTTACTCTTTTAAACTTCTGCAGTTTTGAAGATACAAGATTAATAAATTTTGAATCAATATGATTCATTCACAAAGGCAACCGCTGGTGATACTATAGCACTTTCTGCGGAAGAAATCAATGGTCTAAGAGTTTTGATTGCCTGTGGGTTGGTCAGAATTAGAATTCCTCCCAGTGCTCCGATGCCAATCCAAAGTTTCCGTTCCAATAATGATAATCGTTTAGTAACACTGTCATGATCGCTGTCCATTTTATCACGGAGTTTGTCGATTTTATCAAACAACACCGAGTCAATCTCTTCTTGTTTAGAAATTCTTTCTTCATGTACCGCAAGCATCCTACTCACGTTATTATTTACTTCAGCAATTTTTTCAATTGCAGAATCAAGTCTCGTAACTAATGCCTCAAAATTACCAAGTCTTTCTTCTAGAACAGCTACTTTCAAATTATCCATTGTCAGATTTCCAGATTTTCCTTACACCCTTCATATAGATATATTTTTTTTTCTTCTTCAATCTTACTGGAGGATCGTCACCCGCCTCTACAGAACCTGCAATCTTACCTCCACCTATATTATTGGTAGGAGGTACTTCCTCACGAATTATTTGTATAATTTTGTCAAGAGGATTAATTTTCATTATAGATTTTGTAGAGTTCGGTTAAACAATTCATATCGACTTGAATATCATGAATACCAGATTTGGGATATTCAGGAAACCTACCAAGAAAAATAATAAAACTTTTCATAGCAGACCAAAGTTCACTCTCTATTTTAAAAAACAACATTGCAGTTGTTGCTTCCCCAAAAATATTATAGAGAACAATAAAATGATTCAAGAGAAGATGAGTTTTTAATTGACCGGTATTTTTATATCTCTTCAGTAGTCTTTTGATATACTTGAAGTGATTTAAATCCCGGTCAAAGTCTTCTTTTGTTACCGCTTGAGGATTCTCATAATTTTTAATTGCAAAGAGGAGAAAATTATCCTCGTTCAATTCATTAAATATCATATATTACATACCAATTATTTCTGGTCAGGGAATGCAGGAACATTACCAGTAGTAATACCAGACATTGCGACAAGAATTTCTTTCTTGACTCTTAAAGTACCGTGCGTATCAGTATAAGTTGTAATACCAACCCAACCTACACCAGTCTCATATGCGGTTCCAGATGCAGTCTGAGAACCACCTTCAGCAACACCATATACAAAAGTGTCCTTATCACCATTAAGTTGACTATAATTTGAATCAACAATAGTACTCTTAGGACACTGAGAAATAGTAAATGATGTGCCAATTGGTCCAATTGCACCACCAGTTAAGTTCGCAGTCGATCCAATCGTCAATGTAGTTGCGTTTGTAATACTAGTAATTACAGCATCACCAAAATAAGTGGTGAAACCATTAGAAGTGTCAGCATTTCTAATTCCAAATCTGATGATATCACCAACTTGTGCCTCAGTATGTCCAGCACCTGCTGCTCCAAAAGTAGTCCCTGTGCCAGTTACTACACCAGTGGCGTAGTTGAGGACCACAGTACCAGCTGAGTTCAGGTTATCATTATTGCCCCAGAGTGCCATGTTTCTCTCTCGTTTAATTTATTTGCTATAAGATATTTATAAAATTACTCACCCTCACGGGCAGCAATTGCTTTTGTTACAACCTCTAAAAGTTGATCGTCCATATCAGTCTTGGTCAGCTTAACTGCCTTAGAAAGAATAACAAGACAGATCTCAACCATCTTCTCACCCAGTTCTTCATTTTCAGGAATGTTTGCGACGGCATCTTTAACAATCTTTGCTGCTAGTGGAAGTAAAAAAGTAAGCATAGTAAACCTCAGTTGTTAATACTATATAT